>Ga0306871_1001034_pt1 | contig 10311 bp, 7 predicted proteins | sample AntRauMeHopE1497_FD_190447 | JGI IMG/M metagenome (GOLD analysis project Ga0306871, IMG submission 190447) | Saline lake microbial communities from Rauer Islands, Antarctica - Metagenome Hop E1 #497 (v2) (version 2) | ecosystem: Environmental > Aquatic > Non-marine Saline and Alkaline > Saline ... | reverse complement strand
TACTTTATTTCACGTTCAATTCTTTCCTTCTGTTATATACTCCTGCCAAATGAAAACCCGAGTTTTTGTCTCTTTCTTTTTCCCTTTGCCGTCGTTAAAATTATAAACCGTAGCTACCGCTATGCTTCGCCATCGCTACGGCTCGCCCACAGCTTTCGCTGTGTCGTGCCTAGGCAAAGAAAAAAATAAAATTGCCAAAATTTTCGGGTTTTCATTAAGCATGAGTATAAATTCCGAATCCGTACGCTATCAATAGTGGAATCGATAAAATCATGGAGATTCCTGTTAGCAACATCAATACCATATAGGAAGCATCGTGTGGCGTCGGGTTTCTCATTCCTCCCATACTATTGAAAACGACCCTATGTAAATTCAATAATGTCAATACAACTATTATGATACAAATCGGCATTAAGGTAACCGTAAGCATTAATCTAGGTGCGGGTTAGGCTCCTATAAATTGGTTTTTCTCCGGTTGCAAATATTTTAGGATTAACGGCTCAACGATTTATTAGACAAATTCACCATTGAATTCTTACCCCAAACCGCTCACTCCCAAAGGCAAAATCGCGAGAGACCGTAATAGTCTCCCTTCATGCGGCACTCGTTACACAAATCTAATTTACGTTTTTAATTGGCAACTCTTTATGTTAATAGCAGAACAGGTTTGGGAATTGCTTCTTTTCCATACACCGCACAAAATCGATTCCGTTTACCTTGGAGACTATGGAACGATTACAATAAAACGACATTATTTCTCTATCAATCCTTGAATGGAGAGAATTTGTTCGGATTAACACCCCCCGCTAGTTCCACTTTGCGACCGGTAGTGTACCGAGCAAGAAATAAAGAATTGAATAATTCGATAAGAAGCCCAACCACTTTATCGATCGGGAAACAACAAAGCTTTTTTGTTAATCGATGCGAGAGCCGGTTGCAAGGTCAGGAAATCGCCATTATCTTTGGTGCTTTCTACGCTACCTTGAATTCCGCCTCGTTCAATTGGACGCTGAACTTCACATTCGCCTTTAAAGCGTTGAACACTTTTAAAATCGTTTCGATGGTAACATTTTTTGCACTACGCTCCAATTTTGAAATCTGCGATTTTTGAACACTGATTAATTCCCCGAGTTGCCCTTGGGTCAATTTCCGCTCTTTTCTGACCGACTTTATCATTTTTCCGAGAAACTCTATACGCAAATCGAACTCGTATTTGTCCCGTTCCGCTGTTCCGATTTTCCCAATGTCCTTGTCCTTCATTTCATCAAGGGTCATCATTTTCATCTCTTTCTTTTTTGTTGCCATGACCTTTCTTTTTTCTGTTTGAAATATTCGGCTCAGATCCTTTCCGCCTTTTCGATATCGGCCTTCGACATTTTGTCCCTCTTTTTGACTATTCCGTACGTGGCGAGTACCAAAATCTCTTCTTTGTCCTCTTTGTCCCAAAACGACAATAACCTATGTTCCAGTCCACCGTATTTTGTCCTGAACTCCCAAATTTCTCCGGCCAGCTTTTTGAACAGTACAGGGTCGTTGCGCAATTTCGCCTTGTCGATGTTGTAATAAATTTTGTTTTTTGCCTTCTCTCCCGGTTTCGACATGAATGCGATTGCCTGATCGGACTACATAGTCCTCTTTAAAAGTAATGCAATAGTTACTTTCTGCCCTATTCAAATCGTTTTCTTGAACAACTAATTTTCTCCTTAACTTTCAATTGCGCTGGCCATGATCAGCTCCCTAATTGCCAATATGGTTTTCAGATAAATTTTTGTATTCCCTGCCAATATTATTTATCTTGAGCATCTATTCTACATAGACTGAAGTAATTTATGTCCATAAATGAGAATGTACACGCACTTGCTTACCAATTACCGTGGTAAGGACTATTTTATTTTTTTACGTTTTTATGGTGTGCTAAAGTGTTTTTGTATGCTGCTTTGTATGTTATGCTGCACGTATGCCCACACTCAAGGGCGTACACAAGGCATGGACATGTCGGCTCCGGAAAAAATCTATCTGCAGCTTGATGCCAAGGACTACGCCACAGATCAAATTATTTGGTTCAAGGCTATTGTTACCGATACGGAAAACCACCTGCCATCTATTACCAGTGGCGTTTTGTATGTGGATTTAATCGCACCTGACGAACAAATTGTATCCCATAGGCTCGTTAAACTATCCAAAGGTATTGGAAGCGGTGGTTTTGAATTGGATAACAGCTTTGAACCGGGCCGCTATCTTATACGGGCCTACACCCAATGGAACCGCAATTTTGGAAACGACTTCATGTTCAAAAGCTATGTCCGCTTGTACAATACGGGGAGGCAGAAAGACGACGATACTACAGGAAACTTGAGCTTAGTGGACTATGAACAGGGTCAGCGGCATCTTCTTGGAACTATTTTGAGCAAGACAACGGAGGTTGCCGAAAAACAGATTCCGGTTGTTTTAGACTGGGAGCATGGCAAAGACACCCTTATTTTAAAACGGAACAAAGACCATTATCCTCTGGAATATCCCATGCCGGAAGGGGCAGATTGGATTACCCTTACGGTTATGGAAGAAGGATTTCGCCGATCAAGGACAATGCTTACGAACAATACAAAGCCCGATTTACAATTTTTTCCGGAAAGCGGAAAAATGGTACACGGCATACATAACAAAATCGGATTTAAGGCCATGGGATTTGATGGCAAGGGAATGGAGGTCCACGGTGAACTTCAAGATTTGGAAGGCAATAAAATAGCAGACTTTAAAAGTAACACTTTGGGGATGGGCACCTTTATTTTTAAACCTGAGAGGGCCAAGCCCTATCAGGTAAAGGCCCTGTTTCCAACCAACGGAGATTCTATTTTTACCTACAGTTTGCCTAAGGTGGAATCTACGGGAAGCGTTCTTTCCGTGGAAAGGGTGGAGGAGGACATCCGCATTACGGCGGCTTCCAATGAGCTTCAGGGAAAGGTGTTTATTAGGATACGTTGCCGGGGAAAGGATTATTATATGATCGAAGGCCCCTTGCGCAAAGGTAGAATGGTCTCTGAACTTGCCTCCTCGGTCTTGCCCGAGGGTATTCTTTCCCTTACCCTAATGGACAGTCAAAAAAATGCCATTGCAGAGCGCTTGTACTACAATGCGTCTACATCCGAACATCTGAATATTGCCGTGCGTACGGATAAGCCTGGTTATGGAAGACGACAAAAAACCGAATTACATATTACCATTGCACCAAATGAGACCAGCAAAATACCTGCCGACCTCTCTGTATTGGTAATGAATAAGCAACAGTGGGACAAGGGAACAAATGGAAACATCCGTTCCTATTTTTTATTGGATTCGGAGCTGCGCGGGGAAGTAGCCGATGCTGGACATTATTTTAGGCCGGAAAATATACATAGAGACAAGGACATGGATGCCCTTTTATTGACCCAAGGTTGGCGGAATTATAACTATCCCGCCGCCAGACAAGGGCGTACTTTTTTTTGGCCAGAGAAAACCCTTATGGTCAAGGGAACCGCAATCCCTACCTCGCACAGGAAAACGGGGCATCAAAAGTCAGCGATCACTTTAGGAGCTTTTGGCGAAAAAAGTATGTTGTACACCCAAGAAACAGATACTATGGGACGGTTTCAATTTGAGCTGGACGACTTTTATGGTAAGCACATCACACTGCTCCTTAGCGCAAAAAACACCAAAGATGCCACTAGCAAGTACAAGATATCCCTAGATGCACCTAAAGCTGCTGAAATAGCGTATGAGGTGATACCGGAGGTAGAGAAAATTACACCTATACAACAAGCCTTGATCACCGCCAAGGAACGCAGGGACAGAACCAACATGGTGTCCGACTCCCTTTATGGCGTAACCCAATTGGATGAAGTAGTGGTGGAAGGCTATCGATTAACCCCGCAACGCACTAGGGCATACAAACAATATGGAGCGCCCGATGTGATCATCAAAGGGGATATGATTCGCGAAAAAGAAAAAAAATGGTCTTTTGGCCTATTTAGCATATTGATGTTCAATTATGGCGACCACATCGAAATTGAACAGTTTCCGGACGGTTTCATGCTGGCAAATATTAAAGCCGGTAGCCGTGAACCTACCCTTTTGGCGGTAGATGGCCGCCTAATCACAAAAGGCCAGTACGGCATTGCGCCGAATATGCCCCCCGGAATCATAGAAAGTGTTGAACTGATAAAATATGCCAATAACTTTAAGTACCACTACATAAGCGTTTTTCCTGAAACGGATGTTTTGGAAGCACCGAGCTTAGGTCATATCATTTCTATTTACACAAAAGGCAATGTGGGGATGTACGCCACCGGAAGCCCACCACCGGGAACGCTGAATTACATTATGGAAAGCTTTTCGCCCGTAAAGGAGTTTTATACTCCAAAATATGATGCCCCTATACCCCCAGTCAGGACAAACCGGACCTAAGGTCGCTCATCCATTGGCAGCCTAGTATGAAAATCAATTCAAAAAGTACAACCATATCCTATTACAACGGCGACATCACAGGTGATTACGTCATCTTGGTGGAAGCCATTGCCGCCGATGGCCGTCTTGGCTATCAGGAACTGTTTTATGAAGTAAGCGATGTAAAACCCTGAGTAATTATATTATTAGAAGAGTTATACTCCTGCCAAATGAAAATCCAACGGAATAGCAGCATTAATTCCAAGTACAACGACTGCCCTGATGTTTCCTTATGTTGGTTTTTAATAAATTCGCATATTCAAGAGTAATTAATCAGGCATTAATAACAGTAAGGTGTTCGCTCGAATTCTAGAGAAAACGAACGCATATATTGGCAACTAAGTATTGTGCTAAATGCAATTTTTGAGCTTACTAAAATAAAGTCGTTTAAAACTATAGCTTATGTAACCAAGCTGTGAATGTAGACTTATGACACTAGCTTATAACCTGTTTTTTAGCGATTCATTTTTGCGAATATCAATTAAGGGCTTTAGATTTAAGGCATACTATTAAGGATAAGACTATGAAACACTACTCACATATAAGCCTATTGACACTATTGGCCTTTAACTTTTCATTGAGGGCCTTGGAACAACAAAACACGCCTGGGGACAAACCCAACATCATCTTCATCCTAACGGACGACCAACGTTTTGATGCGCTTGGCTATGCCGACAATAAATTGATTTCCACTCCGGAAATGGACGCCTTGGCAAAAGAAGGCACCTACTTTGAAAACGCCATGGTCACTACGCCTATATGTGCCGCAAGTAGGGCGAGCATCTTAACAGGGCTGTATGAACGCACCCATCAATTCAACTTTCAAACAGGAAATATCAGGGAATCCTATATGACCGATTCCTACCCCAGAATCCTAAAGGAGAACGGGTACAAAACAGCATTTTATGGTAAATATGGCGTGCGTTATAATGACTTGGACAAACAATTTGACGAATATGAATCCTACGATCGCAACAATGCCTATAATGATCGACGTGGTTATTATTACAAAACCATTGGCAAGGACACTGTTCATTTGACCCGATATACCGGCCAACAAGCCCTTGATTATATTGCCGGTTCCAAGGCGGATGAACCTTTTTGCCTTTCCTTGAGCTTTAGTGCCCCACATGCACACGACTCCGCCGAAGACCAGTATTTTTGGCAGCCAGAATCGGATGCCTTACTACAAAATATGAATATGCCTGGCCCTGCCCTTGGAGCCGACAAATATTTTGAGGCGCAACCAAAAATAGTACGTGAAGGCTTTAATCGTTTGCGATGGACATGGCGTTATGACACACCTGAAAAATACCAGCACAGCGTAAAAGGCTATTACAGAATGATTTCGGGAATTGATCGTGAAATAGCAAAAATACGTGCCGAACTAAAGAAAAAGGGAATGGACAAAAACACCGTTATCATCCTCATGGGCGATAATGGCTACTTTTTGGGCGAGCGCCAATTAGCTGGCAAATGGTTGTTGTACGACAACTCAGTTCGTGTACCATTAATTGTTTTTGACCCTAGACAAAAGCAACAAAAGGACAGCGATGCTCTCGCCCTGAATATTGATGTGCCCTCCACTATTCTGGATTTGGCAGGTCTGGAACAACCCAAATCTTGGCAGGGCAAAAGCCTAATGCCCATAGCAGCGAACAGCACCAAAAACTTTGAGCGCGATACCGTTTTGATAGAACATATCTGGGAGTTCGAGAACATTCCACCAAGTGAAGGCGTCCGCACCAAGGATTGGAAGTATTTCCGCTATGTGAACGATAAATCCATTGAGGAACTCTACGACCTTAAAAAAGATCCGCAGGAAATCAATAATCTTGCAAAAGACCCATCCTTTATACAAAAAGTAAAGTCTTTTAGAAATACTACGGACCATCTGATCGCAAAAAATAGCGATTCCTATTCCCAAGGGCCTACCGACCTCACGGTGGAATGGATCAGAAATACCAAGGATGTTGAAGTATTGGATACCAGACCAGAATTTGGTTGGGTAGTGCCAGATGGTGCGGTTTCACAATCTGCCTATCAGTTATTAGTTGCTTCCTCCGAAGAAAAAATAAACAATAATATCGGAGATGTTTGGGACAGTGCACAAGTCCGTAGCAATACATCATCAGAAATAGAACATGCAGGTGCCGCCTTGGAAAGCGGGGAAACCTATTACTGGCAAGCCCGTATTTGGGATGAGGAAAATCGCTTGTCCAGCTACTCAAAACCGCAGACATTTACCATGGGCACCATGCAGAAAACCATCACTACGGCGAACAGTTTTAATGTGGAACGTATTGCACCCGTCAACTTTGAAAAAAGAGGTGGTCTATATTTTATCGATTTTGGAAAAGCGGCCTTTGCCACCATCGATTTTACATATCGGGCGAAAACACCGCACACCTTGACCTTTCATATTGGAGAGGAATTGGACGGCAAGAACCTCAACCGGTTTCCTGCTGAAAATAGCCATATCAGGTACCAAGAAATTGAAGTTCCCGTATCACCAGGGAAAACGGAATACCAACTTCCGGTAAAAGTGGACAAAAGAAATACCCTGCCCGGAAAGGCTTTGCCCTTGCCTGATGGTTTCCCTGTACTCTTGCCCTTTAGATATGCAGAAGTGGAAGGCGCCCAAGAAACGATTACGGCGGACAATTTTAAACAACTGGCCCATTTTAGCTATTGGGAAGAGGATGCAAGTGCTTTTGGAAGTTCCGACGATATTCTGAACCAAGTCTGGGACCTGTGCAAGTATTCCATAAAGGCGACCACATTCAACGGTCTGTATGTTGATGGCGATCGCGAGCGCATTCCGTATGAGGCAGATGCCTATTTGAACCAATTGAGCCATTACAACACGGATCGCGAATTTGCCATTGCCCGCCAGACCATAGAATATTTTATGGAACACCCAACATGGCCTACAGAATGGCAACAGCATGTAGCGCTGATGTTCCATGCCGATTACATGTACACCGGAAATACCGAACTAATCGAAAAATACTACGAGCAACTAAAGTATAAAACCCTTTACGAATTGGCCAACGAAGACGGCTTGATCACTTCTTCCAAGATGACGCCCGAATTGATGGCCAACCTAGGCTTTCCAAAAACCATGAAGGAGACCTTTAGGGATATCGTGGACTGGCCTTCCGCCGGTTGGGGAGGCGACCCTGCGAAAAAAGGCGAACGTGACGGTTATATTTTTAAGGATTACAATACCGTGGTCAATGCGTTTTACTATCAAAACATGAACATCATGGCGGAGTTCGCAACGGTTTTAGGGAAAAAAGAGGAAGCCTTGGATTTTGAAATTCGTGCCTTGAAAGCAAAAAAAGCGTTGAACGAACAAATGTTCGACAAGGAACGCGGTGTCTATGTGGATGGAATTGGCACCGACCACGCCGCACTTCACGCCAATATGCTTCCCTTGGCCTTTAATATGGTACCCGAAGAACATCTTGAAACGGTTGTGGCGCATGTAAAATCCAGGGGAATGGCCTGCAGTGTTTATGGATCGCAATACTTAATGGACGGTCTTTACAATGCCGGTGCCGAAGATTACGCCTTGGACCTGTTGACGGATACCAGCGATCGTAGCTGGTATAATATGATCCGTATAGGTTCTACAATAACCTTGGAAGCTTGGGATTTGAAATATAAGAACAACTTGGACTGGAACCACGCTTGGGGCGCGGTACCGGCAAATGTTATCCCGAGGGGGCTTTGGGGCATTCAGCCCAAAACGCCGGGATTTGGCATTGCCACTATCAAACCCCAAATGAGCGACCTTAAAAACAGTACCATTGAAGTGCCTACCATAAAAGGGAGCATCAAAGGCAAGTACAGCTACAAAAATGCAAGGTTACAGGTCTTTGAAATAGAGATTCCCGCCAATATGGTGGCCGAATTTGAGATGGTTCCCTCACCTGGCAAGGAATTGATGCACAACGGCAAAAAAGTGGCCGCCGCGTTTGGATCGGTACGTTTGGACCCTGGAAAGCATGAAATTAAATTGGTGATCAATTCATTTTAGGAACCTACATTTGTTAATCACGCTCAACAGATAAAAGAAAAATATATTGAAAAATAGGCGTCAAATAGTTGTACTCGTCTAAAACCTTGTTTGAGACGGTAGTGGTAAGTCCAAACTGAAATGGCGTAAAAGGTAATCGTGTATCTTGTGGTAGCCCTAGGCGAAAAATCAATGCATAGCATTAGCTACGGAATTATTTTTTAACGACGGGATGCCGCAAAAGATGCATTAGATTTTACGCCAATTTGAGCTTGACTTGACACAAGTAGGGTAGATTGAACCACATACTACAAAACATGTTTTTAATAAAAACACTATTTTTAAACAAAATCTTGATTATGAGAGTCAATAAATTACGTAGATCATTATCGTCCTTGCCGTAATGCCTGTCCTTATTTAAAAAATGCCAGTTTAGAACTTTTTATATTTACCTATATTCCCATGTATCATTAAAAATCCAGTCAAGCAAAACAATCCCAAAAATACAATTCAATGAAAAAAGACAAATTAGACCAAGAAAAGTACGGCTCGAAGAATTCCAGAAGAACATTTATAAAAAACACGGCCTTGGCAGCTGGATTGGTTTCCATCATACCCAGACATGTTATGGGACAAGGTTTTGTGCCTCCAAGCGATAAGATCAACCTCGGCTATATAGGTCTAGGGAAACAGGGCGGTGGTTTGGCCAATAGATTTTTAAGTGATACCGAAGCGCAAATCGTTGCGGGCGCAGAGGTTTGGACCGCCAAACGAGAATGGTTCAAACAACTTGTAGAAGGCTATTATGCAGAAAAGAGGCAGATTTCCAAATACAATGGGGTAACTACCTATTTGAATTATGGGGAACTCTTGGAACAAGACGGTATCGATGCCGTGGTCATTGCCACTCCGGACCATTGGCACGCCATACAGTCCATAGACGCCATGAAATCCGGAAAGGATGTCTTCTGCGAAAAGCCCATGACCAACACCATTGATGATGGCAGAAAAATGGTGGACGCCGTTGAAAAATATAGTAAGGTGCTGCAAGTGGGCAGTATGCAACGCTCTTGGGACCGTTTTAAAAAGGCCCAAGAAATTGTAAGTACAGGTAAGTTGGGCGAGATCAAAAAAGTCTTGGTCAATGTAGGAGACCCTTATCGTGCCTACGACTTACCGGCAGAACCGACACCGGAAGGTGTGGACTGGAACCTTTGGTGCGGCCCCGCTCCCCTGCTTACCTATCACAGCAGCATTGCACCGGAGGTGGTCAAAAGCTTTCCCGATTGGCGCGATTTCAAGGAAACCGGTGGCGGTATCCTCTCCGATTGGGGCACCCACATGTTCGATATTGCCCAATGGTGCCTGGGAATGGACAAGACAGGCCCCGTATCCTTTATCCCACCAAAAGACCCAAAAGCGGTTCGAGGCCTACGAATGTTCTACGAAAACGGAATTGAAATGGTGCATGAGGATTTTGGCAGAAGCTGGGCCGTGCGTTTTATTGGAACGGAAGGCACTATGGATGTAAGCAGGGGCTTTATTGAAACCACGCCAGAGAACATTCTCATGCCCACCGGTGGCGACCCCAAGGAACTTTTCAAAGATCAGGGCAACCACTATCAAAATTGGCTCGATGCCATTAAGACCAGAACCGAACCTATTTGCAGCGCGGAAACCGGCCACAGATCGGCCACCATTTGCAATGTGGCCAATATCGCCTACGAACTGGGCAGGCCGTTGGAGTGGAACCCCGAAAAGGAAAAATTCAAGGGCGATGGACAAGCGAACAAAATGAGGAAGCGTAA
>Ga0306871_1001033_pt1 | contig 10312 bp, 6 predicted proteins | sample AntRauMeHopE1497_FD_190447 | JGI IMG/M metagenome (GOLD analysis project Ga0306871, IMG submission 190447) | Saline lake microbial communities from Rauer Islands, Antarctica - Metagenome Hop E1 #497 (v2) (version 2) | ecosystem: Environmental > Aquatic > Non-marine Saline and Alkaline > Saline ... | reverse complement strand
GAAGGAGGAGGCCGAGGGGCGGGCGGCGGAGCTGGCTCGGGCGAAGGAGGAGGCCGAGGGTCGGGCGGCGGAGCTGGCTCGGGCGAAGGAGGAGGCCGAGGGTCGGGCGGCGGAGCTGGCTCGGGCGAAGGAGGCGGCCGAGGGCCGGGCGGCGGATCTGGCTCGGGCGAAGGAGGTGGCCGAAGTGGCTGCGTTCGAGCTACGTGAGGCCGCGGCCCTAGCATCAGCCCCAATCCGTCGCCCGTCGTCCCCGCTGGCGTCGTCGGGGGTCATCTCTCTGGCTTCCGTCGGCTCTCTGTCCCCTTTGCTGGCCCTCGACGGGGAGTCAGCAGCAGTCGTTGCCAGCGCCAAGGCCGAGGCGGCTCGATCGGCAAAGCTTGCCGGCATCAGCGCGGCTGCCCTCGAGGACGCCAGGGCGCAGCGTGACTCGGCTGCGGCCGAGGCGTCGGCTGCGCAAGCCGAGGTGGCAGGGCTCCGGGAGCGGCTCGCAGCAGCCCAGAGCCGTGGCGCCGGAGCTCGGGCAACCCACCTCGAGGCAGCGCTTAGCAAGCACAGGGCTGAACTCGCTGCCTCCAAGGAGGCCCTCGCGGAGGCTGAGGCAAGGGCCGACGCCGCGAGCCACGCAGCGGCCGAGGCCAACGCCCGGGCAGCAGACCTGGAGGCACGCTCCCGGGCCCTCCAGGCAGCCATGACCGCCACGGCGGGGCGGCTGGAAGATGTGGAGGCCGAGCGCTCGGCGCTCGCGGCCCGGGTCAGGCGGTCCGAGAGCGCATCCCGGGTCCTCGAGTCGTCAGCGGCCGTGGGGGAGCTGCTGGAGGGCGGCGCCGGCGGCCGGTCGGTCCGGCGGGCGGTGGACTCGTGGCAAGCCGCTACGGCGCCGGGCGGGGCCCCGGCGGCCTCTGCTGCCGTGGCGTTCGACGCGGACGAGCTTGCGGGGGACGCTGACACAGAGAGCGAGGCGGGGGACGAGGAGCCCGCCGATGCGGTGTCCCCGGCCCGGGCAGCCCGCCTGGCGCTCCGCGTGGCCCGCATGCTCGGCGGCGGGAACCAGCGGAGGCAGGGGCCTCCGCCTGCAGCGATTGCGCCGTCGGCAGCGAGTGAGTGAGCGGCTGCGGACTGAAACATGTGATTGAGCCGGTTGCTCGCCCAGATTGACCCGCGCCGCGCCGCGCTGCAACACTTTCAAGCTCTGCTCCCGCGTCGCTCGCCCCGAAAATGGGCTGCCCGAGCGCTTGGCGCAGCCCCGGGGCCTCCGCGCGCCGCTCACCATGCGGCGCTGGACCGGCGGCTCGGCAGAACTCCTGCCGCCGCTGGAGAGTGATGGTCAAGGCGCAAGATCACCTCGCCTGAGCGAAAAACCTGGCCTGCGCGGCCGAGTCGGTCTCAAACTTCCCCAGGAGGACGGTTGAGGTGGTGCTGGACCCGGGCTTGGTGGCGCCTCGCACGGACATGCAAAGGTGCCTGCGGGGGGTTGGGGGAAGGCGGCCGCTGAGGGGGAGCGCTCTTGCTTCGAGTCCGCTGGCGGCATCCCGGCGAGGTGCGAACCGGCGCGCATCGCCGGAGCGTGCCAGTGCTCACGTGGCTTCCGTCATCACGGCCACATCAGCGGTTCCCACGGCCTCGGCCACGGCCTCGGCCAGCTGCCTCGTCAGCCGCTCCTGGACCTGCAGTCGCTTCGCCAGCGCGTCCACGGCCCGTGCGATCTTGGAAAGCCCGACCACCCGGCCCCTGGGGATGTAGGCCACGTGTGCCTTGCCGGTGAAGGGCAGGACGTGATGCTCGCACAGCGAGTGGAACTCGATGTCCTTCACCAGCACCATGCCGCCGCCAGCGTCGACATCGAACAACGCAGACGACAAGATTGCACGAGGGTCCTCGGCGTACCCCTGCGTGCACTCCAGCAGTGCTTTGGCCATCCTCAGGGGCGTCCTCTGAAGCCCGTCCCTGCCCGTGTCCTCGCCAATGCCCTGCGATGATTCCACACGAGCCGTTCAGGCAGAATGGCGGGCATGCCGCGGCAAGCGTTGCCGTGGCGGCAGCCGTGGCGGGCTGCTGAACTCACTCGCAAAAGCACCTCGCACGCTCGCATCATCTCAGGCAGCCTGTCGCGACGCGAGTCCCCCGGGAGCACATTGCTGGCAACGCCAGCCACTCTGGGTGCCACCGCGTGTCCTGAGCCTGCCCCTCTTTCATCGGCTTCAGCGCCTGCTGCGGGAACATCACGGGCGGTCAGGCGGCGGCATGGTCGTCGCCCACGCAACGGGACGTGGCCCAGCGCACGGAATGTCACGCCAAAGGGCTGACTTTGTGCCCAAGGTGGCCGGCGCAGGCTTGGTAGGCTCCTGGCGTGCGGGGACGCCAGTGACGACCCCTTCGTTGTCGCCATGCGGCACGAAGGCGCGCTTTCGTGCCAACCTTGCTCACACTCCACCGTGGCATCCGTATTGTGAATCCCAGATGCTGCCATGCGGGCCCTTGAGTGGTGTTGGCCGGATTCAGACCAAGGTGACAAGCATCTGTGCCACTGTTCCTCTGCCCACGTCACGGGCGCGCCCAGCACCGTTTCGTCGCCGATCACGTATACTGGAGATCCTCAACTGGGCCCGCTCGGCAGGCAATAGGGGCATGCGAACCGGCCTCTGGCCTGTCGAAACCAAGGTTCAGTTCGGGCTCACGTCGCACCGCGGCGCGGCCCGCCAGAGGGCACTCGCCCGCCCAGGTGCGGGGGGGCCAGCGGCGCCGCAAACGGCAGGATGAGGGGGATGAGCTCCACCTCCCCCGCGATGGCCATGACAGTGCGCTCCGCAGCGAATCCGCCCATCGGGCTGTCGCCGATCGGCTCCGACACGTGCAGGCTGACAGCGTGCCACGCCAGCGGCCTCGCCGACGGCCTGGGTGCGGATGCGGCGGTCGCGGGGGAGACCCCGGCCGGCGGCGGACGGAGGGGCGTGCGGGGGGGGCGGGGGGAAGCGTGAGCCGACGCGGACGTGGCCGCGGCGGCCGTGACGGAGGCAGCGGCCGCCGCTGCCGCTCCCGTGGACGGCGTCCGCGCCGACCCGATGACGCGGCGCCGGGCCGCGGCCGACCCTGGCTCCGTGCCCTCCACGGACCTTGACCGAGCCAGCCGGTTCCGTGCCACGACGGGCCCGCCGGACGGGCCGAACACCCCCGGCTCGACCGTGCCGCCGTGAGCTCGGACTGCGACCTGCATGGACAGGTCAAGCCGCACCGACTCCCGGAGCAGGAGCGCGCCCGGCCCCTCTGCGAGCAGGGGTGGAAGGGCGGCCGGGAGGACCGCGGCAGCGGCGCCCGCCGCTGCGTTGACGGCTGCCGACGCCGGGTCTGCCGGCGCAGGCGTCGAGTCCGCCGCCGCGCGGCCAGCGGCGCCCGAGGGAGGCCGGGGCGGCGGCGATGACGAGGACGACGACGCCGACGCGACGGCAGCGACCGGGCCGGGGGGCGTCGACGACCCGCTGAGGGCAGGGCGGGGCGTGCCGGGAGGTCGGCTGGCAGTCCCCTCGGCGGCCCTCGGCGCGCCGGCCGGCCCTGCGTCGGGCCCGCCCTCCTCCTGCTCCGCCGGCCCGCCCACCAGCTTGGTCCAGTGCTGCAGCATCGCCGGCAGGGGCACCCTGAGCGTGGCAGAGGCAAGGGTCACCGTGCTCCGCACGAAACGGGACAGGCCGACGTCCACGGCAAAGCCCCAGGCGCCCGACCCGCTCCTGGGCGCCGACCCCGTGGACAGCACCAGTGCCTCGTGCGGGCCGATCAGTCCCTGGGACGCGGCCTGCACCAGCCCGGCCGTGTCGACCTCGACCGCCACGCGCACGGAGCGCGCGTCGATGTGCAGAGGGACGTCCAGCCGGCCCCTGGCCACGTCGGGCTGCGGGGCGAGCGGCGCCGCCTCGCGCAGCGCGGCCGCGAAGCCTGCGGCGGCGGTCGGGTCGAGCGCGCTGCCGTCGGGCGCAAAGGCGACGAAGACGTCCACGCCACCGTCCGGCCGGCCCTGCATGCCCATGTAATACGGCACGGGGGCCCACAGCACGGGGGCGATGGGGAGCGTGACGGCGACGCCGGGCGCCGAGGACACCTTGACGGAGCGCACCTGCACGACGGTCTCTCCCATGGACCTGCCGCCCCTCCACGACGCCGTCACGGCCGCCCGGGCCCTCCGGACGACGCCGGGGAGGGATGCGAGCGCCGACTGCACGGCGGCCTCCTCGTCCTCCAGAGCCTTCAGGCGCGCGGACAGGGGCCGGAGCGCGTTTGACACGTCCGTGGCGGACGACGCCACCGAGTCGCCGTCCGCGAAGAGGTGAGAGCCGGCGCGGCCGACCCGCCCCCGCCGAGCGGCGTCGGAGCCCGGCGTGGAGAAGCCGAGCGAGCGAGCGGCAGAGGCCGAGCGGTCGCGGGACGGGGCCGTCACGGGGCTGTCCGCCTCGCCGTCACCCAGGGCCGAGGCCGCCGAGGCGCTGAGGGAGCGGTCGGGCCTGGACGAGGGCGCCGGGGAGTCCGCGCCGCCGCCGGCCGCGGGCCCGGTCCCCGGCGCGCGCTGCCCGCTTTCGTGCCTCGTGTGCCCCCGCTGCCTCGCCCTCCTCCTCCCCGCAGCGTAGGCGGCGGCCGCCCGCCTCGCCCGCGCGCTTCCGACCACCAGGGCCTGCTGGTCGAACACCTCCCTCCGCCGGAGCGCCACCGCGCAGGCGTGGACGTCCTCCAGCGAGCAGTCCACGGAGAGCCTCGACACGGTCAGGCGCACCGCCGCCGGCTGCTCCCCGACCCGCAGGGCCGCCCGCATCAGCGACGGCACGTCCAGCTCCGACGCCCGCATCGCCGCCTCCCCGTGCTTCAGAGACCGCCCCCGCTCCCCGGGCCCCAACGACGACGAGCGGAACTGCACGGGCAGGAACTCGAGAACGGCCTGACAGTCCCCGAGGGCCCTCCACTCCCGGCAGAGCCGGTCGCGAAGCTCTGCCACCCCGGTGGCGTCGTCGAGGAGGAGGCAGTCCTCGGGCGCCAGGACGTCTCCCGTGCGCGTCGACACGGGAGACGCGGCCCCCGCAGTGACGGCGGCGGCCCGCTGCTGGGTGCGCAGCCGCGCGTGCAGGCGCCCCGCGAGCGCCGACGAGGCGGGGCCCCTGGGACAGAGGTTCACCAGGGCGTAGCGGCGGGCCGCGGCCAGCGTGCCGAGGCGCGGCGGGGAGATCTTGGCGCCGGCCTGAGCCCTGTGCAGGCACGCCGCCTGGGCCGCGTTGAGGCCCAGGAACTGCGCGGCGACGGACCCCAGCACGCTGTCATCCGGGTGGGCCGCCGCGAGGGCCCGCGCGGCGCGGATCGTGCACGGGAACCGCGCCCGCGGGTCGCGCCTGATGCGCTCAGCCTCCGCCTCGGACACTGCCCGGAACTCCGTCGCCGCCCGGTGCTCCTCCTCGGGCGACGTGTGGGCGCCCACGGCACCGTCCAGGAGCGCAAAGGGGAGGCCGTCCAGCCGGACGTCAGCCCCGAGGCGGAGCCGGAGGGGCGCCGTCCGCCTCGCCGCCTGGATCGTCGGCGTCGTCCCTTGCGGGGCTCCCAGGGTGAGCAGCATGCCCAGCTCGCGCGGGACGCCGTCCCGCAGCGCCTTCTTGAGCGCCCACGGCACGGTCCTCTCCACGACCATGCGGAGGACCCAGGACGGGGCGCTGACGATGCCCGTCTGTTTCTTCTTCAGCTCGTGGAGCTCGAACGAAAAGTGCTCCGCCCCCTCCAGCAGGCGCCACGCGGGGTCGCCCGCCTCAAAGGCCAGAGTCGCGCGCAGGCTGAATGACATCTCCACACGGAGCGACTCGACCGTGATGTTCGGGACGCCCGCACGCTCGCTCCTGAAGCCAAAGCCCTCCACGAGCACCGCGGAGGTGACACGCGAGAGCGCCAGCCGGACGACGGCGCAGCGCTCGTGGGCGGGCGGGGCCGAGCCGGGGGGCGCCGCCGAGGCCGCCGGGCCCGACGACAGCGCCTCGGCCGAGCGCTCGAACACCTCCGACGCGGTCATGGGCACGGCGTCGTGCGAGCCGTCCCCACGCGCCTCCGCGGCCCAACGCACGCGCGCCTTCCTCTCGGCGTCCGCCTGGAGGTAAGCCTGCTCCACGTCGCCCTGCATGGACGCCGCCGAGGACGAGCGGGCCCGCCCGCCGCCGCTCTCGGCGGGGGAGCCCGTCCGAGGGCCGTCCCCGGAATCAGCCGCGCGCGATGCCGGGGACTGGCTCCGTGACGCCTGCCCGGGCGTCGAAGCGGGCGACACGCCGGCGGCGGCAGCGGAGCGTCCGGCCGAATCGGCCCCCGCGCCCCCGCCTCGCCTCGCGGCAGCCTGCGCCGCCCGCCCCGAAACGGGAGCAGGGCCCGCTGCCCCGAGAACCTCGCGCACTGCGGGATCGCCCGCCGGGAGGACGTCCAGCCGAACGTGTGCGCCGAGCGTCGCGACGGACACGTCCCGGGCGCCGAGGTACAGGCCGTCCGCCCCGGTCCTCATCCTGAAGCCCTGCTCGGGAGGCAGGTGCCAAACCTGCTTCAGCCCTTCCACGAGGTCGACGAGGCCGGCCACTTCGGTATCCAGAGCTGCGATGCGGTGCCAGAACTCGTCCGTCTCCCCGTCGGCGTCGCCATCGGCTCTTGCCGCCTCGACTGCAGCCGCCCTGCGCTCTTTGGCCGCCACCAATGACGCCTGGGCGCGGGCGATTTGCTCTGCGAGGGCGGGAGTATCGTTCGCGCGGATTTGGCGAGTGTTCGAGCGCTTTTGCCCCTGGCGGTCTGTGCCCGCTGCCCTGGAACGCACGGCCGCCAGCGGCTCGGCACATGCAATTCATGCGGTGCCATTCCTCACCTTTGAGGCGCGATCTGACGTCCTTGGTCAGTGGTGCCGCGAACGCCTCCTTCAGCTCGGCTTCGGTGCGCAGGATGGACTTGCCCGCCTCGCGCACCTGGGCTTGCAAGTCTTTCTCCATCTGCTTGCGCGCGGCCTCGGTGGCCATCTTCGCGCGCGGGGGGTTGCTCAAGAGTGCATCAGGACGGGTCGGCGTGGTCGCGCGCGGCCCTGCTTGCCGCCGCTCGCTCGGTTCCGGGGACACTCACATCACGCGGGGACAAGACAACGCAAGATTCGGTCAGACAGGCTCCGGAGCCGAGCCGGGCGGTTGGGCCCGTCGCCGTGCGCGGCCGGCCGCGGGTGCTTGTCAGAACCTCATCCTCCCGCCGCAGTCGTTGCAGTGGACGAATACGGTCATGGGCTCGTCCCCGCCTCGCGTCTGGTACTCGGTGTGCGTGGTGTTCTTGCTCTTGCACTTGCCGCAGCGGAACTGACCCTCCGTCTTCTTGAGGCCGGCCGAGGCGAGCATCTTGTCTCGGTTCTTGCGCTCCCAGTCCAGCTGCACCTCCTCCGCAGCGGCCTTCTTCTCCTTGGCCACCTCGCGCTTGAACTCCTCCGTCGCCAGCTCCGCGGTGTCGGCCACGGCGAGGGCGTCGAGGTCGGCCGAGCCGCTCAGCACGCCCAGCGCCAGCGAGCGGTTGCGATTCATGTTCAGGACAAACGTCTTGACCTGGTCCGTGTACGACGGCTGGCCCGCGACGCGGCCCAGACCCAGGGCGCGGAATAGCGCCGCCTCGAGCCGCCCTCCGGCCTGCAGCGTCGCCTCCGGGGAGGCGGCCGCCCCGGCGTGCTTGGTGATGGGTCTTGACAAAAGCCGCGCCATGGTCAGCCGCTCGGGCGCGAGGGCCGCGAGGTCGACCCGAGGCAGCGCCGGGGGCGAGGCGCCGCCTCCAAGCGAAAGCCCGGCGTCTGGCGCCGAGGCAGCAGCGCTCGCCCCCGCAGCTGGCGCTGCGGACAGCAGCCCCGCACTGGACGCTTTCGCTTCAGTAGCCTCGGCCACAGAGGCCTCACGAAGCTCCTTGCCCTTGGCGGCAGCCTTGGCTGTGCCCATCTTCCGTACGCCGAGGATCGCGGCCCTGGCGGCCTTCACGATCGACGCGTTCTCAGACTTGCTTGCCCGAACAATGACCTTCGCCAGACCAGAGTTCTGCGGGCCAGGGATGGGTGGGGCGCGGGGTAATGGCGATAGCTGGCACCGAGCAAACGTTGCCTGCCCCTTTCGTGGCGGCCGCGCGCGCGCGCGCACGGGTCGAGCATGACGCGGACGGGCAGGACCGTGTCGCCTGCAAGCACTGACAGAACTCTGGGAGCTTGCTCACCTTGACCGCCAAGGGAGCGAGGCCGCTGGTGAGCACCTTGCCAAGGAGCTCAGCCGCGACGGCACTTTCCTGCGCGAGAAGGCATCGATCAGTATCGCGCGATGGACTCTGAGTTCGCCACGTGGGCCGGTGCGTTGCCAGCTCGCCCGTCACCGTTTGCAGGCGCGGACCGCTTTGCGATGCGGGCTCCGCCATGAGAACGCCGGCTGGTCTCACGTCGTTTGTCAAAGCTCTCGCGATGTCATTTCGCAGCTCCACGGCACTCCTTGATGAGTCCATCCTGGCTCCGATGCTCAGAAGCCTTCGGCTGGCCTGCTGTCGGTGCGATGACTGTCGATCGACGAGAGCAGAGCTTTGCCTGGCGCGCGGGTGAATGGTTGACGTAATTGGCGGTTGCGCGGGCCCGCGCGCGCACCAGCGACACTCTCTCGCGAGCGGCAGACCTGCTGCCTGCACCTGTGGCGCTTTCCTCGTAGAATCGTTTAGCTCATCCCGGAGATCCTCCGTGCGATCGGGGCCGAGGCGAAATGGCGCACTCGCGTTTCCGCACCACCGACACGACCGGCGCATCATCCGGCCGCGGATTCACGAGGAAGCGCCACGTGGTCTCCACCGTGCCATCGCTTGCCGGAGAAGCGCTTGGGGTCGAAAGCAGCGTTCGGGGTGCGGGCTCCGAGGCAGCGCTGGCTCGCGACTCAGCGGCGTACGGAACGCCCGGGAATGCCGTGGGATTCTACGACTGCCCCCCGGCCCGGATTCGTGCCTCGGGCGACGAGTACCATGCCGCAGCGGGGGTCAGCTCAGCTCGGTCACTGAGGGACCACCGGCCGTCGCTGCGAGTCGCGCCTTACGGGCCTCAGGGGGCATCATCTCTGACGCACGAAGGGTACTTGGTCGGAGATCAGCGCCCGCACCCGCCTGTAAGGCGACCCGAGTCGACCACGGAGCGTGAACAGCATTCGTACGGGGGCTTCAGCAGCACCGCAGAGCGAGCAGGCATCCACGACCGGCACATGATCAAGCGGACGCAGAATGTCGGCGGAAACGACTCGGTGTCGCTGGGAGAGTTCCATTCCGCTTACAGCACCTCGATTCAGGAGGCCCAGCGCCGCGTGGCTCTTGACCCCGAGTTGGCCGACCTTACCAGCCATTTGGTGGCTGCGGGCGGCCGGGTCGCTGCTCGGGTGCCTCAGCCCGACCCTTCGCGGCCGGTTGGGGGGCGCTTGACGTTCCATCTTGACGACGGGAGCGGGGCACACCCTTCCAAAGTGGGGATCAGCGTGGCAGAAGCGCACCTGAGGGCAAGCCTGCTGCCCTCGGCCCGGCAGCAGGCAGATGCGTCGCAGGTGGCCGGGCGCTTCCCTGTGAAGCGAACGGCACAGTCCCCAAGGCAGTCCCGCCCGCCCATCGGTGGGGAGACACACTTCCGGGTGGCAGACCTTGCTGCAGCGGAAGCAGGCTTCGACCTTGACACCAGCGGCAGGCCGCCCACATCGTCGTCGTACGGCGACCTCACCGCATCGAAGATGCGAACGGACAAGCGACTTGGCGGAAGGTCAGCAGATCTGCTCGATGAGGTCTCGTCACCGCAGGCAGGCCCAAGAAGCCGGCTAGCGATGCACAAACAGCAGCTGGGAGGGCGTGGCGCGGCGCGCGCTGGGATAGATCTCACTCAGGAGTCACACCGGTCGGTCCCGAGGCCGCAGTCGGCCCGGCCGCCCCCGGGTGGCTTTGCTTCCTTTGCGCTTGCGTAGGCGCTCCCATCAGCGGCAGCCCCCTCCGAGGGTCCGTGCTGCCCTTGGCTGATGGCTCGCGCGAGCACGCCAGGTGTTGTTTCCAGTGTTCTTCAGAGTGCGAAGTGCGTGTGTGACAGTCGGACTGCGCCGGTCAATGTGTGGTACAGGCAGCAAGCCGCGACTCTTCAGCTGTCAAATGCGAGCACCCGCTGCAGGCGCTTCTGAAGCTTTGTTGGCTCCTCGTTCTCCGGCTCTGGTCGGCCGAGCCCGCTTGCGGCGAGGGGCCTGGTCGTGCGGACACGCGCATTGGCCACTGCCGTGGCGGCGGCTGGTACTCTGGCCGCTTCGTCGGGGGCGGCAGT
>Ga0306871_1001031_pt1 | contig 10326 bp, 8 predicted proteins | sample AntRauMeHopE1497_FD_190447 | JGI IMG/M metagenome (GOLD analysis project Ga0306871, IMG submission 190447) | Saline lake microbial communities from Rauer Islands, Antarctica - Metagenome Hop E1 #497 (v2) (version 2) | ecosystem: Environmental > Aquatic > Non-marine Saline and Alkaline > Saline ... | reverse complement strand
CGACAACCACCGCACCCTTGGACGCCTCGTGGGCGATCTTGGCTGCGTCGAGCTGCCGCGCTCGAGGGAGCGATGCAATGCGGGCATTGGCTGAGACCACGTCCATACTCCTCTTTGACTAGACGTAAGTCATCATACCAATGATGATGTCGCCGTCAAGAGGAGGGGCCTAGCTGTATTCAGTCGGGCAGAGGCGCGAGAACGAAACGCTCGAGGTCGTCCGCGGTCTGGGTCATGTGCCCGTCCATAGCCTGCCTGGCCGCCTCCGCATCGCCCGACCGGATAGCCTCGAATACAAGCACGTGCTGAGTGATGGCGTGCGCCTGAATCACCCGCACAGCAGAGGTTTGCTCGCGTTTGTCGCGCATCACACGTGCGAGCGGCTCGAACAGCACACCGACAAAGACGTTGCCTGTCGCTCGCAGAATGATGTCGTGAAAATGTATATCGTGCTCGACAAACGCGGCGAGGTTATCTTCCCCGTGAGCCGCACGCATCCCAGCGATACAGCTGTCAAGCTGCGCCAGATCCTCAGTGCTGCGGCGCTGGGCGGCAAGCGCTGCGGCACCCGTCTCGATCATGCGGCGCACTTCGATGAGTTGCAAGGATACTCGGCCGTCGTCGGCCCCGAACGCGGTCGCGCGAAGCACCGCCTCCAGCCCTGTCCAGGCGGAGTGTGGGAGCACGAACGTCCCCCTACCTCGCTGCACGTCGACAACGTGTTGCGCCGCCAACGTCCTCACCGCCTCACGTACCGTCACCCGGCTCACGTCGTGCTGCTGGCACAACTCCGCCTCCGAGGGCAGCGCCCCGCCGACCGGCAGATCGCCGGCGACGATCTGCGCCAAAAGCGCCTCGGTCACCGCGTCGACCAGCGAGGTTCGCGTCATTGTCGCCTCCTCGTCATGCCCCACCCAGCCCCGCCGATTCGACAGCACTTGCACTCTATCCGGCACAGCACGCTCGATAGACTAACGGCGCCCCAACTGTTCTGACGCTAAGGAGCCTCATGCCCGTCGCCACCCCCGAGCAGTACGCCGAGATGCTCGACAAAGCTAAAAAGGGCGGATTCGCCTACCCCGCGATCAATGTCTCATCGTCATCGACCATCAACTCGGTGTTGCAGGGTTTGAGCGAGGCGCAGTCTGACGGCATCATTCAGGTCACCACGGGCGGCGCCGACTACTTTGCCGGGCAGAGCGTGAAGGCTCGCGCGTCGGGCGCGCTGGCTTTTGCCGCGTTCGTCACAGAGGTCGCCAAAAACTATCCGGCAACCGTCGCGCTGCACACCGACCACTGCCCGAAAGACGCCCTTGACGGCTTCGTCATGCCGCTCATTGCCGCGAGTGAGGCAGAGGTGGCTGCGGGCCGCAACCCGATTTTTCAGTCGCACATGTGGGATGGCTCTGCAGTGCCGTTGGCCGAGAACCTCGAAATCGCTCAGACTCTTCTGCCGCGCATGAAGGCGATCCACGCCATTCTCGAGGTTGAGATCGGCGTCGTCGGTGGCGAAGAAGACGGCGTCGAGCACGAAGGCTCCAACGACGCGCTCTACACAACCCTCGGCGATGTTGCGGCAGCCGTCGATGCTCTCGGTTTCGGTGAGCAGGGCCGCTATATGGCAGCCCTCACCTTCGGCAACGTGCACGGCGTCTACAAGCCGGGCAACGTCAAACTGCGACCCGAACTGTTGGCCGAGATTCAGGCGGGCATTGCGCAAAAATATGGCACGGATGCCCTGCCTCTCGACCTCGTTTTTCACGGTGGGTCTGGCTCTACCGACGACGAGATCTCGACGGCGGTCGCCAATGGTGTCATCAAGATGAACATCGACACTGACACGCAGTACGCCTTCAGTCGCTCAGTCGCTGACACCGTGCTGAAGAACTACGACGGTTTTCTCAAGGTCGACGGTGAGATGGGTAACAAGAAGGTCTACGACCCGCGCGCCTGGGGCAAGTTGGCTGAAACCGCCATGGCCAAGCGCGTCATTGCGGCGACGCACCAACTCGGTTCAGCTGGGCACTCTGGTCGCTAGCGGCGGCCATGGCCGTGGCTGCGGCTGCGGCTGTTGCTGTTGCTGTTGCAGCGGCCGTGACGCCAGGCGGCGCGATCAGGCTCGCGTTCGCCCGCCGAGAGTGCTCTGGTCGACGTTTCCTTCTTTGTCGCGGCGCAACTCTTTGGGCAGCGAAAACTGCAGATCTTCTTCGGCAGTTTTCACCTCTTCGACGCGATCGAAGCCGGCGTCTTGCAGGTCAAGAAGCACCTGCTCAACCAGCACCTCGGGCACACTCGCACCGGAGGTGACCGCGATAGTGGCCACTCCGTCGAACCACTCCTGCCTAATTTCGGTGGAATAGTCAATCAGGTAGGCCGCTTTGGCACCGTATTCGAGTGCAACTTCGACGAGGCGAACGCTGTTTGAGCTGTTCACTGAGCCGACCACGATGACAAGGTCTGATTCCGGGGCGATCTTTTTGATCGCCACTTGACGGTTTTGTGTGGCGTAACAAATGTCGTCGCTCGGCGGGTCTTGCAGGTGCGGAAAACGTGCCCGCAAGCGGCGAACCGTTTCCATCGTCTCGTCGACGCTCAGGGTGGTCTGTGACAGCCAGATCAGCCGCTCGCCCTCGGGCACCTCGACAACGTCAGCCTCTTCGGGTGTGCCGATGAGAATCATGCGGTCGGGGGCGTGCCCCATCGTGCCCTCAACCTCTTCATGGCCTTCGTGACCGATGAGCAAAATGCGGTAGTCCTGCTTAGCGAAACGAATCGCTTCACGGTGCACTTTGGTGACGAGAGGGCACGTCGCATCAATCGCCTGCAGGTCGCGGTCAGCGGCTCCCTGCACGACGGCAGGGCTCACGCCGTGCGCCGAGAACACGATGTGCGACCCGAGAGGAACCTCTTCGACCTCATCGACGAAGATGGCACCCTGCTTTTCCAGCTCGCTCACCACGTAAATGTTGTGCACAATCTGCTTGCGCACGTAGACGGGAGCGCCGTACTGCTCGAGCGCTTTCTCGACAGCAATGACAGCGCGGTCGACGCCAGCGCAATAGCCGCGCGGGGCTGCCAGCAGCACTCGCTTGGGGCGGCCGACCAGCACCGGCACGAGACGATCACGTCGCTTGGGAACAGTGGGGGTCAGGAGGGTGCTGCCGAGGCCGCCGTTTGAGATGGTACTCACGGTTATGAGTCTACGAGGGGGCTCCTGCACACCGGCGCGCGAGCGGCGTGCCAGGCTGTCTGATGTCTCGGCTAGCCTGGCAAACGCCCCCTCTCGATGTAAGGAGTGCAGCAGTGAGCGACGTTCCCTCAACCTCTGACGCTCCGTGGCCAGTCGGTCAGCTGTCGACCAAAATTAAGGACTACATCGATCGGCTCGGTCAGGTCTGGGTCGACGGTGAGATTGCGCAGTGGGGCGTCTCGGGCGGCAACATCTACGGCAAGCTCAAAGATGTCAGCGTCGATGCGACCGTATCTTTTGTCATCTGGTCGTCAGTGCGTGCCACGCTTCCCGACGGGCTCGGTCAGGGCGACCGAGTGACAGCGCTGGTAAAAGCGAACTGGTGGGTGAAGGGCGGCTCGCTCACCATGCAGGTGTCGAGCATGCGGCGCGTCGGCCTCGGTGACCTGCTCGAGCGACTCGAGAGGCTTCGTGCCGCCCTCGCCGCCGAGGGGCTTTTCGCCGTGGAGCGCAAAAAACGCCTTCCATTTCTGCCCCAGTGCATTGGCCTAATCACCGGCAAAGATAGCGATGCCGAAAAAGATGTCATACGCAACGCGCAATTACGTTGGCCCTCCGTACGCTTTCGCGTCGTGCACGCCGCCGTGCAGGGCGACCGGGCAGTCGGTGAGATCACCGCGGCAATTCGCACCCTCGACGCCGACTCCGAGGTCGACGTCATCATCGTCGCGCGGGGCGGCGGCGATTTTCAAAACCTGCTGGTGTTCAGTGACGAGGGTCTTGTGCGCGCTGCCGCCGCCTGCGTGACCCCCCTCGTGAGTGCCATCGGGCACGAAAACGACAGACCGCTACTTGACGAGGTTGCCGACCTGAGGGCCTCAACACCCACCGACGCTGCCAAGCGGGTCGTACCCGATGTGAGCGACGAACTGGCCCGCGTGCAACAGGTTCGCTCGCGAATGCTCAGCCGCGTGACCAGCACAATCGCCACCGAGGTAGATCGCATTACCGCCATACGGTCGCGCCCAGCACTCGCCGACGCGCGCTGGATCATTGACATTCGCGCCGACGACCTCACCCGTTCGGTTGCGCGCGGAGTAGAGCTGACCAGCCGTCTACTCGAGCGTGCCCACCTCGACGTTGGCGAACGGTTGACCCACCTGCGCGCCCTGTCGCCGCAGCGCACCCTTGATCGCGGATACGCGATCGCGCAGGATGCTCAGGGCGCCGTCATTCGTAAGGGCAGGCAGGTCGCCGCCGGCGACCTCGTTGTGCTCACCCTCGCCGAGGGCACTCTCTCAACCCGCGCCGAGCCCGATGACTCTCGAGCCGCGCCCGCACCTCCCACCCGCACCTGAAAGGCCCGCGTAGCATGAAGAGCGTGACCACACCTGTTTCCACCGACATCGAGACCCTCAGCTACGAGCAGGCCCGAGACGAGCTGGTCAGCGTGGTGACCGAACTTGAACAGGGTGGCGCAACCCTCGAGCAGTCGATTGCCCTCTGGGAGCGCGGTGAAGCCCTCGCCCGCCGCTGCGAAGAGTGGCTGATAGGCGCTAAGGCGCGTCTCGACGCTGCACGCGCAGCGGCGACCGAAAGCTGAGGCGATGAGCAACGACGCCTTTGAAGAAACTCCCGACGAGAAAGCTGCTCGCATTGCCGAGACGCGCCGCAAACGTCGCGCCAACCAAACCACTCGCAACCTCTTCGGCTCACTGGCCGCATCGCTCGGTATCGTGCTCTTTCTGGTGTTGGTTGTCGTGCGGCCTGACCCTGTTCCCGTGTCAATCGACTACGCCGCTACGGCCGCCGAAGCCGAAGCAAGTTTGGGCTTCACCGTCGTCTCGCCCGTCGTGCCGCCCACGTGGACCGCTAATCGCGCTGAACTCGCCGGCTCTAGCGGCGTCACCGAATGGACGATCGGCTTCATCACCGCTGATCAGACGTTTCTGGCCGTACTGCAGGGCTTCACCGATGAGCAGACCTGGCTGCAAGACGCCCTGCGCGACCCCGGAGCCGGCGAGCAGGTGCGCATCGCGGGTGTCGACTGGCAAAAATACGACCGCCGAGGCCTTGAGGGGGCCGGGTTACGCGAAATTGCGCTGGTGACGACCACTCCTGACAGCACAGTGGTGCTGTTCGGCACAGCCTCTGACGCTGACCTTGAACTGCTCGCCACCGCGGTCGCCGCCGAGCTGCCCGCAACTGTCAACTGACCCGCACCCACCCAGACCGATTCCGCGCAGACCGATGAAGGACACCCCCGCCGTGAGCCCCGAAGCCAACTACCGCATTGAACACGACACTATGGGTGAAGTGCGGGTTCCGCGCGACGCCCTCTATCGTGCGCAAACGCAGCGCGCCGTCGAAAACTTTCCGATCTCGGGCTCGGGTCTCGAAGCGGGGCAAATCGTCGCCCTGGCACAGATTAAGCGAGCGGCCGCAGTTGTCAACGCCGAACTGGGCATTGTGGATGCTGCCATTGCGAACGCCATCGTGGGCGCCGCCGATCAGATCATCAGCGGCGCACACCACGACCAGTTTCCGGTCGACACCTACCAAACCGGCTCCGGCACCAGCTCGAACATGAACATGAACGAAGTGCTCGCAACCCTCGCCTCGACACCCGCCCTGGCAGTGCATCCGAACGATCACGTCAACGCCTCGCAGTCATCGAACGACGTGTTTCCGACCTCCGTGCACCTCGCCGTCACCTCGGCATTGCTGCACCAGCTCATCCCGTCACTTGAGCACCTCGCGGCAGCCCTCGAGGTCAAAGCTGAACTGTGGAAGACCGCTGTCAAAGCCGGGCGCACCCACCTGATGGATGCCACCCCCGTCACTCTCGGCCAAGAATTTGCCGGCTATGCGCGGCAGGTGCGGCTGGGCATCGCCCGCGTGCAGGCAACCATTGAGCGGGTTGCAGAGGTGCCGCTCGGTGGCACCGCTACGGGTACGGGCATCAATACTCCCTTCGGTTTCTCGCAAAAGGTGATCGCTGAACTGGCGCAGACAACCGGTTTGCCGATCACAGAAGCACTTGACCACTTCGAGGCGCAGGGTGCCCGCGACGGCCTGGTTGAAGCATCCGGAGCCCTGCGGGTTCTCGCAGTGTCACTCACCAAAATCTGCAACGACATCAGGTGGATGGGCTCGGGGCCCAATACTGGCCTGGCTGAACTACACATTCCTGATCTGCAGCCCGGCTCATCGATCATGCCCGGCAAGGTCAACCCGGTTGTGCCCGAAGCAGTGCTCATGGTGTGCGCTCGCGTGATCGGCAACGACGCCACCATCGCCTGGGCGGGGGCCTCAGGCTCCTTTGAGCTGAACGTTGCCATTCCGGTCATGGGTACCTCGCTGCTGGAGTCGATTCGCTTGCTCGCGACTTCGACGCGCGTACTCGCCGACAAAACCATTACCGGGCTGACCGCAAACCTTGATCGAGCGCGGGCGCTGGCCGAAAGCTCCCCCGCTATCGTGACGCCCCTCAACCGCGTCATCGGCTACGAGGCCGCAGCCTCGATCGCCAAGCACTCCGTCGCGAAAGGCCTGACCATTCGCGAGGCCGTCATCGACCTCGGCTTTGTCGAACGCGGCGAGCTGACCCTCGAACAGCTCGACACCGCGCTCGACGTGCTGAGCATGACGACGCCCGGCCTCTAGCGCGAGACCACCTCAGCGAAAATAGTTTGGGCGACTGACGTAGGTGTCAGACACAAACATGACCCCCGCGGTCAGATCTAGCAGCGTGCGCAACCCGTCGATGAGCTCGTCGGCGCGGTCATCAGGCACCACGGTAATGATCAACGTCAGAGCGTCCCGATCATTGAACAGCTGACGCCCCTCGTGTGCACCGTGATGCCCGAGACCGGTGACCGACGGCAGGCTGGTGTAGCCCGTGGCACCGGCCGCCACTATTTGTCGCCGCACTGCATCGGCGTCGGCAGTGCGCGCCACCACTTCAATTTTGATCATCTTGGCCAGCGATTCGCGACTCATGCCGCCTCCTTTTGATGCGTTGTGTGTGTCTCCTGCGTTGAATGTGTCTCGTGCGTCGTGTTCGTTGTGTCGTCGTTCATCCACGGCACCCAACCGGTGGCCGTGCACCGCTCCCACTGGCCGACCTCGCCGGTCGGTCTCACCAAGATCACCCACTCACCGTGCACCATCTGTTTGACCACGTCAGCCTGCTCAACGATGCGTTCGATGCGCTCGCGCGGGGCATCCACGACAGCAAGCAGCCGCACCGGTTCATGAAATAGGCCATCGCGGGTTCCCACCGATTGCCACGGAAGGCCGAGGCGCAGATCGCCCGATGGCCCGCTCAGCACACCCGCGCCGCCCACCAGGTTGTGCACCGTCTTCGAGCCTGCCCCCAACACATCGGGTGCCACTGATGAGAAGTAGTACTGAGCGTTGATCCAGTGCGCCACGACCAGTGGTGCCGTCAGAATGATTTCGAGGGCAGCCCCATCCGCATCGTGTGCGGCCTCATACGAGTGCAGAAAGACGCGGCGTTCAAGGTCAGCACCGACCGACAGTGATCGAGGCCCGATGATGAGTGCCGCGTTACCGGCAAGGCCCCACTCGGGGTACACCTGAGCCCAGTCGCGCGCTCGATTCGCCACAGCCGCACCGGCGCCCGCACCCGGCAGGTCGCGCACCCGCTCCGCCGCTAACCTCTTTCCAGCACGGTCGGCGTCAGCCAGCAGGCGTTGCACGCCCGGCCGATGCTCCGCTGCGACGGCGTGGGGGTCAGCCAGGGTTAGCCGATCTGTTGCCGTGTCGTGTTCGCCTGCCAAAAACCGAGTGCCCGCAGGAATGGTGATTCCGCGGGCGGCCAAGCCGATGCGCACCCGCGGGCTGTTGAGAATCGCCGCCGCAATTCGCGCGTTCGGAGCTCCCCGGTGCCCACCGCACGCACCACAGTCGAGGGCCGTGCGAAAAGCGTTGTTCGTCGTCGAGGTGCCGTGGCCGACAAACACCACGAGTGGGGCGAAAGTATCGACCATCCCCATGGTGCGCACAATGACCTCTGCCGTGTCGATTTGGGCATCAGCAGAGAGCCCCGCATCCACGTCGAAAAAGGTCGGCAAGTCACTCGTCGGATCATCGGGCCGCGCCGCTAACCGGATACGACCCGCGAGCACGCTGCGCGCTGCCGAGATCGGGCCAAGCAACCAACCGGTGATCTCCGCCCAACCCAGGGGGGCGCCGGCCACGGCATCCGGAGCTTTCGCACCTGCCCGCAGTGCGCGGCGCACTGATTGCGCCGTCACGAAACGGGCAGCACGCTGAACAGCATTGGGCTCCGGATGTTCGGCCATTAGATAGCGCGGCGTCAACAGCACCGGGCACGAGGCCGAAGCTTCGGCTGCAGACAGTGGCTCGATGAGCGCGGCGATGCCGAAAAAGCCCGCGAACCCCGAAGTGACGTACGCGCCCCGGCTTTCGAGATGCCGACGAAACCCTTCGCTGCGTGGATCAATGCAAAACACGAGGTGCGCTTGGGCCGGCACTTCCGCCACCGCTCCCGCCGCCGTCGGAGGTACGGCACGCTCAGTACGGAGCTTGTTGAGCACCGCACGATGCGGCCCTGTCTCAAAGGCCTCCTGCCAAATAAGACTGCGTTCGGTCTGTTCTGTCAGTTCTGACACCTCAAGGCGTTCGTTAGAGCCTGACCCCTGCGTGCCGTCGACTCCCAGCGCCCAGGTGAGCCCCAGACGCACTGCCAACAGTTGCACGGCGTCAACGTCGGCGGCAGTCATCGCGCGCCAGTTCACGTAGGCGGTCCATCCGGCGAGTTGCGAGAGTTCACCACGCAGAAAGTCAAGCTGCGCGTCATCGTGCACACCCAGCAACTCGAGTAGGTGGGCAAGCGCCTGATCGGGTGCGACCGGAAGCGCCGCGATACGACGACGAGCCTGCCGCGACACCGCGAAGTCGTGCTGTGCCACGGCACGCCAGGCGCCGTAAAACCCCTCTTGCCGCACCGGAACGGGCCACGCTGCAGCCTCGGGTGCCAACGCTGCCCGACACCACCGCGACAGCAACTCGTCGACAGCACTTGGTTGGCGCGCGACCGGGGTCGCGATGACGACGGTCGCACTCATGAACCGCTCAACCAGCGCGGCGTCGCCGACCACGCCGGAAACAGCCTGAACGTCATGGGCCGAGTTGCCAGGGATACCGCCGTGTCGTCGGATCGCCGACGCAAGGTCGGCGTCACTGATGCGGCCCCGCTGCCTCAGCTGTCGAAACTGCAACTCGGTCAGAGCACCAAACGCGCCCAGAGCGGGTGCGGCGTGCTGTATCGCAGCGGCGAATCCGGCGTCCAGTGATGGAAGCACAGGGTTCACGGCGATGGCGGCGTCGAGCCCGTAGTAGGCCGCGACGACGGTCGCCGCCCGATCTGCCCGTGCCCGCACGCGCGAGGGGTGCTTACCGCTCTGCGGGCCTGCGGCAACCACGCCCACAGCGGGTCGGGTGGCAGGCCGCGTGTCGGTCCGAGCGCGCGTGGCACCCACTCGGTGCCCGATGGCGAGCAGGGTCAGACCCGCCCTGCCTGCGGGCGCGTATTGGCGCACCGCTGCCAGGGCTGCCAGAGCAAGCAAGACGCCGAAGGCGATCACGACGGCGATACCGCTGCCCAGCGCATCGGCTTGGGCTGGTAGAGCGAGAGCCGCCGTGAGCACTGATGTCAGCACGACGTACAGCGCTGCCAGCCCAGCAACGGCCATCGCGGCAACGGCAACGCCTAACCCGCCGGGCACCAGTCTCGCCACGCGTGATCCGGCTGCGCCGAACGCAGCGGCCAGCACGATGAGCACCACAAGCTCTGCCGCTCCCCTACCGCCGGGATACACCGCGAGAGCGGTCACGACCAGTGCCGAGATCGGGAGCAGAGCTCCGAGACTGCCGCGCGCCCAGCTGGCTCTCGTAGCGAGCACAGCCGTTTGCGGTGCACGGCGATTGGCCGCGCGCCGGTCGATGCCGTCGTTCGATGTGAGAAACAGCGAGCTTTTGTAAAAGCCGTGTGCCACCAGGTGCAGCAGCGCCGCGGCGACTAAGCCGAGCGCGACACAGAGCAGCATGAAACCCATTTGCGCCACCGTCGACATCACCAGTCGACC
>Ga0306871_1001023_pt1 | contig 10346 bp, 8 predicted proteins | sample AntRauMeHopE1497_FD_190447 | JGI IMG/M metagenome (GOLD analysis project Ga0306871, IMG submission 190447) | Saline lake microbial communities from Rauer Islands, Antarctica - Metagenome Hop E1 #497 (v2) (version 2) | ecosystem: Environmental > Aquatic > Non-marine Saline and Alkaline > Saline ... | reverse complement strand
ATGGGGGGGTTGGAGCCGGTGACGCAGGCGGCGGCTTTGGAGCCGGCGACGACGCCCGGCCTGAGGACGACGGCGGCTTCTGTGGCGATGACACCGGTGGGGGCTTTGGAGCCGGTGACGCAGGCAACGGCCTGGGGGGCGGTGATGCCGTCTGACCCGACGCCAACTGCTTCGGCGGGGCATGAGACGACGTTTGTCCCAATGAGCGACCGTCTTGAGGGAGAGGCGGCGCCTCCTGAGCTGGAAGTGACGACTGTGGGGCTGCCGTAGCAGCCTCGTTGCCAAGCTCTCCCGCGAGCGGTGTCGGGTGGGGGTCTGGTCTTGTTCCAGCCACGGCATTTCCGGCGGTTCCGCGGACGTCCACGGAAGCGCTTGAGTGCGCCAAGCTCGCCGAGTCGACTGGATCGTGCACACCCAACGGCGGTCCTCCTTGTCCCCGTGACTGCACGAATGCTCGGTATCGGTCAGAAAAGCTTGCGGACGGCTTCGGCTGCGCCCGGGACGCGGGCTCACCCAGCTCACGGACCCGACCGTGAGGTGCATCGTCGAAAGATTCTCGCCTGGCTGCTGCGAGCCTCCGTTGCAGCACAGTGAGCTCCCGTCGGGCCCGCGCCTCGCCTTCCATTGCGGCGCGCGCTGCAAGACCAGCTGCGTCCGCAGTGCGCTGCGCAGCCCGCTCCCGCTCGGCGCACTGAGCATCTCGCTGCTCAAGCTTCAGGCGGTATTGGGTGGTCACATCGCTAAGCTGGCGGACAAGTGAGTCGACCCTCGAGTTCAGCTCCGACACCTCGGCCCTGTGGCGCACCTCAACTGCATCCCTCAGGGTGTCCTCCTCGGCAAGAGCACGGGTATGCGTCCAGCTGATGACTCCCGGGCGTGGTAGCCGCATGGCATCAGGGCCGCAGAAGGCAGGGGGCCGGACAACGGTCGTGACCTTGGACCGCTCAGGCTGTGCCCCCCGTGCGCGCTTAGCGAGCTGAACCACCCGCGGGGCATGAATGTCAGCCAAGCTCATGCCTGCCACCGCCGAGGCTGCGCTGGAGTGCTCCCGGGCTCGGCGCCTCGCGCTCGCCCAAGCTGGATCGCGCGGTAGCGGCTCCGCTGGGCAGGTTGCCGGGCGACATTCACACGTAAACGCCAGCATCAAACTGAGCCGCTGGCACAAAGCTCGTTTCGAGACGGCGGCCGTCAAAGGTCTTGCCGCTGAGCGCACCCGAAGCCGACGCGGCGTGGTCGGGGCTCGCAAACTTGGCGAAAACGACACCTGCTGCCTGCCCGGCGGTGGGGATGACAACGCTGAGGACGGTTCCGTGCTGGGAGCACGCGCCGTGGGCCTCCTGGCGGATGTCTTCGACCTCCGTCGGGTTGGAGAGCTCTGCTGGCGACATCATGTGCGCGATCCGAAGGACCTGCGTCGGGCCGCCCGCAGGCGGAGCGGGAGCAGCCGGCGCGGAGCCGTATGCTGGGGGCATACCCCGGGGCGGGAATCCCATGGCCGGGGGAGCACCCATCGCTGGGGCGGGAGCACCGCGCGGATTCGCGCGACGAACCGTCAGCGTCCTCCCTGGGGCGATCTCAAGATCGTTTAGGCCTGCCACTGCGGCATCGGTGATGCTCGCGTCTTGGTACTCGCAGAACGCGTAGCCCTTGGACTGCATGGCCCCGGCATCCTTGACCAGGTGAAGGCCCCTGAGGGCACCGTACGCCTCCAGGAGCGACTTAAGCTGTGCTTCGGTCACCTCATAGGGAAGCCCGCCGACGAAGACCTTGTTGGGGCCGTCGGGCACCTGAGTGGAGACGATGCCCAATGCCTGCAGGTTCAGCGTGACGGGGGCGCCAGGCCTCGGGAGGGCGTCGGGGTTGTAGTCCGTCGGCCGCTGGACCTTGATCATCTGGCCGCGGAACGTGATTCCGTCAAGTCCCATCGCGGCTGTGGCGAGCTCCATGGACGCAAACTCGACGAAGCCAAAGTTGCGCTCCGGCTTGCACGTCGTCGAGAGAACCAGCCCAGGGTCCGGCTTGTATGATTTGGCGATAGCCTCAGTGAAGAAGGCCAGGAGGTCCGGCTCTGCGATCCCGGGTGGCAAGTTCCCGACGTACAGCCGCCTGCCCGGACGGGTGAGCATGTCCCCTGAGCCGCCGCCCATGCCATGGACCGGCATGCCGCCCCCCGGGCCGAATCCTGCGATTGCCATTGCCGCCGCCACGAGAGCGTCCCTGCTCGCTGGCGGAAGCGTCACCGCCGGAAGGCCGGCCGCCTGCAGCGCCGCCCCAGAGTTGTCCAGGAACCGACGAGGCGCGGGCATGCCGCCCAGCGGGGCATGCGGGGCCATGGCTGGCACGGCCGCCGGGCCGCCAGCCGGCATGCCGCTGAACCCGGAGCCGGACGAGGAGGCCGCGGATGAAGCGCCCGGAACGGAGCCCGAGGGGGCTCCGCTGGCCCAAGCAGGCACTGTCATGGCTGCGACGCGCACGAAAACAACGACATCGCTACGATTGGGCGCCGGGCGTGCAGGTTGGGGCTCAGGACGGCCCGAAAATCTTGGGAAGCTGCCCCGCGGCGAGGAAGGCGGCTGTGGCCGGCCTGTGATCGACTGCCGCGTCGCTGCTTGCCTCACCACGACCACGCCCCGCCATCCGATCGTCTGGTGTGTCGAGTGGGCGGGCCTCAGAGGCACTTTGGCCGCTCTGCGAAGCTCACGCCGGGCTGACCGCGCCCGGCGCCGGCAGAGCTTGTGCATGTGGGACTGTCACCAGGCGCATATCACCTCGGCCGGGCCTCGGGAGCTGTGCACCGCGCAGGATGAGACTTCTTTGCCGGCTGGACAGCATGCAGGTTTCGAATTTCGTTGGTCAGAACCTACCCAGTGCCAGGGGCGAGGCGTTCAGCGCAGCGGCACATGCCAAATCTCTTGTTCGAACCGCGGTCGTTTCTCGCGCAGCCGTGGTCAGCGCCCTGGATAGGTGCGGCAAGATGGTGCAGATGTCCTTCGCCCCGCGGGCCGTTTACTTGAGGTCCATCTCCGAGGACTCCGACGTGGTCGCCTTTGCGGACATCGAGCCCGTGAGCGTCCCCGCCGCTGCCACCTGAAAATGTCGGGCATGAAACGTCTCAGTGAGTTCCATGTGCACGCGTGCCAATCGTGTTCATCCGCAGGGAAACCTGTTCGCCGAGTATCGCGTCGAGAGCCGAGTCGACGACACCGTGGTGCTGGAGGCACCCACCGAGATGCTCCTGGAGTGCCTCAAGCACGGTACCCATGCTTCATCGACGATCATCAAGCTGTCCAAGCGGCACGGCTCGCCGTCGCTCTCGTTTGGCATCGCCGTGAGGGCTTGCCCGCAGCCTGCGCCATTCCTCACAGCAGCGCGCCCCGCCCCCATGGCCCCGGAAGGCCCTCCAGGCCCAGCCCTCTCCACCCCCCCCCGCTACCCCTCGCAGCGTGACGATGGCATCACTCTCGGGCATGACGTGCCTGTGCTCGTGATTCGCCGATCCGAGGCCGAGTCCCTCGAGCGGCCGGAGATGCCGCACCTGAGCGTGCTGCTTCAGGTTCCGAAGGAGGTCCCCTTCAAGCCGGTCGTGGATAGGTTCCGCAGCCTCTCCAAGCAAATTCAGGTGCAGCTGCAGCCGCAGGGCGGGATGTCGCTCTCCGCGCAGAACGAGGTGGTGGCAGTGAAGTCCTTCTTCACGCACCTGGGCGTCCTGCCGCTGACGGAGGCGGATGGCACGGCGCGTGGCTCCGAGTCCACGAGGACCCGCGTGGACGCGAGGATGCTCTCGCGCGTGCTCATGGCCTGCTCGGGGAACAAGAGCACGGTCCTGGTCGTCGGTGCCTCCGCCGCCAGCGTCTTTTTTGTGCACATGCGGCTCCCCCGCGGGGCAGGAGGCGTGACGATGCTGATGCCTGTCGTCCATGAGCCGGGAGATGACGAGCTGGACGCAACTCCTGAGACGCGAGCCGAAGGTCTGCCAGCCGCTGACGGCGAGGCTGGAGCACACGCCTCGGCCTCGTTTTCGTCGTCATCGCCGTCCGCAGCAGCGCCTGCAGCAACTCACCGCCACCAGAAGCGATCTCGAGATTGACTTGGCCGGCAGCCGGCGCCACCTCCGAGAGACGCATCAGTCACTGTCGCTGTCTCGCCAGGTTTGGGTGCGAAAGAAGGCACCATGCGTCGGTTCAGACGCCCTGGCATCGGAGGGCTTGTCGGCCCGAGGCAGTGCTGCTTTGGCCGCGGACAGCGGCCTCGTCGCGGGCAGACCGGCTTGGTCTTGACTCCCGGAGCTCTGAATTCGCGCCAAGGACGACGAGTGCCCCGGGCCCGCCCTTGAAGCAGCAGCTCCCAGCGGGTTTACGACGACTCCGCTCGATGCTCGCCTGCTCGCGGACCCGAATACGCTGGCAGCGATGGGGGTCCTGGGCGCCCGTGCTGGCGCCGAACCCGCCGTTCGGTGCGTGCGAGCGCAGCTTTCGTCGCCGCGGGGATCGCTGGCCCCCCGGCCCGCGCCACCAGCTCCCCCCGCCCTTTGCGCGGCGCCGTCTGCACCGACCACGGGGAGCTCCGCCATGTCCATCAGCTCAAGCTCGTTCCGCGGCGGAGCGCCGACCCGGGAGCCGAAGCTCCCGTGGACAGGGTCGGCCCCCCTCGCGGACATCTCGCCGTGCGCTTTGCCGGCCTCCCTGCCGCAGCACCTCGCAAGGATGTGGGCGTACTCCGTCAGCACCAGCGAGTTGAAGCCGTAGATCAGGGCGTTGGCAAACCCCTGCAGCGGGGAGAAGGTGGAGTGCAGGAGTGAGAGCACAAAGATAGGAGCCGAGCCCGGGGGAGCAGCCGCTTGCTGCAGCCGGTTGACAATCGATGGCAGCCGGAGCAGGGCAAAGACGGCGAAGAACACGACGATCCTGCGGGAGACGAGGGGCTTCTGCGCTGGCTTGATGGCCGAGCTAGCCAGCACCCCTGCCCTGGCATAGACAGCCACGATGCCCACGGCGACGATGCACAGCATGAGCGGGGCGTAGTACAGCCCGACCCGAAGCCCTTGAAACTGCGCCGTGATCCAGCACCACGTCCCCGCGTCACCGAGGCCGCCGCTTGCTCCCGCAATCACGACGAGCACGAGGGGGACCCCCCAGCAGACCGCGTGGAAGCAGCGTTCAGCCAGCACCAGCTCCGCTGCTGAGGATCGCCTCACCAGCACAAGGTAGACTGTAACGGACACGCAAACTGTCCAAAGAAACGTGGAAACGTCCATGAACTGCGAGATGACGGCGCCTGCGATGCAAGCTGGGCTGTACGGCGGCACCAGAAGGACTGTGGGCGTCGGGTTGTGGATGAAGTACGCCATGCTTGCCAGGCAATCAGCCACGGCCAGCCATGTGATGATGCGGTAGCTAAAGCGCTGAACCCTTGGAACGGCCGCATAAGTCGCCACGATGGCGGCCGAGCCGATGAAGCTCAGGGATGACGCGGCCAGCGTGACCGCGGTGATCGCTGCAGCCTCGGCCTCTGTGCTCATGGTCAGGTCGAGAGGAATGTCCGCCCGCCCCTCGCCTTCCCAGCTCCGGGTGAGCCCAGGGGCACAGCGATTGCTGGCCTCAGAGAGCCGACCGCGCCGCCGGCTGCAAGAACGGCGCTATCAAGCTCAACCAGGCGGTGGCTGCACACGGGAGCCGAGCGGGGCGGATTGAAGCTTGCCGGGGGTATGTTTGCGAGCGGTTCGTGGGATGCGAGTGCATGGGTCGGCCTCGCTCATCGAGTCGGCTGCCAGAGTTCTGCGTGCTCCATCGCGGAGCCCGCTCCCCCCAACACACCTGCCCTCCGCGCCCGACCCGGCCGGCAGTGGCCGTAGCTAGGCGCTGTTTCACGCTTGAACGGCGGCCACCTGCACCAGGCGAGCCGCAGCCGTGCCGTGCGCGGCGGTCTGGCCGCCGTTCAAGCGTCCAGGCCGTTTCTGTCCCCGGCCGCATGGCATATCGGCCGCTCCAGTGCACTGCTCGGTTCGAAGACGGATACTGGTGGGATAATGCGGTCGTGGCGGCTGTGGACGCCGGCACCGTCCCGGGGGACACCCTGGAGGCGTTCCCGTGCCCACAGCCGGCAGCATGCATCGTTGCTTCGGAGAACCGGAGCATGTGCGCTGAAGGGTACAGCGGAATTTTCTGCGGCACGTGCATGCCAGGCTTTGGAATGAGCGGCAGCGGGGCTTGCTCCAGGTGCTGGCATCCGGGTGAGGAACAGCCACCGTGACTCGCTTGCCTCCCGCGCGCGTGCATGATCGCGCCCGGCTGGGGCACTGGGTAGGGTGGGCATGTGGCTTGGTCTTGCTCTCGACCGCGCGTGACAGACCGGCTCTCGCGTGGTGCTCACCCGCCCGCAGCCGCTTCGTGGGCGCTTCTCATCACCGTCCTGGCTGCGTTTGGCGTTGCCGGCTACCTTGGGGTCCGGCGCGTGGTTGCGAGCCGGCAGCGTCTGCAGCTTCCCGACGGCGGCTTCTCGAGGGAGACGACGGTGACCGCCAAGATCCTGATGAACTTCCTGCAGACAGTGTCCTTCCTGGGCGACTTTGAGCTTCAGTGGACGCCAGAGGTATCGTGTGAGGAAGTGTCGCGTGCTCGTCTCCGCGGGGCCAGCCTTGGCGAGCGGTGCGGCTCGCGCGGAACGCCGCAGGCGCTGTCGGGGTCGCTGCCGTTGGCTGCCTGTTGACTTCTGGGCCATTTCTCGACTCGTCGCAGCATTCTTCGCGGGCGCGGCCGCCACATCTGGCTTCACGACCGACTCTGCGTTCGTCTCGTGCGCGCTGGGCTGGGCGCCGTTGTCCAGGTTCACGGCCGCTGCAGTCATGGTCCCCATGGTCGTGCTCCTGCCGGCCATGGTCATCGCATCCATGGCATGGCGACACCGGCGGCAGGAGTTCCGCCGAGCAGACGAGGACGAGACGTACGTCCCCGTGCCGCTGTCGCTGGCGGGGGTCACGCCCCTGAACCTGTACACCACGACCGCGCTCTTCATGCTCTTCCTCATCTACCCAATGGTCACGCGCCAGGCGCTGCAAATCTTCGTGTGCACGCGCCCCGTCGGTGGCGAACGCCTTCTTGTCGCTGACCTAGGGGTGCGCTGCGGGTCGGACCTGCACCAGGTGCTCGTCGTCTGCGCGTGGGCGGTCCTCACGCTCGTGACTGCTGGCTTCCCGGTGGCTGTCGTTGCCTGTCTGTGGCCCTACCGCGCGTCGCTGCGCGGCCTGAAGGCCCAGCGACGGTTCGGCTTCCTCTACAAGGGCTACCGGGACTCACGATTCTGGTACGAGAGCGTCATCCTGGTCCGCAAGGCGTCTGTGGCGGCAGTGTCTGTGCTCCTGAGGCTGAACTCTCCCACGCTGCAGCTGTGGGCTGGCATCCTTGTGCAGCTCCTGTTCCTTGGCGGTCATGTGGCGATGCACCCGTACCAGGACCGTGTGCAGGGATGGCTGGAGATGGGCTGCATCATCGCCGCCATCCTCGTTCTCGTGCTCGGGCAGGGCCTGGCCATCGTGGACCTTGGCCCCGGCGCGGCCCCCGCGCTCAGCGCGTCCATCATGGGCGTTGCGCTGTCGGCCGTCGGGGTGTGCCTCTCGGTCATAGCGTTTGACGTGTACCGCATGGTGGCGCAAGCAAGCTTCGCCCAACGTGCCGTCGCCGCTTGGAAGAGCGGGAAAACACGGGAGATGGTGGACGAGGGTGCGCTTGCTACGGAGGCCGACCGCGACGGGCCGGAGCTCGGCACAGGGAAGGCCGGCGCGGGCCATGGCCGGGCAGGCAGAAGCTCACCAAACGTGAGGCCAGGCGCATCGCTCCGAGCGGTGGCGTCGTCCGTGTCCTGGCTGAGCCGTCGAGGCCTGGCGGCCCGGGCGCCCGAGACGGCCGGCTCGTCGGGCGGGGCGCACGGGTTCTCGTTCCGGGACCTGCCGAACATGGATGGCAAGGGCGGGCCGCAGCGCCGTGCGTCCCGGCCGGGAGGCCGGCAGTGGCGGCCCAACGAGTTTCATGCCGCAGTGGTGACGGGGCGCAGCGAGGCGGCGACCAAGCTGGAGACCGCCTCTCGCGGCGGCAGCGATTCGGTAGCCGCCTCTACGACAACGTCGGCCAACCCGCTCGCGAAGCTCCGCCGGAGCAAGTCAGGGATCCTGCGCGGCATCAACGAGGAGGTCCACCAGACAGGGCTTGTTCGTCGGCGACAGCAACATCACACAGGGGATGCCGGCATGGCGACTGGATCGGCCGTGGAGACGGCGGCCTCGACGCGCGCGCGCTTTGGAGGCGTCCTGCTCCCAAACTCGCCGTGGGCTGCGACGTCGGCAGGGCAGACGGCGGTTGCGTCATCTGCTGCACGAACAGCACAAGCAGCACGGCAGCAGCGCAGCCAGGTGCTGATCAGCCAGGCGCTGAAGGACGAGCGGGCAGAGGTTGAGTCTCGCTGGAAGGAGGCTGTCCACCCTGTCTGGGGCACGACGTACTGGTATAACCGCAAGACCAGGCAGATCACGTGGGAGATGCCAGCCGAGCTGGAGGCACTAGCGCTCAAGGAAGAGCACGAGCTCTCGCTCTGGAAGCGGCAGGAGCACCCTTCGAAGCGGATTGCGTTTTGGTCGCACCCGACGCTAGGGAAGCGGTGGCACCGACCCATTGGCGTCCCGCTGCGGCCCGAGGAAGCGTGGTGGCGGGCGCAGCTTCCCGAGTCTGGTGTGCCGTACTTCGTCAACCTGCTTACCAGGGAGACCGAGTGGGAGCGGCCGGCCGGGTACGTGTACACGCCAACCCAGCTGATGCACGAATCTCTCCGTCCGCTTGTCGCTGCGCTACAGACCACGTCGACGGAGGCAGCTGGAGTGGCGCGCGCGTCGTCCCCGGCTGCGGCTGCGCACGGCCTGGGCGATGAGAAGGCCGTATGACGCCATACAAGGGCGAACGCGTCACCCGCTGGGCCGTGATCTTGTGAGTTTGCAGGCTTGAACTTGCCTTTGTGTTTAACCTGCGACTTTCACGTCTGCTAGGCTGGCGCGCGCGACGCCGCCGGCAAAGGGCTCGGCAACGACCACAGACTCCCGGACCGCTGCTCGCAGCTCAGCGCATGCATCCGACCTCGATGGCAGGCCTCATGTGCACATCAATCACAGTGAACCACGAGTACGCAGCGCGTGGTCACGGGCCAGGCTTCGTGGGGGCTCCATTCCGCCGCCGCCTGCCAAATTGCCAAACGCGGGCTGCAAGCCCATGCTCCGGAACGCCAACGCTGGGACGTTCGCGTGATGTGCTTCGCCTACAACCCGACGGGGGGGCACCAGCCCATTCGGTCAGGTGCACGCTCGCGCACTGGGGGGCGGTCCCGGCAGTGCAGCTTGGTTCAACGAGCCTGCAGCTGCGCCCGAAGTCACACCGCCTAGCGTCCGGCCTGCCCGAGCCCCCCCATCGGGACACACCCGAGACAGGCAACTCGACTGCCTCTTCATAATCTATCGGCGCCCCGATAGACTTCCCGGCTCAACCCGGCGCCGTTCAGCCGCTGGCAGCTCACAGCCATGGCTTCCATCGCCTCCCGCTGGCGGAACGCATCCATCGCCCGGGACTCTGTCAGCGTCGTCAAGGCATCCACCTACAAGAGCGCCAATGGCATGACGGTGGATCTGGCGCCGGACGGGATCGGCCCTCCCGCTGAGCTAACGCCGCAGCCACACTTTAACGTCATGCAGCTGAAGATGCACAATGGCCCCCACCCTACGCTCGTGGCGGTGATTGCCGACTGCGACGCCCTCACCGCAGCACGACGGCTCAAGCACCAGCTTGCGCCAGCGCTTCGAGGAGAGCTCGACCGCGCAAGCTGCCCACCGCGAGCGGCCGCGCTGTGGCTCGCGCAAGCATCGACAGACGTCGGGGGTGCTGTTTCCCCGGCTCCGAGGCAGCTGCCGTCAAGCATGCCGCCACTGGCTGGCTTCACGGGCTCGATGGCCGTCCTGGGCTCCGTGACGCCCCAGTGCTCGGGTGGCTGGGTCTCCACCGGGGCCGCCGGTTTCGAGGAGGACCTTCACCGCAGAACGGACGCTGGAAGGGCTGTGGCGAGGCCGCGCACGCGTCTTCGCGATGCCTGCCCGCTCGAGGAAGGCGCAGGGGTCTGGCTCAGTGACGCCCTGCTCTTCCGGGGTCCAGCCGCATCGGTCGGGGGCGAGAGCGACGGGCCTGACTATGCTCTGCTGGACAGCCCTTGTCGGCTGTGCGTGGGAGCCGTGGTTCCCCCGTCATCGGTCACGCATGACCGCGCGCTGAGCACCAACGAGGCGTGTCTGAAGCCCAAATCGCGCCGGGCTCTCCTCTTGT
>Ga0306871_1001022_pt1 | contig 10351 bp, 5 predicted proteins | sample AntRauMeHopE1497_FD_190447 | JGI IMG/M metagenome (GOLD analysis project Ga0306871, IMG submission 190447) | Saline lake microbial communities from Rauer Islands, Antarctica - Metagenome Hop E1 #497 (v2) (version 2) | ecosystem: Environmental > Aquatic > Non-marine Saline and Alkaline > Saline ... | reverse complement strand
GGTCCTCCTCGAGCTGCAGGACGCACTGGGCCGCGGCCGCGCGCAGGGCGAGACCGGGCGGCTCTACACCGGCTCCATCGAGCTCCGGCCGCTGGAGGAGGCCATCGAGCTGGCGAACCGCCTCGGCTGCCGCACCCCGGAGGCCCGCCACATGCTCTTTAGCGCCCGCGTGTGCCTCCGCCTCCGGCACGCCCTCCTCTCGGGGGACTTCAAGGAGGCGCAGCTGACCCTGGACGCGGTGCGGGGCAAGCCGCTCGCCACCGTGGCCCTCTCCGAGGTGCGCACGGTGCAGGACGAGGTGGACAACTGGGCGGTGGTCTCGGCCCTGGACGCCGCCCTCTGCTCCGGCGGCGCCGGCGGGCCGGTCGGCGGCATGGACCTCTCCCTCGTGGAGACGCAGCCGCTGAGGGACGCCCTGTCGCTCTCGGACTCGCTCGGGGTCAAGACCCGCGAGGCCCAGTCGCTCGTCGTCGGCGGCAGGCTCGCCCTTGACCTCCGCCTCGCCCTGCAGGAGGGAGACTGGCGCAAGGTCGACCGCGTCGTCCGGGCGGGGGCCTCGGCCTCCCCGCTGGCCGAGGCCGCCGCGGCGGAGCTCTCCCGCGCTTCGGACGAGCTCGACGACCGGCGCGTGATCACCGCGCTCGGCGGCGCCCTGGAGGACCCCGAGGGCTCCGGCGCGGGGGCCCCCGGCGCCATGGACCTCTCCGCGGTGGACACCTCGCGCCTGGACCGGGCAGTGGCCACGGCGGTGAACCTGGGGGTGCGGACGGCCGAGGCCGAGCGCCTCCTCGCGGCGTGCAAGCTCATCCGCCGCCTCCGCTCCACCCTCCTGGCCCGGAACTGGGACTGGGTCGGGTCCGTCCTCGAGGAGGCCCGCTCCCAGAGAAACGTCTTCCCCGAGGCGTCGCTCCGGGAGCTCCAGCTCGCCCAGGACGAGCTCGACAACCGCCTCGTCCTCGCCAAGCTCGCCGCCGCCCTCCGCTCCGGGTCCGCCGCCGTCTCCGCCGGCCCCGGCGCGCCGTCCGGCCTCAGGGGCGGCCCCGGCACGGGCCCGTCGGACCGCCCGGAGCCCTCCCTCCTGGACCTCGACGCCGTTGACCCGGCCCCCCTCGACGACGCCATCGACTACGCCGAGAGCCTCGGCTGCCGCACCATCGAGGCCTCCCAGATGCTCGCCACCGCCCGTCTCGTCCGCCGCCTCAGGCAGGCGCTCCTCGCGGGCGACCTGGAGCGGTGCCGCGGCCTGCTCGAGGGCGTCCGCGGCCGCGTCCTCGCCGCGGTGGCCGCGGAGGAGGTGCAGGCCATCAAGCACGAGGTGGACGACTGGACCGTGGTGTCGGAGCTCACCGCGGCCATCGCCACCGGCGCCGCCGTCTCCGGGCCCTGCGTCGGCGACGTCGACATGGGCGCCGTGTCCACCGCCGCCCTCGACGCCGCCATCCCCGTCGCCATGCGCCTCGGCTGCCGCACCACCGACGCCAGGCGCGCACTTGAGACCGCCCTCGTCGTCCGCCGCGCCCGCCAGGCCCTCCTCGACGCCGACTGGCCCCTCCTCCGCGAGGCCCTCACCCAGGCCCGCGACGCCGACCCCGCCCCCGCCGCCCGCCCCGAGCTCGCGGTCCTCACGGACGAGCTCGAGCTCCGCGACGTCCTGGAGGAGCTGCGCCGCGCCTCGGACGACCTCAACGAGGACGCACTGGGGACCGCCGTCTCCCGCGCCGCCCGCCTCGGCCTCGCCGCCCACCCCCGCTCCGACATCCGCTCCCCCGTGGAGGACGCGCAGAGCGCCCTCGACCGCCTGCAGCGCTGCAAGGCATCCCTCGGCGCCGCTCGCCGGGCCATGTCCGCCGCCCAGCTCGTCGACGCCCTCGCCATGGCCGCGTCGGTCGGGTACGACGGGCCGCTGGTCGAGGCCGCCAGGGAGGCCCTGTCCTCAGTCAGGGCCGCCACCGAGGCCGCCACCGTCGCCCTCCGCGTCGTCGACACGGCCGCGATGGAGGCCGCCCTCGCCCGCTGCGAGAGCCTCGGTGTCTCCCTCCCCCTCCTCGCCGAGATCCGCCACCTCCTCGCCCTCCCGAGGCACGAGTACCTCCACCGCCAGCTCGCCGCCGCCGTCCGGCAGAGCGACGAGTCCCGCGTGGCAGAGCTGACGATGGAGATCAAGGGCGCCTTCTACCTCGGCTCCCCCGACACCCTGGAGCGCTTCGCGGTGCACCGCTGCCCCCTCCTCAAGCCGCCGCACCTCTTCTCGTCCTACCCCCTCTCCGCGCCCCGCCTCGATGAGCGCATGGCCTCCTGGCAGTCGGCCCCGGCGAGCACGTCCCTGACCCGCATCTCCGACACCGCGGCGCGCCGCACCGCCATCCGCGCCTTCCGCTCCGTGCAGGCCTTCATGGGCGACCGGGCCTCCGCCCGCCCCCTCCAGGCGGGCCGGGAGGTCGTGGCCAAGGCTCTCGAGGCCGCGATCGCGCGGGAGGCAGTCACGCGCGCCGCCGCCACCGCGGCCGCCACGGGCGACGAAGACGCCGCCGCCGCCGCCGCCGCCTCCGACGGCGACGAGCTCTCCTCCCTGGCCGACGAGATCATCCTGCAGGCGCTCAAGCAAATGACCCGGAACCCTCACCCGGGCTCCCGCCGCCGCGGCTGGGCACTCCTGGACCTCCTCCTCGGCGTTGCCCCGCCCTCGGAGGAGCTCGAGCACTTCGTCGAGGCGTTCCTCCGCAGGGCAGAGCTCTCGGGGCCCCGGGGCGACGACCCCGCCGCCTCGGGTTCCGGCCCCGCCCCGCCCCCGTCCGCCTCCGTCGCCTCGGCTCGCCTCTCCGACGAGGGCGCCCCCCCGCTCTTCTCGCCGGTGCGCAGCGCCCCTCCCGCCCTCCCCGTGTCCGAGGCAGCCCTCGCCCGGCGCTGCCTCCGCACCCTCAACGTCACGCTATTCCGCGGCCCCGGCGCAGAGGCCCCGGACCTCCCCGCCGTCGCCGCGGCCGTCGAGGCGGCGGGCGCGCCCCCCACCCCGACGCTCGCTGCGGACTCGGCGAGCCTCCTGGCCGCCGCGGCGCTGGACCGCGAGCCGCAGGAGCGCGTGCCCGCCACGTGGGAGTCCATGCTCGCCGTCGAGGCGGGGCGGCCCCCGGCGGACGTAGCGTCCAGGCTCGAGGCTGACCGCCACGACGACGCGGACCACGACGCCAAGGGCTCTGCCCCGCCCACGGGCTCTGCGGCGGCCGAACATGAGCGGAGCCCCCCTCCGGCCGCGCGGGCCTCGGCCTCGCCGGGGGACCACAAGGTACCCGGCGCGGTCGCCGCGGCGCCCGCCGCGGCCTGGTCCCCGGCCGGCGGAGGCGCCTTCGCGCCGGCGCCGCCGCGAGCCAGCGCGGACGCCGACGCCGAAGCCCACGCCGACGCCGACGCCGTGCGGGTCCGCGCTCTCGCGGTCGCGGCTGCCGCGTCCGTGGGCGCCGGGCCGGCCTCGGGGATGCAGCGGCGCGCCCCTCCCCCTCCGCCCGGCGCCTCGGCCTCCGACAGCACCCCTCCCCCCGGTGCCGGTGCGTCCGTCCAGCCCAGCCCGGCTTGGGCCGGGGCATCCCCGGCCTCCTCCGGCGGCCGGTCTCCCCCAGAGCCAGCGCCCCGGGCGGCCGCGGCCGCGACGGCGCCCGCCCCTGCGCCCGCCCCTGCCCCGAGGCCTGTTGCCGCGCCCAGCCCCGCCGCCAGCCACAGGGCTGCCCCGCCAGCCCCGCTCCGGCCGGCCGCCGTGCCGCCCTCCCCTCCTTCTCGCGCACTCCCCGCCCAGCAGCGTCCCCCCGAGGCCGGCGCCCCGCCCATGGGCATGGTCAGCTTCGGTGAGATGGCCCAGGCCAACGCGGCGCGCAGGCGCAAGCAACGCGTCGTCGACCCAACCCTCCAGGCCGCGCTTGGCGACGCTTCAACGGTTCCCAACAGGATGGCAGGGATGTCGCGGAGGCTCCGCGGCGTCAACTAGCGAAAGGCGGATGCCTCCTGCCCGATTGTCCGCTGTCCCGGCCTGCATCTGAGTGATCGTCCGTCCCTCGCCGCGCTGCTCTTGGAACCATTGTGAATTCATCGCAATGCGAGAGAGAGGCGTACTCCGCACGGCCTCACGCACGGCCTCACGCACGCGAGCGAACTTGTGACCTCTCTAGGCTGGCCAGGAAGTGTTGCTGACTGAGTATTGGGTCGTTTGGTGGGCGAAGGCAGCTGCCCTGACGACACTTGCAACAAAAAGGTAGATGGGAGTGGCCGGATTCGAACCGGCGACCTAAGCCTTATGAGAGCTTCGCGCTAACCAGCTGTGCCACACTCCCGGTGCTTAGGGTAGCAGAGCTAAAAGCAAATACCTATACCATAGCGTCGATTGGACTCACGGGAAACTGCAAGCAGCAGGTTGCTCGCTCACCTGGGTGCTCCGCCCAGAGCGCGCGGGCTACAAACACGGAAAACGGTGTTGTGTTCTACGGGCTCGTAGGCCTGAACCCGGAGAGTCGCCCGGTGGCGCTCCTGCCCGGTTTTCTGGAAGCTGGCCCCACGGAGACTCGATCACGAGGTTGGCCTCGTCAAGTCCACTCTTTCGGCATGCACTTTGTGCAGTCTGCGCATAGCCTGGCTCAGCGGCTGCCAGGCGGTCGTCGGGTGACTTGATGAGGCAGCAACGCAAGCTTCGCATGCGCGGCCGACGAAGCACATCTACACAAGGCTGGATCACGAAGCCCGCCACCATCGCACTACCGAAGTGCAAAGTGGCTCTCTCCGTGAAAACAGTCGAAATGTCGCGGTCAAAGCAAAAAGTCAGATGGGAGTGGCCGGATTCGAACCGGCGACCTAAGCCTTATGAGAGCTTCGCGCTAACCAGCTGTGCCACACTCCCGCTTGCTTGTTGAAAGCAAAAATCACGATACATTATCTCATGCAAAATCGCACGACGACCCTTGCTGCCAACGTGGGTGTCGTGCTGGGTGCTACCGTGACTGCAGTGCTGTTGGGCACGAACCGTAAGGCTCTGGCTTCGTCGCAAGTCGCTGCAGCCGTTACGCGATCTCACAGTGTTTCACAACGGTGACCGACACGGCGACTCATGCACCGCCCGTGCACCCAAACCTCGTGAGCATAGCTCAACGCTGGCCGCCACGTCGTGCAGGCTCGTATTGATGGTCGGGCCTGGTCCGATCGCCCCCCGGGCAGAGCAGAGCGGGCCCACCTTCTTGGCACGTCGCATGGAAGTACGCTGACTAGCTTGGGCCCGGCTTCACATCCCCCTGCTGCTTCAGGAGTGCAAGGATGCGCGCGACGCCGCGGGCGTCAATGGGTTTGAGTACGACCTCTAGGGCGCCTGCCTGAAGCGCCTCTGCCCTGGTGGCATCAGAGATGGAACCGGTCAGCATGACTGCTGGAACTGGGGCCAGAGGAGGCAGCGACAAGGCGTGCAGAAGCTCCACTCCATCCATGACTGGCATGTCCCGGTCCACAACAGCTCCGACAAGCCGCGATCTGCTGTCTCCCATAGCCTGAAGCACCTCGATGGCCGCACGGCCGTGCCCTGCCTCCACGATCGTGGCCCCAGCGCGACGCAGAGTCCTGGCCAGCGAGGCACGGATCGATGGGTTGTCGTCCATGACAAGCACAATATCGTCGGTGTCGGGGCGCGCGGCTCGCCGGCTGCGCAGTTGCCGTGCTCTGCGGCGCTCCTGCCTTTCCTCCTTGGGGCGGGAGGTAGGCTCGGTGGAGGCGATGGAGCGGCTGCCATGGGTTTGCGCGGCCTGGCCGTCCGCGCGAGCACCGGTCGCACTGGGCCCGCTGACATCAGGGTCGATGACCGATGAACTCTGAGCCGCGCTGCCAGCGGCAAGCCTGCCAAGGGAAGGGCCGGGCATCGCGAGGCCACTCTCCTCGCGCATGCCAACTCCAGCCTTCCGGGTGCTCTCGCCCTGGGCTTTCGCCAAGCTGATTCCGGAGTCGCCCACCAGCGAACCGTGAACGGCCGGTATGCCGTGCCTCCGTGTCAGGTCGGCACGGTAGGTCAACTCGGGCTCAGAGGCAGCACCTGCGTCGGCAACTGGGACTGCGAGCCAGAACGAGACGCCGTTGTAGCCCGCAGTGCCTCCGAGTCGCTCAGAATCGCGCAGAACCATGGCGAGGCCCAGCCCAGTCGTTCCAGATCCATCTGACACCGCAGCGAACGCTCTGAACAGCGATTGCCTCGCCGCCACCGAGACACCCGGCCCGTCGTCAGACACCGCGACAACCAGCCAGGCGGTGGCAGACGCGCCGACCGATGCTGCCGCCTCTTCCACTCTGAGTGGCGGTCGGCCAGCCCCTGCAACCCGGACCCAAGGTCCGCGCTCGACCGCCACCCGCACAGCCACGGACGAGCGAGCATGCCTCGACGCGTTCGCGACGAGCCTTGCTGCGGCTCCGGCCACGACGCCGAGCTCTGCAGTCACCATGCCAGCTGGGCCAGTCATAACCAGGCGCGTATCACCGGCGCAAGCCGCACTGCATGCTTTCATCAGCGGACTCATGAGCTCAGCCGTCCGGACATCAAGCTCTGGGTCAGAGCTGTGGCTCAGGTGTCGGAAGTACTCAAGCGACGAGGACAGTAGAGACGTCGCTCGACCAAGAGACCGCTGCACATCACCAGTCCAACCTGATCCCCGTGGACTGCTGCTCGTTCTGGTCATCAAACTTGACCCGTCTGAGCGCGCTGCGACCGCCCGAGCCACCAAAGCTGGTGCAGGAATTCCAGCAGCATGGTCGACGCTTGCTCGCTCACGTCGGCCTGACTCCCGCACGGCTGGGCTACTGGCGTCATCTCCCGAGGCAGCAGGGGGAGCTTGACGGCCCGTGCCTGATGAGCTGCGTCGCGGGTGGAAAACCATTGGGAGGCTGGTCCCAGACGTTCCCTCGAAGACAGACAAAGGCTGGGACACCATCACGGCGCAGCCAGCCATTGCTGAATCGCGCTCGACCGAATCAGCTGAAGTGAAGTCACCACTCGTCGGGTGAGGCGGTGCCGGCTCTGCTGCATGAGCCTCCGCGGAAGCTTCCCGCTCGCTCGGCGTGCCTCCACTCAGTCCAGCATCCACGCCTGACGCGGGAGAGCGCCCGTGCGAAGCAGCGGGTGAGAAGCTGTCGTCGGCCAGCTCATCAACCAGAAGCACCGCCGGCAAGAGGTTCGAACGCATCTCGTGGTTGGTCCACGCGATGAAGTGGCCGAGGTGCCGCTCCATTGCAGTCAAGGACTCCGTGGCAAGCGAGAGAGCGGCACCGGTCGCATTGACGAGCGCGAGCCGCGCGATAGCAGGCACAAGAACAGCGGCAACGTGCAACATTTGGTCTTGCGCGGCAGCACCAGCAGGTCTGGTGCCGCTGGACGTTGTTGAGATCAGCCTCGCGGCCATGGAGAGTAGAACCACGGCGGCTGGGGCGGACGGCCAAAAACGGGGCAACCCGAGGCGAGCCCGCCGCACCCTCAAGACCGGGAACATGGCCATCGCCACGCATCTTGTTGCCCATGCGGCCAAGACAATGGCAGTTGTTGTGGCGAAAACGACCCTTCCGGCGCGAAGGGAGGCTCCCTCAAGCAGGTAACGGCCTGAGGCCAGAGCCCCGACCGGGTCCATGTCAGCATTGGCTTCTCCCGTTGCACCGGATGCAAGCGTGATCCCCATGCCAGCAAAGCCGATGCAGATCAAGGACGCCAACATCTGCGCGACGACGGAGTCCAAATGAATGAGAAACTCGCACCTTGCAGGCGCTGGGTTCCCTGCCCTTCGTTGCTTGCCCCCGAGCCGGGTCCCGCCTTCCTCCGGCCTCATCGCAAGTGCCATGACGGCGATCACGAGGACTGAATGCTGGAGAATCAGAGGCAAAATTGGGAGAGACTGCAGCAGCGCCGACCGAAAACACAGCGGCAGTCCGACGGTGCGCTCCACGGCCTGGACGTTGGCAACAAAGTCGGCATGCGCATCGGGGCCCCCGATCTCAATAACGACACCGTAGCCAAGGAGCGACGGCAGCGCCATGAGCGCCAAGGAGCAGCCTACAGCCCAGGCCAGCCGAGACCTCGCCGAGCATGGCTGCCCGGCCAGGGCTGCCGCACAGAACAGCACAAATGCTGCTGACATCGCCATCGCTGCCGACGCCGCCACGGAACCCTGGAGCCGGGCGTGGTCCCCGGCCTGAGCAACCACGATCACAGCAGCCTGGGTCACATTTTGGGCGCCCCCGTCGATGGAGCAAGGCCACCCCGGCCCGACGGAAAACAATCTGCGATAGCGGCGACGGGTCAGAGGCGCTCATCGGGGGGCGAAACGCCTGGGCACTGGGGTCAGCTTCGAAGCGGCCTCGCGCGAGGGGTCCAGGCCGGAACGACGGCATACTCACGAGCCCGTCTGGCAAAGCCGCCCAATGCATGGTGGTCCGCCTGAGCGAGGGTCTGAAGCTGCCGCCTTCGCCAGTTCCGCACAAGCCGACGCGATTGCGGCCACCACCAGGCTTACGACCCCGACGCGCTCCATGAGGCTGGCATGTGAAATCAGCGACCTGTTACCATCGAATGCCTCGGATGCGGCAGACCAGGTTTGCCTCGCTCTGGTCGGAAGCAGCGCTAGCAGGCTGCCTTGCGCCTTGCCCACGTGGTGCATGGTCCGTCCCACGTGGCTGAGCACAAGCCGGCAAAAGCGGGAAGCGCCTTTCAAAGCAGCACTCGTGGCTTGCTCTGGCTGGGGCGCCGTCGGGGGTGCGGGAGAGGCGACGAGCGTTTGCGAGCCCGGCCAATCTTCGTGCCGCTTCGCGGACTCACGTGATGGTGTGTTCGTTTTTGAATCAGCACACTGTGACCGGCGAGCCCGTCCGCACGAACGGGCAAAGCTGGCCTCATTCTCCGACTTCCCGAGTTTCTGTCGGCTGAGGGCGTATGCTCGAAATGCAAAGCACAATTGATCGGAAAGACCAGCCGGTTAACGTGCATCGGCGGGGTGCAGATGAGGGTGGCCGCTCCGCCGCCGCCGCCGCGGCCGCGGCCTTGGCCGCGTTGGGGAGCGTGAGAGAGCCACCCGCGGCGCCCAGGGAGCGAAGACCACGCGTGTGCGGTGCACCGCGGAGAAAGCGCCGCGCTGCGCCCACAATCGCTTGGCCCGGGCCGGCGTGCAGCCGTGCCGACATTTGCAGGCTCACAGCGTGCGGAAATACCGTGCATTGAGCTTTGCTTGCGTGGGTGCTTCCAGGCTGCGCGTGCTTGGCCTGCCCCGCTCGGCCGTCGTCCCGCACAACTCCTCGCGCCGCCCCTTGCCAGGCCTTGCCATCCACGCCAGCACGCGGCCGCCGCTTGCTCCGGATGGAGGGCTCGTTCGGGCACGATGGTGTGTGTTACGGCAGCGGCGGGGCTTGACCGGGGACAAACCTCCCAAGCAGCGGGTGCATTCGAGGCTATTGCGCGGGCGGAAGGGTACCAAGCTTCACGCACCTCCCCCCTGCGTCGCCGAGGGCCTCCGTCACCAGCTCCGGCGTCGTCAGCTTGGAGCGAACGCGGCGGCCGGCGGCGGCGTCCCTCGGACGCTTCCGTCCTGTCCTCTCCCGGCGCTTCGCCAGCAGGACAGCAGCTGCGTCCGCCGCCGGTGGGTGTCCCAGGATTGGGGGCTTGTCCCCCCCGACAGTGCCGCTGGCAGCCACGTGGGCGGGCGGCGCCCTCCTCGCCACCTCCTCGGCGTCAAGCGGCGGAGCAAAGTCGATCTCGACGTCCGTCTCCACGATGGACGCCGCGGCGGCCGGCTTGACCTCCATGACATCGATGTCAAAGGTCTGCCCGATGTAGGGGATGCGCAGGGCAACGCCCGTGGTGACGCACGTGAAGTTGCGAAGCGCCACCTCGAGCACGCCGCGCGGGTCCGTCAGCTCCACAAAGGCAGTGCGGCGGGGGCGTAGCCTGACAAACGTCGCCTTCGGAAGCGCCACGTTCGTCACCCGCACGTAGTCGCCCTCGGCCGCGCCGATGGCCTCCATCAGCCAAAAGGGGCAGTACACCCTCCCCTCCTCCGCCCCAAACTCCTTGACGCCGCAGTGCGCCACCACGGTCGACCCGTCGCACGCGATGCGGAACTTCAGGGGGTACTGGACCTCCATGTTTCCGAGTTCGGCAAGCGCAGACGATGGCATGAACACTGCGATGCGGAGCAGGACCCGCGCGGGTGGCGCGAGCGCCCTGCCGGGCTTGTGCTGGTGTACGGATGCGCGGCGTGGTCTCACGCTTGTCGCCCTCCTCCAACTCTGTGCGCCCGCAGGCCGCCACGGAGAAAACGCGGAACTCCTTCTCCCACACGCGGGGTCGCCTGCGCGGGGCGTG
>Ga0306871_1001020_pt1 | contig 10369 bp, 9 predicted proteins | sample AntRauMeHopE1497_FD_190447 | JGI IMG/M metagenome (GOLD analysis project Ga0306871, IMG submission 190447) | Saline lake microbial communities from Rauer Islands, Antarctica - Metagenome Hop E1 #497 (v2) (version 2) | ecosystem: Environmental > Aquatic > Non-marine Saline and Alkaline > Saline ... | reverse complement strand
GCAAGCCAGACGTTACGAAAGGCGACTGGGGATCATTAGGCACCGCGTTCTTGTTCACGGTGATAAAGGCCCGACCCAGCGCCGCATCGGCGTCTTTTCCGGTCAATTCCTGCTTGATCAAGCTCAACAGGAACAGGTGGTTTTTGGTGCTACCAGAAACAACATCGTAGCCGCGCTCAATGAATACTTCGGCCATGGCCTGGGCGTTCTTGACCACCTGAATTTGGTAATCTTTGAACGAAGGTTCCAGCGCTTCTTTAAAAGCAACTGCTTTGGCAGCGATAACGTGCATCAACGGGCCGCCCTGTCCGCCCGGGAATACGGCTGAGTTGAGCTTCTTCTCGATGGCAGGATTGGACTTGGCAAGAATCAGGCCGCCACGGGGGCCTCGCAGGGTTTTATGCGTGGTGGTGGTAACTACATCGGCAAAAGGCACAGGGTTCGGGTACACACCAACCGCCGCAAGGCCGGCAATGTGAGCCATGTCGACCAGCAGGAAGGCGTCCACTTTGTCGGCGATTTCACGGAAGCGTGCCCAGTCAACAATCTGCGAGTAAGCGGAGAAGCCGGCAACAATCATTTTTGGTTTGTGCTCTACCGCCAGAGCTTCAACCTGGTCGTAATCGATTTCGCCGGTGGCTTCAACCAGGCCGTACTGGATGGCGTTATACAGTTTTCCGGAGAAGCTAACGTGAGAACCGTGGGTCAAATGGCCACCTTCGGCCAGGCTCATGCCCAAAATGGTGTCGCCTGCTTCGCACAAGGCCAAGTAAACAGCAGCGTTGGCCTGGGAGCCGGAGTGGGGCTGGACGTTGGCGTAGTCAGCACCGAATAGCTCTTTGGCGCGATCAATAGCCAGCTGCTCGACCACATCTACATATTCACAGCCGCCGTAATAACGCTTGCCGGGGTAGCCCTCGGCGTACTTGTTGGTCAGCGCCGTACCTTGCGCTTCCATTACCAGCGGGCTGGCGTAGTTTTCGGAGGCGATCAGTTCAATATGATCTTCTTGACGCTCTGTTTCACGCTGGATGGCTTCCCACAAAATCGGATCGTAGTTCTGGATTTTGTCACTTTTATTAAACATTGTTTTTGTTCTCCTTTGCGGGCACCCCGATGGTCCCAGATGAGTTGGCTCCCCAGCTTTCTCTAGAAAACTAGGGTTGGCATTTAAGTAATCCTACCGAGCGGCAATCGTTTGAGGCTGTCTGTCCACTACCTTCAGCTACGAATTTGCGACAGCGCGCCGTAAATCCGACATTTTATGCGCCGTAGATAACAAATACTTTGCGCAGGGTTTCGTGCACGGTCCAGTGACCACACCAGCCGACGGGGAACACCGCGCTGGAGCCGGCTGTGAGTTCTTGCGCTTCTTCGCCGTCGCGCTCTACTGTCATGCGTCCAGACAACACATAGATAACTTCACCGCAGGTTGTGAATTCCCAGCGCGAACGGCCTGGCTCGCATTCCCAAGTACCGGACGTGATCTTTTGCTCCTCGCCTTGGTAGAACACGTGGCTGCGGGTTTTGGTTGCGCCGGTAAGTGACTCGGCGGTTGGCTGTTCAAGAAGCTTTTCAGTCAGCTGATCGTTCGCCAATTCCGCGGCACGAAAGATAATGGTCATAATCATTTCCCTATTGTTAGCAAATGCTGTTGTGAATGATGTTGGTTGTTGATGAAGACGTGAGCGCAAAACAGACTTTCGGTTAAAAAAAGGAAGGGGGAAGAGCCCCCACCCCGAACGGATTTAGGCTACCGAGTAAGCGGACTTAGAGCTTCGTGTCAGCAACGACACTGCAACATAAACGACCGAGGAAGCGGCGGCACCAATCAATGGGCCTTCAACCCAACCAAGATCTGTCATCATTAACAGGCTGCCACTGGTGAAGAAGCCTACCAGCATGGCCGTCAATGCACCGGCAACGTTGCCCTGCCAGAAGGTAGAGATGAATACCGGGCCAATCATGGCAGCCAGCAAGGTACCTGAGCCCAAGATACCCAGCCAAGACAACATAAAGGGAGGCGCGTACATCATCATCACCAGACCCAGCAAACCCAGGCCCAATACTGCGAGGCGGTTAATTTTAAGAGCCCTGGGTGAATCGTGCTCGGCATTTTTGTTCAGCGCCAGACGCAAGTCGTGCGAGGTAGCAGACGCCACCGTGTGCAGCATCGAGTTTGCGGTCGACTTCATCGCGAAGATGATGAACAGGGTAATCAGGCCTTGCAGGCCTGGATGCAGGAAGGTGGACAAGTACATCGGCATGGCGTTGTCGGCTTGCTCGAGCACCGGTCCGTAGGCACGCATGTATAGGCCAACAATCGGAATCAAGCTCAGTAAACAGCCCAAGATAGCCACATAAATGCCCACTGTGCGCATTTTCACGTCTGGACGTAACGCCAGGAATCGAACAGACATATAAGGCAGAACAGCAGCGAACAGGAAGGCGTAAGGGAATACCAAATAGACCGAGCCTTTGCTGGAGCCATAAGGTGCGCCGGTTTCCGGGTTAAGTAGGTTGGTATCGATTGCGTTCAGCCTGGCAACCCAGTCGGTCAGGTCAACGCTGGTAAACATCTGCACCATGATCACAATTGCGCCCAGCGCCATACCGCACACCATGACGGTGTCGGTCCATGCTACGGCAGCAAGCCCGCCCCACATGGTGTAAATGATAATGACGGAGATCATCAACCACGCGCTGGTGGTCATTTCGATGTTCAACCAAGATGCGCCAAGAAGACCCACCGCCTTGATTTGGCTGACCAGGAAAACCATCAGTAGAATAATGGTAATAACAGCCGCAACACCTTGCAGCAGACGACCGCCATCGCCACCACCGTGAATCTGGCCGATGTACTCAGGGATGGTGTTGCTGTTCATTTTCAGGGCGCGTTTCCGCATAAAGCTGGCAAAAAATAATACGGCAACCATCATCGCCGGGGCGAAAAAGAAGTTACCCAGCACTTCAATCGCGCCGTATTGGTAGGTTACGCCGGGTGAGCCCATAAAACCCCAGCCGCTGAAGCCGGTAGCAACGATGGTGCTGGCACCCACAAACGGCCCAAGTGTGCGGCCAGCAAGCAAAAAGCCACCTTCGTCGCTGTCGTTAACCCGGCGTGAAGCCATTGCGCCAATGAAGATCATGACCGCAACCGCTGCGATCATCAGGCCCCAGTTGAGTATTTCGTAGAATTCCATCAAATCAGCCCCCCGTGGTAGCGTTGTTTTTACGAGAATCGATTAGATAGTTACCTACGGCGACCACCAGCATTATTCCGTTAAGCACTACAAACATATCCAAAACCCATGAATTCATGATTCATTCTCCTCTCTTGTTTTATTGTTTTATTGTGGAGACGTGAAGAACAGTTAGCTCAACACCGCCTCAACGGCACTATATTTAGGGCGTAGAAAAATAACTGTTAATGATTTTGTGTACGTGGTTCACGGTTAACGCTTGCGGCATTGTCATTCTTTGCTCCTCTAATTTATTTTATTTGTGCGAGGTTATTTTTTTACTTAACTCTTCCCTAACAGGAAGTAGCCAGAGAACAAGAGGCTTTGCATGCACCAAACCAACGCTCTTTAATCACAAGTATTGGATCCTAGCGCTCGCTGAAACATAATAGAAATCAATAAATTTTATGAGTACATTTGCAATACAAATGAAGAAGCCACAAGGCACGCAGCTGCTATGTTTCGGTAAATACGGACCTACTGCTAATGATCAATTTTTAGCTCGCGATGACAACCCCGGCGCGCAAAAACAGCTCTACCCGTGCTCACAGCATTGCGTATGAGTTTCAAATGCACCTGGTGTATTGATTTGCGCCGCTAATTGCATGGACTATAATGCAGTACACTGAGAGCCGGAGCCCCCATGAAAAACCTGCCAATGGATTTACTGCGTACCTTTGTCGCTATTGAAGACCTAGGTGGTTTTACTCAGGCCGGTACTGTGCTGGGCCGCTCGCAGCCGGCCATCAGTCTGCAGATGAAGCGGCTGGAGGAGATGGTGGAAGTACAGCTGTTGATACGCTCCGGCGGCATGAAGCTGACGGAAGAAGGGCAGATGTTCTACAAATACGCTCGTCAGATTCTTGAACTCAACGACACCGCTATTTCACGCTTGACGGCGCCGTCGGTCAGCGGCTCGGTGAAATTGGGGCTTCCCAACGATTTTGAAGTTTCCTTTCTACCCATGACGCTGTCGAAGTTTTCCCAGGCTTACCCTGATGTCACCTTAGACGTACAGACCGACCTGAGCGTAAATCTGCGCCAGGATTTCAAGAAGGGCTGCTATGACCTGGTCATGCTGATGGACGAATACCCGAACCACAGCTTCAAAGAGAATGACTTTATCGCCGAGCCACTGGCTTGGATCAGCGGGTCGGGGTTTATTCTCAAGCCCGACCAACCCCTTCCACTGGTGCTTTATCCGAAAGGCTGCATCTACCGCCAGCACATCACGACAGCGCTGAATAAGGCGAATATTCCTTGGCGAGTGCTCTACTCCACCTCCAGCCTGCTTGGGATACACGCAGCGATCGAAGCCGGACTAGGCATCAGTGCACTGGCGATCAATACCGCACCCAACACCCTGACCAACAACGGCGCTCACCAGCGGCTGCCCGAACTGGGAAAGGTGACCATTGGCTTTCATTATGATCATGCCGGCCTAGGCCCTGCCGCAGGCAGGTTACTGGATTATCTGAGACGAGGATTGCAACGCACGCGTGGAGAAGCGCTGCTTTTTGACCCCCTCACCACAAAACCCAAGGCGCAGGCGTAGGCACAAAAAAGAAATATCTGCGTTCACCACAAACCAAAAAGCCGACGAGCATTGTGCCAATCACTGACAAGGTAGCCGACGGCTTTTCGCTTCAATCTCGATTGACCCTACAAGAGTTCACTCTCTCAACAGGGTCAATGAGCCAAAACTTTAACCCTTAACGATGTTATGCTCTGGACCAAAGGGGAATTTGGTGATGTTTTCAGCACCGCTTTCGCCTACTACCAGAATGTCGTGCTCGCGGTAACCGCCAGCGCCGGCATTGCCTTCTGGCAACATCAGCATCGGCTCAATTGAGACCACCATGCCAGGCTCCAGTACGGTATGAATGTCTTCGCGCAATTCAAGACCCGCCTCACGACCGTAGTAGTGGCTCAGGGTACCGAAAGAATGGCCGTAGCCAAAGGTGCGGTACTTCAGCACGTCGTGCTCAAGGAAGATTTCGTTCAGCTCGGCGGCGATATCGCTGCAACGCGCGCCCGGTTGAATCAGCTCTAAGCCGCGACGGTGAACCTTGCAGTTAATTTCCCACAGCTCCAGATGACGGTCAGAAACGTGCTCAGAGAACAAGGTACGCTCAAGCGCGGTGTAGTAACCGGCAATCATTGGGAAAGTATTCAGGCTTAAAATGTCGCCTGCTTCTACCTTGCGTGAGGTAACCGGATTGTGGGCGCCGTCGGTATTGATACCAGACTGAAACCAAACCCAAGTGTCCATCAGCTCGCCGTCTGGGTAGGTTTTGGCAATCTCACGCACCATCGCCTGAGTACCTGCCAAAGCGATTTCATACTCGGGCACACCCACAGCAATGGCATCGCGAATGGCTGCACCACCCACATCAGCCACACGGGCGCCGTGCTTGATTACTTCGATTTCTTCGGCAGATTTGATCATGCGCATCTGCATGGTCGGAACACCGATGTCGCTAAACTTGGAAGCAGGCAAAATAATTTTCATCTTCTCAAGGTTCTGCAGCGGCATGTGGTCGAATTCTACGCCCACGTTGTCACCGTCTTTGATCAGCTGCTTAACGGCGTAAAAAAAATTGTCTTTCTGCCAATCGGTGTAAACAACGTTGTCACCCAACTGGTTACGACGGTAAGGCTGGCCGCCATCGATGTTGGCAGTAATCGTGGTGTAGGCATCCTGGGTTACTACCAGGCCGTAGTCACGGCCAAAGCGGCAGTAAACGAAGTCGCTGTAGTAGTTGATGTTGTGGTAAGAGGTGAATAGAACCGCCTGTACGTTGTTCGCGGTCATATACTTGCGCAGTTTAACCAGCCGTGAGGTCAGCTCTTGCTTTGAAAAGGTCCCGTTTACTTTCTCGCCATTCGGGATGAGTACAGTTTGCGGCATCTTCATTCTGGAATTCCTCTTGTTGTAATTAGCAGCCACGCATGAACCGCAGGCCAGTGTTGGTAAGCAATCTAAGCATTCCGTTTACGGATCTGTAATTGCGTAACAGCATGCTAGCGCCGGCTCTTGCATAATAAAAATCAATAATTCCAATGTGGTCATTTGCACGGCAAATATGTAGCCGATATGCGGGCCAGCGGGCAAACTATCAACCCAACCAAAATATGTATGATGTAAGCTATGCGTGAGACATCCGTTCCATCTATTTTCAGGTCACCGGGGCAATGAGCGAGCCTAAAGAAAAGCGGCACTTTAGTAGCACCATGCGCAGTACCAATAGTGCTTTCCTGCCTGGCCAAGAAAGCCCAAATCAAACCGTGCGGGTCGCCTTTGTTTTGCTGGAACATTTTTCTTTAATGGCGTTCACGGCGGCGGTCGACGCCCTGGTTACCGCCAATCTTGTGCGCAATTCTCCGCTGTTTGCTTTTGCCACCTACGGGCTCGACTCGGTGGCGGTGAAGAGCGATCTTGGTATTGATATTGCGGTTGGAGGACCTCTTGAGCAATTGCTGGTCACGGGTGAGGAGCGCCCAGATGTGCTCATTGTTTGTGGTGGGTTTCGGTGCTCCCTTGCAAGGCACCCGGACCTGAACAAGAAACTGCGGGAAGCCGGCAAGCAGTGCGTTCTTCTCGGCGGGCTTTGGAATGGCTCGGTTGCGCTGGCCCACGCGGGCTTGCTAGACGAAAAAAGCTGCTGTTTACATCGTGACAATCACGCTTATATGCAAGAGATGTTTACCAATGTCCGAATTTCTGATCGCAGCTTTTTAGTCGAAGGTAAGCGCGCCACCAGCGCCGGCGCGGTTAGCGCCCTAGAGATGATGCTAGAGCTTATTTTACATTTTCAAGACCAGGATACGGTGCGGGCGATTCAGGAAATTCTTAACTGTGACCAAGTCGCCGAGACGGCAGAGGCGGGGCTGTTTCATTCGACCGATGAATCGAATCTGCCCAAGCTGTTGCAAAACTTACTTCAAATAATGGGCGCTAATATTGATGAGCCGTTAACGGTTGAGGAGCTAGCAACTGTTTCAGGGATTTCCCGCCGCCGCATCGAACGACTGTTTCAAACTCACCTGGACACCAGCCCGTCCCGCTATTACCTGGAATTACGGATTACTTATGCCCGCAGGTTACTGATACAAAGCAGAGAACCCATTGCGAATATAGCGGTGGCCTGCGGCTTTGTTAGCTCGACGCACTTTAGCCATTGTTACAAAGACTACTTTGGCGTTTCGCCCAGCGTTAGTCGGTTGGAGCGAACCAACAGCCAATGAGCGTAGCCAGCAAATCTGTCGCGATTTTCTGATGAGGATAAATGAAGTGGATATCTGTATCCCATGAACTGCGCACGCCCATGAGCAGTATTTTGGGTACCGTTACCCTTCTACCGCTGAGGCAACACATAATCTTGTCGCCGGCCTCGATCATCGAGAAGTCCGCAGTCGCCTCCCCGGCTTCCCGTTGCAGGCGTTTCTGCAGTTTTTGTTGCTCGCGCGTCGGGTTTGTGACGGTCAGTTTCTAGGTGCATGGCAGCTTCAACGTTGAAAACGGTAAGGCAGGATTATACCCGTCGCATTCCGCTGTAAACACTGACACAAGCCCACATCGATGCCACCAGGCTGGCAGGCCGACCCGTGTGTGTTCTACCATAGGCTCATGATCAACACCTCAACACCCAAACAGCCCGGCACCATTACCCAACATGGTGATTCCAGTCCACATGAGGCTCTGCACAGCCACATAGCTCACCTGCAAGTTGCTCTGGAGCACGAGCTGCGTCAAGCACCTGACGGATTAAGTGAATATGCCCTGATCAAAAAACTGCAGCAGCCACCCTGGCAACTTCTGGGTGAGGTGCGTTTTGATCAACCCGAGCTGCTGTACCAGGTTCACTTCTTGCTATTTCACACTCTGTACACGCTGCGCGATCAATTGGCCGAAGACGGTGAAATCCTCGTGATATCAGCCCTGCTGACACGCCTTGAAAGCCACCCCGAAATATCTGATCAGAAGCTGTCTGGCCTGGAATTATCCAGACAAAGCTTGCCAGCCCAGGCAGATCCCTTGCGGGCTTTTTATCTGGACCTGAACCAATACCAGCTCTCCACGGCGCAGATCCACGCCATGCTTGATAACTTCTACGCCGGTCATGGGGGTGCCAGTGATCATCACAACACAGCGGAAGTTGCCGCAGCAGCGCACTGTCTGGGCTATAGCGACAGGCGATTGCCAGACTGTTTTCAAGAGATAAAACAGCGCTTTCGCCGTGCCGTCATGCAGGCACACCCCGACAGGGGCGGCAGCACCGAGCAAATCCAGGCACTCAACGCAGCCTTTGCCGTTATCAGAAATCACTATCGCGGGCGCTACTGAGTGGCGCTGCAAGCAACGCAAAGGCAACTCTCTAAAATGAAGGAATTTTACATGCGCCGACAGGGTTTTTTAGCCGCCACGCTGGCGATCGTAATGGCATTGCCTGCGGGCGCCAGCGCAGATCTGGCCATATTGCAGTACCACCACATCAGCGATGACACGCCGGGCGCCACCAGCACATCACCGGCCTTGTTCAAGGCCCAACTGCAACTAATTGACCAACTCGGGCTTGCAGTTGAACCATTGTACCAGGCCACACAAAAAGCCCTGGCGGGTAACGGCGGCGATGCTGTTGCCCTGAGTTTTGATGACGCCTACAGTTCCGTGTATTCCAACGCCGCACCCATACTGGCGCGGCTAAACTACCCCTACACCCTGTTTGTGAACACCGACACCATCGGCAACAGCGGTTTCATGACGTTACAGCAGCTGCAGGAACTGGCGTCTACGGGCCTGGCGACCATCGCCAACCACAGCGCCGGGCACGGGCACCTGGCCAAAACACCCAACGAGGAAGCAAAGCAATGGCAAAAGCGTATTCAGCACAGCCTGGATGGCGCGCAAACGTTGCTTGAAAAAGAGTTTGGCAATGTTCCACCAATGTTCGCCTATCCCTACGGCGAATTTGACACAGCACTGGAACAGGAAATGAACCAGCGTGGTTGGCTGGCCTTCGGGCAACAATCTGGCCCGGTTGGCGCAACCTCAAGCCCTACCCGATTGCCACGATTTCCCATGGCCAACGCTTATGGGCAGCTACAAGGCCTGGAAAACAAGTTGCTAAGCAAAGCTTTACCGGTGCCGGCCGAGGATCTTCCAGACGGCATTGTTGGCACGAACCCGCCGAACCTGCAACTGACCCTGCCGAGCGGATTCACGCCAGAAAAACTGACCTGTTTCGGCTCCGGCCAGGGCCGAATCAAGGTAACCACCAACGCGCAGCAGGCCAATATTCAAGCACCCGCTGCATTCAGCAGCCGCCGCTTTCGCTATAACTGCACCTACCCCGCTGGCAACGGCCGCTTTTACTGGCTGTCCCAGCCCTGGCTGGATTTATCCCGGCCAGAAGATTGAGTGCTACGTGCAGGCAAGGATAAACCAGAATTTAACGGTCAGACAGCGTCTGCTCATGGGCCAGCAGCGCTTTTTTGATGGCAACACCACCATTGTAGCCGCCCAGATCACCGTTGCTGCGCAACACCCGATGGCACGGTACCAGCACGGCCACCGGATTGGCTCCACAGGCGCTGGCGGCGGCGCGCACGGCCTTTGGCCGCCCTGCCCGCCGCGCTAGCTCGGCGTAACTGATAACCTCACCACTGGGGATGCTTCGTAGCGCTTGCCAGACCTGCTGCTGAAACTTGGTGCCGCGCAAATCCAGAGCAAGAGGTTCCGCATTGCGGCCATCTGTGAGCTGGGCTTTCACGTTACTCAGCCAGCTCGGGCAAGCACTGTCTGCCTGGCATAATTGGGCACTGGGGAAACGGCTGCGCAATTTTTCCATAAGCGGTGGCAGTGTCTGCCCGGTCAGCAGAGCACACACACCTGTGTCGCTACAGGCCACAAGCACCTGGCCGAGATAGCATTGCGCGGATTGCCAGGTGATGTGCTCGGTGACTTGAGATGATGACATAGCGACCTCCTCTTTTTACGCCGGCGTAGAACCGCAGTATGGCGCAAAATTCGGCCGCCGCGTAATCAGAACAGATAATCTGTGGTCAGAGTTCTGGAATGACGCTCACGCACAATGCTGGTGACCAGGTCGCGGTTGGATTCACTG
>Ga0306871_1001019_pt1 | contig 10377 bp, 8 predicted proteins | sample AntRauMeHopE1497_FD_190447 | JGI IMG/M metagenome (GOLD analysis project Ga0306871, IMG submission 190447) | Saline lake microbial communities from Rauer Islands, Antarctica - Metagenome Hop E1 #497 (v2) (version 2) | ecosystem: Environmental > Aquatic > Non-marine Saline and Alkaline > Saline ... | reverse complement strand
TGGGGGCATATTGCCAGTGTTAGCGGGCTTGCAGAGGGCAGTGGCCTATCGGTGGCCGATCGGCCACTGCCTGGCGATCGGCCACTGGACGGTAGAGGACTGGCTTTGCGGCCGTTTGCGGAGGCCTCCACTCGGGAGCCTCGCCCCGGCCCCCTGGACGGCGCACCGGCGTCATGTTCATCAAGGAGGTCGTTCTCGACGGCTTCAAGAGCTATGCCAAGCGCACCGTGATCTCGGGGTTCGACAGCGAGTTCAATGCCATCACCGGCCTCAACGGCAGCGGCAAGTCCAACATCCTGGACGCCATCTGCTTCGTCCTGGGCATCTCCAACCTGTCTCAGGTCCGTGCCAGCAGCCTGCAGGAGCTCGTCTACAAGCAGGGGCAGGCGCACGTCAAGAAGGCGAGCGTGACCCTGGTGTTTGACAACTCGGACGCCGCCAAGTCCCCCGTTGGCTATGAGAGCTTTGACACCATCACCATCACCAGGCAGGTGAGTAAGATAGTGGAAACGCCACCGTGCATCGCGAATCGGGAGCATCGGGAGCTGGGCGCGGGCTGAGGCAAGAGCAAGGCGCCCATGGACTTGTCGGCCGTTTGCCCCTGCCACTTGCTCGCCTGGCGGCCGGAACCCCGTGTTATCCGCCTCCAGGGGCCATGCGAGGGTAGAATCCGCAATCCCGTGGCCGAGAACGTCGCCTCACGCTCCGACCATCGACGGTGGGGGTCGCGACCAAGCGTGGTTTGCGGCAAGCCATTGTTTCGCCCCGCCCTTTCGCCCCTGGCTCCCATTCCCCGCAGGTCGTGGTTGGCGGCCGGAGCAAGTACTTCATCAACGGCTCGGCGGCGCAGGCGTCGCGCGTGCAGACGCTCTTCCACAGCGTGCAGCTCAACGTGAACAACCCGCACTTCCTGATCATGCAGGGCCGCATCACCAAGGTCCTGAACATGAAGCCCATGGAGGTGCTGGGCATGCTCGAGGAGGCGGCGGGGACGCGCATGTACGAGGACAAGAAGCGCAGCGCGGAGCGTGTGATCGAGAAGAAGGAGGGCAAGGTGGCGGAGATCAACGCCGTCCTGGCGGACGAGATCAACCCCAAGCTGAAGGAGCTGCGCAAGCAGCAGGCCGACTACACCCGCTACAAGCAGAACCAGGCTGACATGGAGCGCCACACCCGCCTGCTCATCGCCCACGAGTGGTTCGCAGCCACGGCCGTGCACGAGGAGGCGGTGCGGGAGCTCGACGGCGTGCAGGAGGCCGCCAGCCGCGCCGAGGCCGAGGCCGCGAGGCTCCGCGCCGTCGCCGAGTCCCGGGAGGCCCGCGTGGCGGAGCTGGAGGACCAGCGCCGCGCGGAGATGGGGCCCGAGTACCGCCGCCGCGCCGATGACGAGGCGCTCAAGGGCAAGACACTGGCGGAGGCAGAGGCGCGGCTGGCGTCGGCCGAGGCGACGCTGGAGGAGGAGAGGCGAGGCCTGGCCAAGGCCAGGGCGGCGGCGGAGGAGGCGGAGGCCCTGACGCAGGCGCTGGTCGATCGCATGGCCTCGCTGGAGGAGGAGGACGGGGACCTGCGGAGGCGCGCCGAGGCGGCCAGGGCCGAGTACGAGGAGGCCGAGGCGGCGTACGAGGCGGCGTGCACCGGCGTGGCGGCGGCGGGGGCCAGGGCCGGGGAGGGCGGCGGCACCATCCAGGGGCGCATGATGCAGGCGAGGGAGGCGGCGGCGGGGGCGTCGGCGCGGGCCGAGACGGCTTCGATGCGCTCGGCGCACCTCCGTGCCGAGGCAGAGGCGGCCCTCGCCGGCCTGCGGGGCAGCAAGAAGGCGTTCGACGGACTCGAGGCGCAGGCGGTGTCGGCGCGCGGCGCGGCGACCGAGGCCGAGGCAGCCCTGGAGCGCCTCGCCGCGGCGCACGACCCCAAGGCGGAGCGGGCGCTGCGCACCCGGCGCGACCGCGCGGCCGCCGAGGCGGACAAGCTGGCCTCCGCTGCCGACGCCGAGGCCGCCCGCCTCGGCTCCCGCCTCAGCTTCGAGTACGACGAGGCCGCGATGGGCAAGCGCTGGGACGCCTCGGTGATCCGCGGCGTGGTCGCACGCCTCGTCCGCGTGGCCGACGACTCCGCCGCCACCGCCCTCGAGGTCGCCGCGGGCGGCCGCCTCTGGCAGGTCGTCGTCGAGACGGCAGAGGCCAGCGCCGCCCTGCTCAAGCGCGGCCGCCTCCAGCGCCGCTACACCTTCGTCCCCCTCGACCGCATCTCCGCGCGGGCCATCCCGGAGGACCGCGCGGCCCGCGCCGCCGCCCTCACCGGCGGCCGCGCCGTCCCCGCCCTCAGCCTCGTGGCGTACGACGACGGCCTGGAGGCGGCCATGCGCCACGCCTTCGGCCGCGCCCTGGTGTGCGAGGACAAGGACGCCGCCAAGGCCTGCGCCTTCGACCGCTCCGTCGGCTGCGTGAGCGTCACCAAGGAGGGCGACGTCTACGACCCGGCCGGGACGCTCGAGGGCGGGAGCCGCAACAAGTCGGCCGGCATCCTCCTCCGCGCAGGCAGGCTGGCAGAGCTGCAGGAGAGGCTCGGGGCGGCAAGGGCGGAGCTGGCCGCGGCGGAGCGGGAGCTCGCGGCCGCCGAGGCCGCGGGGGCGGCCCTGGAGGAGGCGAGGGCGGAGCGCGACGTGTCGGCGCACCGGCTGCGCATGGCGGAGGAGCGCCTGTCGTCGTGCGAGTACGCCGAGGCCAAGGCCAAGGCGGACGCCGCGTCGGCCGAGGCGGACGAGCAGGACGCCGAGGCGGCGAGGCAGCGGGCCGAGGCGGAGCGCGCGGCGTCGCTCATCGCGAGCCTCGAGGGCGACGCGGGGGACGAGGAGGGGCGGCGCGAGCGGGAGGAGAAGGAGGCGGAGAGGCGCCTCGCCAAGGCCAAGAAGGCGGCGGCCAAGGCCGAGAAGGCCACTGGCGGCGCGGCGCAGCGGGCGGAGGAGAAGGCGCTGGAGCTGGCGCAGGCAACGAAGGACGCCGCCGAGGCTAGGACCGCCGTGGAGGCGGCAGGGGCGGCGGTGGAGGCGGCCGAGGCCGGGGCGGAGAAGGCGGCGGAGCGAGCCGAGGAGGCGAGGCGGGACCACGCCGCGGCCGACGCGGCGCTTGGCCGGCACCGCGCGCGGGTGGCGGAGACGGACGAGCTCCTCCGGTCGGTGCTGTGCGAGCGGGACGAGGCGCGGGAGGCGGCCGACGCCAACTCGGCCGAGGCCAAGGGCATGGGGGCGGAGGTCGAGCGGCTGGAGTCCGGGCGGCGGGAGGGCGCCAAGACGGCGCGGAAGCTTGTGCGGGAGCACCCGTGGATCGAGGACGACAGGGCCACGTTCGGGCAGGCGGGGACGGCTTACGACTTCCGCACCGACACGCCGGGGGAGGCGCGCGAGGAGTTGGCGCGGCTGCGGGAGGCGCAGGAGACGCTGCGGCACCTGATCGACCTCAAGGCGGGGGAGAAGCTGGAACAGGGGGAGAAGGAGTACGACCAGCTGGTGGGGAAGAAGGACCGAATCGAGGGGGACAAGCGCAAGATCCGCCGCGTCATCGCGGAGCTGGACCAGAAGAAGGTTGAGGCCCTCGACACCACGTGGCGCCGCGTCAACCGCGACTTCGCGTCCATCTTCTCCACCCTCCTCCCCGGCACCTCCTCGCGCCTCGTGCCGGTGGCCGAGGCGGCGGCCGCAGCCGCGCTCGACGACGAGGACGACGAGGACGACGCCGGCGCGGCCGCCGCGGCCAGCGCCTCCGCCTCCTCCTCGGGCGCCGCCGTGGACCTCACCTCGGGCCTCGAGATCCGCGTGGCGTTCGGCGGCGTGTGGAAGGAGTCGCTCACGGAGCTGAGCGGCGGGCAGCGGTCGCTGCTGGCGCTGAGCCTCATCCTTGCGATGCTGCTCTTCAAGCCCGCCCCCGTGTACATCCTCGACGAGGTGGACGCCGCCCTGGACCTCTCCCACACCCAAAACATCGGCCGCATGCTCCGCACCCACTTCCGCGGCTCCCAGTTCCTCGTCGTCTCGCTCAAGCAGGGCATGTTCTCCAACGCCAACGTCATCTTCCGGACCAAGTTCGTCGACGGCGTCTCCACCGTGACCAGGACCACGGGGCGCCGCGCCGAGGACGCCGAGGCCGCGCCCCGCACGGGCAAGGCGGCCGCCGCCGCGGCAGCCTCGTCGTCGTCGGGCGAGGCCCTCGGCGTCGTGTGAGGAGCGCGCCAGCCCTACCCCTCTTCCCCCGCGCTGCGGTGTGCGTGGTCTGCCCCGGTGCGTCAGTGGTTCTCTCCCGAATTCGTTCCGCCATGCATCATCGTTGCAACACGCACCGTCACTCGGCAGCGCCGTCACCTGCGCGCCGCGGCCTCCTCCTCCTCCTCGTCATCGCCCTCCTCCGTGAGGGGCAGCCCAAACCTCGCCCGCAGCTGCACGTTGCGGTCCTTCTTCTCCGCCTCGGCCAGGGGCCCGGTGTACGCGGCGGTCTGCCGCCTCTGGGAGCCTCGGCCGCCCCGGAGCATGTCGTGGAACCTCGCGTCCTGCTCCTTGTCCGCCGACTGCGCCTGCCGGAGTACCTTGGTCATCGCGTCTGCGCGGTGCGGCATAAACTTGGCCATGTCCTTCTCCCTGACGGCCTGCGCGGAGGAGGCGGTCCACGTCACCGATGCTGCTTGCCCCCAAACGCCGCGCCACGGCCCGCGTCTCGCAGCGCACGTCCACGCGCGGTTCTCACCGACACCATCTCCTTCTGCTCCTCCGGCTGCTTCGCAACGACGTAGTAGAGACACACGGGGAGCACGACCACCCCGATTGCCATGATCGAGTTGAGAAAATGGGGGTTCCCCTTCATCTGGCGCGCGGGGTTGGCGATGCGCATGGTACCGGCCGCGGTCTCGCAGGGCCTGGCCGCCACGTCAAGGGCAGTGGGGCGATTTCCGGGCAAACTCGAATGCAGAGCATTCGAAAGCAGAGCCACGGCGTGACGTCGTGCAGTCACAGTCGCAGCGAGGTGAGGCCTTTGCAGGGCGCCGAGGCGGCCGCGCCCAGTGCGGTCTTCTTGCGAACGACCTAGGCGTGCCTGTGCCAGGCGGGGTGGAGATCGCAAGGCGCGTCATCCCGGCGGTAGGGCGCCATGAACTGCCCTGTCACCATTGCTTGGCCTCCACCGCACCGTCCGCAGACCCTTCGGGACCCCGCGAGCTTCAGCCAGCAAGCATGCAGATCTTCGTCAAGGTGAGGGCACTGGGACCCGCATGTCTGGCTGCGTTCGGGAGAGCTCGGGCGAATGGTCCCTCGGAAAACCTGTCCCACGCACGCGCGTGGCTCCGTGGTCACAGCAGTGCCTAGTTCCCGTGACGTATGGTGCGCACATGTCATGGCCTCGGCCCCGTCTCGTTCTGCTGCGCCCCTGCAGACCCTGACGGGCAAGACCATCACGCTCGATGTGGAGTCGTCGGACACCATCGAGGCGGTGAAGACCAAGATCCAGGACAAGGAGGGCATCCCCCCCGACCAGCAGCGTCTCATCTTCGCGGGCAAGCAGCTCGAGGACGGCCGCACGCTCGCGGACTACAACATCCAGAAGGAGTCCACCCTCCACCTTGTGCTGCGCCTCCGTGGCGGCGGCAAGGTGCACGGCTCTCTGGCCCGCGCTGGCAAGGTGCGCAACCAGACCCCCAAGGTGCCCAAGCAGGAGAAGATCGGCAAGGAGCCCAAGGGCCGCGCCCGCAAGCGCCTCCAGTACATCCGCCGCTTTGTCAACCCGCCCGCGGCCCCCGGAGGCAAGAAGGTCGGCCCCAACAACAACGCCGCCCGCCTCGCTGCCGCCCCCGCCGTGCCCACCGCGTGAGTGGTGCCCTGCTGAGTGGGTCTCCGTTGAGTGAGGCGCGCCCGCCGCAACGGATGCCTCGACGACTGCTACCCAGCACGCGCTCTGCACCACACAGCGCCGAGTGAAGGCCCCGCTTGCAGATTCGGCTGTGAGCGGTCATTCAGGGTGGGCGCACCAAGAGGCAGCTCTAGGGCCGGGCAGCGCACGGCTCACTCCACGGCCACGGTGACGTCAGCATCGCCGGCCGGGGCGTCGCCGGCCTGCGTGCCCTCGGTGCCCGAGTCGCTGGCGGGGGCGCTGGGTGCCGGCACCTCCGGCTGCGGCGCTCCTACCCTGGGCGCGGCCGACACCGAGGCGCGGACGGGCATGGCCGCCGGCACCGCCGAAGGCGTCGGCGCGGCGCCAAGAGACGGGCTCTCCTCGGCCGTGCCTGCGCGGCCCTTGCGGCGCTTGGGGATGGTGTAGCGCGAGAGGAGGCCGGCGTCGGGGATGCCCTGCCTGGTCACGAAGGACGTGTCGAGGTTGGACTGCCCGGCAAAGGCGGCGCGGGAAGGGGTGGTCCGGGGAAGGCTCGAGGAGCGGCCGCGCGGGTCCGTCGAGAGCGGCGCGGCGGCGGCGGCGGCGGCGGCGGGGGGGGCGGCGGCTGCCCCGATGAGGCGCGACGCGGACTCGGAGCGGGCGCCGGGGGAGACGGCTCCGGCGTCTGCGGGACGGGCCGGGGCCGCGGCCTTGGCTGCCGCCGGGGCGCCGACCTGGATGCCGGCGTCGCCGCCCGCGATGCCGCCCGGCCCGCGCGCGCGGCCGATGCGGAATGCCTCCTCGACCGCGTTCCGCGTGATGCGTAGGATGCGGACAGAGCGCGTCTTGGGCCTGGCGGTGAAGTCAGAGCGGTACTCCGCCGAGAGGACGGCCTTCTGCGCGAGGACGTCGTAGGTGGAGCGCACCACGAGGATGTCGTCCTCGCCGGCCACGACCTCCACCTCGCCGTCGAGGATGACGGAGCAGACGTCCTCGAGCTCGCCGCGGGTGTAGATAGGCTCGGCGTCGCAGGGGCGGACGCCGTCGGGGACAACGAGCTCCACGACGCGGGAGCCCTGGACGAGCTCGCTGACGGACTCGAGGGAGAGGGTGGAGCCGGTGCGGGGGTGGGGCTTGCGGAAGGCGGCGACGTTGGTGATGAGGTGGGCGGTGACGGCGCTGACCATGGAGGTGTCGAGGTCGTTGAAGCCGTCCGAGACGTCGGTGAGGCCGCGGAGCTGCGCGTTGCCCATGGCCGAGGTGGTGCCGGCGTCGGTGCCGTCGTACTCGTCGGTGAGGTCGGCCTGCAGGATGGTCTCGATGATGTCCTCCAGCGTGATGACGCCGCCGAGCTTGAGCACCGGGTCCTTGGTCCCGTCCGAGTCGTCGACCACCTTGACCATGGCGATGTGGCGCTTCGAGGCGAGCATGTTCTTGAAGGCCACGTCCACCTTGTCGTCCCCGTTGACGCTGGTGACGCTCTCGCGGTGGAAGAAGGCGATGACGGTGGCGATGGGCGTGGCCTTGGCAGGGACGATGAGCATCAGGTCCTTGGCGTACAGCATCCCCAGCACGCGCTCCTCGTCCTCCGCGTCCACCACCGGCACGCGGGAGTAGCCCTGGCGGAAGATCTCGGCCATGGTGTCGTAGTCGAGGCGGGCGGTGGACTTGAGGCTGAACATCTCCGAGCGAGGCGTCATGATGTCCTTCACGTTCTTGCCCGACAGCCGCAGCGCGCCTTGCATGATGCGGGCGGGGTCGGAGTCGATCACGCTGTTCTCGGCGTGCTTGCGGATGAGCGTGTCGAACTCGTCGGGGTCGTAAAAGTCGCCCACCTCCTTGCCGAGCATGTAGTCGAGCATCTTGGCGAGGGGCCACGTCAGCGGCAGCAGGATGAGCATGAAGACGCGCACGACCGGGATGGACCGGGAGCCGATGAACAGCGGGAACCGGGAGCACGTGGCCTGGGGGATGATCTCGCCAAACACGACGATGACTCCGGTCGAGACGAAGAAGCCAACCAGGCCCGACGTCACGTCTGCCATGAGAATGGACAGCGCCGCGTTCACGGCAACGTTGCCCAGGAGCAGCGTGCACAGGAGAAGGTTCCCGTGCTTGCGCATGGGCATGATTCGCTGGGCGTCGCGGCGCTTTGCTGCCGATCCGGACTCGGCAACGATCTGCGGCGGCCGAACCACGGCGACGGGGCGGGCGGTGCAGTGGAGGGGATTCAAACCCTGAGGCGCGCGGCGCAGGAGACGAGGCGCGGCGCGCGTGGGCAAGGGTGGAACGAAGAATTCCCCGCGATGGCGCTCTCACCGCCAGCTGGTTCGTATCCAGGCCGAGCAGGCCCAGCGTGAGCCCGGAGAAGCCGCCCGAAAGAATCACGAGCACCACGATGGCGAACCAGCGGAAGACCTCGAAGCCGGCGTCGGCCTCCGCGAGCTTGCGCCCGCTGCGGAGGTGGCCTCCCGCGAGCTCGTCATCCTTGGGCCACATCGTAGCCGCCGCGCCCGTGATGGCGATACCACATAGAACCGCTATCCTGTTAGCTGTCCATGGCTGGATCATTCCCTGGGGGTTGGCCCTATCACGGTCGGAGTGTCCCGCAGGCCTGCCGGAACAACGGCAGCCTTCGTTCGTCGGCGGGCTGTGGTGAACTTGCATGTGGCTCTGCTTTAGCAGGTTTTTCATCCCTGTCCGAGCCTGCTTCTGCCGGCTCCCTCGCGCCTGGAACGCTGCCTGCGGTGCCTGCAGTTGGCACACGCGCAAAGCTGCAGGGCTTTCGTGCGTTGAAAGGACCGGGTGCCGTGCCCATGAGGTGTACCGTAGCCGTGCTGCTTGCCCTCGCGGCGTCAGCCGCCGCGGGCAAGCCCGGCTCGGATATGCCGAAGGTCAACATTGACATGGCGGAGATCAGCACGTCGGGAATCTGTGAGGCGCGGTCTGCCCGCGCGAGCGTCGATAAGCCGCCCACCACGGGGCCAGCACGCTCGGTGAGGGGTTCAACCATACACGTCCGGTCGATCACGCCTTCGCCCCCGCAGCTTCCGGCGCCTTCATGGCGATGCAGATGCACATCTCCTACAGCAAGACCATCAACGGCGCTGCGATCCTTGGTGAGCCGCCAGGGGCGGGGACACGGCGCGCGTAATCACGCCGACTACACGACGCCCGGCTGAGCTCGTCGCAACACGTGCCGTGGTTTGCCCTGCCCCCTCACTCGCGCAGCCGGTGGTCCGTACTGGTGCGCCCAGGACAGCATCGCCATCGCCCTGACCGCGTGCATGACTACGCCGGAGCTCGTCTCCCCGCTGTACCTCGAGACCATCGTGCGGACGACCGCCGCCACCGGGTTCGCGGACCCCGTGGAGAACCTGCTGTCTTCCCGCGTGTGGCTGCTCAGCGCGACGAACGACACCGTGGTGGCGACGGGCGTGGTCAAGGCCGCCGCCTCCGTGTACGAGTCCCTCGTCGCAGACCCGGCATCGCAGATCCAGACCACGTACACCGAGCCCGGCGAGCACTCCCAGCTCACGAAGCACTACGGCAACCCGTGCGCCACGCTTGGGCGGCCGTACATCAACGCCTGCGGCTTCGACGCCGCCGGCTCGGCGCTCAAGCACCTCGTCCGCCGGCCCCTCAAGCCCGCCGTGGCGGGCTCACCCCCCCGTGGCAACGTGACCGAGTTCTCCCAGGCGGCCTTCGTGGGCGCGCTCTTCACGGACGCCTTCGGGCTGGAGGACAACGGCTTCGTGTACGTGCCGCCGCAGTGCGCGGACCAGAAGGAGCTCTGCCCCCTCCACGTGGCCTTCCACGGCTGCGAGATGACGCTGGACGACATCGGGCAGCAGTTCGTGTACCACAGCGGGCACATCCCCTGGGCCGACGCCAACGGCATCGTACTCCTCTTCCCCCAGGCCAAGGCCAACACCCTCAACCCCAAGGGCTGCTGGGACTGGTGGGCGTACACCGGCACCGCCTACGCGTCCAACGTCGGCGCGCAGACGCTCACGGTCAAGCGCATCATCGACTCCCTCACCGACCAGCCGCTCACGCCCAACACCACCCTCACCGACCACGAGCTCACCGCCAGCCTCGACGCCGTCTACAGCCGCGCCCAGAACGCGCAGGCGCAGAGCAGGGCGCACCTGTCCATGCAGAGCCGCCAGGAGAGCGCCGCAGGCATCCTCTGACCGGCGCCCCGACCCCGACCGTTACCCCATTGAGTGTCGAGTGCAGCGGCCAGACGCAGCAGCATCGCGCGCCCGCCAGGCCGCGCCACGCCACGCACACGCCCTCACATCACCACCAGGGGGTCGGCGTCCACCTCGGTGACCACGCCCACGCCCTCACATCACCACCAGGGGGTCGGCGTCCACCTCGGTGACCACGCACACGCCCTCACATCACCACCAGGGGGTCGGCGTCCACCTCGGTGACCACGCACACGGCGTCGCCCCCCATGCCCGCCTCGATCCGCGCCGCCAGCTCGGGCAGGTACCCCCGCTCCGTGTTCGTGTGGTCC
>Ga0306871_1001008_pt1 | contig 10454 bp, 5 predicted proteins | sample AntRauMeHopE1497_FD_190447 | JGI IMG/M metagenome (GOLD analysis project Ga0306871, IMG submission 190447) | Saline lake microbial communities from Rauer Islands, Antarctica - Metagenome Hop E1 #497 (v2) (version 2) | ecosystem: Environmental > Aquatic > Non-marine Saline and Alkaline > Saline ... | reverse complement strand
TTGGTGGAGGCCTTGGGCTTGGTGGAGGCCCTGGGCTTGGTGGCAGCCTTGGGCTTCGAAGAGGCCGCGGCAGCAGCATTGTCGGTGGCATTTGCCTTGGTCGAAACCGGCTGGACGTATGCCTGGGGCTTAGCGGCCTCAGTCGGCGCGGCAGCGTCTGCAACTTGGGCCGGCTGGACCAGGCTGGTTGAATTGGCGACGATGGCAGGCTTTGTTGCGCCCGATGCAGCCCCCGCAGGCTCCTCCTGCGATGCGACGCCCTTTTGGTTGACCTCATCAATCGAGCTGACCGTGACCGCCGGGACACGGCTGCCATTGGCTGGCTGCACGATCGCATCGTCCGTCTTCACGGGCACCATCTTCGGCCCGCTGGGCGGCGGTGCCTCTGCCACAACTGCCTTTGCAGCGGGTCGCTGGGCGCGAATGACCAGCCGATGAGAGGTGCGAGTCTCGACGTGGACCGGGCGCGCCGGCATGCGGCCCGATACGGCAGCAAGCGCCCTGGACGCGTTCAGGACCGCCTTGCTGTGGTGCCCGTCGTGGATCGCCTTGAGCTTGGTGGCGGCAGCAGACGCGGCACGGTGAATCGCCGCGCTCATCTCCGCGTCGGCTGTCGTGATCACCCGCTGGTGCCCCCCAAGCGCCACGGGCGACCCGGTCACAGGCGCCGCCGGGGTCAGGAGAAGCCCCCCGGGCTGTGCCACCTGCGCTACAGTGGCAACAGGATGGTACTCGCCGTCGTCCTTGAACGGGCCGACAAGCCGAGCTGGGCGGTCCACGTCCGCCGAAATCTGAGGCTCCACGCTCTGGCCCGCAGATGGCACAGGGTTCTCGACCAGAGCTGCGTCATCTGGTGTCTGAGTGCCGTTTGCAACGTCTGTCGCTGAGGACTCAGTCACGGCTCTGTCCATGGCTGTAGGGGCCGCAGGCCCGAAGAAGTCACCGTCGTTGTCCACCGCGGCAGGAGCGCCCCCCATCTCCGACATGGGGTCTTCACCATGCACTTGGGTGAATCGTGCCTGCCCGATGAGCTGGCGGAACGCATCCAGCAGTGAGGGCTGGCTGTGCTCCTGGGACGTGCTGTTGGCATCCAGCGCCTGCTCAGCGAATGCGGCGCCCGGCTGGAGGTACGACGACATGGGGCAAGGGGCCAGCAATGCCGGGACTGCAACCTGAACAGCCGATCCGTTGGCCCCAGCGGGGCTCGCCCCGGGCAAGTCCTCGAGTAGCGAGGCCCGCGACGCGACAGCCACGTGCCGAATCGGGCACATGACAGCGTCGCGAGCAGCGGCCTGCGCGAAGCACACGATCACCGAGCCGTCGGCCTCGGCAACCTGGAGCATGATTGTGTCCAGCAGCTCGTCCGCCTTCACCGACCTGGCCTGGGTGGTCGACGGCGCCGAGTTGGCGGCCTGCGCGGCCGCCCCGGGAACAGCGGCATCATCTGCGGTGTCGAAGGCGCCGTGATGGCCCTTCATCGCCTTCGCAAGGATGTTGAGCGCAGCAAGCTGAGGGGCAGGAAGCTTGGCGGGGGCAGTCCCGGGGATGCTGGGCATGACCGCCGTCCGCCCGGCATCACGTCCGCTTCGCTCGGCCAGGCGAGAGTCTGCCCCATTCGGACCGAGAGGAGCACCCTTTGGCCTGCCCTGGTGCCGACCATGAGCGGTGCTGTGGCCAGCATGCTTGTGATGATGGTGGCCGTGATGGTGACGCTGCTCGGCGCCTGACCTCCGCTGCCGGAAGGCCATCTGACCCTCGGCAGGCTGAACGGTATCCGCTTGCATCCCTGGATCCTGCATGCCTTCCTCCTGCACGCCTTCCTCCTGCATGCCCTCCTGCTGCATGCCCTGCACGCCTTCCTCCTGCATGCCTTCCTCCTGCATGCCTTCCTGCACGCCTTCCTCCTGCACGCCTTCCTCCTGCATGCCTTCCTGCACGCCTTCCTCCTGCATGATCTGCACGCCTTCCTCCTGCATGCCTTCCTCCTGCATGCCTTCCTCCTGCATGCCCTGCACGCCTTCCTCCTGCATGCCTTCCTCCTGCATTCCAAGCCGCTCAGCCGAGTCCGTGCCAGGCTCCAGCGCTCCCATCTGCGGTGCATCGAAGCTGGCAGGGCTGGCCGCGACCAACACGTCCCCTGCAACGCCCTCGATGCCCGCCGCCCCGCCCTCCTCAACCGTTTCACCCACCGAGGCTTGCTCGGGCACAGGATCAGGCTGATGCTGAGCAGCTAGGGCAGGCTGCGGCTCCTCGCCCATGGCACCGGCGAACCGCATGCTCGGGTCGGTGGTGCGAGCACTGCTGCGCAGGGGGCCCTGACGGTGGCGGACGACGGCGATGCCCGGAGCCCCCGGGCCCAGCGGCGAGCCCCCAGCCGCAGCACCTGCCCGTGCTGCGGGAGCAAGGTGAGTGCTGGCCGATCTGCCCAGAACTGCCTGCCCTGGCACCACGGCGCTGCCTGACAGCCCTGCCCCTGCGAGGCCTGAGGCCACGGGCACCGTGGCGTTCGCACCATCGCGAGGTGACACGGGGCCTCCATGGCCCGGCTGTGCAGACGCCGAAGCGATGTCGGCCATCGTCCGCTCGTGAGCTGCCTGCATCGATGCGCGGCTTAGCGTTGCCGCCCGGTCGAAAGTGATGCGCGAGCACTTTGACCCCGAAGACTTGTCGTCCTCGCTGGTGACTGAGAGCACACTGTCTGCAACGACTGAGACAGCCTTCGTCTCTGAGATGCCCATCACCAGGTGGGTCCCAGTCAGCCGAAGAAACGTGGCCCCAGATGCCGGCACAGACGTTACCTTGTCCCCCACGTTACACTCCAACGACTCTTCATCGAGCTTGGACAGCGCAGCCTGGAGTAAGGTCACATCCTGCGGCAGCGTAGTCGAGGGAAACGACGGCCATCGAACCATACCATTCCCGAGCCCATGCAACGCCGTCGAGGACCAGGCACCGGCTCACCTCGCCTGACGTAGTATTCCGTGTCGATAGAACGGCCACATGTCTCGCAAACGCAAAGCGAATCAGCTGCAAAGCGCGGCCGCGCACGCTGGCATCAATGCCCGAGCCTCCAAGGGCACCACAGGCCGCCTTCACGGCACCCTCTCCGCCCAGTTCGGACCCAATGGATGCTCCCGTGGCTTCAGTGCCAACCTGGTCCACGACTCTCTTCACAGCGGCGTCCGAGGCATCAGTGACCGCTGCAGGGCACCCAGCCTCGGCCAGGGCGCTGAAGCCGGAGGCCTGGACCCACGAAAGTGATGTCAGTGCGACCATCGCACAAATTTTGACGGCCATGGGCCGCATTGGCCCAGGGGTGGGTGCGGAAACGCGGTGCGGTCCAGCATGGGTTGCCACCTGTGTGAGTGAGCTCTGCCGGTCTGACACCGACGTGGGGGTGCTTGCAGCTGCACAGGCGATGCATGTCTTGCCGCATATTCACGCGCCACACACTACTTGCAACACCCGCCAGCCTTTGCGTCCTTAGCCGGCGCTGCGCTCACGAGGTCGACGGCATCCGTCTCGTCGACCTCCACCTCTGCCACCTCGTCCGTCCCCTTGGCCAGCTCGTGAGCCTTGACGATGCTGTGGATACGACGCAGGGTCATGTTGAACGCGTTGGCCACGTTCGAGTCAGTGAGGGCTGAGGTCTCCAGGAAGGCAATCTGCTCCCGCTCCGCGAGCGCCGCGGCCTCCTCCTTCTCCACTTGCCTGAGGTGGTGCAAGTCGCTCTTGTTGCCGACAAGCATGACCACGATGTTGGGGTCCGCGTGCTCGCGCACCTCCTTCAGCCAGGTCTCCACGTGGTCGAAGGACATCTTCTTGGAGATGTCATAGACCAGCAGGGCGCCGACGGCGCCGCGGTAGTACCTGCGTGCGACAGAACACGGGCGTGAGGGCTTGGCGAAGGCGGCTACACCAAGGAAGGGCGTGCCGGAAGGGCAGCCGGGGGCAGCCTGCTCCTGCTCACGCGTTGGTGATGGCGCGGTACCTCTCCTGGCCGGCTGCGGGAGGAGCGGGAGGGTCAAGCGTGGATGCCACTGGCGCCGGCACTGGAACTCGCGACCCAGAGCACATCTTCCATGCACACACGCAGCCGCACGGGCCTCACCCGTGTCCCAGATTTGTGCCTTGATCATGTCGCCGTCCACCTCGACGTTCTTCCACGCAAACTCCACACCAATGGTCGCCTTGCTGGCCAGGTTGAACTCCGACCTTGAAAACTGCGACAGCAGGTTGGTCTTTCCCACGCCCGAGTCCCCGATCAGCACCACTGCGTCGTCAACGGAGGCGCAGGAAAGCCGCGTGATGCCTCGGAAGGCGGCCTCAAGCTCGGGACAGACCCAGACGGCGAGCTCCACCGGGAGGAGCACGCCAAAAGGCGCACCAAAAGCCCATTGGGGGTGGGCTACACGGCATAGCACATCGCGGCAGGGGCTGGCAGCCGGGGGCGGCGGAAACCCTGGTCGGCTCATTGAACCGACCGGCATCTGGGCCACTGCGAGGGTATTGCGACTCACGTTTGAACAGGTAATCGTAAGCATCTTCGCTCGCACTGCCCTCGGCCGATGCCATGACGGAAAGCCCGCCTGGCGAGTGTTGGCGCATGCAAGGCGCGGCCGAAGGCAGAGCGCCGGCTGTTTCTCGAGCTGATTCCCGCCGCTCCCACGGGTGGAGCACCCGACCCCGAGCCATACACGCCAGGCCTGGCGGGAATTTTGGTGCGTCTCCTTCGCGCAGTGATCGGGGCGGGTTGTATCGCACCCGATGGCGGGCTCATGGCAGCGTGAGAACACCCGCACGTTGTTTGCAACGTGGTCGCCGACATACGGCGCTGTGCCGCGACTCTGTGGCGCCGACCGGTTCTCGCTCGTGTCACAGAAATGTATACCGCCAGCGATGGGGAGCCCGAGGCTGACGGGCCCGGTGCGACCCTGGGCTTTGGCGTAGGGGCGGCGGGCGGCGACGCCTCACCTCCACCCATTGCAGCTGCCGGAACGATGGCTTCGGGATCGATGATGCGCATGTCGCAGCGGGACGGGCGGTCCCAGTCGTTCGAAGACATCGCAGCTCTCGCAGCCGCTGGTGACGACGAAGATGACGAGATGGCCTACGGCGCCAAGTCCAGCAGCTCATCGTGGAAGCTTCATCGCGGTGGTGTGCCAGCCAACCGCCAGTCATCGTCGTGGGCACGGTCAGAAGCGCCGCACAGGGCGCCGCGGCTTCCCGGCGCCGGCCCGGCGCCTGAAGCTCCGCTTCACGAGCGCTTCCAGAGACGCCTGGCGCGCGAGGTCGAAGCAGCGCTCGAGTCTGCTGCCAACGCCAGCGGTGGTGCGCGGGCTGCACCCCTTGAAGACTTGTATCGCAACATCACGGCGGGTATCGAGCCGGCCGTGGCCTCACGGCTCCGGGCCAGCGGTTTCGTGGGGCCCGTGCCGGCCCGGTACTTCGGCTTGCTTGCGCGTTACTATGCTGCCCGGGCTGAGGATGACCCAGGCCTCCTGAGGAGGCAACGACGGCTGTGGTCGCGGCTCATGAGCTCAGACCTGTTCCCCGCGGTGTGGGCGTGCCTGTTCCACCTGTGGATGCTCGGCGGCTACAACGACCTCGTCCTCGTCGAGGAGACGATGGACCACGAGGAGGGCGACGAGGAGGCGGACGAGGAGACCGCTGCCTCGGCCGGGAAGCGAGGTCACACCTGGGATGGAAGGCCGGCGCCCCTTGACGACACTGATGACGTCAGCGCGGGGGAAGAGTCCCCTGGGTCGGGGCGGCTGCGCCGCAGGGCAGGCTCCGGCGGGGTGGGAGGTGGCAGCAGCAAAAGCAGCCAGGGGGAGCAACGAGCGCGGCGGGGGAGGGAGGAGCGGCAGGCAGAGCTGGCAGCAGCCCCGGGTGGGACGCCCTCGACTCGGATCGTGAGCGACTCCGGCGCGCCAACGAGCGCCAGCTCGCCGGGCCGCGCGCCGTCCAGCGGCGGGGACGCCACGGCGTCACTCCGCACCCGTTCCACCATGGAGCTCCTCGTGTCGGGTTGCAGCCGACTGTTCTGGTCCGACGCCCACGCCGGGACGTCGGCCTTCGTCGAGGTGTTCGCGCTCTGCTGTGACGCCGTGACGAGCCCGACCAAGCTGGCCGGGACGCCGTCGTCGCAGCGCCGGGAGCTGTCGTCGGTGGTTGCCTGCCATCTCCTGCACTTCTGCCCGGCCGGCAGCGTGCGGCGGGTCCTGGCGTGCCTGCCCGACCTGGAGACCGGGACCATGCCCTCGGCGTCGCGGGCGGCTGCGGTCGACGAGGTGCCGGCCACGGTCTCAGCCGGGGTCACCCCAGTCGACCCCAAGGCGACGCCGCGGCGGTACGGCAGGGGGGGCACCGCGGCGGTGCCCCCGCACACGACACCGGCGAGGCGGGTGATCTCGGCGGCGTCGTCGCCAGCCTGGGCGTCGGAGGCGACGGGGCAGTCGACGATGTCGGCCGCCACCGAGGACGACGAGGCGTCCGTCGCGCCATCGCGCGCAGACGGCCCGCGCGTCGGTGATGCGGGCTGGACGCCGCTGGAGGGCGTCGTCCCGCCCTGGGCGTGGCAGCACCTGCGCGGCGCAGCTGACCTCGTCGGAGCTGACGCCGACGCTGGCGCCGTCTGGGTGACCGAGACGGCTGGCGCCCTGTGGGCCTCCGGCGTCGGCGTGGCGTCGCGCTCCGGCGGGCTTTCCGACTCCGCCGCCGCGGAGGAGCTCGCCTCCCGCGCCGGGCAGTTCATCGAAGAGGTGGTGGTGCACCTCAGGGCGCTCAAGCGCCAGGACTCGACCATCCGGTACATCTCGGGCCTCCGCGGCCTCTCCGGCGTCCCCATGCGCCGGGCCTCGGCGAACCGCCTTCACTCTGCGCTGCACGTCTTCACCACGCCCGGCGGTCCCTCGTTCCCGTCCCCCGCCACCCGCGCGGCCGCGAGCGAGACCATCCACGTCCTCTTCCCCCGCGGGTGGGCCGTGCGCCGAGCCGTGAACCTCGCCTGCCGCATCCTCAACCCTGTCAGGGCGGTATACTCCTGCTGCGGCTGGACCCAGCGCGCGGTGACGGGGTGCGCGGGACGCACCGTCGGCGTGGCCACGTCACTGTGCGGCGCCGGCGTGATGCTTCCCCTGCAGCTGTCATGGACCGCGGCCTCTGCCGTCATCGGCACCGTCGAGGGCTGCGTTGGCAGCAGGAAACGGGCGTGAGCCGCTCGGGTGAGCTGAATGGTGCTTCCTCGCGCGACCAAATCATGTGAACGCGAGAGCGGGGCGCCGTCATTCGGGGCACGCCGCGCACTCGACACCTCAGCGCCGCGCATCACTCGTCTGGTTGCGCCGCGTCAGGGGCCACGTCAGGGGGTGTGACGGCGGCCTGGGATGCGTCGCCGGGTGCCATGGCGGGGGCAGGCTCCGCCTCTGCTGCCGGCTGGGCCTCGGCCGCGGATGCCGCAGGCGCGTCGGCCGGCTCGGCTTTCACCGCGGCAGCCGCGTCGGCCTCGTCATCGCCGATGTCGTCGCCCATGATTCCCCGCGCTGCCCCAGGCCCGCCGACCATCGCGGATGCAGCCTCCAGCAGGGCCTCGCCCGTCGTAGCGCCGCCTGGCGTGCCATCGGCTGCTGTGCCCGCTGCTGCTGCGTCCTCGGCCGGCTCAACCTTGGGCCGCTTGCTTGGAACCCTGGCGGCGGTGTCAGCCGGCATGGCAGCATCCTCGGCGGCGTCTGGTGCGGCCTCCTGCTCGGCCGGAGCTGCGCCGGGTGCGCTAGCATTGGCAGCAGGGGATGCGTCGCCGGCAGCCGAGGACGACGAGGACGACTCCTCCGCGTCGGGCGCCGAAGCAGAGGCCGAGGCCGCCCCGCCGGTCTCGGGCACCTCCCCTGCCGCGTCGTCCGGCCTCGGCCGCTTCCGTCCCGGCACGGGGTCGTCGGGCTCCGGCTTGTCGTTGTCGTCGTCGCCTGCATAGTACTCCCCGGGCGCGTCCCGGCGGCCCTCCGGCCGGCTGACCCGGACGTCCGGGTCGGCTCCCCGCGTGTCCTCGTCCTCGTCAAGGTGTGCCCAGTCGGGGGGCACGTACTGGAACGGCACCGACGGCGCGTGAGCGACGCCCCTGAGCGACTCGAGCAGCGCGATCTTGCACCGCTCGAGGTACTCCGGCGTGTTCTGGTTCGGCACCGCGGCCGGGGTGAGGTGCAGGCGGTAGTCGGGGCGGAAGAACTCGATGTAGTCGCTCGGCGGGATGGCGTCGGCGACGGGTGTGCCGAGCATCACCGAGGTCTCGTAGCACCAGCACCTGGCGACGTTGCGGACCGTGTAGCCGCCGCCGCCGAGCATGAGGACGGGGAGGCCGAAGCTCTTGACGAACTTGACGCACTCTGCGTGGCCCTTGACGGTGAGGTTGAAGGAGCCGAGGCGGTCACCGGTGAGGCTGTCCGCACCGCACTGCAGCACCACCGCGGTGGGCTGGTACACCTCCATGATCTTGGCGATGACGGGCTTGAACACGTGCTCGTAGCTGAGGTCGTCGATGCCCGAGCGCAGCGGGAAGTTGACGCTGTAGTGCTTCCCCTTGTCGTGCCCGATGTGCCGGATGTCCCCCGTGCCGGGGAAGAAATCCCCGAACTTGTGGAAGGAGCACGTCATCACCCGGTCCGTGGTGTAGAAGGCCTCCTCCACGCCGTCCCCGTGGTGGATGTCGATGTCGATGTACAGCACGCGGGGGTGGTACTTTAGCAGCTCCAGGATGGCAAGCACGATGTCATTCACATAGCAGAAGCCCGAGGCCTCCGCCTTCTTCGCGTGGTGCAGCCCGCCGGACCAGTTGATGGCCACGTCGGCGTGCCCGTGGTTCAGCCGCATGGCGCCGTCTGCGGGAACGGTTGGGGAAGACGAGCTCGCAGCCGCCGCGCGCCCGGAACCATGCACACGCCACAAGGCGGGCCGGTCTCACCGATGGAGGCACCCGCGTGGATGCGCGTGTAGTCGTAGAGCCCGGAGAAGACGGGGCAGTCGGAGAACTCGCCGACGCCGTACTTGTTCATCGCCGAGGCATACTCGTGCATGTTTTCAGGCGTAATACGCTGCAGGAAGTCGATGTAGTCCGACGAATGGAACTCCATCATCTCCTCCGCCGTTGCGAGATGCGGCCGCTGCGTTTGGTCGGCCGGGGGCAGCGGGAGAAGGGCAGGGAGCTGGCGGCCGGGCCGGCTGCTGGTTCCGCCCGAGGCGAAAAAGCGTCCCACGGCTCTCACGTAGACCTCCAGCTGACGATACAGGCCGTAGGACAGCAGCAGGTGGTGGGCGAGCTTCATGCGGACGGGCTTCATCGGGTGGCCGGCGCCGTAGTAGTAGTTCCCTACATCGCCTGCGCTCGGCGGTGCGGAGCACGTGGGCTCAGTCGTGAGGGAGCTGGCAAGCAGCTACAGGGCCGCCTGCACGGTCGCGCCCGAGGCCGAGCATGGTTGTCGCAGCCGCGCGGGCAACAAGCGGCCAACAGAAGATCGCCGCCGCACGGGCTGGCAGCCGGACAGGGGACGGAGAGCACCTCACCCCGATAGTAGTAGGCGACCCTCCTCTTCACCTCCGCCATTGCGATCGGCCAGGCGGGCCCAGGAGTGCCAGGAGAGAGGGATTTGGGGGATTCCCGCCGAAGCAGAGCCTGAAATCGCCCGCCGACGCCCTCCCAGCATGATGCAGGCTACGCGGCGCGTGATGGGGCACACAAGCGCACGAATGCAATGCCGCCGCCTCGAGGCTTTGCGGACGGGCGACCACACACAGCGGCAGCCTCGCTGCCGGCACATTCTAGGCGTTCCAAGGCTCCGCCGGCGCGGCCTCACTCCGGCGGGCCAACACAAAGCGTGACGCGGGCGACGTGCTTCCTACCTGTGCACTCGACCATCACGCCCCGGGGCCACATGATGGCCTCGGTCGGCCCAAAGTCGGCTGCACACAGGCCGTCCCTGTCTGGCCCAGCTTCCGAGACCGCGCCGCGCGGCGCGGGCACGAAGACAGGCCGCAGGGGCGTGCCCAGGGCCGCGACCCAGTCCGATGCGGAGGCCTCCGAGGTCAGGACGGCCGCCGCGTCGCGGCACGACACGGCCCTGCCCACCGAGCCCCGCTCGTCGCCTGCCCCGCCGTCCCTTGACCGCGCTGGGCGGGGCTCCACGGGCCCGCCTTCCTCGTCGTCGGACTCCTCCTCCTCCTCCTCCTCCTCCTCCTCCTCAGACGACTCCTCGCCCGAGCTCCCTGAGGCCTCCGAGCTCGCGTCGCTCGAGTCGGACCCGGGGGCGGATGGCTGCGGTCGCACGTCACCGGCCAGCAGCGACAGCCCCGGAGAGGGGCGGGCCTTGCCGCCCGCACCGGGCGGCGCGCCCGCCGCCGATGCCTTGGGTCGCGGGCCGGCAGCCGCCTTGGCCCCAGCCGGGGCGGCGCCCGGTTCGTGCGCC
>Ga0306871_1001007_pt1 | contig 10455 bp, 9 predicted proteins | sample AntRauMeHopE1497_FD_190447 | JGI IMG/M metagenome (GOLD analysis project Ga0306871, IMG submission 190447) | Saline lake microbial communities from Rauer Islands, Antarctica - Metagenome Hop E1 #497 (v2) (version 2) | ecosystem: Environmental > Aquatic > Non-marine Saline and Alkaline > Saline ... | reverse complement strand
GAGCCACCGTGGGATGGTCAGTGAGTAACGACTAAACCACTCACGAAGGACACAAACCACGATGGCTCTTGACCAGTCTGCACTGCTTGACCTGCTTGCCCAACTGAAACTTACCGATGTTACCGACCGGATACGGTCCGCGACCGAGACGCTCTACCAAGAGCTGATCGATGCGGAAGCGGTGTCGTTAATCGGCGCAGCCCCGTTCGAGCGCTCTGCTGAGCGCACCACCCAGCGCAACGGGACAAGACCTCGAACGTTGACGACTACCGCCGGGGACCTTGATCTGAAGATTCCGAAGCTGCGCGCGGGAACCTTCTTCCCTGCTCTGCTGGAGCGGCGGCGCCGCGTCGATCAAGCGTTGTTCGCCGTCGTGATGGAGGCCTACCTTCACGGGGTCTCGACCCGCAAGGTTGATGATCTGGTGAAGGCCCTCGGCGCTGACACCGGGATCTCCAAATCCGAGGTGTCGAGGATCTGCGCGGGCCTCGATGAGCAGGTTGCCACGTTTCGCGACCGGGACCTGTCCCCGGTCGAGTTCCCGTATGTGTTTCTCGACGCGACCTACTGCAAAACAAGAGTCAACCACCGCATCGTCTCCCAAGCTGTCGTCGTCGCGGTCGGGGTTGCCGCGGACGGGCGCCGGGAAGTGCTCGGTTTCGACGTCGGCGACACGGAGAACGAACCGTTCTGGACCGCGTTTCTGCGGTCCTTGAAGACCCGAGGACTCACCGGGGTGAAGCTGGTCATGTCGGACGCTCACACCGGGCTGAAGAAAGCTATCGGCACCGTGTTCCAGGGTGCCGCCTGGCAGAGATGCCGGGTTCATTTTATGCGCAATGTGCTCTCCATCGTCTCGAAGGGCTCGCAAGATATGGTGGCCTCGATCATTCGCACGATCTTCGCCCAACCCGACAAGGAGCACGTCCTGACCCAGTTCGATGAAGTCACCCGGATGCTGACCCGCTCCCACCCGAAGGTCGCCCTGATGCTCGAGGACGCTAGAGGTGATGTCCTCGCCTTCACCGGATTCCCCCACCGGCATTGGCGGCAGATTTGGTCCACTAACCCGCTATCTGTTAACCGGCTCTTGAGCGACACGCTCCTTTCGACACCTCCGATGACACGGATTCAAAGTTTGTTTGGGTGGAAGCTGATAGATGTCGGCCGACAAAGGAGTTCAAGCTATGACCGTTTCAGCAAAGAAGCTCGAGGGCCAGTTCCGCATCGTGGGCGACTGGATCGATGCCGAGTGGGCAAACGCCTTTCTCCGGCACCTCGATAGTCGGGCGTTCAGCCCAAGCACAGTTCGCTCGTATGCGTTCGACATCGTCAACCTCGCACGGTTTCTGATTACGACGGGCAGCAGGCTCGTGGAGGTCTCACCGATGATGGTGTTCGATTGGATCAACTGGCAGGGAGTGCGAACACGCGGCACGACTGATGGGTCCGAGGCCGCGCTTGGCGGTGGGAGGACGGCGGCAGCGTCGACAACCAACCGACGGGTCGCAGCAGTGAGAGCCTTATTCGAATACTTAGTGATGGCCGACGCTTGCCCCACCAATCCCGTCCCGTCACTGCGGCGGCGCCCCAGCCCTGGCGCCTCCACTCGAGGCCTATTGGGGCATCTGGGTGCCGGACGTTCACGCGGTGGTGGACGGCTGGTACGCCAACCCCAGACTTTGCCGGAATCGTTGCCCGTGACCGACGTCGACCGTTTCCTGAGCTCACTGGGCACGCACCGGGATCGCGCGATTGTCTTGGTGATGCTGCTGGGCGGTTTGCGAGCCGCTGAAGTTCGCGGATTACGGCTGTCTGACGTCGACCTCGGGCGGCGCCGCCTGCGCGTGGTGGGAAAGGGCTCGAAGGAGCGACACGTTCCCGTGGACGGTTCTTTCTTCGCCGAGGTTGCCGCCTACCTCCGCCAGGAACGCCCCACCGGTGTCACAACTCCAGAATGCTTCCTCGTGTTGCGAGGGCCCACCACGGGACAGCCGTTGACCGAAGCGGGGCTGCGCGGAGTGTTCCGCCGACATCGGGAGACATCGGGAGCGACCCGGGTTCGTCCCCATCGTTTGCGTCATACCTACGGCACAGAACTGGCCTCGGCTGGCATCGACCTGTTGGTGCTTCGGGAACTGATGGGTCACGTCTCACCGGACACCACCGCCCGTTACGTCCACCTGAGTATCGAACACCTCGCCGCCGAATATGGCGCCGCCCGCGCAACCCTCGCCGCGAGCACCCGATGAGGGCCACCACCCCCGTTGCCCCAGTCCTCACGCTTCGAAATGGATACCAGGAGCACCTGTCAACCCTTGACCTGAGCGTCCGGACACTGCGGGACCGAATTCAGATTGTTGACGCCTTCCTCGGTGACCACCCGGACCTAATCGAATGGATGAGCCGCCCGGCGTCATTGCGTTGCGAGGAATTGATTCGCACCGGCGCCTGGCCGGTGGTCGTCTATGCCATCGCCCACGACTCCCTGCGGTTGGATTTGGAGTTCGCGGGGGCAAAGAAGCTCACTGGCCTGGCCGACGAAATCGAACGGCGCGATCCGGAGGGATTCGCCCGGATGCGCGATGCAGGGATCCGGCTCGGATGGACGCCGAACTGGGTTGAAACAGTCCTCGGCGGATGCCTAGCCGTGATCCTGGCCTGGACAGGAGGCACAACAGCGCAGCTCACCACCGACGTCGTCGACGCGTTCGAAGCGGGTCTCATGGCCACGACGACTCTGACCGCGTCGATGCTCCGCGCCTACCGCGCACGGGTGGCGGGCTTGAGAGCGATCCTGTTCGACATCAGAGTGATCGACACACCACCTCGGCGGCGACCCACCGCCTTGAGTTACGAGAAACGTTTCGCGGCGGTCGAAATGGCGCCATCGCTGAGCAAAACGTTCCTGCGTTACGTCACCATCCGCGCCGCAGTTGCCCGCCCCAGCACAGTGGATTGCCTGATCAATGACCTGCTGCCCTTTGCCGAATACCTCACCGCGTACGCCCCGGAGATACGCCGCCTCCACCATCTGCGTCGCCATCACATCGAGGCCTACCTCATATGGAACCGCCACCGAACCTGGCGGGGACGCCGTGCCGCTGCCGGCGCCGGACGCACCGTCTCGACTGCTGTTGCACAAGCAGCAGTCCTGACGTTACGGAACATGCTCGACGACATTACCGACTGGGGTTGGAAGGACGTCCCGCCGCGCCGGCTGGTATTCCGGGCCGACATCCCGAAGCTGGACCAGCCATTACCGCGCGCTCTCGCCCCCGACATTGACGCCGCCCTGATGGCAGCCGTCGATACCCTCGATGATCCCTTCGCCCGCGTCGCGGTGACGGTATTGCGTCACACTGGAATACGTATTGGCGAGCTGCTCGATCTGGAACTGGGGAGCATCTATGATTACGGGCCCACCGGTTCCTGGTTAAAAGTTCCCCTCGGCAAACTTGCCACCGAGCGGATGGTCCCGCTGGATGTGACCGCTCTGGCCGCCCTCGACCAATGGACACAACACCGAGGGCAGTCACGGGCACTGCCCCACCCTCGGACCGGCATCGATACTGATTTCTTGTTCACCCAACACGGCCGACGGCTGGGCCCGACCCGGGTCCGCAATGGTCTCATCGTCGCCAGCACCCACGCGCAACTCCGCGGCACCGAGGGGTCCGCCCTGATCGTGACACCGCACCAGCTCCGCCACACCTGGGCCACCGAGCTCGCCAATGCTGGGATGAGCCTGCAAGCATTGATGGCGTTGTTGGGCCACACGACCGCTCAAATGACCGTCCGATACGCGACCCTCGCCTCGCCGACGCTGAGAATCGCCTACGATGACGCGGTCGGAAAGATGCGCCGACAACTGACGCTCACGCCGGTCGGTCGCCCCATCGTTCCCGACAAAGTGAACTGGCTCAACAGCGAAATGATCAAAACACGGGTCGCTCACGGATACTGCTCCCGACACGAGACCGCCGGCGCCTGCTCCTACGCGAACATTTGCGAGAACTGCGCCAACTTCGCCACCGGTCCCGAGTTCACCACCGCCCTCACCGACCAACTGGAGGATATACAGAGCCTCAGCGCCGATGCCGAACGGCGAGGCTGGGACAGTGAAGCCGCCCGGCACACCACCACCGCTGCAGCCCTCAGAACCCACCTCCACCAACTCCGTCGATGACACCGAAAAAGCCAAATGTCTTGACCTGACAACGAGAGCCGGTTAATGGAACGCGTCAACAAAGAGATCAAACGCCGCACCGATGTCGTCGGAGTTTTCCCCAACCCGGCCGCACTGCTATGCCTTGCCGGGTCGGTCCTCATCGAGCAACATGACGAATGGGAAGCCGGTGACCGCCGCTACTTCTCCGAAGCATCCATGCTCGAACTGAGGATCATGAACCCCGCCGTCGACGCGCTCGAGGAGGTAAACACGCTGCCCCAACTCAGCGCCGCCTAAACTAAAACAACTGACCCCCACGGTGAAGGAAAATTACACCACTCAGCGGGACGTGACCATCGGCTGCGGTCGGTGGCCGAGACGTTCTCCCAAGAGCTGGTCGATTCGGAAGTGACCGCATTTATCGGTGCTTTCTCTTTGAGCTTTCTGTGGAGCGAACGACCCAGCGCAATGGCAGGAGGCCCCGGACGTTGACTACTACCGCGGGGACGCGAGGTTGAGAATTCCGAAGCTGCGCGCGGAGTTGGTCTCCCCAGCCCTGCTGGAGCGGCACCGCCGCGTCGATCAAGCGTTGTTCGCGGTTGGGGTGGCCGCCGATGGGCGCCGGGAAGTGCTCTTTGTCTCGACGCCGGGAACGGTGAGAATGGGGCTTCTGGGCTGGCTTTTTACGGTTATTGAAAACGCGAGGACTTGATGGGGTGAAGTTGGTCATCTCTGACGCCAATACTGGGCTGAAGAAAGCCATCGGCACCGTGTTCCGGGGTGCGAGCTGGCAACGCTGTCGGGTCCACCTCATTCGCAACATCCTCGCGGTGGTAGGGAAGGGCTCGCAGGAGATGGTGGCCTCGATCATCCGCCCAATCTCCACCTAACCTGATGTGGAGGGCATTCAGAAGCAGTTCGGCGAGGTCACCACGATGCGCACCCGGTCCCGCCCGATAGCTGCCGCCATGCTCACCATTACAACCACAACTCCTGCCGAGTAGGGAACATCGCCGTTGCCTCCCCGCGACCTGCCGGGGAGGGTGGTTCTCGTTCAGACTCGGGACGAGGACGCTTGGTCCCCCGGTGGAAACGATCCAAATCTTAGGGTTTCCCGAGGGAAATGAAGGTCGCTGCCCCCCAATCTTTGGGATCGAGAAGATTCCTGCCATCCACTACACATTTGAGACGGGGAAAATCTGCGGCTGAAAATCTACGAAATTCGGGGTGGTCCGTGTGCAAAATAATCGCTTTTACAGAGCCAAAATCGGCGCAAGGAGAGAGACCGAGAGAAACGATTTCTTCATCCGAGTAGTAAGGATCCACAGCTTGGGGTGTCGCGCCAAGCTTCCTGAGCTCACGGTCCAGAGTGTGGACCCCAGAGAATGCATCCTCTTTGACTCCTGCGCGGTAGGCAATTCCCAAGATGAGCACTGTCGTCTGCGCCAACGGACCAAGAGCCTCATTCAGCCGTGACACCATCATGGCCGGCATCTCTGCGTTCAAATCTCTCGCCGCCTGGACAACGCCCGGGCGCGAATCTGTCGACAGGTATAGTCGCGGATAGACAGGAATACAGTGACCCCCGACGGAAATTCCCGGGTTGTGAATGTGTGAGTAGGGCTGTGAATTACAAGCCTCAATGACCTTGTATACGTCGACCCCTATTTCGTCGGCGTGAAGAGCGAACTGGTTGGCCAAGGCGATATTGACATCTCTATAGGTCGTTTCCGCAAGTTTGGCCATTTCGGCAGCCTCCGCGCTGCCTAAATCCCAGACTCCATTTTTTGTGCTCAGGTCATCCCGAAGATCAAAATCGAGGACGGCCTCGTAAAAATCTTGGGCAATGCGAGCCCCCAGCTGACTCAGACCCCCAATCAATTTTGGGTACTTCTTGAGGTCTTCGAATACTCGTCCGGTAAGCACCCGTTCAGGAGAGAAAACGAGGTGAAAATCCACCCCCTCCACCAGGCCGGAAATCGCCTCGAGTTGTGGTTTCCACCGCCCTCTTGTCGTGCCGATAGGGAGCGTCGTTTCATAAATTACGAGGGTTTCTTCGGTCAAATACGAACCGATGGATTCCGTTGCTGAATCCATCCAGCCAAACTCGGGCAGGTCATTTTCATCCACGAACAGGGGGACTACGACAACGACAACGTCTGCCTCTGGAATCGCATCTTCGTAGGCTGTTGTTGCTCGAAGATGCCCTTGGGGAACCGTTGCCCCTAGCGCAGCAAGCAGGCCAGTCTCTCCGGGGAACGGCTCGGAACCAGAGTTAATCAAATCGACAGTGTGACTATTGATGTCAACGCCCACCACGGAATGACCTTTGGAGGCAAATTGAGCCGCGAGCGGCAGACCAATTTTGCCCATGCCGATGACGGCGATTTTCATGATTGTGGGCTTCCCAGTAGCGTTAGGTTCTGTTGCAGAACGTAAATTTGTAGTAGCTGTCCAGACAAAAAATTCTAGTACCTAAACATTCACTGGTGTTCTGAATCGGAGGAGAGGCCACTGTGGCAACTCGAGGTGTAGATCAGCTATTTGTGGCGCAGGATGCCACGGTTGATGACAACGTAACTCTTGGAAGCGGTACAAAAGTCTGGGGGCTTGCGCACATCCGACAAGGAGCCATTATTGGGGAGTCCTGTGTCGTAGGCCGGAGTTCCTACATCGGACCGGGAGTGATTATGGGTGACAATTGCAAAATCCAAAATAATGCGCTTGTCTACGAGCCAGCAATTCTTGGGGATGGTGTATTCATTGGGCCGGGCGCCACGCTCACTAACGACTTGTTTCCGCGCGCAATCAATCCCAACGGCGGAGTGAAATCTGCCACGGATTGGGATTCTGTCGGCGTAGTCATCGACGCCGGCGCGTCGATTGGGGCTGGAGCGGTCTGTGTTGCGCCCGTAAGGGTTGGCTCTTGGGCAATGGTCGCAGCGGGTGCGGTCGTCACCAAAGACGTCAAATCCTTTTCTTTGGTGCGTGGAGTTCCCGCTCGCCATGTGGGTTGGGTGGGGCGCGCTGGCCATCCGCTCGTGTCTGCAGAGGGCCTATATCGATGCCCTCTGACGGGCGAAGAGTACCGGGAGGAAGATGGTGCGCTCGTCATGGTGAAGGTGGCTGAACGTTGATACCTGTTGCAAAGCCGTGGATTGGGTTGCGGGAGAGAAGAGCTGTTGACCGGGTACTACGGTCTGGTTCTCTTGCCCAAGGACCCGAAGTAAAGGTGTTTGAGGAAGAGTTTTCCGCCCAACTTACGGATGGTCGACCCGTAGTAGCAGTAAATTCTGGCACCTCGGGTCAACACCTGGGGCTGCTGGCTGCAGGAATCGGCCCGGGAGATGAAGTCATCGTCCCCTCATTCACCTTCGCTGCCACAGCCAATGCAGTGGCTCTGACCGGAGCGACACCTGTTTTCTGTGACATTGATCCCGTTACTTTCTGTTTGGACCCTCGGATGGTGAGTGAACTAACCACTCCTCGGACAAAAGCTGTCATGCCGGTCCATCTTTTTGGACATGCGGTTGACATGCCTGAGTTGGTTCGTGTCGCTGAAGCTAAGGGGATTGCCATTTTTGAGGACGCGGCCCAGGCGCATGGTGCGGAAGCCCATGGTCAAAAAGTCGGAACGTTTGGAGTATTTGGAATGTTTAGCCTATACCCGACCAAGAATATGACCAGTGGTGAAGGTGGAATGGTGTCTTGTGCGGATGTCGAGGTTGCGCGAGGCATCAGGTTGCTGAGGAATCAAGGGATGGAAACCCAGTACGAAAACGAGGTTGTGGGCTACAACAACCGGATGACAGACATTCACGCTGCCATTGGTCGCGTTCAGCTGAGACGACTGGGCGCCTGGACCCACAAGCGCAGGGCAAACGCTGAGTTCCTTTCCAGCCGACTGCGTGGTGTCATTACACCGAACGAGCAGCCCGGTTTCCGGCATGTGTATCACCAGTACACCATTCGAGTGGAAGAAGACCGGGATGGTTTTGCAAAGGCACTCAAGGAGCAATATGGGGTGGGATGTGGGGTGTACTACCCCACTCCCAACCACAAGCTCCCCTCCCTCAGACGTTTTGCGGGTGAATCCCCCCTCATCCACACAGACAGAGCCGCCCGGGAAGTTCTCTCCTTGCCGGTTCACCCGTTTCTCACGAACCGACAGCTCGCAAAAATTGTGAAGGCCGTGAACACGTTGGCCAAAGCCGGAGGATAAAGATGACCGAACGTTTTGCACTCGTGGGGGCCGGAGTCATGGGCCAGAATCACGCGCGAGTACTCTCTGGTTTAGCGGGCATCGAGTTTGTTGCGATTGTTGAAACCCAGGAGGTACAACAGCGTCTTCCTGACTCTGTCGTCGTCGTTCCTAGTCTGAGCGAACTTGCCAATCTAGGCGTTACGGCAGCAGTAGTTGCGACCCCGACAATCACCCATGAACCGCTAAGTCTCGAACTTGCTGGAATGGGGATTAGTGCTCTTGTGGAAAAACCTGTCGCTCACAGCCCCTCAGCGGCCGGAAGAATGGCAAGTGAGTTTGAACGACTGGGCTTAGTTGGGGCAGTGGGACACATAGAGAGGTTCAATCCGGCAATTCGCGAACTTCGACGTCGACTTGCTCTGGGAGAAATTGGTGAGGTTTATCAAATTGCAACCCGACGCCAAGGTTCGTTCCCCCACAGAATTGGTGATGTTGGCGTCGCTAAGGATCTGGCCACTCACGACATAGATTTGACCTCTTGGGTTTTGGGTTCTCGTTATCATCACGTTCATGGGCAGGCGGCGCATAAGAGTGGACGCTTGCATGAAGACATGATTCTTGCGACGGGACGGCTTGAAAGCGGAGTGCTTGTCAACCACGTGGTGAACTGGTTAAGCCCCATGAAAGAGAGGGTGGTGACCGTAACTGGCGATAAGGGAACATTTATTGCCGATACGGTCACGGGTGACCTGACTCTTCATGAGAATGGGGCCGAAATAATAGAGTGGGAGTCTTTTGCAAGCTTCAGAGGTGTCACCGAAGGCAACGTCACGCGCTTTGCTTTTCCTAAAAAGGAGCCTCTCCTTGCGGAATTGGAGGGATTCCGCGATGCGGTCGCTCACGGTGGTGACGACTACGTCACGTTCGCTGAGGGACTGCAGGTCCTTCGAGTGGCGGAGGCCATTGTGGAATCTGCAGGGAGTGGCCATCGGATCGAGTTGTAGTTTGTCGAAAAAATTCTAGGTTGCGGCCAGAATTGCTTGGACAGCCAGGTGAGCCGCTGTTCCGTTGCATTAGGGGTTAGCATCATGATTTCTCTCCTGCTTCCCCAGAAGAAAATCGGCGATGCCGTCTGACTTGGGTTGTGCCAGCTGATTCCACCCAAGTTCTATTGTCTCAGGCCACTCGGTCTCTGCCCGAAGCGTCACACAAGGCGTCCCCAAGAGAAAAGCCTCCTTTTGGAGTCCGCCTGAGTCTGTTAGAACTCCGGCAGCGTTCGCAGCTTCGCTTATTAGAGCTGGGTACGCAATCGGACCATTGAATCCGACATTCGGGTAGTCCCGGGTGTTGATGGAAAAACGCCCAATTCGCTCGCGGAGACGAGGGTGGGTGAACAGGCGGACGGGGAGGGGCCTTGTGTTAAGCCTCCTCAAAACGGAGCGAGGATACTCTCTTCGTCCGTATTTTCTTGACGGTGAATAGTCGCCACAAGGTACTGCGCTTCTGCCCTTTCTGACCGGTCGAGCGAAATCCCCAGTTTGTTGAGGGTGTCATACAGGACGTCGACCATCACATCGCCCACCATGACGCTCCTCTCCAGAAGCCCTTCTCTGTCGAAATTGCCGGTCACGTCCCGCTGAGTGGTGTAATTTTGCTTCACCGTGGGGTCAGTTGTTTTAGTTTAGGCCGCGCTGAGTTGGGGCAGTGTGTTTACCTCCTCGAGTGTGTCGACGGCGGGGTTCATGATCCTCAGTTCGAGCATGGATGCTTCGGAGAGGTAGCGGCGGTCACCGGCTTCCCATTCGTCATGTTGCTCGATGAGGACCGACCCGGCAAGGCGCAGCAGTGCTGCCGGGTTGGGGAACACGCCAACGACATCGGTGCGGCGTTTGATCTCTTTGTTGACGCGTTCCAGCGGGTTAGTGGACCAAATCTGCCGCCAATGCCGGTGGGGGAATCCGGTGAAGGCGAGGACATCACCTCTCGCGTCCTCGAGCATCAGGGCGGCCTTCGGGTGGGAGCGGGTCAGCATCCGGGTGACTTCATCGAACTGGGTCAGGACGTGCTCCTTGTCGGGTTG
>Ga0306871_1001005_pt1 | contig 10485 bp, 7 predicted proteins | sample AntRauMeHopE1497_FD_190447 | JGI IMG/M metagenome (GOLD analysis project Ga0306871, IMG submission 190447) | Saline lake microbial communities from Rauer Islands, Antarctica - Metagenome Hop E1 #497 (v2) (version 2) | ecosystem: Environmental > Aquatic > Non-marine Saline and Alkaline > Saline ... | reverse complement strand
ACCATAGCGTCTTAACCTTATACCACTGGTTTGGCCATAAAGACCTTATATACCCTATTCCCGTAAAAAGCAATGAACGCAAAGCACAGCAATGGTAGCACAAAGGAGAAATTTACCTCGGTAACGCCCATTATAATCGTATCGTCCACGGCTGTACCACCGGCGTCGATAATCACACCTTGCAGGCCGGGCATTACGGCACCTCCTACAATGGCCATGACCAATCCCGCAGCACCTATTTTGGCTTCCTCTTCATTTAAAGCGTCCAAGGCAACACCATAAATCGTAGGGAACATCAATGACATAAAAAAAGAAGTAGCGACCAAACAGTACAATCCAAGCGTACCCGTTATAAAAATGGTGCCCAAGGTGCATAGTCCGGCCAACAACGCAAAATACATCAATAACTTGCCCGATGATACAAAACGAAGCAGATAGGTACCAATGGCGCGACCGACCAAGAATAAAATAAAGGCCGCAAATTGATAATTGGCAGCGATGTCACTATCAATGGTAATGGCTTCGGCATATTGATAAATGTAGGTCCAACACATGATCTGTGCGCCCACATAAAATATTTGTGCCAATACGCCCATAACATATTTTTTATTGGCGAACAAGGAAGAAAAGGTATGGCCAATACTGGGGATGTTTCCTTCTCCTTTGGCCTGCGGCATTTTACTGATGACGATAAAAATGAATACGGCAATAATAACCAAGCCCAAGATGACATACGGATCGCGAATAACGGCTAGATCCGAGGTTCGGATAAGTGCTTTTTTAGCTTCTGCCAAGCCAGCGTAATTTTCGATATCATCGGATTGTAATCGTTTTAAAACAAACTGCTGCGCCACTAAAAGCCCCAAGATCAAGCCTACCGGATTAAATGCCTGTGCAAAATTCAGGCGTTGGGTAGCCGTTCTGGGGTCGCCCATCGCCAAAATATAGGGATTGGCGGTAGTTTCTAAAAAAGCGAGTCCAAAGGTTAAAACATACAATCCAAGGCAAAAGAACCAAAACTGCTCCGTTACCGCAGCCGGGTAGAACAATAAAGCGCCAACGGCATAAAGTGCGAGTCCTATGAGCACCCCGGCCTTGTAGGAATATTTCCTAACAAAAAGTGCGGCCGGCAAGGCCATACAAAAATACCCGCCGTAAAAAGCCATTTGCACCCAAGAAGCCTGGGCGTTACTCAATTCCAGTACCTTTTTGAACGCCTGTACCATAGGATCGGTCACGGCATTGGCAAAACCCCAAAGCGCAAACAGGGAGGTAATCAGAATAAAGGGTATCAAAACTTTTTTTGATATAACAGCTGGTTTTTGGTTTTCTGGCATAGTCGATTGTTTACATTAAATAGAACGGTCCAGATGGGTATAACCACCATCTACGAAAATAAGCTGACCGGTGGTATGGGACGACTTTTCCGAAAGCAGGAATACCGCCATATCGGCAATTTCCTCCGTAGTTGTCATCCTTGTTTCAAGCGGAATATTTTTGGTGATCTCTTGCAGTTTTGTCTCTGGTTCTTCAAAAGTATGTATCCATCTGTCATATAATGGCGTATAGCATTCTGCAACTATCAAAGCATTGACCCTAATGGAATAGGGCAATAACTCCACCGCCCACTCCCTTGTCAGCGCATTTCTGCCGCCATTGGCCGCCGCATAACCGGAAGTCCCGCCTTGACCTGTAAAAGAGGTCTTGGAACCGATATTCAGAATGGCGCCTTTGCTCTTTTTAAGTTCTGGGAGTGCATAATGTGCCATAAGATAATAATGGGTCAAGTTTTTATGGATGGAGGCTATAAAGTCTTTATAGTTCCCATGTTCCAAACCTACCGAATCATTTACCCCTGCGTTGTTTACCAAGCCGTCTATACGTCCAAAACGGGCTATGCAATCCGCAACCGCTTTTTTACATTCTTCGGGATTGGTCAGCTCCGCAAAGCTAGAACCTACAAGGCCTCCCTGCTTTTCTATTTCGGAAATAGTCTCGGTCATGGTACTTGGATTCCTTCCAATGATAAAGGGTATGGCGCCTTCCCTGGCCAAGGCAACGCTAATGCCCTTACCGATTCCGGCAGAACCTCCGGTTACAATAACCACTTTATCCTTTAGGTTTAAATCCATCTCTTTTACGCTAGGTTCTTTATACTCCTGCCAAATAAAAACCGGGATTTTTGTCTCTTTCTAGGCGCTACAGCATATAAAAAGCTTTGGCCGTATTTCCCATAACGGCTTCTTGTTCAGGTTGACTCAGCCCCTTAATGTACGATTGAACCAGGTCCAAAACCTGTCCGTAATCGCCGGCCAACAAGCACACCGGCCAATCGGACCCATACATAATTCTATCTGCACCAAAAGCATGCAATACCACATCCATGTAGGGCCGGATATCGCTTGCCTTCCAGTTTTTCCAATCGGCTTCCGTTACCATGCCGGAAAGTTTACAACACACATTTTGGTGCTTTGCAAGTGCTTCCATATCTTTTTTCCAATCTGCGATGTTCCCCTTTCTAATGTAGGGCTTTGCCAGATGGTCCATTACAAAGGCTTGTTCCGGAAATTGGTTCACTAATTGAATACTCGCCGCCAACTGATTGGGGTAGATCAAAATATCATACGTTAAGTCGTACTGCCGTAATTGGGAAATACCGTATTGAAAGGACTTTTGTAGCATAAATTCAGGTACCTCGCCCTGTAAAATATGCCGTACGCCCTTAAAATTCGGATTGTTGGCGTAAAACTGTAACCGCTCCCCAACATTCTCGGCACAGAGGTCTACCCAACCTACAACACCTTTGACAAAATCATTTTCAGCAGCCAAGCCCAACAGAAAATCCGTTTCTTCTTCCGATTGATCGGCCTGTACGGCAACACATCCATCAATAGCATTCCCGACCAATGGCGTAAGTAGGTCTTCTGGCAAGAAATCCCTGCGTATAATTTGCATGTCATCCGTAATCCAACTATTGCGAACAGTATCATATTTCCAAAAATGTTGGTGGCTATCTATTCTCATTATATATATGCTTTAGCCTTTTGTTTGGAAATCCCCAATCCTTCAATACCCAATTCTACAACATCTCCAGGTTTCAGATATTTTGGAGGATCAAATCCAAGTCCTACCCCAAAAGGCGTCCCGGTAGAAATAATATCCCCGGGCAACAGCGTCATGTACTGACTGATGTAGCTTACCACTTCCTGAACATTAAAGATAAAGTCGGACGTAGAACTGTCCTGTACCATGTCGCCATTCAGCTTTAACCACAAGTGAAGATTGTTGGGGTCTTTGATTTCATCCTTGGTAGCAATAAATGGCCCTAGGGGAGCGAAGGTATCACAACCTTTACCCTTGCACCATTGTCCTTCCATTTCTATCTGAAAGGCGCGTTCGCTATAATCGTTATGCAAGACATATCCAGCGACATGATCAAAAGCGTCGGCTTCGGAAACATAAGACGCCTTTTTACCGATGACAATGGCAAGTTCTACTTCCCAGTCCGTTTTTTGGCTTCCCTTGGGAATGACCACATCATCGTTAGGCCCCACAATAGCCGAGGTAGATTTGAAAAATAAAACCGGTTGCTTGGGCACGGCCATCCCACTTTCGGCGGCGTGTTGAGCGTAGTTGAGTCCCACACAAACTATTTTTGAGGGGCGCGTCAAGGGTGGCCCCAAACGCACGGAATCGGCCACCGTAGGACATTCCGCTTGGTGCTTCTTTAGCCAATCCTTCAATCTGGAGATGCCATCACCTCCAAAGAATACCTCCGTATAGTCCTGACCGAATGCGCTAACATCCAACCTTTGTCCGGTTTCTAATTGTATTCCGGGCTTTTCTTGGCCCGCGGCCCCAAATCGTATAAGTTTCATAAATTATGATGGTATTTTAATTCTTAATTTCCGTTCAGTTTTATAAATCCCCCATCGATAGGGAAATCTGTTCCGGTGATAAAAGCCGCTTCATTGGAGCACAGGTACACGGCCAAATTGCCTATTTCCTCCGTTTTTCCCATGCGCCCTATGGGCTGCGTCTTGGACAACTTCTCAAAGGCTTCCGCTTCCTTGCCGGGATAGTTTTTGGCGATAAACCCATCTACAAAAGGGGTATGTACCCGTGCCGGCGAAATACTGTTACAGCGAATGCCGTACTGCAAATAATCCTTGGCCACGGAATAGGTCATGGTTAGCACGGCGCCTTTGGACATGGAGTAGGCAAAGCGGTCGTTGAGGCCCACACTGGAAGCAATGGATGCCATGTTAATAATGACCCCGCCGCTGTCCTTCATAAAGGGCATTACACAATGAATGCCGTTATATACGCCCTTCACGTTCACATTATACAAACGGTCCAAATCTTCCTCCTTGGTATTTTCTACATTTCCTACATGGGCTATTCCGGCATTGTTGACCAGAATATCAATAGTGCCCTCTTTGGCAATCTTTTCAATGGTATCCTGCACTTGCTGCTGTTTGGAAACATCGCAACCATGGGCATCCGCGAGAAAACCCCTATTTTTAATTTCGTTTACCGTAGTGGTCGCAGATTCCTTGTTCATTTCCAAAATATGCACCCTTGCCCCTTGCTCCGATAGGGCCTCTGAAATAGCCCTGCCAATGCCACTTCCACCCCCTGTTACGATCGCGGTCTTTCCTGTTAGATCAAATTTCATGTATGCTGATTTGTGTGTGCCGTTAGTTCTTCCTTCCAAATTTTACCTGTGTTGAAATTATAATCCCTTAGCGATTTGGGTTTCATGGTAATGCTATATCCGGGTAATGTTGGTGGCATGTATGCGCCGTTCCTGATGACAACGGGATCCAGGAAATGCTCGTGCAGGTGGTCTACGTACTCTATGATCCTATCCTCTAGATTACCACTAATGGCTATATAGTCGATCATGGATAAATGTTGTACATACTCGCAAAGTCCTACGCCTCCCGCATGGGGGCATACAGGAACCTTAAATTTGGCCGCCATAAAAAGGATGGCCAACACTTCATTGACCCCTCCTACCCTACAGCTATCTATCTGGCAGATACCGATAGCATCCGCCTGCAGCAACTGTTTAAACATTACCCTATTCTGGCAATGTTCCCCAGTGGCCACTTTTATGGGCGCTATTGCCCGTGCAATGGTTGCATGGCCCAAAATGTCATCGGGACTGGTAGGTTCTTCTATCCAATAGGGATTAAATTGCTTTAAGGCTTCCATATTGCTAATGGCCTCCCCCACATCCCATTTTTGGTTGGCATCCATCATCAGGCGCAGATCGGCACCTATTTCTTCACGGATGATGGCAGCGCGCCTCATATCGTCCTTTAGGTCCGAACCTACCTTTATTTTCATGTGGTCAAAACCGGCCTTTTTGGCTTCTTGACAAAGTCTGCGCATCTTTTCGTCCGAATAGCCCAGCCAACCTGCCGATGTTGTATAGGCACGGTAGCCGTTTTTTTCCAGATAGGCTATACGTTCTTGCTTGGTAGCTTCATTTTTTCTGAGCATTGCCAGTGCTTCCTCTTTGGTAATGGCATCTGTGATATAGGTAAAATCCACACAGGAAACGAGTTCCTCCGGCGTCATATCCGCCAATAGCTTCCAAAGCGGTTTCCGTGCTACTTTGGCATATAGGTCCCAAACGGCATTCACAATAGCGGCCGTAGCCAAATGGATGACGCCTTTGTCCGGGCCCAACCAACGCAATTGACTATCGCCAGTGATCATCTTCCAGAAAGCACCCATATCATTTGTGAAACTTTCCAAGGTCTTGCCTTTTACCAAATAGGCCAATGAATGTAGGGCCGCCACACAGAGTTCATTGCCCCTGCCTATGGTAAAGGTCAACCCGTGACCTTCCAAAGCATTTGGGTCGTCTGTTTTAAGGATAACGTAAGCTGCCGAATAATCCGGATCTGGATTCATGGCGTCCGACCCGTCCAAGGTCCTACTTGTGGGAAAACGGATATCTTTTACCAGAACATCCGTAATGGTTATTTTATGGGCGTTCATTCACTTTTTTTTTCAAATGTAATACAGAAAAAAATAGCCTACTACCTGAAAAAATACAAAAACACATACTATTTTTGCCCGAGAGTCCACTTTCTTTAGTATTTGGTGTAAAATCCAATAGGCTAGTAGTTGGTCTATTTGGCAATCGCTTTAAATGGACACATCAAGCTTGAGTTTTGCTCCCAAAATTCAAGTCAAGGAGGAAAAGGGTTAAAAAGCTAAAAATTTCTGATTCGAATATTTTTCAAATAGGGGTAAATCAATATTTTAAAAATTATAAAATATTGAATCTTTACCCATCATAAACGTATGCGCCTTTTCGGAGTGGACTCAAAGTTTTTAAAATCAACAAGGGAAGTTTCGAGGATTCAACCTATATACTCCCCTAAAAAAGTGGGACTACCCTGCCCGCTTTAGCTACCTAGTACACACATCTCTTAGAGGTATCGTTACTGCTAGGAATTAGTCCTCCCTTCAGACGCTTGCCTCCGACGAACGAAGTATGAGTGAGAGGAAGGCACAAGTGGCCTCGCTTTATCGGGGTCGGCGGATTTGACCGCGTACTGATTTGCCGGACGGCGTCCCCATCAAAATGGCGTTTGAGCAAGTTTGTGGGTCAAACTCCCCATCCGCTACAGACAGACACCCCTCTTCGTCTGAAGAGGGGAGCTTTTAAAAACTCAACCAAATATTTGTGTGCACAGGGTAGCCGCCTTAGGCGGATTCAACAAACTGCCCTAAATGCGTCGCAGTTCCCAAAATGTCGGGGTGTAAAACGGAGCTTCACCAATACGTGGTGCTCTCCGCATACAACGGATATGTCTAGAAATAAGCTGCATTTCAACGCAGCCATTTTCTTTAGATATAAGAATGAAGCCCTAAAAATTAATTTTTATCATAAAATTTTTAAAATGGGCAAAATTAATATCATAATGAGCGATTAAATTGGTGGTTTACGCAAATTATTAACTTTATTTTTGATAATAAATGTGAACATTTTTTGACGGTTGGATTATTATGGGGCTAAACAAGTTATGATACCGAAATTTATCTGTAAAATATAAGCATCAATGAACAAGGAAGACATGTAGTCTATAACATAATAGATAGAATTTTTATGAACCAAAAGGAACTAAAAATCAACTATGTAATATAAAAACATGCAAAATTGTACATATTAAAAGTTTGTTAGTTGAGTTAGTTTTTATTGAAATGGCCGGCTATACTAATGGCCGGTAATTTTTTATAGGTCTTTTTCCTTGCCCTTGGAAAAAACCTTTTTTTATTTTTTGAATATTGATCTTAGTTATTTGAAAAATGACCCTACCCAAATTTAGTAAGCTTTTCACGCCTTGCCCGATCGGCAGGCAGGTTTTGCCCTTTTACTTGAGTTTGAGTAGTCTAAATTTTCAATCCTTACAAAAAACCATAAATTGTTTAACAGATTAGCGCCAAAACCATCCTATATGAAACCGTTTAAAAATATAGTTCTTCTGCTGGCTCTAGTCCTTTTTTCCTGTGCAGAGGAAAAAAATCTAATTTCCTTTACATCAGATCATTTTCAAATAAGTATAGATCAAAACGGTGTTGTCCATGAATTGAACGATATACAAAACAAGGTCAATTATTTGGCCAAGGATACCACTGCAGTGCTGCTGTCCATCAGGGTCGAATCCAAAATACCACCGCCGACTTTGGTCATATTTGAAAGCAGTCACCTGACCTTTGATTACCCGAGAAATATTACGGCCTGGTTAAAGGTAGAGAAAAAAGACTCTAATAGTACCTTTAAAGCGGTAGAAATCACAGTTAATGATTGTGTAGAACTTGCTTTATGGTTTGCCGTACCGACGACGACTAACAAAATCATAGGTAAAACCACAGGGGTGGTCGGAGGCCACACTTATGCCATTGGCATTCTCACCTTAAATCCGAAAATACTAAGCGCTTATCCTTCCAACAAAGGAAAAGCTGTTGGCATTATTTAGGTTTAGTATATAAACAAAGCCTATAAAAAATGATTAATTTGTAGCTATACCCTTAAACTTATGACCATTAGCCTTAAATCCCGTTTCGACATTGCAGTAGTGGTTTTGCTTCTTTGCACCGTTGGCCTATTTTACAATTCCTGTACCACCAAAGAACCAAAAATCCTTGTCTTCAGCAAAACCGAAGGTTTTAGACATGGTTCTATAGAAGCGGGTATTACCGCACTCAAAAAATTGGGCACGGAAAATGGCTTTGATGTCGTTGCCACCGAGGATGCCAACTACATTGTGGAAGATTCATTACGGCACTACGCAGCGGTTGTTTTTCACAATACCACGAGGGATATTATAAATGATGTACAACAAGCAGATTTTGAGCGATACATTCAAGCCGGCGGAGGGTTTGTAGGCGTGCATGCCGCAACCGATACCGAGTACGACTGGCCTTGGTACACAAGACTGGTGGGTGCGACCTTCGATGGCCATCCCAACATACAGGAAGCCGAACTGCAGGTAGTGGACACCGCGCATCCGGCAACAAGTGGCTTGGATTCCCTATGGGTCAAAAGCGATGAATGGTACAATTTTAAAAACATAAATCCGGATATCAAGGTTCTCATAACGATCAACGAGGACAGCTATGAAGGGGGAACGAACGGAAAAGACCATCCCATTTCATGGTACCATGAATACGATGGAGGGCGTGCTTTTTATACCGAAATGGGCCATACCGATGAAACTTTTGAAGATGCCACGTTTCTCTCCCACCTGCTCGGCGGCTTACGGTATGCCATGGGAGACGGAGCATTGAACTATGCATTGGCCAAGACCGATCGTGTTCCGCCAGAAGACCGTTTTGTTAAAAAAATCCTGGATTTCAACCTCAACGAACCTATGGAACTGGACGAGCTTCCGGGAAAGGGAATACTGTTCGTGGAACGCAGGGGCGCCCTAAAACTCTATGATTTTGCTGCGGAGGAAACCAGCACCATAGCGCAATTGGACCTTTTTTATGGTAATGAGGACGGACTTTTGGGTCTGGCCGTTGATCCTAACTACAAGGAAAACAACTGGATCTATCTTTTTTATTCAAAGGCCGGGGACATTTCACAACAGCACATCTCCAGATTCGACCTTATAGCCAATGAACTCATTCTGGATTCGGAAAAAATTTTATTGACCATACCTACGGACCGACACTGTTGCCATAGTGGAGGTGCCTTGGAATTTGGCCCTGATGGAAATCTTTTCATTGCCGTGGGGGACAATACCAATCCGTTTGAATCTTCGGGCTTTGCCCCAATAGATGAACGGGAAGGCAGAAAGCCATGGGACGCCCAAAAATCGGCTGCCAATACCAACGACCTCCGTGGAAAAATACTGCGCATAAGACCCGAACCGGACGGCACGTACTCCATTCCGGAAGGCAACCTTTTTCCCGATGGCGACCCAAAGACCAGACCAGAGATCTATGTTATGGGCAACCGTAATCCGTTTCGGCATTCCATAGACCCAGAGACCGGTTATCTCTACTGGGGAGATATTGGACCCGATGCGGGAAAAGCAGATCCAAATCGCGGCCCAAGCGGTATGGGCGAATATAACCAAGCCAGAAAAGCCGGTTTTTGGGGCTGGCCCTATACCCGTGGCTATAATGAACCCTATAACGATTTCGATTTTACGTCGGAAACTTCGGGTTCCAAGTTTGATGCCGATAATTTAATCAACGATTCGCCGAACAATACCGGTATTCAAAACTTACCGCCTGCAGAAAAATCGATGATGCCCATGACCTATTATCGCTCCGAAGAATTTCCTTGGATGGGCACTGGCGGCATAAACCCCATGGCAGGCCCTGTGTATAGGGCCAGCGCACTTCCCGATGCCAAAAACCCCTTTCCGGATTATTTTGACGGGAAATTGTTTTTGTACGAATGGATGCGCGATTGGATCTACGTCATTACCCTTGACGAAGACCAAAACTACGTGAAAGCCGATACCTTTATGCCCAGTACCGAATTCTCACATCCTATGGATATGGCCTTCGCTTCCGATGGAAAACTGTATATGCTGGAATACGGCCAAAAATGGAATTCCCAAAACCTGGATGCCCGGCTCAGCAGTATTTCCTATCTGCCCGGCAACAGAAAGCCCATAGCGAAGATAGAAAACGACAAAACAGTGGGTTCCGTACCATTGAGAGTGAATTTTTCAGGTAGTGCATCTTTCGATTATGACAATGACAAGCTAACCTATGCTTGGTTTTTCTCCGGAGATACCCTACAATCAACCAAAGAAAACCCTGTATTTGTTTTTGAAAACGAGGGCGTTTTTGATGTCCGCCTAGCCGTTACCCATAGTGAAGGCAATACCAATACGGCCAACACCAAGATTATGGTGGGCAATGATGTCCCCTCCCTGAGCATACATGTTGCCGAAAACGATTCGCTCTATTGGTACGGGAAAAAAATTGATTATAGTG
>Ga0306871_1001004_pt1 | contig 10490 bp, 12 predicted proteins | sample AntRauMeHopE1497_FD_190447 | JGI IMG/M metagenome (GOLD analysis project Ga0306871, IMG submission 190447) | Saline lake microbial communities from Rauer Islands, Antarctica - Metagenome Hop E1 #497 (v2) (version 2) | ecosystem: Environmental > Aquatic > Non-marine Saline and Alkaline > Saline ... | reverse complement strand
GAGTAATACCTACTCAAAACCATAACTAATCTTATCCCCCATGAATATATCAAACTACACCTTCCCAGTGGTAGAAAGAGCACTTGCTGTGCATAACGGCCAGCGAGATGACGCTCATTTTCTACAGCCAGAGACACACCTTTCAGGGCCCTACAAAGCTCTAGTGCGTGAAGACACAAACGAACTCATCTCGGTGGTTAAAGACACCTATAAGCTGGTGCGGAATGAAGAGCTTATTAGAGAGTTACTCTCTAGCTTAGTCGGTATCGGCACTGTTTGGGCCATAAATAAGTGTGATAGGCTTCAGCGGAATACGCTGGCGGTTCTTGAAGGCTTTGAAGTTCTCTATTTCGAATGCAGTAATCATAATCTTTTTTTTGTGTGCGTTAAAGCAGTTAATTTCTTTGTTGAGTAATGATAAGACCTAGTTGTTCACTCTATCTGTACAGGTTGTGCATCTATAATTTTGACCCCTTCAAATTGTCTGACTTTACTTTTGAATTCAGGGTTCTGATATAGACATACTTCAATAATCAAACTTCCATCATCTTCTCTAGATAGTATTTTCTGTGTTGGGTGTAATGGCTTTGTTTCCATATAGCTCGCAACGGATGTCGGTATAAACAATTGTATTTTCTCTAATATAGCATCACTATATCGGGTAACACCAATAATATCGTAGAAATAGTCATCTTCCCATTCCAGCATGGTATTTTCATATTCTACTGTTTTATTCACTACAGTGCCCTTTATTCTATCTAGCGCTAGGTTCCAAGTCTCTACCCCATTCTCCTCATTCTTGCCAAAGAGAAACCACCTCTGATTGTATTGCTTTAGAATGAATGGATGTAGAGTAATGGTATAGGGCTGCTCTGCTTTAAAATCTTGGTACTCAATATCTAGTACTTCTTGTTGTACAATATGATGATATAGCCGCTCTATATATTTCCGTCCAGTATAATCTAAATTATCATCGAAATAGATAATTTGATTAGATGAACTCTCTGATTGGGTTTTAAGTCGATCTTCAAGTCCTGGAAGTAATTCTTCTAGCCAATCAAATTGGGGGAGTCCTTTAAAACGTTTAAAAACTTCAATTGCTTCATGTATAGCATTGAGCTCAGACGCGTTAACCGGTGCATTTTGAATAGAAAAGTTGGGGTCTTTATAGCGATACCAAGTTTTCTTACCTTCCTTGTGTTTTTCAATCTCTGCACTAAAGCCTTCATCACTTTCCATAAAGCGAAGGTCTTTGAAAAATTGGGTCCGGCCAATTCCACTTTCTTCACCATTGAAGGCCTTAAGTTTTTCATTCACTGCTTGCATAAGATCATCATAGAAGTAGCGCCTATTCCGATTGGAAAAACAAGTATCAAAGGCTTGATAACGGATATAAGCGTTTTTATTAATGGGCATCGGTTATGTACTTAAAGCATAAATAATAAATTTTTGTAGTATACATTTTTATTGTAAATGGATAAAGCACTTAGGACTTAATAATTTATGAGTCCTTCTTTAGTGTTAGTAATTACTAAAAAATATTTGATTAATCTCACTCTTCACCCTCAAACATCCATCTGTCTTTCTCTGAGTAGTATTTAGCATCACATTGTTTACAGCCATAATTAGGGCATTTTCATGGTTCTTTAGCTAAAAATTTGGGTTTGTTCATATAAATGAATAACGTTTAGAATAAAACTTTGCCTTTATAAATATGCATCTGTAAAAGTTACTCTCGTTTAGAGGAATACAGCGTTTTACCGTTTATCATTAGAATGGTTGGCTTTAGTATCATTGTGATAAAGCAGGTCAATCAGCTAAGATTGATCTCGTCTAAAATTTTCTGATATTTGGAATTAACGAATAAAGGATGACGATTTTTGTCACCTAACTGTTTAAGTAATAACTATACTAAACATCAAAAAAGAAATAAAATGCCTAGTCTAAATAATGAAATAGTGTCAATTGCTAGCAAAGCAAAACAGTGTATCTTTAAGGGTGACTTTCAGCACTTTCGATCGAATTCACCCCTCGCCATAGCCTTTATCGGCAAAAAAGAAGGGGCGTACGTGGCGTTTTTTGGGCAGAGATATACGGTAATTAGGGTGGAGTGAATATGAATAGACAAGCTCATAGACTACATAAAATGGACGCGATTAACTTTAAAGTTAATAGGCTATTGACAATTAACTTTAAAGTTAATACCTTTGCTTAAGATCATTGAAATAGAAGCATTAAACGAGCAAAAGGAAGAAATAACATTCTATACCCTTCAGCCCGTGAATGAAGAAAATCAACCAACAGGCGAACCTTCCGCCTTTCAAGATTTTCTTGATTTCATGAACTGCCAAACTGATACGATTATCCAAGAAGAATTTAAAGCCGTGCGTTTAGCCATTAAAGATTACCTACCTACTAGAGGTGCCTTAGAGTGTTTCTTTAGGGATGAGGAAAATTGCTCATTGCGTTCAAGCAGTGATATGGCGAAAGCTTTTCCGCGCCACAACAAATTAAAAGAGGTGTATCCCGTTTTTGTATATGATGAAGAAAATCAAAACTGTAGAATTAGGCTTTATTGCATTAGAGTTGACAAGCATATTCTCATTTTATTGAATGGAGCGTTGAAAACTCCCAATATCAGAAGTGCTCAAGATTGCCCAAAAGTGAAGCCCTATTTTGATTTTTGCAATGAAATAGCAATTGCATTGCATGACTGTTTTAAAGACAATCAAATTAAAGTAATTGAAGACGAAGATGGGTACCCCATCTTAGATATTAATTCACATACTAGATTAAACTTATGTCTACCATCGAGAAATTCATGAATGCTGATCCACTTAGTGATCGGCTAACTGTACGTCATTCTGCAGCAATCCAGCGTCGGATTCAGCAGCTTTTAGAGCATAAGGGCTGGACGCAAAAAGAGTTTGCGAAAAAACTAGATAAAAAAGAGCCGCAAATTAGCAGAATGCTAAATAAGCCTCATAATTTCACCTTACGCTCCATTGCAGAAATGGAGGAGGTTCTGGGTGCGTACATATTGAATACAGATCCCAAGCAGTTTGGGATTAAAGCTAGAACACGATCATTACTACCTGAAATAAAGTTTGACCTAAATTATATCGAAGATAAATGGATAAGCATGCAAGGAAGCAACTATTACAATTCTGTGAATAGCCAACCTTCCAGTGATGTGATTCTGTCAAAAAATGAACATGCTTTTAATCTAGTTGACTTAGAAGGCTTTAACGTTGCATCATCTATTGAGAATGATAATGAATCTCAGATGTACCACGTTGCGGAACTAGAACTATCTCAAGTATCTGAAGACCCTATTATTTATGGATAAAGATGAAATTAAAGCCATAGAAAAGAAAGTATTAGCAAGCTTTAAGCCTAACGAAGTCAAGATATTGCGAATTACTACAACATCCTTTGCTTATCAATTTGATCGTAAATTGGTTGCAGATGAAGCTAGTCTTATTTTTAATGGAAACCTTTTTAAGAGCTTCGGTTGGAAAATTGAGTCGGATGAAATTTTTGGGTTAGAAATAAACTTGAAGGATGAGTTTTTGGATGCACAAGACAACAGTACAGATGCATTTATTTCAGGTAGTTTCCAGTTTAGTTTCTATATAAAAAACCTTCAAGAATTACTTATTAGGCCAAAAGGCAAAGAACCTCTCTTAGCTCAGCATGTTTTAAGTATATTATTAGCTATTTCGTTTTCAACTATTCGCGGAATAGTTGCTGATCGAACTGCAAATACGCCTTTTAGCTCGTATTTTTTACCCATTATCAATCCGAATAGTTTTTTTGAACCATTACAGGTAAAACAATCCAAAAATGAATAAAAAAATTAAATAATCACTAGGAATGTGTTATAAATAAAAAGATTCTAAGTAATTTAATGTTAAATGTGTAATGATAAATCTAATGTGAATATTAATAAGCTTAATCTTACTCAGTTTAATAATATTGATAACGAAAAAATTGTAAATAAAAATAAAGCTATACAGTCAAGGGCAAAAAAAGATGCAAAAAACAAAGAGTGCTTTAATTGTGGCTCGAAGAATTTAAAACTATGTTATTCTCATTCCATCCCTCAATTTGTTTTAAGAAATATTTCAGTGAATGGTAACCTGTACAATTTTAATAAAATATTACAAACACCATCTCTTAAACAAGAGGATGGATTAAAAAGGACAGGTACTTTTTTATTAATATGTAAAGAATGTGACAATTCATTATTTTCTAAATATGAAAATCCAGATAGTTATAACGATCAACTAAATGAAATGATATTATCGCAAATTGCATTGAAGAATTACTTAAAGTTAATCAGTAAGCGGAAAATAGAAATTGAAATTTACAATCATCAGTATAAGTCAAATTTAATAGATGTAAATATCTACGAGAAGTTTAATAGTGTTAGTAATAAAGATTTAAATGAATATATTTTTAATTACAAGGGTATAAATAATATTTTAAAAAAGGAAAATACTAGCGTTTGGCGAACAATCTTCTATTATAAATTAAATTACAGAGTGCCTATTGCTTTTCAAGGTGCTATAACTTTAACTGTTGATTTAGATGGCTCAATAATTAACAATACATTTAAAAAATCAGAAGCTTACAAACTTCAAGATGTGCATATTTGTGTATTCCCTCTCAAATCTAATACTGTTATATTGTTTTATGCTAACAAAAAGTACACTAGGTACAGGCGTTTTATTAAGCAATTTTCTAACAAAGAAGATAATATTAAAATTAAAATAATTAACTATATTTTGTTTCTATATACAGAAGATGTTTATATAAGTAAAAACATTAAATTAGATTTAAAGAATCATAAATTACTGGAGGTCTGTGGAGAAACTTCAATTTTTAATTCAAATATTTCGATAACGGAACAAGAGTGTAAAAGACTGCTGATTGATACATATAACTTATTTGATTTAGATAAGATACCTAATCTATTATCCAAAGAATATAGTATTAGTACATAAGAATTAGTTTGATTTTTAGTGTCACAAAATATTTACATAATTGGCAGTTTTACACTTGAAAAGTAAATTATCGCTCAATTATAAAACTATGCTGTTGGTGCTGTGACTCAAGAACAGATACATATATATTGGCAATTTAGACGGAACATTGTTAGTGTATAGCAAGAAAGCAATAAACAAACTGCTTATGGTGCATATCTCATCCAAACATTATCAAGGTAGCTGCGAAAAGACTATCGAAGTGGATTTTCGTATCGTCAATTGAAATTTTGTCGTCATTTTTATCTCACTATCCCATTTTGAACACACTGTGTTAACAATACTAAATACTAATTAATATTGAATATGCTGATAATCGCAGTTATTATAAAGAAGAAAGCTGCATCATTAGTTTGTGTTCACAGAAACAAAATCGATAAATTGACAATCAGTTGTTTGAGTATTTAATAGCAAGCAATGAGAAGGAAAAAATGCTAACCATTACCAAGTTATTGTTTTAAAATGCCGCTAAACTTTAAGCCGATATCTTTACTCATCATTCCCTCCCAATTCTCTTTCAATTTCTTCGATGGTTGGAAGCGAGCCTTTGAGTTCGTCGGGCAGATTTTGGGTTAGTTGGTTTTCCCATTGCGCCACGCTCATGGGTCGGCGGTAGCCATCTAGGGCGTATTCCACTACCAAGTCGTTTTTGCTTTTGCAGAGCATTAAACCGATGGTTGGTTTGTCGTCTGGGTGACGCAGTAAATCATCTACAGCCGATAAATACATATTAAGTGCCCCAGTAAAGCCAGGTTCAAATGGCACGGCTTTGAGCTCTACCACTACATAACAACGCAGTTTTAGGTGATAAAAAAGTAAATCTAGGCGGAAGTCTTGATCTCCCACTTCAAGCAATACTTGCCTTCCAACAAAGGCAAAGCCAGCGCCTAGTTCTAACAGAAATTGTTGCACATGGTTTATTAGTGCTTGCTCAATTTCACGCTCTTTCCGTGGATCAGCCGTTCCTAAAAAGTCGAAAAGATAGGGGTCTTTGAAAATCTGTGCTGCCATGTCGGACTCAGCCGGAGGCATGGTAATTTCAAAATTATTTAAGGCTTTACCTTGCCGCTCATGCAAGCGGTTTTCTATTTGTAAGGCAAGAATATTTCTACTCCAGCCATTTTCAACCGTTTTATGAGCATACCATAACCTTGTATCCATCTCTTTGCATTTTTCTAAAAGAGCTAAATTGTGATACCATGTTATTTGTGCAAGCGCCCCTTGCACAATTTGAAGGTCGGGCCATTCTTGAGCAAATCTTCGCATATATTTGAGGTTTCGGGGAGAAAAACCGCTCATATCTGGAAAGGACGCTTTGAGGTCTTCGGATAGCCGATCAATGATTTTAGCACCCCAGCCTTGTTGTTCTTGCCGTTCCAGAATGGTTTGACCAATATCCCAATAGAGCAGAACCATAGCGGCATTGGCGGAGAGGGTAATTCTTAGTCGCTCATTAGTTATTCGATCTTTTAGATTTGCTAATGTGCTTGCATAATCGATCGGTATTACAACCTTTTTACCGCCTACAGGAAAGGAACCTTGCGATTTTTGTCGACCTCGGGAATTTCGTTCTTGTTCAGTCATCACGTACTGTTGTTAATTATTAATGGAAAGTTTTTATGTATTTGAGTCGTTAATTTCCGCCCAGCTTACTGCATAGTGGAGGGTTTGAATTTTGTGTAAATATTGCGTTCTTAGAGGGTTTTCCTATTCATTTCAAATGGTTATAAGTTACTTATGGATATATCTTGATTGAGTAAATGTGATTTTAACCTATAAAATTACAGTTAAAACCTCTCAAACTCACCTTTATCCATCTCAGAAAAATACTGAGATTTGCATTTTTTACAGGCCCATGTTGGGCTTGGTACCGCAATACAGCAGCCACCAACAATTAGACTGCCTTCTTCAACGTCTCTAAAAAACTCATCTGAAGTTACAGGCATACCATAAAGAATAGTACCCATAGGCGAGAACCCACATTTAGGGCACTTTTCAGGTTTTTCAGGCAAGAATTTGGGCTTTTTCATGGAGCTAAATAATGTTGAGGTTAAAAATTAGCTTCGATAAATACTCGTAATTAAAAGCTACCTTCCTTGGAAGGAATGAAGACTTATACCGTTTATCACAAAATGATCAGCTAATATATCAGTGTGATTATGTAGGTTTTATGGTTAAGATTGATGTTAAAGTCATGAGTCTTCTGTTAATTTGAATATATATACGTAGGGTGACGAATATCGTCACCTAGTTGACTAAATTGTATTTTAGTACCACATCAAAAAAGAAATAAAATGCCTAGTCCGAATAACTAAGTATAATATTTAATGACACCTAAACTTTTATATACTGCAACCTCAATATTATTCATGGGTTTAAGTTTGAGCACAATATCTGCTCAGGTCGTAATAGACTCGGTTTACAAATGTCCAACGGAATATCAAGAGTATCTGAGGCCGTATTTAAATAACTACATAACTAATAAGAGTCATTGGATTGTTAATGAACATCTTGATTCATTCACACGTGAGCAGATGATGTTGTTGGTACCAGAGGAGGTTACTGATTTAAATAAACATGCAGTTTGTGATGAGACAAGTTTGAAAAATGAAAAGTATAAGTCTGCATATTATCAAAGTGAACATTTTATTTTCGTGTATTTGTCTATTGGATCAATTGAAGAGTTAGACGATGGCACAGTTTTAATCGATCTTGTTGGTGATACATTTAAGATTTACTCTAAGAAAGATAAAAAATATGTCTTCGCTTATATCAATTAGGGGTTTAGGACATCGAATAACACTTTTAACTAAATCACAGGCTGCTAAGTATAGTTAAACTCCTTCCATTTTAATATTTTGTAGAATGTACACACCAATACAAATAGCATCCTATATTCTAGCTAATTTTGACGCTAAAGAGTTTAGTATTACTCCAATGAAGCTTCAAAAGCTAGTTTATTATGTGTACGCATGGTCTTTAGTTGCTGATGTTAAACTAATGAATGATGGTGTATTTGAAGCTTGGGAATATGGTCCTGTTAGCAGTGAGTTATATCATCAGTTTAAAGTTTATGGTAAAAATGTCATTGATGGTAAAGAGCCACTAGATGAAGTGGCAGTAGATGCTAACCATGTTCCATTAATAGATTTTATTGTTAAAAGTTATTTGCCTTTTAGTGCAATAACCTTGTCAAAAACAACACATGTAGAGAATCCTTGGGTTAAGACAGCAGTTAATGAACCAATATCAGATGAACTAATCAAAGAGTACTATGTTAAACAAGATTATGCACTAAACTTTGCTGAAGGCTTAGATAAACTTCCTTCTTTGATAGCTGATAAGCCATACTATGCGCCAAAAACGACAGCTTTTCACTCTTTTATTTTTGATGTTTCCAAAGAAGAGACTGAGTTACACAAAAACTTATATCCTTCATTTAACTATTACTTACAAGTGAACCTAAAGCAGAAGGAGTTGGTAAATAGTTTCTTCCAAAAGGCAACTGCTGTAAGTTAATGATTGATTATCCTCCGAGTTCACGTGAAATCGAAGAGTTAAAGTCTCTTATGACTGATTTTCCCATGAATGACGAGGAGTTAAGTTTTAACCCTGCTTTGGCATGGAGGGAAATTCAAAACATCTATTTCATTATAGAAGATTTTGGTTCAGATGAGTTGTTGGGTTTGAATCATTTGTTTAGTAAGCTAGATGTCATAGAAGAGAATGATGTAATTGTTGTAGCTAAACTATTACACAAATGTATGTTTAGTAGAGTTCTCTCTTGTGCTGGTGAGTTCAGAAATAATAGCGACCCAAATAGGGAAAGAATATATTTTGGGAAAAATAAAAAGTACACAGGTTCTAGTCCTCAAAACATAGAATTAGAACTAAAAAAAGCATCATCTTATTTAGTTAAGACGATAAAAAATCCAGACGAAGCTATAAAAGCTGCTATCTATTTTTATCAACATTTTGTTTGGATTCATCCATTTTATGATGGAAATGGAAGGGTGGCTAGGTTACTGGTAAATGCCTTTCTTAATGAATATCAGCTTTTCATAGATTGGAACGCGATAAATAAAAGTCAGGCTAAAAATTTTAAAGAAATTAAATAGCGTTCATCACCAAATGGATAGTAAGTTCAGGTATGAAGAGTATGCTAAATACCTAGTTAAGTACATCAAAAAATTTATAAAACCTTTTAATTTTTACGAATGACAGTAAATTTTTTAGGGTCATTCCCCATCTAACTCTTCAACACTTCCATTAACCGGTAATTCAAATAGAGCTTTTCTTTGCCCACTTGTTCGCTGAGATATTTCAACAGTTAAAATCATAACTACCCATTAACAACAACATAAAAAACCTACCACAGGGGCATTTATTACACTCGAAAATCGAACGAGGGTAATTTTATGCTAAATTTACCCTCGTTTAGTGTAGTAGGACAAATGAACTTTGTACACTCGAAAACTATCAATCTGCAAGTTAGTATCACTATTACAGCTTAGCCCTAATTGGCTATATCTCTGCTCTAGTAAATCTTTGTATGCAGTTTTCAAATTTCCTGAAAGGAATGAGTGATCTATCAAATCGTAGGTTTTGGGTTTATTATTACCATGCCCGAACATCAGAAGAACCGAGTTCAACTTATCCAAAGAGAGGTTGGTTTTGCCTGTTTCCTGCGTTCTTGTCTATATACTCTTGTTTGATTTAATTTTTTTTGAATTCAATGCGTTAATTGTAACAAATGAGTTTTAGCGCTGCATCTTTTGCTTCAAATGGGGCATAAATTATAACGATTCATTTTATAGTTCAATTCGAATAGATTTTCTTTCAATTAAAGAGATGTATTCATCTTTCATTTTATCTGGTAAAAAACTTTCATTTATAAATTGAGCCCACTTAGGGATCAATTTCTTGTATTTATTAAAAATGTTTTCGATTACCTTTTGATCTATGCCAGCTCCACTCATGGCAGTTTCAAAATCTTTCCGCTTAATTTTTTTCTTTTTGCCATTCAAGTTTAGTGCAAGGTCTTCATCGTCTCCCTCTACGACTAACTCTGAGGCAACTAAGTCATATGCAGGACACAAATCATAGTTCAGGTTTCTTTTTAGCAATGAGAAGTTTTTCAAATGCATGTCATTATTACCTGTAAGGAAGCAAAATAGAACCAATTCGTAATAGTTTGTTACGTCTAAACCTGGGTTAGCGGTATATTTCTTAATTGCTTTTGAAATTTGTTCATGCGATCCCTTGTATTTATGCTCAGTGAGTCTTTCTGTTAATTGACACATATCTTCCATGTGTAATTTTTTGCCCTTAATGCGATCAACTCGTTTGGTAATATAGGCTAGTTGTCCTGATTTGAGTTTTATTAATGAGTGTTCGACCGTTTTAATCTTACTCATTTCAGCTAAATGCATGGTTAAGTCT
>Ga0306871_1000997_pt1 | contig 10548 bp, 12 predicted proteins | sample AntRauMeHopE1497_FD_190447 | JGI IMG/M metagenome (GOLD analysis project Ga0306871, IMG submission 190447) | Saline lake microbial communities from Rauer Islands, Antarctica - Metagenome Hop E1 #497 (v2) (version 2) | ecosystem: Environmental > Aquatic > Non-marine Saline and Alkaline > Saline ... | reverse complement strand
CATACCCTGGGTGCTGGATGAAACAAATCCGCTTCGGGATGAAGCCGGCAAACAACTTCCGGGCGCCACACGCGGACAGCTAGGCCGCCTGTTTGCCATGGGCGCAGATGCCTGGCACCTAAGCAAACGCCTGCCTCTGCTCAAACAGGTTCCAGACGCTACTCTTGACGGCCAAACCGGAGTACTCGCAATGACACCCTCCGGCAGCATTCGCCGGTATCAGCGCTGGGCGCGCTTTAGTTCTGGCAACGTCGAACTGCTGCCAACCATACCTGCAAGCTTACCCTCGGCAGAAGTCAACGCCGGCCAGCCTCAGGCCAGGCCGGCGATTGCCGAGGGCGCACTCTGATTACCTGACAAAGGACAGCCAATGCCATGGATGGCAAACGCAAAATCGGCGATTACTACGAAGGGGTAGCTGCACGCTATCTGATCAGTCATGGCGTGAGAATTCTGGCGCGAAATGTTTATAATCGCGGCGGCGAAATCGACCTGATCGGTCAGGATGGCACAACGCTGGTGTTTTTTGAGGTTCGTTATCGCCGCGCCGGCAGCTTGGTCGGGGCGGCTGAATCTATTACCTGGCGTAAACAGCAGCGGCTGATACAAGCAGCACGCTATTACCTGCACCGCCACCAACTGAGCAACACCGACAGCCGTATTGACGTTATCGCCATTGGCCCGGGTAGCCTGAAAAAATACCGGGTACACTGGCTCAAAAACGCACTACAGGCAGGATGATTTCAACACATGACCGATTCTGCACAAGAGATCAACCAGCGGTTTGCCAGCCATATGGAACATACAGCCATGGTGGCAAGTATGGCCACTGAAGATATTGAAGCCATGGCTGACGCTTTTGTAAATGTACTATTACAAGACGGCAAAATCGTGACCTGCGCCAACGGCAGCGCAAATGTATTAGCACAGTATTTTTGTACCGCATTTTTGAACCGCTTCGAGCAGGATCGCCCCGCTTTGCCCGCCATTAACCTGGGCGCCGACGCCACTACCTATTCCGCAATTTGTCGAGATAATCGTTTCAACGACACATTTTCGCGCCAGATCCGCGCCGTGGGTAAACCGGGCGATCTTCTCTTTCTAATTGTAGACGACGGCCACAAGGCGAATCTCATTCAGGCCATTCAGGCCGCACACGATCGAGACATGAGCGTTGCCGTTCTGAGCGCCCGTGACAAATCCGATATTACATCTTTATTGCATCCGCAAGACCACGAAATCGCACTGAACAATCTCAGCCCAAGCGATGCCATGCCACTGTTGATGCTACTTATCAACGTTCTGTGTGCCAGAGTTGATAGCAAACTGTTTGGTGGTTCATGATTCCAGCGAGTGTCCCTCGCAGCTAAATCGCAAACCTGTCGGACGTTTAAGGGGCTTACGCATTAGCCAATGCGGACATTAAAAGATTTATTTTTAGCCAAAAAAAACCGCTGTATCCTTACTGTCAGCAGACAGGTTGGATACAGCGGTTTTTATTTGCCAGCACATCAGCTTTGGCGCCCGGCCAATTCTATTTAACAACCTTCAGAGTCGGGCGACCGCTCGGGCGATCCTCCTTGGATTTGGTGCCGCTAGCCTTACTGGTGTCGCTTGTGCCATCCGGATCTGGCATGCCAGGTTCGGAGCCAAACACCATGCCTTCGCCATTTTCTTTGGCATAAATAGCAATCACTGCCTGCAATGGCACGAACACCTGCATAGGCACACCACCAAAACGGGCGTTGAATTCCAACGCACCATTACCAATAACCAGAGACTTGACCGCACCAGGGCTGATATTGAGCACGATCTGGCCATTTGCCACATGCTCATTAGGCACCTGCACACCCTGAATACCCGCATCGACCACGATGTAAGGCGTGCAGTCATTGTCCAGAACCCACTCGTTGAACGCTCGCACCAGATAAGGGCGACTGGAACTCATGGTCGTTTTTACATCGGCCACTACGACTCTCCTGCTGCGACGACTGGCGTATTAATGACTGCTTAGCTACGAATGTCTTCTTCAAGGTCAGACAGGCTGGCCTTGAAGCCTTCGCGGCTGAAAATGCTCTTCATGTACTTATCCAGCGGCTTGGCCTGCTTGTCGTCCAGCTCAATGCCCAGAGCCGGCAAACGCCACAGGATCGGCGCAATACAACAATCCACGATAGTAAATTCTTCCGACAGGAAAAACGGCATTTCACCGAATACCGGCGCAGTAGCCAGCAGGCTTTCGCGTAATTCCTTACGAGCAACTTCCGAAGCCTTGGCATTGGGCTGGGCCACAATCTGATCGACCTTGACACACCAGTCACGCTGAATCCGATGAATCATCAGGCGACTGTTGGCACGGGCAACCGGATAAACTGGCAGCAACGGAGGATGAGGAAAGCGCTCGTCCAGATACTCCATCATGATATTGGGCTCGTAAAGCACAAGGTCACGATCCACCAATGTCGGCAACGCATTGTACGGGTTGAGGTCAGCAAGCTCGGCCGGAGGGTTATCCGGATCCACATCTACGATATCAACCGTAACGCCTTTCTCAGCCAATACAATGCGAACCCTGTGGCTATACTGGCTCGCGGGGTCTGAAAAAAACGTCATCGACGACCGCTTGGTCACAACGCCCATAGCACTACCTCATGATTGATCAAAAAAATTGGCCCTGAAAAACAAAAAAAGCCCAGCGAACCGATTATGGCTCGCTGGAGCTCAGGGCTGGGGATTATACCCTACTTCTCAGTGTATATCCTTCCAGTACTCACGGTTGAGCAGGTAGGCAAACACAAAGAAAATCGCGACGAAGATCAGCACAAAAACACCAAGACGTTCGCGTTCCACCTTGATCGGATCCGCCATGTAAGACATGAAGTTGGTCAGGTCATACATGGCACGGTCAAACTCGACTGCTCCCATACTGCCTTCGATAGCATAGCTGGGGCAGATTTCTGCGTTATTGATGTTTCCGCTAAGTGGCTCAACCGACGCTTTCACGCCAATATTTGGCTTGACCGCACACAGTCCCTGAAGCTCAACCAACACGTGAGGCATACCTACCGCCTCAAACACCACGTTATTGACACCCAGCGGGCGACTATCGTCTTTGTAGAAACCGCGAAGGTAAGAATACACCCAACTTTCACCACGCAGACGGGTTACCAGCGTCAGATCCGGCGGCGGCGCACCGAACCAGTCAGCCGCCATGCTCTTGTTCATGGAATTCTTCATCAACTCACCGATGTTTGCACCAGTGAAAATCAGATTTTCTTCGTACAGCTTAACTGGAATTTCCAGATCGTCCGCCACACGCTTGTAGCGGGCGTACTCCATGGAGTGACAGCCCATACAATAGTTAGTAAACATTGCCACACCGCGCTGCAATGACGCTTTGTCGGTGTGATCGGTTTTGATGTCGTCCAGTGACACTGCGGCACCCGCTGCCAGCCCAAGTGCCGGCAGGATGACCATGAAAAGACCAAGAATCAGCTTTTTCATTATCCTGTCACCCTTTCTGGAACTGGCTTGGTTTTCTCCATACGCGTATAGAACGGCATAAGAATGAAGAAAGCGAAATACAACACTGTCAGAATCTGAGCAGTTATGGTGCGGCCCACGGTAGTCGGGACCAAACCAAGATAACCCAGAATTACGAAGCTGATCACAAATACCGTCAGCGCTGTGCGACTCATCCAGCCTTTGTAGCGCATGGAACGAACCGGGCTACGATCCAGCCAGGGCATCACAAACAGTATGGCAATAGCGCCACCCATGACCACCACACCCCAGAACTTCGCAGACAACCCAAAGAAGTCAATCGTTACCGCACGCAACATGGCGTAAAACGGCGTGAAATACCATACTGGGGCGATGTGAGCAGGCGTCTTCAGCGGGTTGGCGGGCTCAAAGTTCGGTGCCTCTATGAATAGGCCGCCCATCTCCGGGAAGAAGAACACCACAATAAAGAATATAAAGAAGAATACGGCCACACCCATCAAATCATGAACGGTGTAGTACGGATGAAAAGGGATACCGTCTTTCGGGATGCCGTTTTCATCTTTGTGCTTTTTGATATCGATGCCATCCGGGTTGTTCGAACCCACTTCGTGCAGCGCCAGAATGTGCAGCACTACCAGCCCAAGCAATACGATGGGCAAGGCCACAACGTGCAGAGCAAAGAAACGGTTCAAGGTAATGCCAGAGATCAGGTAATCACCACGAATCCACAGCGACAGATCTTCACCAATCACCGGAATAGCACCGAACAAATTCACAATGACCTGCGCGCCCCAGTAGGACATCTGACCCCATGGCAGCAAGTATCCCATGAATGCTTCAGCCATCAGCACCAGATAAATCAGCATGCCAAACAGCCAGATCAGCTCGCGGGGTTTCTGGTACGAGCCATACAAAAGACCGCGAAACATGTGCAGGTAAACAACAATAAAGAACGCAGAAGCGCCGGTAGAGTGCAGGTAACGCAATAGCCAGCCCCACTGCACATCTCTCATGATGTATTCCACCGAGGCAAAAGCGCCTTCGGCGGAAGGGTTGTAACTCATGGTCAGCCAGATACCGGTGAGCAATTGGTTGACCAGGATAACCATGGCCAAAAAACCGAAGAAGTACCAAAAGTTGAAATTCTTCGGCGCGTAATATTTCGCCAGGTGTTTGTTCCAGGCTTCAACAATTGGGAGACGTTCGTCTACCCACTGTATGAGTTTTGACATTACCCAACCTCCGGATCAAGACCAATGGTGATGGTCGTGTCATCATCGTAACGATAAGGCGGAACCACAAGGTTCGTAGGCGCAGGCTGAGCTAAATACACACGTCCCGCTAGATCGTAACGGGAGCCATGACACGGGCAAAAAAGCCCGCCTAGCCACGCCTCACCCAAATCTGCAGGAGCTACATCGGGGCGGTATGAAGGAACGCAACCCAAATGCGTACACAAACCAACCAGTACGGCAAGCTCAGGCTTAATTGAGCGGTACACGTCTGCTGCGTACTCAGGTTGCTGCTGCTCTGCTGACTGGGGATCTTTCACTTGATCGTTGAGCTTTTCAATATTTTCCAACATCTCAGTTGTACGACGGATAAGCCAAACTGGAGTTCCCCGCCACTCAACAGTGACCTGTTGACCCGGCTCAACTTTCTCAATATTGACGGTCACCGGTGCGCCCGCAGCTTCCGCTTTCGCACTGGGATTCCAGGACCCCACGAAAGGTACTGCAGCACCTACAAGCCCAACCCCGCCGACCGCAGCCGTAGCACCGACTAAAAACCGGCGCCGACCGTGGCTTACGTCGCCATTTTTCATTATGGTTTTCTCCCATCAGGCGATGACACACGCCGCAAGCACTGCGGTAATGCGCATCTAAAAGGACTTCACAACCCAAGATTATTAGCGCACAAATAGTAATGAAATTACCACTTCCTTACAAGTCGGAAAGCCGCTTCACCGGCTTCTTACCATGCGCCAAGTCAATTTCGTTGCGAGTTACACAGACGAAAAAAAACCCGACAATAAGCCGGGTTTTTGTGTCTGCTCCAGCAAAAAATTAACGCTTGGAGAACTGAGGACGCTTACGCGCCTTGCGCAGACCCACTTTCTTACGCTCAACTTCACGTGCATCACGGGTTACATAACCCGCTTTGCGCATGGCTGGACGCAATGTTTCGTCGTATTCCATCAAAGCACGGGTCAGACCGTGGCGAATAGCGCCGGCTTGACCACTGATACCACCGCCTTTTACCGTGACGTTGATGTCAAAACGATCAACAGACTCTGCAACAACCAGAGGCTGACGAACGATCATACGCAGAGTTTCACGACCGAAGAATTCTTCGATGGTGCGACCGTTAATTGAAATACTACCGCTTCCCGGCTTGATAAATACACGAGCCGTAGAGGTTTTGCGGCGACCGGTACCGTAATTTTGTGCTACAGACATATCCGCCTTCCGTTAAATGTCGAGTTCTTTGGGCTGCTGGGCTGCGTGAGGGTGCTCAGCGCCGGCATAGGTTTTCAGCTTCAGGAACATGGCGCGACCAAGCGGACCCTTCGGAAGCATGCCTTTGACAGACTTCTGGATGATTTGCTCAGGGGCCTTTTCGATCAACTTCTCAAAGCTGATGGACTTGATTCCACCCGGAAAGCCGGTATGGCTGTAGTACATCTTGTCAGATGCCTTCTTGCCGGTAACCCGCACCTGGCTGGCGTTGATAACAATAATATAATCGCCAGTGTCTACATGGGGGGTGTACTCAGGCTTATGCTTGCCCCGCAGACGAAGGGCGATTTCGGTTGAAAGACGACCCAGCGTCTTGCCGGCTGCGTCTACAACGTACCAGTCACGTTTTACAGTTTCTGGTTTCGCACTCAGAGTCTTCATTGATTCCGCCTTGAACGCTATAAAATAATCGTTAAAACCTGCTTTGGGCCGCTAAATAGCAGCAGCAGATTTCTCTACCTGTTGGTTGCGCTGAACTGTTCGGGGCTGAGACAGCATCAACGCCTTGAAAAGCCAGGTCGCGAAGTATACTTTAGGCCGCAAAAAAATCCAACCCCGATATCATCAGTTTCGGTAATCACCCAGTTGCAACCCACTAAGCTCCGCTCTTAGCGCGGAACCATAGAGCCGACAGCTATTTTCGAGCAGCACCGCGGCTAATTCGTGCTCCGCAACGCCGCGCAGTAGAGCCAATTCTCGCAGGATAGCCGGCAGATGCTGCGGTGAGTTATGGCCTTGCCGAACACCGGCCGGCGCCATGTCCGGGGCATCTGTCTCCAGAACCAACGCAGAAGCAGGGACGCGCGCTAACGTATCGCGAGTTTTACCGCCGTTCGCGTGAGTAATCACACCACCGACTCCTAGCATACAGCCGAGATCAATGAGCTTTACCGCTTGCTGATAACTACCGGAAAAGCCGTGAACCAGCGCCTTGCCAGCCCAACTCGCCGCCTTCAATACTTCGACAACTTCGTCGTGAGCCTTAACGGAATGAATCACCAATGCTCGCTGATACTCGGCTGCGATGCTTACCTGGGCTTCAAACCATGGCATCTGCTCGCTCAGGCTACCCCGTAGCCGATCCAGCCCGCACTCACCAACACCAACACACCGCTCGCTCGCGGTGGCCAAGTGGTCCAGCAGCCGCTGCAAATCCTCTGGATCATGTTCGTCAATATACCAGGGATGAATACCCAAACAGTAAAAAACACCGGAGTGAGCCATAGCTACTTGCTTCACGTTCGGCCAATCGGCGCTGCGAACGCCGGGGATCACCAGCCCACCAACGCCCTGCTCCCGCAATTCGCCCATCAATTGCACGCGCCGCCCGTCAAACTGGGGGAAGTCAAAATGGCAGTGGGCATCAACCAGCATCACGTCGGCCTCCGGAACTAATGGCAATGGGTGAGGTTAATGCTCTCGGGTTTTGTGAAACTCCACGTCAGGATAGCGCTCTTGAGCCAAGCTTAAGTTCACCATGGTAGGCGCAATGTACGCTAACTGATTGGCGCCATCGAGAGCCAGGTTGTCGTTATTCTTACGTTTAAACTCGTCCAGCTTGCGCTCGTCGCTGCAGTTTACCCAGCGCGCCGTAGATACGTTAATCGGTTCGTAAATGGCCTCTACTTTATATTCGGTTTTCAAACGACTGACCACCACGTCAAACTGCAGTACCCCGACTGCACCGACAATCAGATCGTTATTACGCAGCGGGCGGAACAGCTGGACAGCGCCCTCTTCTGACAGTTGAATCAGCCCTTTTTGCAGCTGCTTCGCTTTCAGCGGATCTTTCAAGCGAATGCGACGGAACAGCTCAGGCGCAAAGTTGGGGATACCGGTAAATTTCAAGTCAGCACCGGAGGTAAAAGTATCCCCAAGCTGGATCGTGCCGTGATTGTGCAAGCCAATAATATCACCCGCAAACGCCTCTTCTGCGCGTTCCCTGTCACCGGCCATAAAAGTAAGCGCATCAGAAAACCGTACATCTTTGCCCAGTCGCACGTGGCGCGCTTTCATTCCTGGCGCGTACTGGCCCGAAACAATCCGCAAAAAGGCGACGCGGTCCCGATGCTGTGGGTCCATGTTGGCCTGTATCTTAAATACAAAACCAGAGAAGTCTTCATCCACCGGCTGCACCAGGCGCTGGTCAGTTTGCCTTGGCTGGGGCGCAGGCGCCCATTCCACCAGCCCGTCCAACATGTGGTCAACTCCGAAGTTGCCCAACGCAGTGCCAAAGAACACTGGCGTTAACTCTCCCGCCAAAAAAGCCTGCTGGTCGAATTTGTGAGACGCACCCTTAACCAGCTCTACCTCCTCACGCAATTCTGCGGCGTAGCCACCCAGGGCGGCCTCAAGCTCAGGGTTGTCCAGACCTTTTATAATCCGCTCTTCCTGAATCATGTGGCCTTGCCCGGTGTGATACAGAATTACCTCATCCCGCAGCAGGTGGTACACCCCTTTAAAGCTTTTCCCCATCCCGATCGGCCAGGTGATGGGCGCACAGGCAATGTTCAGGACTCTTTCGACTTCGTCCATCAGGTCTACCGGGTCGCGGGTCTCCCGATCCAGTTTATTCATGAACGTGATGATGGGCGTATCACGCAGGCGCGTCACTTCCATCAACTTGATGGTACGCGCCTCGACACCTTTGGCGCTGTCTATGACCATCAGGCAGGAGTCTACGGCTGTCAGGGTGCGATAGGTGTCTTCGGAAAAGTCTTCGTGGCCCGGTGTGTCCAGCAGGTTGATCAAACTGCCGTGATAGGGAAATTGCATCACCGAGGTGGTGACGGAAATACCCCGTTCCTTTTCCATCTCCATCCAGTCGGATTTGGCATGCTGCCCGGATTTTTTGCCTTTTACGGTGCCTGCCCTTTGGATAGCCTTACCGAACAGCAACACCTTTTCAGTAATGGTGGTTTTACCGGCGTCCGGATGGGAAATAATCGCGAAAGTGCGACGGTTAGCCACTTCCGTTGAGAGCTGGGAGGGATTCAACATAGTATTAAGACAACCTGAATAGATAGTAACAAGACAACCTGAATAGAAAGTTCTGAAAAGGGCGTTATTATAGGGCTTAAGGCGTTTAGACGCGAACCCCGGTACAGTGGGGTTACAGCAAACAGGGGCGCGTCATCACCCGAGCGTTTTCACGGCCATCGGGCGCAGGATAATAATCCGGGCGCACACCAACCTGCTCAAAACCTTCAGAGCAATACAAGCGATAGGCTGCTTTGTTGCTATGGCGAACCTCCAGCAGCAGCAGCTGCATACCGTCGTGACCAGACCGTGCAATCAGATACTGTAACAGCCGCCGTGCGACACCCAGGCCGCGCGCTGCGGGTGCTACGCAAAGATTCAGCAGGTGAGCCTCATCATACTGATAGGTAACTACTGCGTAGCCGGCCAGCTCACCATTGCGACGCGCCGCCCATAATCGGTAGGTAGACTTGAAGCAATCTTCAAAGATACCTGCGGACCAGGGATTGGAATGGCAGCCGCGCTCTATTTCGAGGATTGCCGGCAACTCTTCCGGATTCAAAGCGTCTATAACCAGCTCGCCCTGCACCACCTCCTGATACATCTTAGTTCGGTCATCCATGGCTTAGCTTGCCCATTCTCTGATGGCTTTCCACAGCTCTCTCTTGTACTGGGGCTGAGCTGCAAGTTCAGCAAGGCTGAACCTGAAAGCCATTAACGGCTGGCTTAACGCCGGCAGGGCGTCCGCGAGCCAAAACGGCGCGGGCCCTCTGGCATCATCAACCGTTACCCGGTTGTCAGAATTCACGCCCAATACAATCAGCTTTTTGGCGTTCAAGCCTGTCAAAAGAGGTTTTAAAACGCCAACCAGATCCTGCGGCTGATTGCCTGGCACCAGAAGGTTGTTAAACACCGGCCAGTGCACGGTTACGCTCTCACTCAGCTCCTTTTCGCCGAGGCTTTGCAAAATATTGTGCGCCAACGCTTGTTGCAACTTCGCACTGGCGTCGCTGGAAAGTGCTGCTATCAGGCTGACATGGCGACCCTGCCACAACGCCAGGGTGACCTTGAGCGGCTCAGCTGTTGGCACTACTTGATCGGAATTGCGGGTTGTTGGCGAGAGCACCGCTGGTAAAGGCGAAATTTCAACCAGCGGCGACACGTCCGTTACCGGGGCTGGCGTCATGACTGGCGTCGAATCAGGAGCAAAACGGGTACTTTCAGGAACGTCTTCTACCGGCCTTGGGCGGCGATCAGACTGAGGTGCATCGGGTTTTCCGGCTTTCATCAGCGACTGCAGATCGGCAATGCGGGCGGCCGCCGCAGGATCTGCCCGGCGCAACGGTTTTGCTTTGGGTAAATGAGCCGAAGAAGAAGCGTGAACAGGCGCCGACGGGTTGCCAGCAGGTATTGGCAAGATTGCATTCGTTGAATCGCGCTCTAACGGAAACACGAATTCAGGGCTAGGTGCAGCACCCGGCAGCGGCTTGCGAGCATACCAGAGCTGCACACCAGCCATCGCCAAATAGAATTGCCGTTCTGCTTC
>Ga0306871_1000996_pt1 | contig 10549 bp, 5 predicted proteins | sample AntRauMeHopE1497_FD_190447 | JGI IMG/M metagenome (GOLD analysis project Ga0306871, IMG submission 190447) | Saline lake microbial communities from Rauer Islands, Antarctica - Metagenome Hop E1 #497 (v2) (version 2) | ecosystem: Environmental > Aquatic > Non-marine Saline and Alkaline > Saline ... | reverse complement strand
TCCCAGCACGGCGCGGGGGGCGCGACCTCGCCCGGCTCCCCCTGCGCGTCGGGTGCGAGCCCGGCCAGGCACCTCCTGTCTCCACGGCCAGCCGGCGCCTCGACGCCTCTGCGCCACTCTGCGGAGGCCCGGCGCGCCAGGGTCGAGGAGGAGATGCGATCCCCGCTCCAGCGCCGCCTCGGGAGCGCCGCACCGCCTTCCCGGCTCGGGGGCGCGGCTTTTGGCGCGGCAAGCACCGCCCCCAACACAGGAGCGAGCACGCCCGGCAAGCTGGCAGCCGAGCCGACAGACGCCGACCCGGACGCTGCGACCCTCTGAGCAGCCCACGGCGGCCGATGGCCGGCCACTTTTCCCGAGTGATTGCAGTGCACGAATCCGATGGCTAACACTTCTCGGCACGTCCAGCTACGCTGCACGCGCGCGCTGTGTGAGGCCAGACCATCGGCCCAGAACACAGTCGTTTTCGGTACGCAGTCCACGCTCACGCGGCTCCGAATCACAGCGCCAGCTTGTAGCCGTACTTCTGGATGAAGAACGCGCTGGCTGCGAACAGGCCGAGGTTGAACAGGAGCGTGTGCGCAGCCACCACGTTGGGGTCCGACCTGTCCATGGCCTTGGCCGCCATGGCCTTGACCTGGTCCAGCGGCGACGCAGATCTGCTAGGCCCTCGAGATGACGGAACGACGAAACACGACTGGTGAGGCGCCGGCAGCAGCGAATGGGGGGAGCGAGGGGGACGAAGCCGTCCTAAGGGAACAGCAGCCCGCATCCGGCATCCTGCGGCACCAGATCAGGACGGGACTGCGGCCCTACGGCTCACGCTGATGAATCTGCCATTGTGGTCCGCTTGCACCCCGTGTGAAGGACCTGGGGGGCGTTGCCGGGCGCGTTCCGCTCGAGCAGAGCCTCGCGCTGGGACCCGTGCGGCTCTGCGTGAGGATGCGAACTTCCCGGCACCCCAGCGACTGCTCCGGGGTCCATGCCTCGCCAGCGCACCCGGTCCAAGCGGCAGACGCTCAAGACCAAGTATGCGGTCGACAAGAAGGTGAGGACGGCGCCGTGCTTGGCGGCCGCTCACTTTCGGTCCTGGCCCGTGCAGTCGCACCCCTTCTCCGTCCGTCCAGGCCTGCGCGAACGCACGATTCAGTGGCCTGGTTTTGTCTTGCGACCGTGAAGATCCGAGTCTTTGCTCTTCGCAGGTCAAGGACCACAACCGCAAGCAGCGCCAGGAGCTCAGGAAGAACCCCGGCGCCGCCGGCAGGAAGCTTGTCAAGGACCCCGGAATCCCGAACCTTAACCCGTTCAAGATTGAGCTTGAGGCCAAGATGCGCCGGTCGACGAAGCTCATCCAGCAGTCGAACCTGCACCAGCAGCGCCGCGCTGCCGAGCTCGCCCGCCGCCGGAAGCTGACCGACGCCGAGCGCCTGCACGAGATGTCCGCGGGCGCCGCCGCCCGCGCCCAGACGCACGCGGTCACCTCGGCCGCGGCCCGGGAGTCCGAGGCCCGCGCGGCCGAGTCCAACTCGGCCGACGCCCTCGCCAAGGGCGCCGCCGAGTCGTCCCGCCGGACCTTCTACCGCCACCTCCGCACGGTGCTGGTCAAGGCCGACATCATCCTCGAGGTCCTCGACGCCCGGGACCCCATGGCCTGCCGCGCCCCCGAGGTGGAGGAGCTTATCCTCCGCGCGGAGGGCAACAAGAAGCTCGTCCTCGTCCTCAACAAGATCGACCTCGTGCCCCCCGCCGTGGTCCAGGCGTGGCTGCGCTACCTCCGCCAGTCCTTCCCCGCGGTGGCGTTCAAGGCCTCCACGCAACAGCAGAAGTCCAACCTCGCCGCCGCCGGCGGGGCCAAGGTCAACCGCGCCGTGCGCTCCGGCGAGGTGCTCACGGGGAGCGGCGCCGCCGGCGCGGACATCCTCATGCAGCTGATCAAGAACTACTCCCGCTCCCACGACAAGAAGAAGGCCGTCACCGTCGGCATCATCGGCTACCCCAACGTCGGCAAGAGCTCCATCATCAACAGCCTCAAGCGCAACCGCGCCGTCGGGGTGTCGTCCGTCCCCGGCTTCACCAAGACCGCCCAGGAGGTCCAGCTGGACGCCAAGGTGCGCCTGCTCGACTGCCCCGGCATCATCTTCGACGACGGCGCCGGCTCGGGCGGCCTCGACGACGGCGGCGCCGGCCTCCTCCTCCGCAACTGCGTGTCGGTCGAGAGCATGCCCGACCCCGAGCTCGCCGTGGCCGGCATCCTCCGCCGATGCGAGCCCGCCAAGCTCATGGCCCTGTACCGCCTCGCCCGCTTCTCCTCCGCCGACGAGTTCCTCACCCTCGTCGCCCGCCAGCGCGGCAAGCTGCTCCGCGGCGGCGAGCCCGACACCACCGCCGCCGCCCGCGCCGTCCTCCAGGACTGGAACAGCGGCAACATCCCCTTCTTCACCGCCCCGCCCGCCGTCGCCGACGACCACGAGCGCGCCGCCATCGTCACGGAGTGGTCCAAGGTGAGACAACCGCCGCGCGCTTGCCCGCCCTCGCTCCGCATCCACGCCTCCCGCAACGACGCACGGACATGTCAGGAACGGGGGCTTGGGCCGGCCTCGCGCCGGTGGCGCGGACCCGCGGGCCCCTGCCGCCGAACTCCGCGGCCGACCCCCTCACCGGGGCCGGCCGCGGCAGGGCGGCACGCCCGCGGGGACGCGCCGTTTACCGCGTGCCCCCGACTCCGTTACATCCGTGCAACATCACCGCCGCCGCGACCCCGCCGGCCCCCCGGTGTCGACGTCTTGTCGCACCGACCGGTCGGCGGATACGGCTTGGCGGCGGGGACCGAGAGTGGGTGCCGCCGATCCCGAGTGCGCGCCCGCGAGGGCGCGCGTCTCGTCCCGTGGCGGCTTCCTAGTGTTCCCCGCGCACCTCAATCTAACCCTTCCTTCGTACTTCCCGCTCCCCCATCCTGCGCGACTGCCCTCGCCACCTTCCCTTTTCCGCTTCTCGCCTTCCACATCTGCCATTGCAGGAGCTTGACCTCGACAGCCTGGAGCGCGCGGAGGAGGTGACCGTGTTCGGCACCCCGGGAGCCGGGACCGCCGCTGTGACGGGCATGGCCATCAGCTCCGGGGCCATGCCTTCATCGTCCAGGGCCGCCGCGGCGCTCGCCGCGGATGACGACGAGGAAGATGATGACGTGGACGACGACGACGAGGGAGCAGCGCCGTCCCTCCCGGCGGCGTCGGCCTCATCGTCGTCATCTGCCGCTGGGGCGTCTTCCGCCCCTGCCTCATCGACCGCGGTGTCGCTCGGATGGGACGACTCCAAGCTCATCGAGCGGGAGCGCCGCCGTGCGGCTGCGGCCGCGAAGCCCGTCAGGGCCGCGTTCGACGAGGAGGAGGCCGCCGAAGCCATGCTTGCGGCAAAGCCGTCAGCGAGCGCGAAGAAGCTCCGCAAAGACCGTCGCCGTGCGGCCCGGGCTGTCGACGGCGACGCCGCCGCCGGCCCCAGTGCCGGCAGCTCATCGTCAGCCGCGGCTGCGGCGCCTGCCGCGGCCGGAGCCTCGGCCTACGATTTTGGAGAGTTCTTTTGAAAAGCCTGCGACTTCAGTGTTTCCGACCCCGGGGCTGGGCGTCCGGGTGCGCATGCATGGTGGCTGCGCAGCATACAAAGCGTGGTTGGGGCTGGGTCGACCCGCTGCTCCGTCTCTGAACTGACGTCACCTGGCCCGCGGCTCGCGGCTTTGATTCACACGGCAAGACCTCGCCAAGCAAGAGCCCATAGAGCGCCAGCCTCAGCCAGCCGAGGCGCGACACAACGGGGAGTGACTCATGTACCAGAAACAGCTCAAGGTCGCTGGCCCAGCTCGGCTGCCAGCCGCTCACGAAGCCGCGCATGCTGTCCATCCGGGACAAGGGCACGACGCAGCACTCACCACAGGCGGCAGAACCGCCGGCGGACCTGCACGGTCTGAAGGAGCGACGGTGCTCTGCGGAATGCCCACCGGCCGGCCCGGCGTCACACTCGCGACGCCATGCGGAGCTCCCGGGCCACGGAGGTGCCCCGGGGCAAGCTTAACCTGCCGGGGTCAGGAAAGCATCGCCGCAGGGCGTACCCTCGGCTCCACGCCCGGCTTGACGTTCCTGACAAGGAGCCTGCATCGCCCAAGGTCGGCAGCGGGGGCGATTCGCCGGAGGGCGAGGCGCAGCACGCGGTCCCATCGCTCCCTATGGCGCCTGGCTTCGCTCCACTGGCGGTGCCGCCGCCGCGGGACCAGCTGCGGGCGTTGCTGCTTGACCCAAGGCGGGGAATTCTCGCCGCGCCTCGAGGATGCGCCGTTGACGCCAAGCGCGGCCTCGCCGTCGTGGCCAACACTGGCCGGAACTGTTTGACGCTGTTTGATCTGCGGACGGGGCGTCATATCCGCGACATCGGAAGGTGCGAGCGGAAGAGCGACCCCGGTGTTTTTCCCGCGGCGCTAAGGCATCCTGTCCGGCCCACGCTGCTTTGCCGGCGCCCCTGCCGCAGCGAGGCGTGCGAGTGTTGTTGTGTCAGTCTCTCGCAGGCATGGGTCAAAGCAGCACGAGTTCAAGTGAGCGGCACGGGCAGGCGGCTCAACGCAGGTGGTGGTACCTCGGGGGCTCCCGAGCCCCAACGCTCGTCCGGTGCCCGGTGCTGCAGCGCCAGCCGTCCTCCCCCCGTGTGCGCTTCCAACGTCCGCAGCTACCCTTCAGGCGTCGCATTCATGCCCCAGACGGGATGGATCGTGGTTGCGGACATGATGAACAACCGGGTCGTGATGGTGACCACGGACGGTGCAGTCGTCAGCACTTTCGGCTCGGACGGGTCAGAGCTCGGCCAGCTGCGACACCCTGCTGACGTGGCCATTGCGGGCAGCTACGTCGTCGTTTCCGAGTGGACAGGCCAGAGGCTGCAGCTGTTCACGCTCATGGGCGCGGCGGTGCGAATCATCGACACGAGAGGCAGCAAGGAATGCTACGGCGTGTGCTACGACGAAGCCCGGCAGCGCATCTTGGCCGTGGATCGTGACGTCGTGGGCTGGAGCGAGTACGGCCTCGACGGAGAGACCCTGCAGCGGTTCAGCGCCGCGGACATGAGCTGCCCGCTCCACCGGCCTTGCGGCATCGGCGTGAACAGCCTGGGCCACGTGATCATCTCCGACGCGGAGCGGAACTGCCTGCACAAGTTCGACCCGTCGGGGACGTGGCTCGGGCAGCTTATCCAGGGCCACACGCCGGCGTTCGACGAGGACACGAGCTCCCAGACCGGCCCCGTCGTCATGCGGTCGCCCCCGACCATCGAGGGCCTGGACCACGCGCCGGGTGCGAGGGTCTCCACGAACATCGCCCGGGCCAAGGAGCTCGAGGCGTTCCCCGAGGAGCGCTACCTCAGGGCGGGCCGGATATTCGCGTTTCCGTGCCTGTTTGACGTCGCCCACTCGGCCGTGCTGGTCTCCTGCATCCTCAGCAACTCGGTGGAGTGGATCACGGACCTGGACGCGACGTTCTCGCGCCGGCGCCTCCTGCTCGGCGCCTTCGTGTGCACGCGAGCCCGTGATCGGTACGAGCGCGACGGCATGACGCTGCCCACCGTTCCGTTCATGGACGCATCGGAAGCCAGGTGCGACGCGCGGGGCCACGCCTGCCAGCTGCTCGAGGCCGAAGCCGGCGAGGAGGAGCCTGACGACGTGACAGCCGTGCCGACCGATGCCGTGGGGATCCCTCACGGCCCGTCCTCTGCGGCGGATGCCGCGCCTACCGTCGCAGGCGGGGCCTTGGCCGTTCGGGCTGCTCGTCCCGCAGTGGCAAGCAGCCCCGGCGCCGGGCCGCTTCCCGCCGCGCAAGGCCGGCGGAGTCACTCGAGCTCAAGACCGTCGTCGGTCGGCCACGGCGACGCGGCTGGCGGCGAAGGCGACACGGGGGCCGGCCACACCGGCGCATCAAGCCCGACCTCGCTTCCTCCGGTGCCGGGGGCGTCCCCCCGCCGGCAAGGGGAAAGCGCACACGCGGCGGGCTTCGGCGCGGCGTCAAGCCCGAGCTTCGGCAGCCCCCCTGCCAGGCGCAGTCCCGAGCCTGGCGGCCCGGACTCGCATCCCCGGGCCTCTGCGCACGCCCCGCCGGCGTCGTCGCCCAAGCTCCCGGCAATGACCACGAGCAGCCGATTCACGGCGCGCCCCGCTGTGGCACCCGGCTCGGCCAGCATCCACGGCAGCTCGAGCGCCCCCAGCCACGCCGGCCACGGGGCCCGCGCGCCCGGCAGCCCGCAGCGGCACATCGCTGGGTCGCTCAGCGCCGACGCGGCCCTCGGGGGAGTGCCTGTGGGACCCGAGGCGCTGCGTCTGCTGCAGGGGCTGCAGCAGCGGGGTTTCCTCATCCGCCAGCCCCCGCGGGGGCACCCCATGCCCCCGCCCCAGGGCCACCACCCTGGCCCGGGCTGGAGCGCCGCGGGACCGCCGCCATGGTGGTCACACCACCCGGGCGCGCACCCTCCCGCCGGGATGCACCCCGGCGCTCTGCCCCAGGGCCACGGGTGGCCCCCCCACCCTGCGACGACTGCATCCGACCACTCAGGAAGGGTGCCGCCGGGATCTGACGGCAGCCTGGCGTTCGCCCACGGAGCGGCGGGAGCGAGCCTGCCGGCAGGGTTGCCCCACGTCTCCCGCGCAGGGCCGCCCCATCACGTGCCGTGGCAGCAGAGCGCGGGCAGCTTCCAGCCGGGGCCCCACCCGCACGCCGTGGGCGCGGGACAGCCGCATCCCAGCGGCCCGGCCTCATCCCAGCCCCGGCAGGGCCACGCGGACCCGCACCGGGCCCACGCAGGCGGCTATCCCGTGGCTCCTGGCTGGCCGACCCGCTAGCGGTCGGCCGGCCAACATTGTGCCTGCTGCGCTTGTGCTTGTTCAACCCCCTCTCCGGGGGGCGCTTGCGCTTCCTGCCGTGGGACGGAAGGCACTTGATCTGCTCTCCCTTTGTGTGCCAGCCTCGTTAGGCCGGCTTTGTCCTTGGTCCCGAGCTTGCAACGGGCGGTGCAGGAGCTTGCCTTGTGCATCCCCGCCCCCTTGCGACTTCTGCCGCTTCTCGTGTTTGCGTGCGGCCGTTGTGTCCCTCTTTCGCTGCTTGTGTTGTCAGCCTCGCACCGTGAACGCGTGTGAGCGAACGAGCTGGCTCGCAACCACCTCAATCAAGCTTCTGAGGGGAGCGCCGCTCCGCCGCTCTCAACCGGCCGACCGCACGCCGGGTCGTAGACCTCAACGCCAGCGCAATGATCACGAACCTACCGGAACCGCAACGAAAACATGCCCCCATTCAATGCCAGAGGATCCGGCAGAGGGAGGCTGGCCACGCCGCTTCCAGCAGCTGCCGACGCCAACGAAGCGCGCTCCCTCACCCAGACCGTGGAACGGTCTCACAACCTCAGCTGCCGGTAGCGGGCATGTGCGCTCGCCACGCAATCACGCTTCCCCGCGGAGCATTCTCTGCGGCAGGAGCGACAGGCCCCGCAGCGACATGTGGTTGGTCACCGCGCACTGCGCCACGGTCAGGATGAGCCGGTCGGCCAGGTCCTGCGGCGGCAGCGCGTCCTGGCTGGCCTCACCCCAAGGGTTGGGACGAGGGTGGGCAGCCGTGCCGAGGCTTCCGGACAGCTCCGCAGCCACAGACACGCTTCGCGACGCCCGCGCTCTGCCCCGCGACGATGACCTGGCGCGCGATCCCCTGCCTGGGCTCGGGGACGGGGTCGAACCCGTGGCGGAGGCAACGGCCACCCGGTGCCCGGCGCCGCCCGGCGCTGCAGGAGCGCGGTCTGCGAGCTGCTGCCGCGCCTCCTTGATCAGCTCGGTGGGCAGGTTGTTTGGGCACGCCTGGGATGACGCGAGGCGGGCCAGGGCCTCGAGGAACGACGTCAGGGTCAGGTGGGTGTGCCGGAACCGCCTCCGGGCCCTGGCAGAGCGGTGGAGCTCGTCGATGACCGTCGGGTTGGAAAACTGGAACAGGGACCTCGCGTCGCGCTCGGTGAGCCGCTGGGACGACGCCAGCTCCTGCGTGATGACGGGCGCGGGCTTTCCGGCGGCGCCGCCGGCTCCCCTTGCCCCCTGTGCGCCCGCCATCACGGCCCCGACCACGCCTCCGCCGCCGCCGTAGAAGCCTGCGGCGGCCAGGAAGTCGATCCACTGCGTGATGCTCATGAAGGGCTTGGACGCGTCCGTGTCCGAGGTGGCGAAGCGCCGGAAGAGCGCGGCTACCTGGCGCCAAAAGCGGCGGAAGACCGCGTCCACGGGGGCGGCGTAGAGCTGTTCGATCCGGAACTGGTTGGAGAAGGGCTCCGACGGGTCCGCGATGCCGAACATCCGGAGGGCCGCGGGGACCACGTGCCTGGTGAGGAGCATGTCGAGCGACGCGGCGGGGCCGGTAATGCCGGAGCTCGCCGGGTATAGGATGAGCGCGGACCTCACGAGCACCTCCTGCAGCTCGTACCGGCACAGGGCGTGGTCGGGGTTGGCCTCGTCGTCCTTGAGCTCCACGTTGGCGGCCACGAAGGCCGTGTCAAGCACCGCCTCCTTCTCCCGCGACGTGATGCCCATGTCCCGCCGCATGTCCGTCCACAGCCCGAAGGAGATGGAGAACGGGTCGCTCCCCGACGCGCTGCAGTAGAGCCGGAACAGCTCCCGCGTCACCGGGTAGTAGCGCTTCAGGACGGGCTTGAGCGCCGCGCGCTGCGTGGCGTCCGGGACCACCCGCTCGATCTTCGTGTACGTCCAGTCGGCCTCGAAGCAGCGGTCCAGCAGAGCCGGCGTGTCGACGAGCGACTCGGCGTCGGTCTCCGAGAGACGGGCCCGGAAGACCGACGACTCGGCCGTCCACTGCCCCGGCAGCGGACCCCGCCTCACGGCGGCGCTGGTGAGCTTGGACCCCGCGCGCCCGCCCATGGTCCGTGCCTGCTCGGGGAACTCGACCGTGACGCTGGCAAAGGCGTGTCGCCGCTCCAGGACGCGCTGCAGCGTCTCCCACACGTCCTGCATCGCGTCCTCGCTCGACTCAGGCGCGGCGCTGGCCTCGTCCGGGAGCGCCAGCCCGGCGAGCGGCGAGCCGCGGAGGCGCCGCAGGCCCGCCAGCTTGTCCTCCAGCAGGAAGGCCTCCGCATCAATGACCAACGCGCCCGCGGGGCTCGACGCTCCGGCCACCGTGCCGAGGTTGGCGAGGCTCACGCCGCGGTCGGCGTCGGCCGCCGACGGCGCGGCCCCGGTAGGCACAGTCTGCACGGCCATGCACCCGAAGTGGGCCGGAAGGAGGTGCCGGAGCAGAGCCCGCGCCCGGTCGTGCCGCTCCGAGCGCACCACGCCCGACTTGGCTGGGGCAGACGCTGCCGCGCCCTTGCCCGTCGGCTTGGCGCGAGCCGAGGCGGCCGATCCCTTGGTGGCCTTGCCGCTGCTGGCGGCAGCTTCTGTTGCCTGCCTCGCCTCCTCCGCGGCCTCGGCGGCCTCGGCTGCCGCCTGGACGGCGGCCCCCTCCTCGTCGATGGCCAGCGCGAGCTCATCCAGCAGGCCGGCTGGGACGTTCAGCTCGCGGTGGACCGGCAGGCACGTGTTCTCCAGCCCCAGCTCGGAGAGGACGGAGTTCCCGCCCACGGCGAGCGAGGGACCCGCCCCGGACGCGCCGGCACCGGACACGAAGCCCTCGGCAGGGTGCGCGGCGCCCGACCCGGACCTGCCGGGGTGGAGGCCGGCGCCGGCGGAGAGCCCCGAGGACACGTCCAGGCCGAGGGGCGCGCGGACCGGGTCGAGGGCCCGCACCAGGGCGAGGGTGGCGAGCTTGCCGAGCGGGTTGAACCCGACACGTAGGGCCCGGAGCGTGGAGTTCCGGCTCAGGGCGAGGGCGAGGCAGCGCCCGGTCCGCTCCCCTAGCTTGTTGTTGCTCAGGTCCAGCTCCACGAGGGACGGCAGCGCGGCCTCCCCGCGGTGGGACGAGCCGGAGGCGGACCCGCCGGGCGCGGACATGTCGCCGGCGAGCATCGCCGCAAGGGTCGGGCCGACGTCGTCGTCGAGGCCGCAGAAGGCGAGGGAGAGCGAGCGCAGGAAGGACCGCGGGAGCGGCCCCGGAAGGAGGGGCAGCGACACGGACTGGAGCGTCGCGAGCACGGGATCCGACGGCATCGGCGCGCCGCCCATGACGCTCTCGATTGGGGTGCACGGCCCCTTGGGAAAGTCCTTGGGGTCGGACGACGACGACGGTGACGAGGAGGATGCCCCAGAGCGACCCTTGGAACCGCTCTGGAGTCGGGCGACGAGCCGCCGCAGCCGGGAGCGGCGGGCCTTAAGCGCGGCCCTCGCGGCGCGCCACAGGGCCGCGCCCTGGCCGCCATCGATCGCCTGCCTGTCCTCGGAAGGGGTGGCGCTGATGCTGACGGGGAGGAGCATGACAGCGGGGCTGCAGAGGGCGCGAAGGAGGGGGAGGAGCCCCCTGGACCCCATGCCGTTCCAGGCCAGGTCCAGGGCCTGCAGGGACGGTATGCCCGCGAGGCGGCACGCCGGGGCGGCGCTGCGGTCGGT
>Ga0306871_1000995_pt1 | contig 10549 bp, 8 predicted proteins | sample AntRauMeHopE1497_FD_190447 | JGI IMG/M metagenome (GOLD analysis project Ga0306871, IMG submission 190447) | Saline lake microbial communities from Rauer Islands, Antarctica - Metagenome Hop E1 #497 (v2) (version 2) | ecosystem: Environmental > Aquatic > Non-marine Saline and Alkaline > Saline ... | reverse complement strand
GATAGGCAGAGAACTCTTTAACGAATCAAAATAACGAGGTTCATCAGTGCCCATTATTCAATCAAAAATAAATACAAAAAATGATGCCTTTGCAGAAAACCGTTTGCATATGCAGGCCCAAGTAAATGATTTGCAGCAAAAAGTGGCTCAAATCATGCTGGGAGGCGGAAAATCTTCACGAGAACGCCACCTCTCACGCGGTAAATTACTGCCAAGAGATCGTATTGAGGCCTTAATAGATAAAAACTCGAGCTTTCTAGAAATTGCTCAGTTCGCTGCATGGGAAGTATATGACGACTATGTGCCCTGCGCAGGTGTTGTTGCGGGCATTGGCAAGGTTAATGGTATAGAGTGCATGATTGTGGCTAACGATGCGACGGTGAAAGGGGGCAGTTACTACCCTCTTACCGTTAAAAAGCATTTGCGTGCCCAAACCATAGCCCAAGAAAATAACCTACCGTGTATTTATTTAGTCGATTCGGGTGGCGCTAATTTACCCAGACAAGACGATGTTTTCCCAGACAAAGAGCATTTTGGGCGAATATTTTTTAATCAAGCCAATATGTCTGCTCAGAATATCCCGCAAATAGCCGTAGTAATGGGCTCGTGCACCGCAGGTGGTGCCTATGTCCCTGCTATGGCCGACGAATCTATTATAGTGCGAGAGCAAGGCACTATATTTTTGGGCGGACCGCCTTTAGTAAAGGCCGCTACAGGTGAAATTGTCACGGCTGAAGACTTAGGCGGAGGCGACGTACATTGTCGAACTTCAGGCGTAGTTGACCATCTTGCCAATAATGACCATCACGCATTGAGCATTGCGCGCGATGCAGTCGCTAGACTAAACAGACCGACACCAAGTGCGTTGCAAAAACATCCTAGCATAGCGCCACGCTACCCTATAGATGAAATATACGGCATTATTCCAAAAGACAGCAAACAAACCTATGACGTAAAAGAAATTATTGCGCGCATAGTAGATGACAGTGATTTTCATGAATTCAAAGCCCTTTACGGCACTACACTAGTGTGTGGTTTTGCCCGCATAGAAGGCTTTGAAGTAGGCATATTAGGCAATAATGGAATTTTGTTTGGTGAAAGTGCATTAAAAGGCGCTCATTTTGTCCAACTATGCTGCCAACGCAATATTCCGCTCGTGTTTTTACAGAACATTACTGGCTTTATGGTAGGCAAGCAGTATGAAGCCAACGGCATTGCCAAACATGGCGCGAAAATGGTCACCGCAGTGGCCTGTGCTCAGGTACCTAAACTCACGGTACTGATTGGCGGTAGCTTTGGCGCGGGTAACTACGGTATGTGCGGCCGAGCCTACGACCCTCGTTTCTTATTTATGTGGCCTAATGCCAGAATTTCAGTTATGGGCGGGGCTCAGGCTGCAGGGGTATTAGCACAGGTAAAAGAAGGTCAAGCGCAGCGCGAAGGCTTGAGTTTAAGTAAAGAAGTGATAGACGCGATTAAACAACCTGTCATTGATACTTACGAACGCCAAGGCCACCCTTATTACGCATCGGCGCGTTTGTGGGATGATGGCGTAATCGACCCGGCCGATACCCGCAAAGTACTCGCGCTGGCGCTTTGTGCGGCTAATAACAAAGCTATTGCAGAAACCAAACATGGTATTTTTAGAATGTAAGTGTTGGCATATTTCGCGCCTGTGAACCGTATTGGTGGAAAACAAGTGCTCAAATTGGCTGTAAAATGCAATAGCTGACGCTATAAAACTAATGGAAAACGTCGCTACCGTGAAATAAACATCAAACATCTAAGGTGAGATTATTGTAATGAGTCATGTTGAATTAAATATAGAAAACGCAGTTGCCACGGTTACGCTTAACCGTCCCGAGGTCCATAACGCCTTTAATGAGCACGTTATAAGCAATTTGATTGACTGCTTTGAGCGCGTAGAAAATGATGACAATATACGCGTTATGATTTTACAGTCGACGGGGAAATCATTTAGCGCTGGCGCTGATCTTAACTGGATGAAAAAGATGGCATCCTACAGCGAAGAACAAAACCTAGCCGACGCTCAGCAATTAGCACTTATGCTGTCGAAACTGTTTCATTTATCAAAACCCACTATTGCAAAAATTCAAGGCAGCGCATTTGGCGGCGCAGTTGGCTTAGTGGCATGCTGCGATATTGCTATTGCTAGTCGTATGAGTAAATTTTGCTTAAGTGAAGTAAAACTAGGCTTAATACCGGCAACCATTTCGCCCTACGTTATTCAGGCGGTCGGCCCTAGACTCGCAAAACGCTTATTTATGACCGCTGAGGTTATATCATCTAGGCGTGCCAGAAGAATAGGTCTCATCAGTGAAGCGGTTAGTGAAGATGAATTAGACAGCGAAGTCGCTAATATTGCGTCCCAACTGCTCAAAAATGGCCCTGTTGCGGTATCACTGGCAAAAGCTTTGGTGGATCACATCGCCTTTAAGCCAATTGATGCTGATATGATGCGATATACTAGCAAACAAATTGCCGCAGTACGCGTATCAAATGAAGGCCAAGAAGGCCTTGCTGCCTTTTTAGAAAAGCGTCCTGCGAACTGGGTAGACACTCATGATTAAAAAAATTCTTATTGCTAATCGCGGTGAAATAGCCTGCCGAGTCATGAAAAGTGCACATAAGCTTGGTATCGCAACGGTTGCCGTGTATTCGCAGGCCGACACTAATGCTCAGCATGTTAAAATGGCAAATGAAGCGGTTTACTTAGGTGAAGCGCCGGCCACGAAAAGTTATCTTAACGGCGATTTGATTATACAAAAAGCTAAGTCCTTAGGTGTTGATGCAATTCACCCCGGCTACGGATTCTTATCAGAAAACGCTAATTTTGCCGATAAATGTGAGCAAAATGGCATTATTTTCATAGGGCCAAATTCTTCCGCCATACGTGCAATGGGGTCAAAGTCGGCGGCAAAAACTATTATGGAAGCCGCCAATGTGCCCTTGGTTCCCGGCTATCATGGCGACAATCAAGATCCCAGTTTCTTACGTGATCAGGCCAATGCGATGGGCTACCCCGTTTTGTTAAAAGCAGCAGCCGGTGGCGGTGGCAAAGGCATGCGCCAAGTATGGCAAGAAAAAGATTTTTTTGAGGCACTAGACGCCGCCAAACGTGAAGCAATGAACGGCTTTGGCGACGACATTATGCTGATTGAAAAGTACCTAACCGAACCAAGACATGTCGAAATACAGGTATTTTGCGACAATTTTGGCAAGGGCGTATATTTGTTTGAAAGAGATTGCTCCGTGCAGCGCCGTCACCAAAAGATAATAGAAGAAGCTCCCGCGCCGGGGATGACAGCCGACATTCGCCAGCAAATGGGCGAAGCCGCACTTAAAGCCGCCCATGCTATTGGCTATACAAATGCAGGTACCGTTGAGTTTTTACTCGACAGCGACGGCGCATTTTATTTTATGGAAATGAACACTCGTTTGCAGGTAGAGCACCCCGTAACTGAATTTATTACAGGCGAAGATCTGGTTGAGTGGCAAATAGCCGTGGCCAACAACCTGCCCTTACCAAAATCACAAGAAGCGTTGTCAATCAAAGGCCATGCTTTTGAAGCGCGAATTTATGCGGAAGACCCACATAACGAGTTTTTGCCCTCTACCGGCTTAATCGAATATCTCCTTGAACCGCCTAAAAGCGAACACGTACGAATAGACTCTGGTGTGGTATCGGGCGACGAAGTTTCTATTTATTACGACCCCATGATTGCAAAACTGGTGGTATGGGCGGAAAATCGTGATCAAGCATTGGCGCTTCTCATTACATCTTTACAGCAATATATGATTTGTGGGGTAACCACCAATATTCCTTATCTGATTCAAGTTGCTAGCAGCGAGCCGTTTCGAAAAGCAATCCTCACCACTGACTTTATTGAACGACATGGTAACGTAATTGTCACTAATAATAAGAAGATTCCTGACAGCGTGCATGGCCTAAGCCCAGCGCAAATAATAGCAGTAAGTGCCATGCTGAGCCTTAGCAATACAAATGATGTTAACCATAACGCTTATACAAGCAGCGTAAGTTACCCAGGATTTAGACTCAACCACACACTAGCGCAAGAGCTTGAATTTACACATGGTGACAATTATCACCGTTATTCACAAAAACACATCGATGAAAACACATGGTCTGTCACTATTAACGACATAGATCACGTTTACAGCGCTTCAAAAACACAAAATGTGCTCAATGTTGATGCTCGCGAGCATATCGCAAGCTACCCTATTTATGAAAATGACGATGTGGCATGGTTGTTAGACAACACCGGCGAGCTGAAAGTTATTAAGCCTAAAATCAATATGGGCACTGAAGGCGAGCAATTGCACGCTGGTGATGTTCTTGCGCCCATGAACGGCACGCTGGTGGCCATGAACGTAAAACAGGGTCAGCGGGTTGAAAAAGACGACTTACTGGCCGTGGTTGAGGCCATGAAAATGGAGCACAGCATGCGCGCGCCATTTGCAGGCACCGTAAGCGAATGTTTTGGCAACAAAGGCGACTTAGTCGACGGCGGCCAAGTGTTAGTATCGCTTAAAGCCGATCTAGCTGACAGCTCTGCTGCCGACGAACAAAAAATGAGCGTGTAAAATGCAAGTGAATTACCCGACCCATGCAAACATTGTTGAAGTAGGGCCAAGAGATGGCTTACAAAACGAAGCAAGCCTGTTACACATAGCAGACAAGGTTAATTTGATAAATGCTTTAAGCCAAGCTGGCCTTCAGCATATTGAATCAGGCAGTTTTGTGTCGCCTAAGTGGGTGCCACAAATGGCTAATTCTGATCAGGTATTTGCCAATATTACGCGAAAAGCAGGCGTTATTTACAGCGCCCTTACACCCAATCTTAAAGGCTATGAGGGCGCCTCAGCAGCAAACGCCGATACGGTGGCTGTTTTTGCAAGTGCATCAAGCTCGTTTTCAATGAAAAATATTAACTGTGATATTCCCACCAGTATTGAGCGTTTTACCGCCGTTATAGAACAAGCAAAAAAAGACAATAGGCCGGTAAGAGGCTATGTTTCGTGCGTATTAGGCTGCCCTTACGAGGGTGATGTGTCACCTCAAGCAGTATTAGATGTGACCAAAGCACTACTGGATCTGGGCTGCTACGAAGTGTCTTTAGGCGATACCATTGGTGTAGGCACAGCGCTTAAAACAAAAAAGCTAACTGATTTATTAATATCGCAGATATCTATAAACAAACTTGCTTTGCACTGTCACGATACCTATGGACAAGCCCTTACCAATGTTCTTATTGGTTTGCAGCAAGGCATTAATACTTTCGACTCGTCAGTGGGTGGACTGGGCGGCTGTCCTTATGCGGCCGGTGCGTCTGGTAATTTAGCCAGTGAAGACCTTGTGTATATGCTCAATAATATGGGCATTGAAACCGGTGTAGACTTACAAAAGCTGGTGCATATTGGCCAAGAGATCAGCGATGTCTTAGGGCGAAAAAATCAGTCTAAAACAGGCATTGCTCTGTACAATAAAGTAACTTAGTATAGATTTACGTTAATATGAAATTAATGAATAAAAAATATGGAAAAGCCCAACAATCGTTATATTAGTAATCTTACTCGCGACACATACGCTTTAATTCTCGCTGGTGGCAGAGGTTCAAGGCTTTACGAACTAACAAATTGGCGCGCAAAACCGGCCTTGTATTTTGGCGGTAAATTCAGAATAATCGATTTCCCTCTGTCAAACTGCATTAACTCCGGCATTCGTAATATAGGCGTATTAACACAATACAAATCACATTCTTTAATTCGCCACTTGGTCAGAGGTTGGGGCCACTTCAAAAAAGAATTAGGCGAGTCGGTAGAAGTATTGCCTGCCTCGCAGCGATTTTCGGAAGACTGGTATCAAGGCACCGCCGATGCAGTGTACCAAAACATCGACATTATAAGAGATGAGTTGCCCAAATATGTCATGATCTTGTCGGGGGATCATATATACAGAATGGATTACGGCCCCATGCTTGCTCAACACGTCGAGTCTGGTGCAAAAATGACCGTTAGCTGCATGTCAGTGCCCATTGCGCAAGCGCGCGATTCTTTTGGCGTAATATCGGTTAATGAACAAAACCAAGTCACCGGATTTGTTGAAAAACCAAGTAACCCAGCCCCCTTAATTGACGACCCTGGCTCTTGTCTGGCCTCAATGGGAAACTATGTGTTTGATACCGACTTCTTGTTTGAACAGCTTGAATTAGATGCGCAAAATGGAAACTCAGCGCATGATTTTGGGAAAGATATTATTCCTAGTATTATAGACAATCATCGAGTATGCGCATTTGACTTTAAAAAGAGCGCTAAAAACGATTCATACTGGCGCGACGTGGGCACGCTTGACAGTTTCTGGGAAGCTAACATGGAGCTAGTAGCCCCTATTCCCGAGCTTAATTTATACGACAAACTCTGGCCTATTTGGACCTATCAAGAGCAGCTACCTCCCGCGAAATTCGTGTGGGAGCAAGACGATCGTCGAGGCGAAGCCTTAAATTCTTTAGTGTCTGGCGGCTGCATAGTGTCGGGGGCCACAATAAGGCGCAGCATTTGCTTTTCAAACGTAAAAGTCATGTCTTATTCAGACGTACACGAATCTGTTTTATTACCAGGGGTTGAGGTTGCGCAAAACTGCATTATCAAAAAAGCCATTATTGATCGCCGTGCCATTATACCTGAGAACACCCACATAGGCGTGAACCACGATGACGACCGTGCAAGAGGGTTCAGAGTGTCTGAAAACGGCGTTGTGCTGGTGACCCGCGAAATGTTAGCGGCGCTCAAATAACGTTTAAACGCAACAAATTTGCTTGCCTTTAGGAGCCGTTAAGCCCATATCGGCAATCGCTATTTCAATCAGCGCAGCAACTTCTATAGGATATTCTAAGGGAAACATATGTTTCCCTTTTTTAAATTCAAGGTGGGTAATACTTGGGTTTGCTTTCAAAAACGGTTTTCTCAACACTGGCACACAAACATCCGTATTTTTGCCTGTAATCAAGCGTCCTGGTATTTTCAATTTACCCGCATAAGACGGCAAGTTATGCGGAATAGTCCGAAAAATATTGGCCTCTATTTCTACATCAAAAGTAAGATGATGGTGGTCGTCTTGCTCTTGCACCACGCACGATACATAATCTTTGATACAATCTGGGTCAAAGTCTTTGAATAAGGACTTTGCCGCAAAGTATGCGTGTAAGTCTTGTTCTATGTGCCATTTTTGTCTTCTGAGCACCGTAATGCCCGCAGGCGTCAGTCTGTTTATGAGCTTGTTGCGCTTGGCAAATCTAAACACGTATCGGGCTAAGCCCGTCATTAAGGGTGGATCTAGCATTATTAGGGCAGAAAATAAATCAGGCCGCAGGCATGCGCTCATATAGCTGACCACCGCACCAAACGAATGACCTATGGCGACTACTTTTTCGTGTTTTCCCTTGTTCTTTTCAATATAGTCAATCATTTCTGCTACTTGATTTTCCCAATTATCGTTTAAAGGATAACAAGGGTTGTGGGCGAATTTTTCCAAGGCTATTACGGCATACTGCTTAGGTAAATGGTCAAAGAGTTTCTGATAGCTCCCCGACGGGAAACCATTGGCGTGCGCAAAGTGCACTATAGTATGCTGTTCATTCGTTGTCATAAGCGTCTTATTTTTTATTATCCGCAATAAATGCAGAGGGCGTTACCTTATACCAGCGTTTAAACGCGCGTCGAAAATTCGCCATGTCGACAAATCCAAGTGTAGCTGCGGTTTGCGCAACAGAGTAGCCGTAAATGAGTAGGCATTCTTTTGCGATTGCAGCCTGATGAATATCTAAGATTGTTTTAAAGCTAGTCCCTTCACTTTTTAAGTAGCGATGTAAACTACGCGCGCTCACATTGAGCTGCGTCGCTACATCACCTAAACAAGGCCTTGAAGACTGATACTGCATTAAACACTGTTGGACTTTACCTGTATAACTAGCAAATCGCAACCATCGTGCAAGCTCCTGCTCACAGGCTCTTTGTGCCTGTATAAAGCTCAATTTATCTACGTTAGGAATTTTAGCTTGTAAACTACGCTTATCAATCGCAATACCGCAGTAGCCGTAATTAAATTCTATTTTTTTCACTGCCAAACTATTATATTTCTCAGCGTAAGCGGGTTTTTCATAGTCAAAAAATAAACGCGATATAGACAAACTAGGCACACTTTGTAGCAGGGCTGCAAATACATTTAACACACCGCCAGTTACCGCTTCTATTACAAAACGATGCAGCTCTCCTTGCCAATGTGTGTCTTTGGCTAAGACCACTACCTCGGTGTCGTACGACACAATGCTAATTTCAATAAAGGGAATACGGATGACCAAATAGCGCTGTACGAACTTAATCATGTCTTCGATGGTTTCGCAATTTAATAACGCAAGGCCAAATGTGCCGTGGTGCGCAATTTGTAATTTTCTGCCAACGGTTAAGCCTAAATGCTCTCTGCTTGGGTGAGCCAAGGCTTTTTTTAAAAGCTGATCAAATTGAGCGGGGTCTAATTTAGTATCATACGAGTACAGCTTATCTTTGCTAATACCCTGCTGCTGAAGCCATTCGTGTATAGGAAATGCATGCTCTTGCAACACATCAATTAGGTGTCCTAAGTAATATACCGGCACATATTGCATAAATTCACCTTCCGTTATTTCACTTAAATAAGCAAATATACGTCTTTTCCTGCCAATTGGCAATTAAAGACTCCTTTTTGACAATCCTAATCCTCACCCAATCACTATTATTGGTCCACACTATCGCTATAGTTAAAAAAGGAGTTGCCATGTGTTTCACTATTTAAAGTTTTTTCACTATTACGCGATCGTGCTGTTAGGATGCGCATTTTTATTGTTTGCTGACTACTTCATCCTTATTGGCTTTGCCATGTTTGCGAGTATATATGTGCTTGGCGACGCTCTATTTGGCGATGATACCAGTACGCCTAACCTAGCAAATAGGGCGGTAATAAACGCTATGCTGTATAGCTCTGCGCCATTGCTTGTGGTGCTACTCACCAGCGCATTGTGGTTAGTAACACCCTACAATTGGGCTTTTATGGTGACACTTTCAGAATTCATCGGCTATGACTTTGTGCAGGCTAAGCGAAATACTAGCGGGTTTGAATTAACGGTAGCCGTGGTATTTTGTGGGCTCATGTTGAGCGGTATCGCCACCGTGGTAGGTCACGAATTAGTGCATCGTATTGCCAAGCCTATCGATGTTTGTTTTGGCCGATGGTTAATGAGTTTAACCTTAGATGCTAACTTTTCAATAGAGCATGTTTATCATCATCACGCCAAAGTAGCCACCGAGGCTGACCCGGTCACCGCGCCGCGTGGCAGAAATGTATACGTGCACACTGTGTATGCCATTATTGGGACGAATAAATCTGCTTGGAACATTGAGAAAAAGCGCTTAGCACGCAAAAAACAAGCACTGCTTAGTCATCATAATAAAGTAATCCGTGGCTGGTTAATGTCGGCCCTTTATTTATTCGCTGCAGGTGTGATCGCCGGTTGGCAAGGTGCCTTATTCTTAGGCTTAATTGGAGCTACTGGCAAATGTATATCGGAAATCGTGAATTACATGGAGCACTACGGCTTAGTGCGTGATCCTCGTCAGCCGGTAAAACCCAAGCATTCATGGAATTCAAACAGGAAAATTAGCACTTGGGCTATGTTTAACCTGCCTCGTCATTCTCATCATCACGAGCATGGCGCTATGCCCTTTGAAAAATTACAGCCTATGCCAGAAGCGCCCATGATGATAAGCGGCTATGTGTCGACCATTGGTATTGCTCTTATACCACCGCTTTGGTTTGCGCTTATGAAACCAAAACTTGCGCATTGGGACTCACATTTCGCGAATAAAGAAGAACTAGACATTATTGAGCAGCAAAACATCAAACGACGTCAACGTCCCCTTATTGCCTATTTTTACTAATAATAAGCATGCCCAATCTACTTAGATAAATTGGGCATCACTTTATTATTGTCTTTAATAAAGCTTCATGCTGTGCATCGATAATAAAGTTTGATAAAAAATAATATAGCTTGATAATTTATATTAAGGTTTGATAATAACTCTTCATTACTGATCAGCAAAATTGATAAGAGCTTAGATTAATATGCTATTTATTTAACTTTTACCCTTAGACGAGTTACGACCTAAAGCCGACATAAGGAAATTCGAACTATCAGCCCATATTGTGCGAAAAATAATGGTCCGATTAATCCAACCCGACTGACCTATTGTGGTTGAATTAGCAGGACACCTCAATAAAGGATAAACTCCAATTTATTGAGGTGTAAAAATGACTAAACGTACAAATAAGAATGACCCAAATGATTTTAAGCAAGAAGCGGTATCACTGGTAACTGAGCAAGGTTATTCAGTTGTTGAGGCGGCTGCTTCATTCAATATTACTGATAAATTACTTTATAATTGGGTGGCAAAATTTAAAGAACAAAATGAAAAGTCT
>Ga0306871_1000989_pt1 | contig 10572 bp, 11 predicted proteins | sample AntRauMeHopE1497_FD_190447 | JGI IMG/M metagenome (GOLD analysis project Ga0306871, IMG submission 190447) | Saline lake microbial communities from Rauer Islands, Antarctica - Metagenome Hop E1 #497 (v2) (version 2) | ecosystem: Environmental > Aquatic > Non-marine Saline and Alkaline > Saline ... | reverse complement strand
TGCGCAGCCATGCTGGAGAGCTTCGATCTTCTGGAGGTGAGTAGCGCAACCTCTGACATTGCCAACATCGCGTTCGTGAGAATAAGGACAAGCAGAAGAAGGATTTCCACGAGCCACTTTCTCCACCAAGCGGCGGACTTATTGAATGAGAAAGATTCAGTTGCGCAACTCAATCATAGCCGCAGCTAAATAGTTTTGTCTTATTTCGGCTAACTTCTGGCGACCGATAGCTCTAAATTCCTGAGTGTGCAATCGAGGCCTCCAGGTCTTTACCCTTGCCAACGCATTTAGGAGTGCGCCGCCATCAAAAAATTCATTCCTTACAAATTTCGTCCCTCTGTGCACTCTCCCTGTTCGGATTACGTCTCAATTCGATAACAATCAATTCGCGGAAAGCACGATTTTGATCCTCTCATGAGCCAGTGAAGGGGACAATTACGCATCATGCACAAGTCCAAGATGCACTGAATAGGAATCTGAGATTCCGTTTGAGTGCATCGTTATTTTTTGATTTTGGCTCTATTCGGTCCTATGGACTCTGATGTCCGGGGATGGAATTAGAGCCGAAACTATCTCGGGATTCTGCTCCCAAATAGAGCTCATTTCTGCCATCGTACGCTCCATGATTGCAAGCATGGAGCTGGCCGCTTTATCGGCATTCCCTGCCTGAATCGCAACTGCAATATCAACATGCAACTGAAGCGCTTCTGGGGCTGGAAATTGAGGCATTAGATTGTATTGAGTCCGACCCTGCAAGACCTCGTCGACTAAGTGATGCAGCTTGGCGAACATTTCGTTACCACTCATTTCGAGCACAAGGGTGTGAAATTTTGTGTCTAGTTCGAGAAACTCTTCCGACTTACCCTCGCGCCCTGCACGCCATAAATTGCCCGCTAATCCAACCAACTCACTAGATTGTGCCATTGGAGCGCGGATCGCTGCCATACGAGCAGCGGCAGGTTCAATTGCTTGTCGAAGTTCAGTTAGCGATCTCAGCTGAGCGACTCGAGTTGCTCCGGCCAGGCGCCAACGGATAACTTGTAAGTCGTAAACATTCCATGCGGTAAATGGTGAGACTGTCATACCTACGCGTCGTTTTGGAGAGATGATCCCTAGGGCTTCAAGAGCCCTAAGTGCCTCACGAACTACGGGCCGGGAGACTTGAAAACGGGTCTCAATCGATTCGGTCGTGAACGTTGCTCCAGGGGGAGTTGTGCTGCCACAAATTTCTCTTCCGAGCGTCTCGAGAACATGCTCTCTGAGGTCACCTTTTGGGTGAGCTCTGGATGCGCTTCCGTTCTTCTCTGATGAGAGTTTCGAGTCTTCGGTTGCCTTCACCTTCTGATGTTATCTCATTGGCAAGGGTATTTGACAAGTATGACAATAAGGAGTATTTTCTCACATTAAGGCAGACGTATAGACGCGTGTGTTGCGGTTCGTGACAAAGATGCGCGTACCGAGAAGGGGAGTCACCGTGAAGTTAAACTCATTGGCCATCAAGCCAATAGCTGCCGTTACTGCAGCATTATTCGTGGCATCACTAGCCGGTTGCGCCGCTGCGGAGGAGACTCCGACTACTGGAGCTACTAGCGCGCCAGCAGCAGCTAGCAGCATCGAAGGCACAACTATCCGAGTCACATTGGCAAATCACGTCTGGACAGAATCCATCAAGGAGTTTGTTGCCGAATTTGAGGCAGAAACAGGAGCCACGGTGGAGATTTCTCAGCTTGCTGAGGACCAGCTATCGGACCAGTACAACGTGAAGCTCAACGCAGGTACTGACGAGATTGATGTCTTGATGTACCGTCCGCTGCAGGAAAACAAGCTTTTCGCAAGCAACGGCTACCTGGCTGACATAACCGACCTAGCCAACGGCGATGCGGAATGGGATTGGGCGGACTTCCAGCCAGGACCAGCCGCACTAACTAGTTATGAGGGCGCTGTTGTTGGTGTGCCGATCATCACCGAAAGAACGGTTTTGTATTACCGAAAGGACTTGCTCGCTGCTGCTGGGCTTGAAGTTCCGACAACATTAGAAGAGCTTGACGCTGCGGCTGCCGCTATTCACGCTGCAAATCCAGATGTCTCGGGCTATGTTGGCCGTACCGGTAAGTCTGCATCTGTTACTCAGTTCAGCGCCTTTCTTCACAGCTTCGGTGGGACCTGGATCAACGAGGATGGCACTTCAGCTATCGGTTCGCCAGAGGCTCGCGCTGCATACGAGTACTACGGCAAGCTAATCAATGGCCACACCAACAAAATCATCAATCCAGAGATGAGTTGGCCAGAGGCTTTTGCGGTGTTCCAGCAGGGGCAGGCTGCATTCCTAGCGGATGCAGACAGTCTTTATAAGAACATGACCGACCCAACTAACTCAACCGTTACTGAGGTTGTTGGTTTTGCTCCATTCCCAGCCGGACCAGCAGGCTCTCAGCCCTATAACGTTGCAGCTTGGGCGCTAGCAATAAACAAGGACGCTGCTAACGCAGATGGAGCCTGGGAGTTCATCAAGTGGGCAACCTCGAAAGAGATCAACTTGGAGCTTGCAAAACTAGGAGTATCAGGTGCTCGAACCTCTACCTGGGCTAACCCAGAAGCAACAGCGGATTACCCCGCCGAGCTTGTGGCAGCAATCCAGATTAATGGTGCAAACGGTGTCGGTCTCGACCGTCCACTCGTCTTTGAAGTAGCTCGAGCTCGGGAAATCGTTGGTGAGCCTATTGTTGTTGCCATCTCCGGAGGCAATTTAGATGAAGCTATTAATTCGGCAGATGAAGCATTTGCCGCGTTCCTGCTCGAAGATTCTGAGTAGTCAAAGTTCAAAACTGATCAGCATCGCCTTGGATATATTTCAAGGCGATGCTGATCACAACCTTATGAAAGAAAATGATGAGCCTAGTTGAGCGCCACGAACAGGTTTCGACTCGCGAGCGCTTTAGCCGCTGGGCCAACCGCCACCGGAAGTGGGTGCTTGCCGGCCCTTCAATGATTTTTGTAGGTCTACTACTAGTCATACCACTTGCTTGGACCTTGTTTCTAAGTTTCACAGATGCACGTCGATCGGTACGTCGGCCATTTGATTTCAACGGTGTGGATAACTACACGGAAATTTTGACCGATACGGAACGTTTTTGGCCCGCCGTGGGCAGAACCATTTCTTTCACTGGTGGAGCGCTGTTTTTCCAGTTGATATTTGGCATGATAATCGCTCTTTTGCTATGGAAGCCATTTCGTGGCCAAGGCGTAGTTCGCACCATAGTTTTGCTGCCGCTAGTTGCCACCCCAGTAGCAGTTGGCATGATGTGGCGGTTGCTCTTTGAACCAAACATTGGCTTTGTAAACGAATTTATTGGGTGGTTCGGGGTTCCTCCCCAGCCCTGGCTCACCGACCCAAGCACATCCCTTGCCACGTTGACCTTTGTAGATGTTTGGCAGTGGACTCCGATGGTCGCCTTAATTTTATTGGCGGGGCTAACAAGCCTTCCTGAGGAACCGCTGGAGGCCGCAAGAGTTGATGGCGCGAATGCCTGGCAGCGGTTCTGGTTGATTATTGTTCCCCTGATGCGTCCGGTGATTCTGGCAGCCGTGTTGCTGCGTGGAATCGATGCACTCAAGACTTTCGACATTCTTTATGCCACCAAAGGAAAAGGCGGTGGCTCCTTCAATGACGTGGAGACGCTTAACATCTATGCCTACGGACTCAGCTTCGACTACAACGAGTACGGAGTCGCTTCAGCTGTGCTGATTCTGTTCTTCCTAATAATTCTTGGAATTATTTGGGTTCTGCAGATGCAAAGAAAGGCAAAATGATGACTAGTTCAGCGGTCAAATCTGATCAAACACCATTGCGGTCCAAGCCAAAGTTTAAATGGAGCAATGTCGGCAGAGCGAGTGCTATCACGGTAATTATATTGCTGTTTATCGGCCCAATTGCATGGATGGTCTCCGCCAGCTTGAAGTTTAATGTGCAGATTTACGATTCGAGTCAGTCGTTCATTTTCACACCAACATTGGCGAACTATGAGACTGTCTTCGACCCTCGTCGCGGTAACTACTTAATGTTTATTCGAAACTCATTTATAGTGGCATTTGTTGCCACGCTTCTTTCTTTGGTATTCGCTGTTCCTGCGGCATATGCGATGAGCCGGTTTGTAATGCGCAAGTCAGCCACCACGGTTTTGCTGGCCCGGATTATCCCTGGGGTGAGCCTCTTGGTTCCTTGGTACTTCATCTTTTCGCAGCTGCAAATTACCGGTGGTTTTTTGCCATTGATTTTGTCTCATATGTTCGTTTCTATGCCACTGATTCTCTACATCATGATGTCGTTTTTCGAACAGCTACCTGAGGAGCTAGAAGAGTCAGCACAGGTTGATGGCCTCACTGCAATTGCCGCTTTTTTGAAAATCAGCCTGCCGCTTTCTGTTCCTGGTATCGCAACAGCAACGATTCTGTCCTTCATATTTTCTTGGAATAACTTCATGTTTGCTCTGGTGTTGTCTGGCCCCACCACAAAGACGCTTCCGGTTGCGGTGTTTGACTTTATCGGATACGCCAGTATCGATTGGGGGGCTTTGATGGCAGCTTCAGTGGTTGTGACGACCCCTATTATGCTCATCGCTCTATTCACCCAGCGCTATATTGTTTCCGGTCTAACTGCCGGCGCCACGAAGGGTTAGTAGATGTCTAGCCAGTCGCCAATTTGTATTGTGGTTATGGGGGTCCAGGGGATTGGAAAATCCACAATTGGAAGCCTATTAGCGAAGCGGCTAAATGTGCCTTTCGTCGATGGCGATCGACTCCATCCAATTAGAAATGTTAAGCTCATGGCCTCGGGTCAAGCTCTAACTGACCAGGACCGAGCCCCTTGGCTTGAAAAAGTCGGTGAAAGCATCACTGAAAATGTGGCCTCAGGGGGATTGGTTATGGCGTGTTCTGCTTTGAAGCACGCGTATCGAGACACTCTCAGGCGCTATTGCCCAGACATATTTTTTGTGGAACCCTTCGGTTCGATGGAACTAGTGGCCGCCCGTATTGGCCGGAGAGATCACGAATACATGCCTCTGACTTTGCTTGCGTCTCAATACCAAACCCTTGAAAAGTTAGCTGATTCAGAAAGTGGTTTACGCGTAAGTATTGAACCAGCGCCGGAAGAGATCATAGAACAAGTGTTAGCGGCTTACGCTGCCGAGTATGAGGACATTAAATGAGCATTATTTCGCGCGTCGAGGCCCTCCCTGTGGCGCCTCGATGGGTCTTTGTGAGAATAGAGACTGCCGATGGCCTGGTGGGCTGGGGCGAAGCTTCTTTGGAGGGTTATGCCGATGTTGTAGTGGCAGCGGTGAAGCAGTTTGGGGACTATCTGGTGGGTAAGGACTCGGGTCTCATTGAGGATCACTGGCAAGTTTTGACAAAGGCCCAGTTCTACCGTGGCGGTCCGGTTCTTGCTAGTGCCGTGGCGGGCATTGATCAGGCGCTATGGGACCTTCTTGGAAAACGGCTAGAGGTGCCGGTTCATAAACTTCTCGGCGGAGCGGTTCGAACTCGCATCAGAGCTTACGGCTGGGTTGGCGGGGATGACCCAAGCGAGGTAGCTGATCAAATTTCTGCACAAATGGCCGCCGGTCTCACCGCGGTGAAAATGAACGCTTCGGGAAAGATGAGCCGAAGCGGATCTGTTAGTGAGCTTGATGCAGTGGTGAGGAGAGTTGAGAGTGCGAGGAGGGTGCTCGGGCCAGACCGCGACGTCGCAGTAGATTGCCACGGGCGTTTCAGCTTGGCAACTGCCCGCAGGCTAGCAGCACTGATTGAGCCTTATCACCCGATGTTTATCGAAGAACCGGTGGTTCCGGAAAACTCACACATGATTGGCAAGATGGTCGACTCGACGACCATTCCAATCGCCACCGGGGAGAGGCTTTACTCAAGACAAGAATTCTTGCCGGTGCTTCAGGCTGGCGTCGCTATTGTGCAGCCTGACATAGCTCATGCTGGAGGGATTTCGGAAGTCCGCCGGATTGCCGCTTTAGCCGAGACCTTTGACGCAGTAATTGCCCCTCATTGCCCCCTTGGCCCCTTGGCTCTGGCCGCTTGCTTACAGGTTGGCTTCATCACACCTAATTATTTAATTCAAGAGCAATCCTTGGGCATTCACTACAACAAGGGGGCAGAGGTGCTCGACTACCTCATGGACACTGCGCCTCTCGAATTTGTAAATGGTCATTTTGAGCTACTGTCAGAGCCGGGTTTAGGGATACAGATGGATGAGAGCGCTGTCAGGCAGGCTTCGGCTAGCTGGGACGGCTGGCAAAATCCAATGTGGCGTCACCAAGATGGGTCGCTGGCAGAATGGTAGCCCTTAGCAACGCAGATCTCGCGAGCAGGGTTAACACTGAGCGAATCATCGCTATTCTTCGCGGGACGGATGTTGACGCCACGGTGAAGGCTGCTAAGACACTCTTCGACTCTGGTATTCATATTCTCGAGGTCACCCTAACTCTTGATGGTGCGCTCGAGGCAATCAAGCAGATATCTTCATTTGCACCCAGCAATGCCGTGTTGGGCGCGGGTACCGTGCTGAGCGAAGAGCAGGTCGACCAGTCCTTGAGCGCTGGGGCTCGGTTCATCGTTACCCCTTCGATGTCAGCCTCAGTCAAATACGCCCTAAAGGCAGATATTGGCACCCTGGCAGGAGTTTTTTCACCGACTGAAATACACACCGCGCTTGAGCATGGTGCAGCGGCGGTAAAGCTATTTCCAGCTAGCTCTGTGGGACCCGGTTACCTTAAAGCAGTTTTAGAGCCGTTCCCAACTGCGCGAATAATCCCCGTTGGTGGAATGACCTTTGAAAGCATCCCAAAATATCTAGGGGCTGGCGCGTTTGCAATTGGTGTCGGCGGACCATTGGTTGGTGATGCTGCCACTTTGGGTGGCGACTCAGAGGGCTTAGCTGAAAGGGCAGCGGAGTTTTTGAAACTGGTCCGGCGATGATGGATCATGAGGTCCTAACATTCGGCGAAACAATGATCTCGCTTCGTTCGAATGGCCTAATTAGGCTTGGGGCGGGTTTTTCCTCCTCCCTTGGGGGCGCGGAGTCTAATGTGGCGATTGGGCTTTCTAGGTTGGGGCACCGCGTCGGCTGGCTTGGTGCCGTGGGCGAGGATGAGCAGGGTGAACTTGTGCTTAGAACCCTCAGGGCTGAGCGGGTCTCAATCATTGCGAGAGTCGATCAATCTAGACCAACCGCATTGATGCTAGTTGAAAAAAGATTAGGTTCTAGCGTTCGAGTTTCGTATTACCGGTCTAATTCGGCCGGTTCGTCGCTGCGATATGAGGATGTTGAGCAATATCTAGTTCCAGGGGTTCGCCTGCTGCATGTCACTGGCATCACTCCAGCACTTTCCGCTTCCGCACGAGACGCCACATTAAGGGCTGTCAATAAGGCAAAAGAGCTCGGTATAACCGTCAGCTTCGATGTTAACTATCGAGCTCTGTTGTGGCAGCAGAGCGAGGCCTCTGAGGTTCTCTCACTTTTGGCTGCTCAAGCTGATATCCTCATCGCATCTGAGAGTGAACTTCCTCTAATTGGGTCAGGAAGCCACGAGGAGATAGCGTCACATGCACTCTCTCTGGGGACATCCATTGTGGTAATCAAGCGCGGAGCGCTGGGAGTGACGGTCATAGATAGAGATGTGAAGATAGACGTTCCAGCTCATTTGGTCGCAGTGATTGACACTGTTGGAGCAGGAGACGCTTTTTCGGCGGGGTTCTTGTCGGGCTTTTTAGATAATTTGGGAAATCAGGCTTCTGCCGAACGGGGGGTTGCGACGGCAGCTTTTTCAGTGGCTAATGCCGGTGATTGGGAGGGCTTGCCAACCAGAAAAGAGTTGGCAATGCTGGATTTAGAGCCGGGCGAGACCATTCGGTAGCCAATTGACAAATTTTCACGAAGGAGAAGGCAATTGCAGATCGACAAGATCGAAGTCATAGTTACAAGTCCCGACCGAAACTTTGTGACCCTTAAAGTCACCACAGATGAGGGCATTACCGGATTGGGAGATGCGACTCTAAATGGCCGAGAGCTTGCCGTTGTTGCATACCTCAAAGAACACGTCGCTCCGCTTTTGATTGGAATCGATCCCGCAAACATCGAAGACACGTGGCAATTCCTGTACCGCTCAGCTTATTGGAGGCGTGGTCCTGTCACGATGGCGGCCATCGCCGCAGTTGACATGGCGCTTTGGGACATCAAAGGTAAGGTCGCTGGAATGCCCGTATACCAACTTTTGGGCGGAGCTTCCAGGAGCGGTTTACTTGCTTATGGTCACGCGTCTGGGAAGGAGATTCCAGAGCTGTTTGATTCAGTTAGAGCACACCTAGAACAGGGCTATAAAGCTATCAGGATTCAATCTGGAGTTCCTGGCCTCAACGCGATTTATGGAATCGCATCCCAGTCTTCAGAAACCGGGGGAGGAGCGGCTAGATATGATCATGAACCAGCGCGCCGAGGCGAAAAGCCAGTCATGGAGGACTGGGACACCCGTGCCTATCTGAGGCACCTTCCAGGAGTTTTTGAGGCAGTGAGGTCTGAGTTCGGGCCTGAGATTCCACTGTTGCACGATGGCCACCATCGAATGACTCCGATTCAAGCGGCGCAGCTAGGAAAGAGCCTTGAACCCTACGATCTATTTTGGTTGGAAGACTGCACTCCAGCGGAAAATCAGGAGGCCCTTCGCCTGGTTAGGCAGCACACGACCACTCCGCTAGCTATCGGAGAGATATTTAACACGATTTGGGATTTCAAGGACATTATTCGCGAGCAGCTAATCGATTATGTGCGCGGTGCGGTGACTCACATGGGTGGAATCTCGCCACTGAGAAAAACCCTAGAGTATGCGTCCATGTATCAGATAAAGTCTGGCATGCACGGCCCAACGGATATCTCGCCGGTAGGCATGGCGGCGGCCATGCATCTTGGACTATCTATCCACAACTTTGGGATCCAGGAATACATGGCTCATGGGCACAAGACCAATCAAGTATTCGAGCAGTCTTTTAGCTGGAATGACGGGCTTCTGCATCCGGGTAATAAACCGGGCCTGGGTGTGGAGCTAAATGTTGACGAGGCGGGCCGTTATCCCTACGAGAGGGCCTACTTGCCCTACAACAGGCTTGCAGATGGAACTGTGCATGACTGGTAGTAGGGCGCGAGCACGAATGGTCAAGAGCTTCGCTCTTATTTGATTAGAAAAGGATTTTAATATGAGCCAGAACCTAATGAAAGCGGTAATTAAGTCAGGCTTAGGCGTTGAAGGAATTCAGGTTTCTGCTGTTCCCGTCCCAATCGCCGGTGAGGGGGAGGCCGTCCTAAAAGTCTTGGCTACAGGGATTTGCGGTACTGACGTGCACATAGCTCATGACGAATATCCTTATCAAAGCCCAGTGGTTCTGGGACACGAGGTCCTCGGTGTTGTTGATTCGGTTGGCTCCCCGGAAGATGCCCACTGGCTGGGGGTTAAGGTGGCAGTAGAGACATACTTCGCGACTTGCGAAGTATGCGACATGTGCCGAGCTGGAAGGCGGAATTTATGCTCAAATAGGCTTTCCATAGGCTCATTTAGGAATGGTGGATTTGCTGCCAAGCTACTGATACCTGTGATTAACCTGCATCAAGTACCGGACACCCCGGGCGAATTTGACGGAGTCCTAAGCGAACCCCTTGCGTGCATAACTCAATGCCTGCTCAATCCAGCCGTTATTCAACCAGGGGATCAAGTTCTCGTGACCGGACCAGGCGCGATGGGTCAACTGGCGGCTCAGGTAGCAAAAGCTGCCGGGGGCCAAGTGACACTGGCCGGACTTCCCTCAGATGAACAAAGGCTAACTGTTGCTTTCAGTTGCGGCATAAGCACCCTAACCACAACACCTCACGAAAACTTCTTCGATGTGGTCATTGAGTGCTCGGGCAGTCAGGGGGGCGCAGCCACAGCGCTGCGCTCTGCTCGAAAAGGTGCCCGCTACGTGCAGGTGGGGATCTTTGGAAAAGACGTCTCTCTTCCTTTTGACATCGTGCTTTATAAGGAGCTGATTGTTACTAGTGGCTTCGCTTCTACACCCGAATCTTGGAGAGCCGCGATGCGCCTTATCGAATCCGGCGAGGTCAGCCTCACTCCTTTAATTACAAGAACAGTCGCACTGGATGACTTTACCGACGCACTTAGAGCAGCCAAGAATGCGGAGGGCCTAAAAACCATCGTTCTTGGAAGTTAGAAAGCAAGTTAACTCAATTGTGTATCTTTTCCAGATAGCAGTTAGCACAAAGTGATTCATAAGTAACCTGATCACCATCGATAGCAACTTGCTCTCCTGAAAATGTGAACTCGCCGTTTACCAATCGAGCATTAAACATTGCTTTGCGGCCACACCGGCAAATTGTCTTGAGCTCCTCAAGGCTGTGCGCAATCTCCAAGAGGCGCTTGCTGCCTGGAAAGCTAAGGGTCCTAAAGTCTGTTCTAATTCCATAGGCAAGCACTGGAACACCGTCGAGCACGGCTATTTCAAGAGCCTGGTCAACTT
>Ga0306871_1000985_pt1 | contig 10584 bp, 9 predicted proteins | sample AntRauMeHopE1497_FD_190447 | JGI IMG/M metagenome (GOLD analysis project Ga0306871, IMG submission 190447) | Saline lake microbial communities from Rauer Islands, Antarctica - Metagenome Hop E1 #497 (v2) (version 2) | ecosystem: Environmental > Aquatic > Non-marine Saline and Alkaline > Saline ... | reverse complement strand
CCCGCCACCGGTGACGACGCCACCATCGTCATGGGCGTCAACGAAGAGACCTACAACCCTGACACCGACGTCATCATCTCGAACGCTTCGTGCACGACGAACTGCCTGGCACCGCTAGCGCAGGTCTTCAACGATGCGTTCGGCATCGAGCGCGGATTCATGATGACCGCGCACGCTTACACCGCTGACCAGAACCTGCAAGACGGACCACACGGTGATCTGCGTCGCGCCCGCGGTGCCGCAATCAACATCGTGCCGGCGTCGACCGGGGCCGCAAAAGCTATCGGTCTGGTGTTGCCCGACTTGAAGGGCAAACTGAGCGGCTCGTCGTACCGGGTGCCGGTGCCCACCGGCTCCATCGTCGACTTGACTGTCGTGACCCCCACCGAAGGCCTCACCGTCGAGCAGATCAACGCGGCCTACAAGGCAGCGGCATCCGAGGGCCGCCTGCACGGTTTCCTCGAATACACCGAAGACCCGATTGTGTCGAGCGACATTCAGCTCAACCCGCACTCGGCGATCTTCGACGCCGAGCTGACAAACGTCAGTGGCACCCTGGTCAAGGTCTCGGCCTGGTATGACAACGAGTGGGGCTACTCAAACCGCTTAGTCGACCTGACCGCATACGTGGGCGCGCGACTCTAACCGGGCTCGTTCTTGGCCGTGCTCGTGCTTGGCGACGCTCGGCCCTGGCTCTACCGGCCCCGCACTCATTCGTGTACCTCTAAGGAGAACCTCTCGTGGCGCTTCGAACCATCGAGTCACTGGGTGACCTGAGCGGTAAGCGCGTACTAGTGCGCTGCGATCTCAACGTCCCACTCGCTGAGGGGGTGGTTACCGACGACGGTCGCATTCGAGCCTCACTGCCCACCCTCAACGCGCTACTGCACCGAGGCGCGAAGGTCATTGTCATGTCACACCTCGGTCGGCCAAAGGGGGCACCCGATGACCGCTACAGCCTGCGGCCGGTAGCGCAGCGGCTGAGCGAACTCTTGGGCACACGTGTTACCTGTGCGTCAGACACGGTTGGAGATTCCGCCACTCAGGTGGTGGCAGATTTGGCCGACGGTGAGGTTGCGGTGCTCGAAAACCTGCGATTCAATCCCGGTGAGACCTCCGCAGAGCCTACGGAGCGTCAGGCGTTCGCTGATGAGCTGGCACAGCTGGGTGACGTGTTGGTCTCAGACGGCTTCGGCGTCGTACATCGTGAACAGGCAAGCGTGTACGAGCTTGCCCGCACGGTCCCGAGTGCCGCAGGTTCGCTGATCAGCGCCGAGACCGACGTTCTTGAGCGTTTGACCGAGCGACCCGAGCGGCCCTACACGGTGGTTCTGGGCGGGTCAAAAGTCAGCGATAAATTGGGAGTCATTGCGCACCTACTGCCCCGAGTCGATCGGCTACTCATCGGCGGCGGCATGATGTTCACCTTCTTAGCCGCGCAGGGGCACCCCGTGGGGGCCAGCCTTCTCGAAGCTGATCAGCTCGACACCGTGCGGGGCTACCTTGCCGAGGCTGAGAAGCGCGGGGTTCAGATTGTCGTGCCCACCGATGTGGTTGTCGCTGAACGTTTCGCCGCCGATACTGCACACTCTGTGCAGCGCATCGATGCGATCGAGCAGGGGCCCGCCGGAGCATCCGGGCTCGGCCTCGATATCGGGCCAGAAACTGCAGCCACATTTGCGTCGCTGATTGCGTTGTCAACCACGGTCTTCTGGAATGGACCCATGGGGGTCTTCGAATTCGCCGCCTTTGCGGAGGGAACGCGAGTCGTTGCAACGGCCCTGAGCCGGGTCAGCGGGTTGGGGGTTGTCGGCGGAGGAGACTCGGCGGCAGCGGTTCGGGCGTTGGGATTCATCGACGACGATTTTGGTCACGTCTCCACCGGAGGCGGCGCCAGCCTTGAGTTTCTCGAGGGAAAGAAACTTCCTGGCCTGGAGGTCCTCGGATGGCAGTAACACGTGTTCCACTCATTGTCGGCAACTGGAAAATGAACCTCGACCACCTGCAGTCGATCGCTTTCGTTCAGAAATTGGCATGGAGCTTGCGCGACGCCAAACATGACTACAGCCAGGTCGAGGTCACCGTGTGTGTGCCGTTTACCGACCTGCGCAGCGTACAAACCCTCGTGGCTGCCGACAAGCTCGATGTGCGCTACGGCGGTCAAGATCTGTCGGCTCACGACAGCGGGGCCTACACCGGTGACATCTCTGGGGCCTTCCTCGCCGCCCTCGACTGCCGCTATGTCATCACTGGCCACAGCGAACGCCGCCAGTACCACGCTGAGTCTGACGACATCGTCGCTGACAAGACCGTGGCTGCGATCCGCCACGGGCTCGTTCCCATCGTGTGCGTTGGCGAGAGCGCGGACGACCTCGAAAAGCACGGGCCGTCGGCGGTACCAGTCGCCCAGCTGCGGGTGGTGCTGGAGCGTCTCAAGGCCGAAAACGGCGCTGAGAGAGGCTCCGGCGCAGGCTCCGAGATCGTGGTGGCCTACGAGCCGGTGTGGGCCATCGGATCAGGCCAAGCCGCGTCGCCTGAACAGGCCGCGCAAGTCTGTGGTGTGCTCCGCGGCGTCATCAGCGAGGTGCTGGGAGCCGAAGCGGCTGCACGCACCCGCATTTTGTACGGCGGTTCGGTCAAATCTGCAAACATTGCCGCCTTTATGGCCCACGGCGAGATCGATGGAGCGCTCGTGGGTGGAGCCAGCCTCGATGTCACAGAGTTTTCCCGCATCGCGCGCTTCCTCCAGCACGTCGGTACCGTCTAAACCCTGCCCTGCCCTGCATCCGGTAGGGTTAGAGACTGTTCGAGTCGCACGAGAGGCTGTATCCGTTGGAAATTCTTCAGGTAGTGCTCCAGGTCGTTCTGGGCATCACGAGCCTCCTGCTCACCCTCATGATTCTGCTGCACCGCGGTCGCGGCGGAGGGCTCTCTGACATGTTCGGTGGTGGCGTTACCTCGAACCTGGGGGCCTCAGGCGTCGCTGAACGCAACCTCAACCGCATCACCATCATCCTTGCCCTCGTATGGGTCAGTTCGATCGTGGTTCTCGGCCTCATTACGCGCTTCGACGCGGTCTAAGGAGCTCACCATGGTGTCAGGCGGCAGTGCAATTCGCGGGTCTCGCGTCGGTTCGGGCCCCATGGGCGAGCAAGACCGGGGCGTCCACGCTGAACGCAAGTCAGTGTCGTACTGGGATGCCATGGGTAATGAGACGATCCGTCACTTCTCAGCAACCCTGCCCGACGAAGAAATCCCCGAGGTTATTGACTCGCCCTCTACCGGTCTGCCCGCGGGGCGCGATAAAAACGCACCGCCTCACGTGGCAAAAAATGAGCCCTACAAGACGCACCTCGCGTACGTCAAAGAGCGCCGTACCGACGAAGAGGCAACGCAATTGCTCGACGAAGCGCTGTTGAAGCTACGCCAACGCCGCGGCACCGCGTAAGCCAGCGCACCGCGTAAGCCAGCGCACCGCGTAAGCCAGCGCACCGCGTAGGTCAACGCCTATAGCCGCTGGTCGCTGATGCGCCAGTCGCCCTGATCCATAGCACCGGTCCAGTAGGCAGTGGTTGCGATGAGCGACTCGGGCACCTCAGATGAGGCCTCTTCATCGATAAAAAACACGGTTCTTTTGGTGCCGTGCACGCCCGCCACCGGTACATCGACGACGGCCGCTTCCGCCAAGGCGAGGCCGAGTGCCGCAGCTTTGTCGCTGCCGGCAAGAACCAGCCAGATTCGTTCAGAACTGTTGATGAGCGGGAGGCTCAAACTGAGGCGCCCCGCGGGCGGCTTGGGGGAGTCGTGCAGGGTGATGACCGTCGGCTCAGCCACAGAGGGGCCATCTCGTTCCGGAAACAGCGAGGCCACGTGACCGTCGGAGCCGACACCCAAGAAGGTGATGGCGAACAAAGGGAAAGATCCGCCACCGGCGGTCAGCAACTCATCGCGATACCGCTGAGCGGCACCCTCTAGGTCAAAGCCGCTGTCTGCCGCCGGAAACGGGTGAATATTGGCGTCGGGTAGTGCGATACGCGAGAGAAGAGCTTCACGAGCATGGCAGTCATTGCGGTCAGGATGACCCGCCTCAAGCCAACGCTCGTCGCCCCACCACACCTGCACTCGAGCCCAATCGATTGAGTCTCGGCCCGGGTGCTCAGCTATGGCTGTGAGCACCTCGACGCCGACGCTGCCGCCGGTGAGCACGATGTGCACCTGAGCACGTTCCTCGAGCAGATCAATCATTTTTGTTAAAAAACGCGCGGCAACTGAGCCGGCGAGTGCTGCACGGTTGGCGTGCACGAGCACACGACGTTCACTGGTCACAGACATAACTCCTTCGTGAGACGGTATCGCGGTGCGCGCGATGGCCTCAGCCAGCCGAACCGTCGTTCGCGCCATCGTGGCCGCCCGCAGCGGCTCCCACGCCGAAGCCGTGCAGCAGCACGGCACCGAACTCATCGTCAGGGTCGAGCCTACGCAGTTCTTCGGCGAGGCACTCTCGAAGGCCGCGCCGCGGCAGTGAGATTTCGTGGTCAGGCTGCCCCGGTTGGGCCAGGACGGCGATGTCGACCTCTGTGCGTTCTAAGCGAATGTCACCCGACTGACGCGAAAGAACAACCCGGTGGATTCCTGATGACGCGTTACCGTCATCAACATCGACCTCGACGTCAAGCTGCAGGCGTAGGCCGAGCCACGCCGCAAGAAGCGACACTGAGGGGCTTTTCAACGAGCCTGAGACCTGAACACGCGTGATCTGGTCATAGGGGGGTTGGTCGAGGGCCGCGGCAAGCTGCGCCCGCCAGAGCGTGATGCGGGTCCAGGCAAAATCAGTGTCACCCGGCTGATACCCCGCGGCAATGTGGGTAAGCGTTCGGTGCGGGTCGATGGTTGACACAGAATCCGTAATTCGCCGCTGAGCCAAGCGCCCCAGTGGGGTGTCACAGACATCATTAGGGCACTCACCAGGCCACCACGATACGACGGGCGCATCGGGCAACAGCAGACCGGTCACAAGGCTCCGTAGGTCGCTGCCTGTCTCTCCGTAGGCGCGCAGCACAATGACTTCGCTGGCGCCTGCATCACCGCCAACTCTGATTTCTGCGTCAAGCCGGGGCGTGGTGGCGGCAGCTCTTGTCGAGACGACGATGATGCGCATCGGGTGCTCACGAGAAGCCTGGTTCGCGGCCGTGATGACGTCTTCTTCATCTCCGATGACACTGCTGATGATGAGAGTGAGCACCCGACCAAGAGCGACCGCACCGGCTTCATCCCGAATGCGCACAAGCGTTTTCGACACCTCACTGATGGTTGTGTCGGGCAGGTCGATAATCATGGGCGTCTCCAGACCCGACCGTCACGGGCCAGCAGGTCGTCGGCGGATTGTGGGCCCCAGGTGCCGGGAGCGTACTGCTGGGGCTTTCCCTGTGTGGCCCAGAACTCTTCGATGGGGTCGAGGATCTTCCAACTCAACTCGACCTCTTCGTGGCGCGGGAACAGGGGTGGGTCTCCCAGCAGCACATCGAGAATGAGGCGCTCGTAGGCCTCGGGGCTGGCCTCGGTAAACGCGTGCCCGTAACCGAAATCCATCGTTACATCGCGCACCTGCATACCTGCCCCCGGCACCTTCGAGCCGAACCTGATGGTGACACCCTCATCCGGCTGCACGCGAATAACCAGTGCATTCTGGCCCAGGGCTGAGGTCTGAGCTTCGGCAAACAGGTACTGGGGGGCGCGCTTGAACACAACGGCAATCTCAGTGACGCGACGACCCAGCCGTTTGCCGGCCCGCAGATAAAACGGAACACCAGCCCAACGCCGGGTGCCGATATCGAGGCGCATGGCCGCATAGGTCTCGGTGAACGATTCGGGGTTCATCCCGTCTTCTTCCAAGAACCCAGGCACCCACTGGCCACCCTGCCACCCACTCAGGTATTGGCCTCGTGCCGTGCCGGTCGCAAGATTTTTGGGCAGCCGAACAGCTGAAAGCACTTTCTCTTTCTCGGCACGCAAATCGGCCGCATCGAACGACACCGGTTCTTCCATGGCCGTGAGCGCTAAAAGTTGCAGGAGATGATTTTGGATGACGTCGCGGGCGGCGCCGATACCGTCGTAGTAGCCCGCTCGCCCACCCACACCAATGTCTTCGGCCATCGTGATCTGCACATGGTCGACATAGTTAGCGTTCCAGATGGGCTCGTACATCATGTTGGCAAAGCGCAGTGCGAGGATATTTTGCACGGTTTCTTTGCCGAGGTAGTGGTCGATGCGAAACACGGCGTCCGGCGGAAAAACCGATTCGACCACATCGTTGAGTTCACGGGCTGTGGTGAGATCACTGCCGAACGGCTTTTCGATGACCACCCGCCGCCACTGATCTAACTTGGAGGTCGCGAGCCCACTGCGACGCAATTGCTCTGTCACCACCGGAAACGACTGCGGCGGAATCGACAGGTAGAACGCGTGATTGCCCATTGTGCCGCGCTCGCGATCAAGCTCAGCCAAAGTTGCTGCCAAACGCTCGAACGCATCATCATCATCGAATTCACCGGAAACGAAGCGGATTCCTGCAGAAAGCTGCTTCCACACGTCTTCCGAGAAAGGGGTGCGTGCGTACTGTTTGACCGCGTCGTGAACGACCGCCTCAAAGTCTTGCGTCTCCCAGTCGCGGCGTGCAAAACCCACGAGCGCGAATCCGGGGGGCAACAGACCCCGGTTAGCCAGGTCGTACACCGCAGGCATGAGCTTTTTGCGTGACAAATCGCCGGTCACTCCGAAAATGACGAGCGCGCTAGGGCCAGCAATGCGATTCAGTCGACGGTCGTCGGGTGAGCGTAGCGGGTTGGTGTCGCGGTCGATCGTGGCCGGGGCCATGGTTCTCCTCGTAGGTGCGGGGCAGTGCGGGGTGGGCTAGGCGAGGGCTGCGATGATCACGGCGAGGTCGGCAGAGTTGCTGACCCGCAGTGTCAGAACAGGCATTCCGAGCCCGGTGAGAACAGCTGCATCGCCAGCAGCCTGAGAGGCGATCAGTTGCCCGTAGGTGAACGGGCGACCGGGTATGGCGAGGTCATCGCCGAAGGCTCCGACGATCTGCACGAAGACGCCGTTGGCGGCACCGCCCTTGTGGTACTGGCCGGTGGAGTGCAGAAACCGCGGACCCCAGCCAAATGTCACCGGGCGATGAGTGCGGGCAGCGATCGCGGGGCGTACTGCTTGAAGCTCAGGGTGGGCGGTCCGATCGAGATAAGCCTGTACCGCGACGTACCCTTGCGCCGGCACAACCGCTTCAAGTGCGGCGAGGGCTCCGGACACGGTGTGCACCTCGGAAAGCATCCTTGACGGGCCAGATACCTCGATACCGCCCTCAGAGAAGGCAGGAGCAACCGGAGCGGGCTGTCCGTCGAGCAGAGCACGCGCGGCGACTTTTGCCGCCTCCACATCGGGCTGATCGAAGGGGTTGACATTCAACAGCAGGCACGCGACGGCGGTGGCGTACTCCCATGTGAGTAGCATCGCCCCGAGGGTGCCCGACAGCTCAATGTCATCGGCCTCGACTTGGCGAGTCGCGCGCGCGTCGGAGACGAGTCGAACAACCTGCACGTCGGGTGCGCCAGAGGTGAGCTCGGGGGCATCGGGTCCGACGACCACCGGCAAAATGCCGCGACCGTTTTTCCCGGTCGATTCCGCAACGAGCTGCTCGATCCAATCGCCCAGGCCCACGATGTGGGTTCCGTCAGACACAATGACCAACTTGTCGCGCAGGGGCACCGTGCCGGCGATCGCTGCCGCCAGTTGAAGCCCGGGGTTCGACGCAGAGTCCACGGCGAGGGGCAAGCTGGCAGCCTCTGCTTCGTCGAGCAGGCCGTCAAGGTCGACTCCGGCAAGGCCCGAGGGTACGAGTCCAAACGCGGTGAGAGCTGAGTAGCGGCCCCCGACCGAGGGGTCGGCGGTAAAGACGCGGTACCCCGCTGCCAGAGACGCCTCTTCCAACGGTGAGCCCGGGTCGGTGACGACGATAATGCGCCCGGAAGGATCAATGCCGCTCGCGCGAAAAGCTTCTTCAAAGCTGCGCTTTTGGCTGTCTGTCTCAACGGTTGATCCCGACTTGGAGGACACCACGACGGCGGTGTGACCGAGGTGTTCACCGAGCGCGGCTTTCACCTGGCCAGGGTCAGTCGAATCGAGTACCACCAGCGGTACTCCGGCAGTGGCGGTGATCACTTCAGGCGCCAGCGACGAACCGCCCATTCCACACAAGACGATGCGAGTCACACCCTGAGCCGTTAACTCTTCGCGCAACTGAACAATGTCGGCAACCAGGGGGCGCGACACAGAAACGGCCTGTGTCCATCCCAGTCGAATACGTGCTTCAGCTTCAGCGTCGGGGCCCCACAGCGTGTCATCTGCGGCAGTGATGCGGCTTGCCACAAGCTGCTCAACCAGCGAAGGAACGTGCGTGTCGATCGCTTTCTGGGCAGCTCCGCGCGCGGCAACGGTGACCGTCATCGTGCGGCCTCTAGTGCCGCGCTCACCGTGTCGAGTAGCTCGTTCCAGCTAATGATGAACTTGTCGACACCCTCCTTTTCGAGCAGCTGCGTCACGTCGTCGTAAGAGATTCCGAGAGCGTCGAGCTGAGCGAGTATCTCGCGCGCGTGGGCGTAACTGGCGCTCACCGCATCGCCGGTCAGTACGCCGTGGTCAAAGGTGGCCTGCAGAGTTTTTTCGGGCATGGTGTTGACGGTCTGCCCGACGGCCAATTCAGTGACGTAGAGAGTGTCAGGCAGGCTGGGGTCTTTCACTCCGGTTGACGCCCACAGCGGGCGCTGCGGGTTCGCGCCAGCGGCAATGAGTACCGCGGCTCGTTCACTGGCGAAGGCGAGTTCGAACACCTCGTACGCGAGTCGAGCGTTCGCAATGCCCGCTTTACTCTTCAGCGCGAGGGCTTCAGGTGTTCCAATGGCAACGAGCCGCTTGTCAATTTCAGTATCGACGCGTGACACAAAGAACGACGCGACAGAGTGGATGCTCGACAACTCGATACCAGCGGCGTGAGCCTTCTCAAGGCCGGCAAGGTAGGCCTCGATTACCGCACGGTGCCGGTCGAGGCTGAAAATCAGCGTTACGTTGACGCTGATACCCGCCCCGATGGTCTCGGTGATGGCGTGGAGCCCCTCAACAGTTGCGGGAATCTTAATCATCGCGTTGGGGCGCCCCACCTTCTTCCACAACTGCTGCGCCTGTTCGATGGTGCCGGCGGCATCGTGGGCGAGTGCGGGCTCTACCTCGATGGAGACACGCCCGTCTTGCCCACCGCTTGATCCGTACACGCTGCCGAAAATGTCGCTGGCCGCCGCAACATCATCGGTGGTGACGGCGAATACTGCTTCAGTGACCGAGGCCCCCGCCGTTGCCAACTCGTGAATTTGGGCGTCGTAGGAGGTGCCGGTGGCCAGAGCCGCAGCGAAAATCGTGGGATTGGTGGTCACCCCGACGACGTTGCGTTCGTTGATCAGTGCGGCCAGTCCGCCAGACGAGATGCGGTCTCGAGAAAGGTCATCAAGCCAAATGCTGACGCCGAGCTCGCTGAGCTGCGCGGTCGGCGTGTGGCTGGGGTTGTGAACGGGGGTGGAATTCATCGAATCCTCCATGTGTGTGGGTTTTGTGGTGGTCGCGGGGCAGTAGGTATGGTCGGCGGTGGCGTCGGTGAGGCGTCGCTACTGCGCCGCGATGCTCTCCAGCGCGGCGGCGACAACGTTTTCAGCGGTAATACCAAACTCGCGAAAGAGCGTCTGGTAGTCGGCGGAGGCGCCGAAGTGTTCGATCGAGATAGTGCGGCCGCGATCGCCCACGTAGCGGTGCCATCCCAGCGCAATTCCGGCTTCGACCGAGACGCGAGCGGTGACTGATCGCGGCAGAACAGCCTCGTGATACTCGGCGCTCTGCTCGTGGAACCATTCCAGACACGGGGCTGAGACAACTCGGGCGTGAATGCCCTGCTGCGCCAGTTGCGCACGCGCCTCAACCGCGACCTGAACTTCAGAGCCGGTGGCCAGAAGAATGACGTCGGGCACGCCGTTGGCTGCCTCGGCGAGCACGTACGCGCCCTTGGACACATGGTGCGCTGCGGCAAATTCTTCGCCGCGTGCCTGATCTGCGCCTCGAGCAAAAACCGGCACGTTTTGCCGGGTCAGGGCGAGTCCGGCGGGGGAGCGGCGTTCCAACACCTCTTTCCATGCGTGCGCCGTTTCGTTGGCGTCGGCGGGGCGCACTACGGCGAGTCCGGGAATGGCGCGAAGTGATGCGAGCTGTTCGACCGGTTGATGGGTGGGGCCGTCTTCACCGAGCGCGACCGAGTCGTGGGTCCAGACGTAGGTCACCGGCACATTCATCAGTGCGGCGAGGCGCACTGCGGGGCGCATGTAGTCACTGAAGATGAGAAAGGTGCCGCCGAACACGCGGGTGCGCCCGTGCAGGGCAATGCCATTGAGAATGGCGCCCATTGCGTGCTCACGAATTCCGAAGTGCAAAACCCGGCCATAGGGGTTGGCGCTCCACTCGTGCGTGGAGTGTTCCGCCGGCGCAAAC
>Ga0306871_1000979_pt1 | contig 10614 bp, 6 predicted proteins | sample AntRauMeHopE1497_FD_190447 | JGI IMG/M metagenome (GOLD analysis project Ga0306871, IMG submission 190447) | Saline lake microbial communities from Rauer Islands, Antarctica - Metagenome Hop E1 #497 (v2) (version 2) | ecosystem: Environmental > Aquatic > Non-marine Saline and Alkaline > Saline ... | reverse complement strand
TCATAGAGGATAATGCATTAATAGCTAGGGATTCTATGGCATATAACGAAAATGGAACCATTAGAGCAATTTATAACTTCCCAATAAACGTAGAAGGTAATTTATCATTAAGGCGTATTTACGAATTTGAATATAGTGATCAAAATGTTGTGTCCAGCAAGACAACCCGTTTTCTAGGCAATGTTGAATTTACTTCATTTAATAAATACTTTTGGGACAATGGTAATATTACAAAGGTAGAAAGGTATGATGGTGCAGAAGTTTTACAAGATGAAATTTTTTTGATCTATGACGATAAGGTAAACTATAAGAAAGGGATACCCATCTTTATTTTTGACCCAATTAATTGGAGTGAAAACAATATTACAAAATCCACTTATAAAGATTATACCGGACTTCTAGATCCAATTTGTAACCCATGCGTGACCGAATATAATTACAATGTAGACAACTATCCAGTTTTTATAAAACAGGAATGGGGAAGAGAATTAAGCCTTACTTATGAATAAAATGTTTTGACCGAAAACAGCATAACAAAACCCTAGGCCAACTCCCCAGTCTCACTCCCAATCCTTACCTTTGCCGCCAATCAAATGGCAACGTGGCGAACATACAGAGCAAGACACTTCAAGATTTAGAATTTCCGACGGTTTTACAGCAGGTGGCCGCACGCTGCAACACCGAGTTGGGCAAACAGGTAGCCTTGGATATCGTGCCTTTTTCCGAGGAATCGGACATACGGAATTCGCTTGGTAAAACCTCGGAATACCTGTCGTCCTTCATCAGCGATAATAGGATTCCCAATCACGGTTTTGACACCATCAATTCGGAATTGCGCTTATTGAAAATAGAGAATACCACCTTGGAACTTCAGGGGTTTAAGCGGATTGCCACTATTTGCGACTCCATCCTCACCCACCAGAAATTTTTTAAAAAATTCAAGGAATACTATCCCTTGTTGCATGCATCCGCAGATTTGTTGGAAGCCAATACCGAGATTCCCGCACTTATCAACGGGGTGATCGACCGTTTTGGCGAGGTAAAGGACAACGCCTCGGATGCGCTTTTGAGTATAAGACGGCAAATGAATCACGCCCGTGGGAAAATAAGCCAGAGTTTTGGTTCGGCCTTGGCCACTTACCAAACATCCGATTATCTGGACGATATCAGGGAGTCGGTCGTAGAGAACCGTCGCGTACTTGCCGTAAAGGCCATGTACCGCAGAAAGGTAAAGGGCACGGTTATGGGCACTTCCAAGACGGGCAGCATTGTGTACATAGAGCCGGAGGCCGCGCTGAAATACAGTCGGGAACTGAATAATCTGGAATTTGAGGAAAAAGAGGAAGTACAGCGTATCTTAAAGCAGCTCACAGACCAAATCCGACCATTTAGAGCCCTTTTAAGCGAATATCAAGACTATCTGACACAAGTTGACGTTACAGCCGCGAAAGCGAAGCACGCGCAAGATATCAACGCCCTACTGCCCAAGTTGAACAAGGGCAACCGGCTCTATTTGAGAGATGCCTACCATCCGCTTTTGTTTCTGAGCAACAAACGCACTAACGAAAAAACCTATCCACAGACGATTGAGCTGCACGATGAAAACAGGATCATCGTCATTTCAGGCCCCAATGCCGGCGGTAAAAGTATTACCCTAAAAACGATCGGACTATTACAAGTAATGCTGCAAAGTGGGATGCTGATTCCCGTGCACGAACGCAGCGAAGTCTGTTTTTTTGATGCGATATTAACGGATATCGGAGACAATCAATCCATTGAAAATCATTTAAGTACGTACAGTTACCGTCTTAAGAACATGAACCAATTTTTAAAGCGATGTAACAATCGCACTTTGTTTTTAATCGATGAATTTGGTACGGGGAGCGACCCGGAACTAGGCGGTGCCCTGGCGGAAGCCTTTTTAGAAGTTTTCTATGAGCGCGAGTCCTATGGCGTAATCACGACGCACTATGCTAATTTAAAAGCCTTGGCAAACGAACTACCTCATATGAGCAATGCCAACATGTTATTTGATGGAAGAACGTTGGAACCTACTTTCCAGCTGATGTTGGGGCAGGCGGGCAGTTCCTTTACCTTTGAGGTAGCACAAAAGAACGGCATCCCCTACTCGCTCATCAACAAGGCAAAGAAAAAAATAGAGCGCGGCAAAGTGCGTTTTGATGCCACTATAGCCAAACTACAAAAAGAGCGCAGCAAAATGCAGCAAACCGGCTCCAGATTGCAGGAAGAAGAAGCCAAAGCACGGGATGAAGCAGCCCGATTGGAAAAACTAAATGCCAAGATAAAGTCGAAATTGGAAAACTACCAAGAGCTATACGACCACGACCAACGCATGATTCAGCTCGGAAACAAGGTCAATGTTGCGGCGGACAAGTATTTTCAGGATAACAAAAAAAGGCCTTTGGTGTCGGAACTCTTGCGCCTCGTAGAAACCGAAAACAGCAAGCGCAAGAAAAAATCGGCCAATGAGGCCAAAGCGGAACGTTCCAAAAAGGCTCAAGTGACCCAAGAAGTGCAAAAAGAAGTCAAGGTTATCCGTGAGAAAAAGCAGGTAGAAAAGAAAAAGGCCGTTCAAAAGGAAAAGAACAAGCCAAGACCCGTTTTTAAGATAAATGACCGTGTCCGCATGCATGATGGCAAAGCTGTGGGTAGCATTGATAAGCTTGAAAAAGGTAAGGCAACCGTTAATTATGGCATGTTTACAACGAATGTGAGTGTGGAGCAGTTGGAGCTGGTTGAAAAGTCGAAATAGTTTATTTTTCCATTGAATTTCAAATAGTTGTATTTAATCGTATACGATACAGATATGCTTTTAAAAAAGAAAATAAATATTAACTATTTAAAAAAATAATGGTGCTAACGGACAAAACTAGAATGTCAGTCTGAGCGCTCCCGACCTTTCGGGAGAAGCGCCTGTTTGGCTATGAGGGTCTTCCCCCAAGGAGTCGGAGGCGCTAAGACTGACATAGCAAAAACTAAAATCTTTGCGAGGAGCACTTTTCGGCAACACGGCGACCTGTTTGACTCCAGCAGAACTTCAACAGATTGATTCATTCGTGCCTGTCCTCACAACGGTTGTCGGTGCTGCAAAGACGCTAATTCTTAAATAGATTATAAAGTCGGTGGATAGCATTCTTGCCCATTGTATCTTTGTATGCAACAAGAGACCCAAAGAATTAAAAGTTAGTTTAAGCTAGTTACGGCAAAAGACAAACTTTATAGAATAAATACAGAGTCCCGCCGAAGCTTGTGCTGAGCGCAGCCGAAGTGCGGAAAAAATAAATAAATGCAAGATTTAAAAAAAATAGTCCTCTTTGACGGTGTTTGCAACTTATGCGATACCTCTGTACAGTTTATCATTAAACACGATACAGCTGATATCTTTCGTTTTGCGGCCTTGCAAAGTGACATAGGTAAAAGGCTCACATCTGAACGGGGAATTGATACGGAGGAAGTCGATTCGATTATCCTTATTGAATCCGGAGTGGCCTATTACACCAAATCCGATGCCGCCTTGGAAATTGGAACGGCATTAAAGGGCTACCGCAGCATTTCTAAAATTTTAAAATTGGTTCCTAGCGGATTACGAAATATCGTATACGATTTTATCGCCAAGAACCGCTACAGTTGGTACGGTAAAAAAGAAGCCTGTATGATTCCTACTGCCGAGTTAAAGGCCAAGTTTCTTTGAATAAAGGAATACTAATGCAACTGCATTTATCAGAATTTGCTTTGTTCAAAAAAGCACCTATTATCGTATATGATTTTTAGCCGATGCGGTCGGGTAAATTTTTTGCCCCTGCCAATGGTTTCAGTACACTGCATATTGGCTTAGTAATAAATGACGTTCTGATAGCGTTTGCAAACCGACTCATCATCTATCGGCTCCAAACGTTGGGCGAAAACATTCGGTTCAGTGTATAGGGGTCAAATTTTAATTTTGGATACCTAAAGATGGGATCTTCGGTATACTTGGAGGTTAAAAACTGCTATTTTGCCTTTTCTGTGTTCAAAGGGTTGAGGTAGCTCAACAATTCTATTTTTTTTACAGGTCTATCAAGATTGGAATCTATATCGAATAGCGGGGCGTGTTGCTGCTCCAATTGTCGTTCACCCTTGGTCGCTATCATTTATGAAGGTTTCTGTAAATTAGTAAAATGGGACAGTAGTAATGGGCTGCGGTGGTATGGCCAAGAATAACCGTTGGTTGACCTCTGCATTAAATCCACAAATTTTAAGTTGGGATTTTGAATAATAACTTCTAAGATTTCTTAAGATATGCAAATGACTGTAGACGAGTCAATCCTTACTTCACTTTTTTATAGTTATCATCCCAATTCTGTACTTTCGGCTTGCCCAATTTCCCTACGGATTTTGCCACCATCATGGCTACACAGGCATCTCCCGTGACGTTGACGACGGTGCGACACATATCCAAGGGACGGTCCACCGCAAAAATCAAAGCGAGACCTATCGCCAATTTATCCGGCGGAAAGCCAATGGATTCCAATACGATGACCAGCATAACCATTCCCGCTCCAGGCACGGCCGCGGAGCCAATAGATGCCAAGAGTGCCGTAAGCACGATCGTCAGTTGGTCGCCAAAAGTTAAATCGAATCCCAAGGCCTGTGATATGAATACCGCGGCAACTCCTTGATAGAGACTGGTACCGTCCATATTGATTGTCGCCCCAACGGGCAGCACAAAACTGGACACCTCCTTATCCACCCCAATATGCTCCTCTACCCGCTCCATAGTCACCGGCAAGGTCGCGGCACTGGAACTGGTTGAAAATGCCAAGAGCTGTGCCGGACTAATTTTACTCAAAAACGTCAAAGGATTATAGCGGGTAAACGTAGAAACAACGACACTATAGAAAACAATCATTAAAAATAGACCCAAAACCACTACTCCGGCATATTTTAAAAGAGCAATCAGCAGGTCCGGATCCCCGGAGGAGACCACTACGTTGGCCAATAGTGCGAAAACGGCAACAGGGGCTGTCAGCATAATCAGGTCCACCATTTTGAGCACCACATCGTTAAGGGCATCAAAAAAATCCTTTAAAGGTTTGGCACGCTCCTCGCCTATCAAAAGCATGGATATACCTAGGAATATGGTAAAGAAAATTACCTGAAGCATCAGGCTATTATCTCCCAGTGCAGCAACAGCATTGTCAGGCACCATTTCTTCCAAGAAGTTTAGGGGACCGGCATCTTTTTGCTTTGTCGCCTCCGCTAATTTATCCGTCACTCCCTTATCCTGCGAATAGGTTTCGGTCAGTTTGGCTATGGTTTCCTCGGATATGCCGTCGCCGGGCTTCATAAAATTGACCAACAAAAGCCCTATGCTTATGGCCACCACAGTGGTAGCGATGTAAATGGAAATGGTGCGAAGACCGATATTCCTGAACTTTGAAATATCCTTTAAATCGGATATTCCCTTGACCAAGGAGGCTAAAATCAATGGAATTGCTATCAGCTTTAACAACTTGACGAATATGACACCTATCGGTTCTATCCAGTCGAGCACAAATTCTTTTCCAAAATCCGGAAATGTCATTCCGTACCCGAAAAGAATACCCAAGACCATGCCGATCAGGATTTGCCAATGCAGTTCTAGTTTCTTCATAAATCAAAGTTGGTTTAGGCAAACAAGATAGTATTTTTGAACGGAAGGATGAAAGGGATGTTGGTAAACTGCACGAAGTTGGTAGTTTGTAGAGGGCAGAGGGTCGTGGTTTCAGGTTTAAAGTTTCAGGTTTCAAGGTTTGTTGCTAGACTTTGGACGGTAGCGGTTTCAGGTTTCAAGTTCAAGGTTGCGTCCATTATTTGATTTCGCATTTGAACTTGAACTTGATGCTTGAACATGAATTTACTCCGCCTTTATCGTCCGGTTTAACAGCATATAATCCGCCAACACCAAAGCGGTCATAGCCTCCACAATGGGCACGGCACGGGGAACAACGCAGGGATCGTGCCTTCCCTTTCCTTGGGCCTGCACTTTGTTCCCTTCTTTGTCAATGGTCTCATACCCTTGAATAACGGTGGCAACGGGTTTAAAAGCAACATTAAAGTAAATATCCATGCCATTGCTTATACCACCTTGAATGCCACCACTATAGTTTGTCTTTGTAGAGCCGTCCGAGTTGAACTGGTCGTTGTGTGCGCTGCCCTTCATTTTTACCCCTTCGAATCCGCTTCCGTATTCAAAACCTTTAACGGCGTTTATAGATAGCATGGCCTTTCCCAGTTCGGCATGTAGCTTGTCAAAAACAGGCTCGCCCAAACCAATGGGTACATTTTTTGCCACGCAGGTAATAATACCGCCTATGGTATCGCCCTCTTTTCTAACTTCCTTGATATAGGCTTCCATTTTGGCTGCCATTTCGGCATCTGGACAGCGTACGGGGTTGGACTCGGTAAGCGATAAATCCAGTTCCCTGTAATCCTTTTCCAGTCGCATATCGCCGACTTGGGTAACAAAGGCATTGATTTCTATACCTTTTAAGAACTGCTTCGCGATGGCGCCGGCCACTACCCTACTGGCCGTTTCGCGTGCGGAGCTGCGTCCGCCGCCCCGGTAGTCCCGAAATCCGTATTTCTGGTCGTACACATAATCTGCATGAGACGGACGGTAGGAGTCTTTAATATGGGAATAATCGTTTGATTTTTGATTCGTGTTGTGGATGGCGAAACCAATTGGCGTTCCTGTCGTCTTTCCTTCAAACAGGCCAGAAAAAAAGGCTACTTCGTCCGATTCCTTTCGCTGGGTCACAATGGCGGATTGCCCCGGCTTGCGTCTGTCCAGCTCTTTTTGAATGGCCTGCAGGTCCAGCTCAATGCCGGAGGGACAGCCATCTATTACACCACCTATGGCTTTGCCATGTGATTCTCCAAACGTAATTACCCTGAAAAGGTCGCCAAAAGTGTTTCCTGCCATGCTTCAATTAATGATTAAGTTGCAAATGTAATTTTTAAATGTTTTAAAGAAAAATTTAGCCACGGCTTTAAGTTAATTTAACCTTGGCTCTACTTGGTAATGATTAGTTAACCTTTTGCTTATTGTTTGATATTGCAGTATTGAGGCCATCAAAATACCATTAGGTTTAATTTTGCAACTAAAATCTTTCCTTGAGAAAAAGAGAGCTGGAAATAGCCGTTATTAGCGATGTTCATTTGGGAACTTATGGCTGTTATGCCGATGAGCTGCTTACCTACTTGAGCAGTATACAGCCCAAAATTCTAATTTTAAATGGGGATATCATTGATATTTGGGACTTTAAAGCGAGTTATTTTCCAGCTTCCCATTTAAAGGTCATCAAAAAAATTATTTCTATGGCCTCTAAAGGAACGGAGGTCTTCTACATTAAAGGCAATCATGATGCCCAGGCCGGGAAGTCGGCAGGAACTACTTTGGGAAATATTAAATTTTGCGATAAATTGGTGTTATCTCTCGACGGCAAAAGAACATGGTTTTTTCATGGCGATGTTTTAGACGCTCCATCGATTAGTGTGAGATGGCTTTCAAGATTGGGAAGTTTTGGCTATACATTGATGTCATCGGTCAATAATCTATCCAACTGGATTCTGAAACAGCGCAAAAGGGAGAAGTATTCCCTTTCGGGGAAAATCGAACAAAACAAAACGCAATCGGTCAACTATATATCGGATTTTGAACGTACCGTTGCCGATTTGGCTCTTTATAGCGACTATGATTGCATAGTTTGTGGCCATATACATCAGCCTAAAAAAGAACAAATAGAAAATGCCAAGGGCGCTGTCCTATATTTGAATTCCGGGGATTGGGTGGAGCACATGACCGCACTTGAATACTCCTTTAAACGCTGGAAACTTTATCGTTATAAAAATGATAAACTTAGTCCGTTCTTTATGGACGAAGACCTAAAGAAAATGGACATCAACGAATTAATGGCTTCCATGGGTATCAAGCATACCTGAAAGCGAATTCCATTTAAAATTTATTTTAGCCGACTAAGATTTCAAGGCCTCCCGTAAAATACTCACAGGATGTTTCGCCATTCTTTTGGTGCCGTCAAAAATTTGGTGTCGGCAACTGGTACCGTTTGCTGCAATTATAGTATTGGGTGCAGATTTTTCTACGGCCGGAAATAATTTTAGACCACCAATTTTCATGCTTACCTCGTAATGTTCCTCTTCATACCCAAAAGAACCGGCCATACCGCAACATCCAGATGAAATAATAGTAACCTTATAGTTTTTGGGCAGGTTAAGGACATCAAAAGTCACTTTTTGATTACTTAATGCTTTTTGATGGCAATGGTTATGGATTTTAACGTCTTTTGCTTCCTCCGTGAATGAGGACGCATCTAAGTGGCCTTGCGCTATTTCGGTCGCCAAGAACTCTTCTATTAAAAAACTATGGTCGGCAATACGTTGGGCGGATTCCTTATCCTCCGTTAGGCGTTTGTATTCGTCCCTAAAGGATAAGATTGCCGAAGGTTCCAAACCTACGATAGGCCATCCCTTTCGTGCGAAAGCTTCGAGCTGTTTGCTGTTTTTTATCGCCAAAGCTTTGGCCTGCTTTAAAAAACCTTTGGACAAGTAGGTTCTGCCGCTCTCCGCGTAATAAAGTTCCACATCGTATCCTAATCGGGTCAACAACGCTATGGCATCCTTACCGACTTCGATATCCAAGTACCGTGTAAATTCATCGATGTACAAAATTACCTTTGATTTTGATGCAGTATATTGAATTTTACCTTTTTGAAGTTCCTTATCGAAATTAAAACTATAGACTTTTGGAAGGCTTCTTTCTTTAGCGACACCGCTATATTTTTTTAATAATCCACTTAGAAAACCAGAGCTGTACACCGCGTTGGTAAGTCCGGAAACGGAACTTCCCAAGCGATTGAGTTTGGTGTTGTAAGCAAAGAGTTTACTGCGCAAGGGATAGCCGTTCGTTTCTTGGTACTGGTACAGAAATTCCGCCTTTAGGGTGGCCACGTCTACGTTGCTGGGACACTCGCTGGCGCAGGCCTTGCAGCTAATGCAAAGGTCAAAAACCTCTTTGAGCTCCTCACTGTCAAACGCATTCGGTTTTTGGGGATTGGTCAAAAATTCGCGCAAGGCATTCGCCCTGCCCCTTGTGGTGTCCTTTTCGTTTTTGGTGGCGTGGTAACTGGGGCACATGCCGCCCGCCGTGTGGTGTGTTTTTCTGCAATCCCCGCTCCCGTTGCACTTCTCCGCCGCTTTTAAGATACCTTCGCTATCGGAAAAATCCATCAAGGTTTTTATTTTCGGTTCTTTTCTGTCTATCTCGTACCTCAAAGATTCGTCCATGGGGTAGGCATCCACAATTTTCCCCGGATTAAAAATATTGTTCGGGTCAAAGTAGGATTTTATACGGCGTAGCAACTGGTAATTTTTATCGCCGATCATTAAAGGAATAAATTCGGCCCTCACGATGCCATCACCATGTTCCCCGCTAAAGGAGCCTTTGTATTTTTTGGTCAATTTGGCTACATCGGTTGTTATGTTTCTGAAAAGCGCAACGTCATTGGATTTTTTTAGATTCAAGATCGGCCTTAAGTGCAGCTCCCCTGCCCCTGCGTGGGCGTAATAGACCGCTTTTTGGTCATAGCCTTTCATGATCTGGGTAAACTCCCCGATAAAGTCCTTTAGGTCCGGGAGCGCAACGGCCGTATCCTCTATACAGGCGACGGCTTTCATGTCGCCAACAATATTCCCTAACAAGCCTAATCCCGCTTTTCTAAGTTCGATCGCCTTGGCTATATCATCCCCGAACAGCACGGGTTGCGCATAGCTTAGGCCCGAAGCTCCGATGGTCTTCATGACTTGGGAAATAAGCGTTTTCAACTCCCTTTCCGTATGTGCGCTAATTTGCAGCATTAAAAGCGCTTCCGGGTCATTGTCCACAAAAAACCGATTGGCCATTTGTGCCCTGTTGTTTTTGGTGCAGTCCAAAATGACCTTATCCATCATCTCGCACAATTGCAAGGGATGCGCCATTACGGGAGCTACGTCCAAAAGGCAGTCTTCCAATGTCCTGTAATGGGTAACGATCATGGCGGACAGCGGCGGTGGCAAAACGTCTAATTGCAGCGTAATCTCCGTGGTAAATGCAAGGGTGCCCTCACTTCCGCATAGCAATTTTGCCAGATTGATTCCCTCTTCCTTACCTCCAAAAATAGAAGATGTCAGCAGTTCGTCTACCGCATAGCCCGTATTTCTACGATGGATTTCCGGCTTGGGGAATTCTGAAATAATTTCATTAGTTATATTACTATCTATTAACTCTTTATGTATGTTTTTATAAATTGATGCTTCAACTGAATCTTCTTTTAATTTCTCTGCGTAAGCAGCATTGGATAGGGTCTTAAAGGTTGCTAAACTTCCGTCGGATAATACCGTGTTTAAGGAAACCACCTTGTCCCGGGTAACACCATATTGTATAGATGTAGTACCCGATGAATTATTGCCCACCATCCCACCGATCATGCATCTGTTGGAGGTAGAGGTGTTGGGGCCAAAAAACAATCCAAAAGGCTTAAGGTATTGGTTCAGTTCGTCCCTAATAACGCCGGGTTG
>Ga0306871_1000978_pt1 | contig 10617 bp, 11 predicted proteins | sample AntRauMeHopE1497_FD_190447 | JGI IMG/M metagenome (GOLD analysis project Ga0306871, IMG submission 190447) | Saline lake microbial communities from Rauer Islands, Antarctica - Metagenome Hop E1 #497 (v2) (version 2) | ecosystem: Environmental > Aquatic > Non-marine Saline and Alkaline > Saline ... | reverse complement strand
GCCGGCGCGGCCGGCGGGGCCGCGCGACGTGGGCCCGTGCACTGCAGCGGTCGCCGCGTCGATCGTGCTGGTCTCGAGCGTGCAGGCAACGGCGAGCATGGGCCACGCGACGCTGTACGCCGCGAGCAAGGCCGCCCTGACGGGCATGATCAGCTCCGGGGCGGTCGAGCTCGCGGGGGAAGGCGTGCGGATCAACGGTGTCGTCCCGACCGTGTCGGGAACGCGCAACGTTTGGGCATCGATCTGCCGCGAGCACGGGTCCGAGGCCGCCGCTCTGGGCAAGTGGGGGCCGAACCTGCCCCTTGGGCGGCCCGTGGCGCCGGAAGAGGTGGGTGACGTGGTGTCCTTCCTGCTGTCGCCGCGTGCGTCGGGCGTCACCGGCTCTCTGCTCAGCGTCGACGCCGGCAACCTGGCACAGCTCGTGAGCACCGACGCGGCCAACACGTGACCCGGCACGGTCACGGAGTGGGAAGGCCGCGGCTCACCGTCTCCTAAGCTATGTGGCACCACCCTCTTGGCGCAACGTGTGCTGGGCCGGCCGGCCCGCGCGCGACGCGTGGCGTGTATGGGGTTGCGTGAATGCCACTGCGAAACGACTGTGCGTGATTTGGGGGGCTGGCCGGGCGCAGACACGCCGGTCCGGCACCCGTGTGCGCACGCACAGACGCGGAGAGAAAAACACATTCACTTAGCTCCCGCGACGACGGGGACTGCGGAGCCGCAACGACTGCGGCCCCGCGCCCCGCCGCCGCCGCGGCGGGCCGCCGCTGCCCCCGGAGCGCTCACCAGCCTACGAGAGGGGGAGGGTACGAGGGCGCGGCGGGCGCTCGGCACCGCCCGCCGCCCCGCGGCCCCGAAACCCCCGCCCTAACGAGGCTCACGGGTCGTGCGCGGCCCGGCGCCGCGGCCTCACGAGCGGCCGAGGGACTTCTCCGCCTGCAGGACGGACTTGCGGAAGATATCCGCCATGGCGTCGATCTCCTGGTCCTCGACGATGAGGGGGCAGAGGAAGCGCATGACGCTGCCGTGGCGGCCGCCGCGCTCCTGGATCATGCCGTTGCGCAGCGCGAGCTTCTGCACCTCGCCGGCGACCTCGCCGTCGTGCTTGGGGAGGCCGAGGTGGTCCAGGCTGCCCTTGTGGCCGAACTCGACGCCGAGCATGAGGCCGCGGCCGCGGACGTCCACGATGCTGCTGGACTCGGCCTTGATGGACTCGAGGTGGCCCATGAGGCGTGCGCCCTTCTCGGCGGCGCGCTCGTGCATCTTGTTGTCGCGGAGGTAGTCGGTCTGGGCCTTGCCGCAGGCGAAGGCGATCTGGTTGCCGCGGAAGGTGCCGGTGTGGGCGCCGGCGCTCCACTTGTCGAGCTCGGGCTTGTAGGCCATCACGGCCATGGGCATGGAGCCTCCGGCTGCCTTGGACATGCAGACGACGTCGGGGACGATGCCGGACCCGTTGTTCTGGAAAGCCCAGAAGTCGCCGGAGCGGCAGAAGCCGGCCTGCACCTCGTCGACGACGAGGGGGACGCCAGCCTCGGCCGTGATGCGGCGGATCTCGCGGAGGGCGTGCGGGGAGAGGGCCCCGACGCCGCCCTCGCCCTGGATGGCCTCCACGACGACGCAGGCGGGCTTGGTGATGCCGGACTCGGCGTCGCCAAAGACGGACTCGATGTACTTGAGCACCGCCGTCTCGCCCTCGGGCCCGTCGATGCCGAAGGGGTTGCGGTACTGGTAGGGGTAGGGGAGGAAGTGCACGTCGCTCATGAGGCCGGTCATGGCCTCCTTGGCGCCGAGGTTCCCCATCATCGCGAGGGGGCCGGCGCCGTGGCCGTGGTAGCCGCCGTGGAAGGCCATGACGGTGCGGCGCCCGGTGGCGTACTTGCACAGCTTGACCGCCGCGTCGAGCACGTCGGTGCCGGCGGGGGAGCAGAAATGGAGCCTGCGGGGGGGCGGGGCCGAAAACAACCGGAAACGAGGGTGAGTGGCCTTGCGGCACGGCCTGGCGCCACGCCCGCGCACAGGCGGTCCCGCACGCGCATGTGCGCTATCACGCTGCTCACTTGCTGAGCTCCTCGGGCAGGACGGAGAAGAGGCTCTCCATGTACGCCTTCTTCTCGGGGGTGGCCATGTCGAGGCTCTGGATGGGGGCGCCGGAGTCAAGGAACTTCTTGGCCGCGTCCACCACGATGTCGTGGTTGTGCCCGAGGGCGAGGGTGCCGGCGATGTTCTTGCAGTCGTAGTACTGCTTGCCGTCGGTGTCGGTGAGGACGCACCCCTTGGCCGTCTTGATGGCGAACGGGAAGCGGCTGCGAAGGAATAGGACCACGCGACGGAAACCAACGTAGCACGTGAGGTCTGGAGGAGCGGCTCACGCCGGGACGGGCCGCAGACGACACGAGGGAGCCAAACGTCAGGGGGTGGAACACTGCTTTCTGCAGCCGACGGTCGCCGGCGGCCTCACCGGACGTATGTCCTCGCGTTGGACTCGTGCTTGGCGCTGTACTGCGAAGCCTCGTGAGACAGGGCAGCAGACGGGCGCAGGTGAGACCGCGGCGAGCTGGGGGAGCGTGGGGCGCCAAAACTGGATCAGTCGTCCGAGCAACTCCCTGGGCCGCTTCATAACCGGAACGCCTCGCTGCGCGCCTCTGGGCTCACGAGGAGGTACTCGTTGGACCCGACGCTGGGGCACTTGGCCGGGTCCTGGCCCTCTGCGGCCGGGTTGATGCCGACGTGGCCGAACTGGCCGGGCTTGAGGGCATCAAGAGCGGCCGCCTGAGCGCCGGTCGGCCCGAGGTCCAGGTGGACGCTGCGCGCGCCCTCGGCGGACCTCGACACGGCGGAAGCGGCGCGCTGTGCGGCACGGCGGGCGAGCATGATTGAAGAAAAGAGTGCGCATCGTCGGCGGGAAAGAGGCAAGCCGTAGAATGCAGAGGAGCCAGATCTGCCGGGCTCGCCCGGCCGCCGACCCGGGCGCCCTTGCCTCCCTTCGCACAGTCTTGCCGGTCGAGGCGAGGACCAAGTCCGTAGCACACGCACCGCTCCCGAATGGCCTTTGTGTCCAGGATCACGGCGCGCGCAGCGGCCACCGCCGCCAGGAGCGCCGGTGTCAGGCAGGCCTCCACCGCCTCAGCGGCGGCCCTGAAGATCGACCAGGTCGTGGACGGGGTCAGGTTCCGCACGCCCGGCCTTGCCGACGCCAGGACAATGGTGAGCGCGCCGACCGTGCGTGGCCTGGGCTCGCGGCGGCCGGCCGGTGCGCCTCGCCCATTGTTCCAGCCCCCGCGCCGCCGCCCTCGCAGTTTGATGTTGTCACCAAGGGCTCCCTGGACGACAACTCGGCGTACGCGTACATGATTTTCTCGACCCACTTTGCCTCGACGTGCATCGGTGAGCCCAGCAGCAGGGCGACAAGGCGGAACATCTCCTCGCGCCAGCCGCCCCCGCCCAACGCCTTTCACCCCCGCCCTTGCAACCGCAGTTGCCGAGGACCCGGAGAGCGGCGACCCGTTCGGGTTCGTGATGGGCTACTGCCCGCCGACGCACCCGGACGCCTTCTTCTGCTGGCAGGTGGGCGTGACCGAGGCAGCCCGGGGCCGGCGCATCGCGCAGCGCATGATGGAGGAGCTTTGCCGCGGGCTCGGCAAGACGGCGGGGGTCAAGTACCTCGAGGCAACGGTGACGCCGGACAACGAGGCCTCCCGCCGGCTCTTCCAGGGCTTCGGCCGCCGCGCAGGCTGCCCCGTCGAGGTGACCGAGGACCACTTCCCCCAGGGGATGTTCCCGCCGGGCCATGACGCCGAGGGGCTCTTCCGCGTGGGACCGTTTGCGCCCGAGGATGTCGGAGCAAACGACGCGCCTCGCGCCTGAAACGGCGACGCGCGATGTGGTCCGGCCCTCGCAACAAGATACACTGCGTGTCGCGAAGCCACGGCTGCCAGCGTTCTCACACCCGACGCGCGCCCGCCACGCAAGGCAGCAGGAAGCGAGCGGCCGCAGCGGCTCTGCGTTCGGAACACTCGATCACTCGCCGGCGGCACACACCTCGCCCATCAGCAGTCCCAGACCATGGCCGTCGCTCTCGCCCGCTCCAGCATGCGCGCCGCCCGCACGTACGGCGCCGCTCGAGCCGCCGTGGCAGCCGCCCCTTCCCGCACGTTCATCCACCGGACCGAGCAGGACATCAAGGACATGGGCCAGGTCCACGAGGCGGCCACAGGCACCTGGATCAGCCGCCGCTACACCCTCCGCAAGGATGGCATGGGATTCTCCTTCCACTGGACCACGCTCAAGGAGGGTGAGCCCCTGCAGGCGCGCCCGCGGCCACCTAAACGTCACGCCTGGCCGCCAGCATCGCCGCCGTCCCGCCCCACCCGTCCTTTGCAGGCACCTCCACGCTCATCTGGTACAAGAACCACCACGAGGCGGTGTTCGTCTTCGCTGGCGAGGGCGAGATCGAGGTCGTGACGCCGGAGCAGTCCGAGGGCGAGGGCAAGGTCTACGAGCTCAAGCCCGGCACCTTCTACGGCCTGGACGGGCACGAGAGGCACTTCCTTCGCGCGACCAAGGGCGACCTGCACGTCTCGTGCGCCTTCAACCCCCCCATCTCGGGCACCGAGGACCACAACGAGGACGGCGTGTACCCCGCCATCGACGACGCCGGAGCCAAGCACTACGAGCTCACCCCGGAGGCCGTTGCCGGGCTGATCCAGCCCCCCAAGACGATGCGCTAGGTGGCGCACCGCTCCGGTCCTGACGGCGGTGCGAATTTGTGTGCTGCCGGACCTGTTTGTGCCGCCCAATCTGACTCTCGCGCTGCCGAGCACCACCGGGCGGATTCTCGTTGTGCGGCCTTGCAAAGGGGCGAGCGGCACACACTCAGTCGCGCTCGCCGTGGAGCATCGGCGGGTCGCCGTGGAAGTCCATCTCGACGCCGACGGGCGTCGACGTCAGCGGCGACACGGTGTTGTCCACGGGCCGCGATGGCTGGCACCACTGCGTCTCCCGGGAGGCGATGTGCTCGGGCCGGAACGTGCTGGCGGCCGGCGGCCGGTCGCCGACGGCCCTGTTGGACGCTGCGTTGAAGACGCCAAACACGTTGCAGCGCCCCTCCGGGCTGAGGTTGTTGGCCGACGCGTGCAGCGTGTTGCAGTCGAACATGAGGACGTCGCCCGGCTCGCCCTCGGCGTAGTTGATGCCGAACGCGCCCACGAGCGTCTCGAGCTGCTCGCCCGTCGGCGTGCCGTACTGCTGCGCGGCCTTCAGCGACGTCTCCCAGTTGGCCTCCGGCGTCTCCCCGGGGCAGCTCGCCCAGAAGCGGTGCGACCCCGGGACGACCATGAGGGCCCCGTTGGCGGCCCTGTTGCGGGAGAGCAGGATCACCTGCGAGAGCGCCCTGGGCTGCGGCAGGCCGTCCTCGGACATCCACGTCTCGATGTCCGAGTGCCAGAAGAAGCCGGTGCCGTGGATGGCGCGCTGGAAGTTGACCCGGGACTGGTGGATGAAGATGTCATCGTCGAGGATCTGCCGGGCCGCGTCGACCATGCGCGAGTCCCGTTGCGCCCTGTTGATGAGCAGCGACGTGCGGTGCGGCGCAAACACGGAGCGCACGGCGGGGGGGGCGCCCTCCCGCTGCGGCTCCGTCACCGACCGGCTCGTGAGCGTGACTTTGTCACCGTTGGCTGCCGAGACCGCGCGGTGGTACAGGGTGTCGGCCTCCGCGATGAGGTGCTCCACCTGCGTGCGGGCGGGGAGAGGGGCGGACAACCTAGCCCCGACACTCGCCATTCCCGGCCGGCGGGGCCTGAAAGTAGCAGATGACGGGTGACCGCCACGAAACCACTTCGCAGGGGGACGAATGCAGCGTCACATCGCTGACTGGCTCACCTCCTCTGGCGAGAACACCTGGCGGCGCATCAGGTAGCCGTTCTTGGCGTACGACTCGACCTCCGCGTCCCCCAGCGGGTGCCCGTGAGCCGCGGCGGCAGTGCAGCCTTCGGCCGGCCAGACCACGGGGTCGACCTGCGGTACGACCATGAGCGCATGCGCAGGAGCACCGCGTCACTTGCGAGGATTCCGAGAGCCAGCGATAGCGGAGCACTCGAACATTGGGGGTCAGAACCCTCGCCCTGAGACTCCCTTGTCGTGGCTTACCCGCGGCCAGATATGAGCGCGAGTGCCGGGGACCCGCGTGAGGTACGGCTGCTCGGGGGGCGGGCGGTCATCGACGATGGGGCCGAACACCCGGGCTGAGGCTGCAGCCGTCGATTTCGTGCGGGCAGCCTCGCCAAGCTTGGCGCGCGTGCGCGCCACGGCACGAGCCGTGCGGGCAGTCGAAGTCTGGAACATTCTTGGCGCTCGAGAGGCAGCAGCGTTGCCGTGGAAGGGTCAGGTGTGCCAAGAAGCGGTGTTCTCACGCGGCAGAGATCGCGGACCACGTGGCTGTCAACGTCAGCGGCCCCGCTGTTCTATGTGTTCGGCGCAATTCTGGCAGCATGATGACGCGTGCCGGCCCGCCCCCCCCCCCACGCATCGGGCACCTCGTTGGCCGGGAGGAGGCCGTTGCGAGGCAGCAGGCGTGTCGTGCTGTCTCACGCGACCGCCCGGGCTCGACGGCGGTCGGCCCCAGGATTGGAGCAGGCACCTGAATCCACTGCATCAGCGGCAACGCGTGCAATTGGGAGGCTCTCCGGCCATCCAGGGGAGGACACCCGCCTGCGGGGCGGTGAAAGGCCGACGATGGGTTCAGCAGCCTTCAGGCAGCCTTTTCCTGCCTGCTCCGCAGCACGTTGGCTCGGGCTACGCCCAAGCGAGAAGAGTGAGGCGCCGAACCATGCGGCTGAGGTTCATCCGTGGCGTGCCGCACCGCGCTGGTGGCTCGGGCTGGGTGGGAGTCCGTCGGCGGCAGCTCACAAGCCGCCGACTTGCACGCGCCGACGCCGTGATGCCACATGCGAGCAGCCAGGGCGGCCTGACAGCATGCGGTCGCTCCAGGCTTCCTGGCCGAGCAATTCATGCTCAAGGTAGAGGGGCAGGGCCACGCAAAAGCTGTGCGGAACAGTCAGGATGGCCGGCACCGCCGCGCCTCCCCCCATCAGGAAGCCCGTTTCGGGCGATTATCGGACCGCCAGTGGTCGGACAATCTAAAAAGTATGGCAGACGCAGACGGCGCGGTCCCATCTCCGCCTGCCGTCATGGCTGCCATCGCGCAAGCTCAGCCGCAGCACGCCCGCATCTCTGGAGAGTCGGAGACGTCCTTGCTCAGAGGCCCCGCCGCCCGGACGTCTGCGGTGACGCTTGACATTCTACCGCTGCGGCCAAACGGCGCGGGGCCGCTCCCGGCGATGTCCAACCTTGTTAAGTCGCTGCTCGGCGCCGGCATCCTTTCCGTCGCCAACGCCTTCAGCCACGCGGGCCTGGCGTGGGGCATCAGCATTTACATCGTCGTGGGGGTGGGCGTGACGGCCGGCAACCTCGCGCTCATCTCTGTCAAGCACGAGCTCAACCGCCGCGGCCGCCTGGACGTGGAGACGTTCAGCGACGTCGGTGGCGCAGTGCTCGGCTGGTGGGGGTCCTTCCTGGTCAGCGCGCAGATCGTGTTCCTGGAGCTCGCCTTCGCGACGGGTTTCGTCGTCGTCATCCTTGACCAGCTCGCTGCCACGGTCGGGCTTTCGCAGGAGCTGGGGCCGAGGACGCTGGCGGCCCTGGGCCTCGCGGTGCCGCTCGCGGCGCTGGCGAACATCCGCTGGCTCAAGGACCTCTGGCCGGTCAGCGTGCTCGGCCTCCTGGTCTACGCCGCGGGCATCATCGGCATGTCGGTATTCCAGTCAGCGCAAGCCCTAGCCCTCGGCCCGGAGCCACAGGAGGTCACCCCGACGCTCTCCGGCCTCGCGCTCTTCACGGGAGTGGCGGTCTATGCCAACGAGGGGATCAATCTTATCCTCCCCGTGGAGACGTCGCTCGCGGACAGGCGCCATGCATACTGGGTGACCGCCGTCGGCATGAGCTCCTACAATGCCATGTGCGCCGCCATGGGCGCCCTGGCCTTCGCCGCCGGTCTGGGCAGGTGCGATCTCATCACCAACTGCTTCGCTGACGGCACCTCGGCGCTCGTCGTGCAGTGGGCACTCATGGTGGCGCTCCTCGCAACGCACCCCCTCCAGCTCTACCCGGCGTCCGAGCTCATCGAGCGACGCCTCGGGATCGACGCCGACGACGACGCCGGCGAGGACGATATTGCCGGCCACACTGAGCCGACCGGCGGGCCAAAGGCCGCCCCGGCCAGGAAGGGCTGCGGGGCGGCGATCGCCCGGGTGTGCCTCCGCGCAAGCCTTGCCACGTGTGAGACCCTGGGTGCGTGCCCCGGCGGTGGCGCTGTCGCGACAAGGCTGTGCGCGTCGTGACTCGGGAAGCTGCGCGCCAGGGCCATGCCGACGCCTCCGCTTCCATCCCCCGCGCTCGCCTCGCAGTCACGTGCCTGCTCGGCGCGCTCGTTCCCAACTTCCCGCTTCTCGCCGACGTCGTCGGCTCTCTCGTGATGACGCTCGTCGGCTTTGTGCTCCCGGTGGTTCTGTACGTCACCCTGTTCTGGCACGACATGAAGTGGTACGGATGGGTCCTCGGCGGGCTTTCCGTCGCCTTTGGCCTCGTGACCTGCGTTTTTGGAACCATCACCTCGGTCGGCGCCCTGATCGAGCGCTTTTGAACCAGCAGCGACTTTGAACACCTTGTGTGAGTGCTACCGCGGGCTCCGATGTGTGATGGCAGCGCACGAGTGGGAAAGCGCACAGCAGCAGAAACCGAAGTGTGCCGAAAGGGCACAAGCTCGGGGTGGGCGCGATACGCAGTGACAGGTTCGGCACTGGCCCGCCACGTACGCACCTGCCCCAGCGGCCGTGGTGTTGAAAGTAGTTGCCCGAGCACGGCACTCGGCTGGAGCGTCCCTGCTATGTGAGTCGGTGATTCCTCCTCGGCGGCCAATGGGACTCGGGTGCGTCACCAGCCCCGCCCCGGCACCCACGCTCGCGTGGCGGCGGCCGCTGCACCCTGCGGTGTGGCCCTCACTTCTTCTGGGCCGAGCGGGTCCTCGCGGGTCTCCCGGACGCCGCCGCCACCCCCCCGGCCTTCGACGCCGGGTTGGCCGAGGCCGCGTTGCTCTGCACGCCGGCCGCGTCGGCGGCACCCTGGCAGCCGCAGCAGGACCGTAGGTAGAAGATGGCGGTGGCGAGGTCCAGGAGGATGCCCACGATGCCCACGGCGGCGGTGAGCGACGAGTTTCGGAGCGACGTGTAGATGCCATGGCCAGGCTGGTCTCGCTGCCTCCGCTGCAGGATAGGATGGTGGAGGCCTGCGCCACCCAGCGGGAGTAGAGCCCGACCTGCAGGTACTCCAGGTAGCTTGCGAAGCCGAGGCGGAGGCACATCGCCATGAAATCCTGAATGATATAGGAGCTGAGGAGGCACGGCTCGGAGCAGTAGTCGGAGTTGTTCACGATCATGCAGAGCCCGAGGAAGAGGATGACGATGGCGAGGCTTGGGAAGACGGCATTGACGGAGAGCACGTCCTCGGCGGCGGTGCGCACGGCCGTGAGGTCCTTGGAGAGAGCGGTCATGCCCTGCTTGGAGAGGGAGCAGTTGGGGCTCCACTGCTGCTCCCGCAGGGCCATGAGGACGACGCCACCGTGCGACCGGAGCGCGCCGTCGGTGCCCGTGGCGTGGCCGTCGGTGCGCGGTGGGCGGGCGGGCGGGCGGGTCGGTCGCGAGCGGCGGTCGCTGCCACTATGCCTTCTAGGGGCAAGAGGACCGGTGCGGCGGTATGCGGGACCGGCGAGCTGCGTAGCGAGCGACGCGTCCGGCGAGGCCCGGCGGCGGGCTGCCGCGCAAGTGCCCTCACCTGTCCGTTGGCTGCTGAGAGGCTCCACCAGCTGCCCCGTGTCCCGGGGATAATGTCGCGACCTTCTCCCGCCCATCCATGCCGACGCCGTCCTGTGATTGCGGCGCGGGTGCGCGGTGGAAAGGGGGGGGGATGCCAGAAGGAAAGGGGCGAGGACACAGGGACGTCCCTGCACCGAGTGACGGGGCGCTGCGGTGTGGTCGTGCCCTCCGTCCCTCGGACAGCCCAGCATGGGCGTCGTGTCGGCACCGGCGTCGCTCGCTCACCTCGGTAAGGCACTCCCCGGCCGCAAGGCGCGGCGACACGTGGCGCGCCCCTCCCTGTCGGAGGCTCGGGGCGTCCACGCCGGGCCCGCACTCGCCCTCGACGCCCAGGCGGAGCCCAACGATGGCGCCCGCCCTGCTGCCGAGGGGGGAGGGCAGCTGGGCGGCAGAGCCGTGGCCGGTCAAAAACTCGGTAATGGGAACAGCGAGGGTCCGCAGACGGCACGCAGGTCGCTGTTGCAGGCGAGGATGTGTCGCCGCACGCGTGGAAGCCGGCAGGGCAGACCGCAACGCTGTCGGGGCCGGACCTCTACCCCCGCTCCGCCTCGCATGATGCGCGACGGTCGCCGCCGGTGGGGCTTGTCGGGCCGAGATTCACCAACTTTCCTGTTTGTGGACACTGAGCGTTTGCGCGGTGGCCCCCTGGCGCGTCACTCGCACGAAAGGTAAGGTTTCGGCTCAACAGGAC
>Ga0306871_1000976_pt1 | contig 10620 bp, 10 predicted proteins | sample AntRauMeHopE1497_FD_190447 | JGI IMG/M metagenome (GOLD analysis project Ga0306871, IMG submission 190447) | Saline lake microbial communities from Rauer Islands, Antarctica - Metagenome Hop E1 #497 (v2) (version 2) | ecosystem: Environmental > Aquatic > Non-marine Saline and Alkaline > Saline ... | reverse complement strand
CGTGCACATATGCGGGAGTACGAAGCAAGTTCAACAACCGCAATAAACGATAAAATCCACTTTTGTTTTGCCCTTGGCAAAGATCTCGAGGACAGCGAACACTTTGACGAAGCCTTCTCTTTTTACCATCGCGGCAACAAGCTGAAAAATGTGCAGGACCGATACGATAGTAAACCGATAGATATATCGCTTGATACCCAGAAAAATGATTTTGATGCGGCGTTTTTTGAACGTCATAAACAATCGGGTTGCTCCGCTCCCGACCCTATATTTATTGTAGGACTACCCCGGGCGGGCTCTACACTTCTAGAGCAAATTTTGTCTTCACACTCACAGGTTGACGGAACCATGGAATTGGCCAATATCATAGGCTTGGCGCATCGATTAAATGGTCGACAAGTAGCCAAAAATACTCCTCGTTATCCTGGCATTTTAAATAATATATCGGCCGAAAATTTAACTAAAATGGGCGAGCTTTATATTGAAGAGACCCAGCATCATCGCCAAGGAGCCGTATTTTTCATCGACAAGATGCCTAATAATTTCCGACATATTGCTCTTATTCAGCTAATTCTGCCCAACGCCAAAATTATCGATGCAAGACGTAACGCTTTATCATGTTGTTTTAGCGGTTTTAAACAGCTATTCGGCGAGGGTCAGCAGTTCTCTTATGATCTTGGTGATATTGGACATTATTATCGCAAATATGTTGAGATCATGGATCATTGGGACAAGGCATTACCGGGCAAAATTTTACGCGTGCAGTATGAAGATGTAGTAGCTGACTTGGAGACTCAAGTTAGGCGTATATTGGACTACTGCGGCCTTCCTTTTGAGCAAGCTTGTATTGATTTTCACAGCAACAAACGCGCTGTTCGCACGCCAAGCTCAGAACAGGTCCGCCAACCTATTTATCAAAGTGGTCTTGAACAATGGCGCAATTATGAGTCACATCTAGAGCCGCTGAAAAAAGCACTGAGCAAGTCTGGGTAAGCCCGCTAGAACTCTATCATCAAGCATATCGACTAAGTTGGGGGGCAGCTTATAAGCCTTTGGCAAACTATGTCGCTGTGCTAGTGTTGTTAAAATTTCCGCGCATTTCCTCTTCCAAGCTCCAAAGCACTGTTAAGCAAATTTGTTCGGTTTAATATACATGTTGACGAAAATCATCAGGTTGACCTGAAAACAGTTCGATGCTTATTAAATCAAGCTGATAGGCTGATGTACCTACTATATCTTCGTACAAGCCCTGTTTTAGGACCCCCGTAACTGTATAAGCAATGTTAATATCGGGTATTTTCATGTGGCTGTCTACTCGCACGTAAATCAACTGATTAGGCGGCGGTGGCGGATAGTGAATGCATGCACCAAAATAAGGTACTAAAAAGAAACTCGTTAGCTGTTGTTCACTGCCAAGTTCAAGCGGCACGATAAAGCCTGATATGGCACTTGGCTGCCCTAGCAATTCTTCTACCACATTTGTTGAAAACATCGCGTCGCGATATGCCTCATCGGTGCTAGCACCTATTGATAGTAAAATCTGTTCGGCTATGTTCATTGCACTTCGTTGTTGGTATTTTCTTATGACTTCTCGTTCTGTCAGTGGCATTAGTTGCTCCCAAGAAATGAGGCTTGCGTTTTTTTGCTTGTGTTTAACCAGTAACGATTCATCAGAAGTAAGGTACACGTAGTTAAGAGAAGGAAATATAGCAGATAGTTTATCGAAAAGGGGTACTCTGAAATGCCAAGTTAGCAAGACTACAGACCATATTAAGCAACATGCGATTATGAATTTGACCAGTTTTATAAGCATGCTGTTACCATACCGACAAAGACAATTGAACTCATTGATTATGCATTAACCTACGTATAAGTGATTGTTTAATCGTCATAAGGACTGATCCCTTCGAGTCGCAAACTATAGGCCGCCTTACCTAATAGATTGTTTGTTATTTCAATTTTGATCTGCCCCTCAAACCAAAATGCATCTTGTAAATTATTTAAGCGTACTTTTTTATCTGTTTTGACATGCAGTATTTGATTAGGTGGAGGCGGCGGAAAGTGCAGGCAGGCACCAAAATAAGGAACAATGAAGAACTCACTTATGTTCTGTTTTTCGTCAGACACTAAAGGGACAATAAAACCTGGAATACGTATGCGCTGATTATTAAAGTCTTCTATTATGCGCGTTGAACTTAGTGCTTGACGATATCTGGCTGAGCGTGGATCGTCGGTATCACCCGTAAGCATCATGTCTAATGAGTCAAGGCGTGATCCTTCCTCTATTTCATCAAGATAAGAGGGTGGATTTAATAAGGCCTCTAAATCATCACTGGGCATTAATGCAATCCATTCTATTTCAGCGTATTTTATTTCATCGTCTTTAGTTTCAACGCCGTGGAGTGTCTTTGACCATAATGAAGCAAAGATAAGCACAAGCATTGTTGCACGGACAAGATAAAAAACTTGAGTCATGTGGTTATTTCGAGTCTGTATAGCAATATATTTAAACATGTTATAACATAACGCAAATTGAATGTGAAAAGATATCCTTCCGTTTATGGATTCAACAAGCGATATAAAAAGCAAGCAGCAAGCTGAACTTGCCATTAAATTAGAAAACATGAGTTACAAGTATGATAAAACTCGGATTAAACCCGATTTATTTGTTGCTGATTGGCAAGTTCAAGCCCGCCAGCATGTTTTTTTAAAAGGTGAGTCGGGCTCAGGTAAAACCACACTTCTGAATCTACTGGCGGGTGTATTAGTACCTAACAGCGGCGAAATCACCTTACTTGGAGAACCGTTTTCGCAGTTAAGTCCACAAAAAATAGATGCCTTCAGAGCCAAGCATATTGGCGTTGTATACCAACAATTTAATCTTATTCCTTTTGTATCAGTGCTTAAAAATGTGCAGCTTGCTGCTCATTTTGGGGGTACTTGTGCCGACCAAGTGGAGCACATACTTGCTGACTTGCTGCCTAAGCTAGCGTTGTCGACTGACTGCCTCAGGCAAGCGGCGGGTGAGTTAAGCGTGGGTCAGCAGCAGCGAGTAGCGATCGCCAGAGCATTGATTAATCATCCCGACATACTCCTAGTCGATGAGCCTACTTCTGCCCTAGATTCTGCTGCCCGCGACGCGTTTATGGAGGTGTTGCTGGCCTTATGCAATAAATTTAACACAACGCTATTGTTCGTAAGCCACGATCCGCAATTACAGGAATACTTCAAAGATAGGGTAAATATTGCTGAATTAAATACCGCTCAAGGAGATGCTATATGATGTTTTCCTTTGCTTGGGACAGTATTAAAAATAGACGTAAATCGGTTTTTTTAACCTTTATTTCCTTGGTCATCAGTATCAGTGTACTGATGAGTGTTGAACACATTAGAGCGCAAGCAAAAGAGAGTTTTAATCGAACTGTTTCTGATGTCGACTTAATTGTGGGCGCCCCTAGTGGACAACTCAACCTTCTTTTATATTCTGTTTTTCGCATGGGCAGCCCAACCAGTAATATTAGCTGGCAAAGCTTTACCACTTTGAATGAGCTTGAACAAGTCAAGTGGGCCATTCCTATTTCGCTGGGCGATTCGCATCGTGGATATAGGGTGTTAGGTACCTCAAGCGCTTATTTTGAGCATTTTAAATATGGCAATAAGCAAGCACTCACTTTTTCTTCAGGGCAAGCATTCACCACAACTTTTGAAACGGTTATTGGTGCTGAAGTGGCGAAGCGTCTAAATTATGTGGTAGGCAGTGAAATAATCATTGCACACGGAATTGGCGCAGTTAGCTTTAAAAATCATGATCAAAGCCCTTTTGTCGTGAGCGGCATTTTAGCATCAACGGGCACACCGGTTGATAAGACCGTGCATGTCTCCTTGGCAGGAATAGAGGCTATTCATTTGCCACCCGCGCAACTTAGGGCATTTATAAACCAACAATCATCTACCCAGACGCCTGACGCGTTAAAGCCCTCATCAATTTCAGCTGTGATGCTGGGCTTAGAATCTAAGATGAGTGTTTTTACACTGCAGCGCAGTATCAATAACTACCAAGGGGATCGTCTTATGGCGATTATGCCCGGTGTGGCGTTAGCCGAACTTTGGCAGCTGATGAGTATGGTAGAAAATATCCTGATTATCATCAGTATTTTGATTTTAGTTTCTTCGTTGATTGGACTAGCAGTGATGCTGCTGTCATCGATGCGAGAGCGGCGCAGAGAAATTGCTATTTTGAGAGTCATAGGAGCACGCCCTCGGGTTTTGTTTTCACTGATTATGACCGAGGCTTTATTGTTAGTGACGGCGTCTATCGTTACTGCCTTAGTTCTGCTCAATGTGAGCTTCTTCTTGCTCGGTGGATGGTTGGCAGCAAGCTACGGCTTGTTCATAGATGCAAACATATACACACTTAACACACTTATACTGTCTATTGTGGTGTTAGCATGTGCGGGGCTAATTACCTTATTCCCCGCTATTGATGCATATAAAACTGCATTGCACAGCAGTTTGTCATCAACTGGATAATCCTAAGTGCTTTTACATGTCGATTTTATCTTGTTAAATCGGCATGTTTACGCCTCGTGTCGACAAAATCGACCTTAAATTGAAATACCCTTATTGCCTCCCAATATTACTGCATTAGCAAGCTTGTTGACTGTAATCTTGTTAAACAGTAAAGATATACAGTACACCTTGAAACAAGATAAGTAGAGGTCTAAGATGAAGTAGCTTCGTTACTCTCATATAAAATATTCACATAAAACAAGATAAGCATAAGCATTAATGACAGCAATTCACACGACTAACACTTCAGCCAAACGCACACTTTTGTTAGCCGCAGCCGCAGCCGCGATGGTTTTTGTGCAAACGGTGCTGTCGAGCTAAAGCAACGGAGAAGAATAAGTGTTACGAATACGATTTTTTGGCAGTATACGAGAACAACTTCAGACATCTTCAATTGATGTTGAATACGCAGGCGAAGAAAGCGTAAGCGATTTGATGGCTACACTAATTAAAAGGGGTGAACGTTGGCTAGTACTGCAAGACCAAGACGTTTTAGTTGCCTTGAATATGACCCTTTGCGCCAGAGATGCCGTCATAAATAGTGGCGATGAGCTTGCCTTTTTTCCACCTGTAACAGGAGGTTAACGATGATCAGTGTGCAGCACGAAGACTTTGATCATGGCAGCGAATATAAGGCGTTGCGCGAGCTCGCCAACCGCGACGGCGCAATAGTCACATTCACTGGTCTGGTGAGGGATTTTAATAGTCAGTGTTCAGTATCAAATGTTGTTATTGAGCACTATCCTGGCATGACCGAAAAGTATTTAATGCAAATTTGTAGCGACGCCAAAAAACGCTGGAACTTGGGTCAAGTGCGCATTATCCATCGAATTGGTACTATTGAAGCGTTTGAACAAATTGTGTTTGTGGGTGTGAGTTCTAAACATCGACAAAATGCATTTGAAGCCGCTCAGTTTATTATGGATATTTTAAAAACCACCGCGCCTTTTTGGAAACAAGAAACCACTGCTAATGGAACGCAGTGGGTAAAGCGCAAAGACAGCGACGAAGCAGCGGCAGCGAAATGGACCGATGCTTAGCGTCGTTACTAACAAGAAATTTTACGCAAATACGCAAGCTATCAATGGTGCACTGGCGATAATATCTATTCGCTAATAATATGGCTGAATGGCTGTACCTGCACAGGTTCTCCCTTTAACACGTTCCCTGTGTCGCTTTCAAATACCGCGTAGCAGTTGCTTTTGCGAAAACACGACAGCACACCAGAGCTTTGTGAGCCACTAGGTTCAACGCTCACTACGCCAGCATCGTTAACGAAGTAGTGTGCTCGTTGATAATCGGTTCTCCCGGGACGCTTTTTAAAATCCCTTATGGCCACGCCTTGAAGTGTTACCGCAGTGAAACTCCGACTGCCCGCAAGATAAGCCAACGCAGGAGCCGCTATTTTGTCAAAAGTCACGGCTGCCGAGACAGGATTGCCGGGTAAGCCAAAGAAAATACTGTTTGAAAGCCTGCCAAATGCCAATGGTTTACCCGGTTTAATAGCGAGTTTCCAAAAATCTATACTGCCGTATTGCGCTAAAACTTCACGCGTGTAATCGGCTTCCCCTACCGACACGCCGCCGGTGGTAATTACGCAGTCAGCATATTGATTGGCATGTTCAAACGCTGCTTGGATTTTGGCTTTATTATCGGCAATAATACCTAAATCTATTACCCTAGCCCCCAGTCTAGACAGCATTGCAATGAGCATTGGGCGGTTCGAATCAAATATTCTATCGTTGCGCTGAGTTTGTCCTGGAGCGAGCAGTTCGTCGCCGGTGGTAAAAACAGCCACACATAGCTGCCTATAAACATCCACCTCGTTAATGCCTAACGATGCTAGTAGTCCAATATCTACCGGATTTATGCGTGTTCCCGCCTGCAGCACAGTTGCGCCTTTTTTTATATCGTTGCCAGCACGGCGTATTGCGTCCCCTTTTGTTACCGAGTGAAAGGTAATTTGCTTGCCGTCTACGCGTGCATTTTCTTGCATTACAACGGTGTCGGCTCCCTTGGGGATTTCAGCACCGGTCATTATACGAACACATTCGCCTGCCTTTAGCTGCCCTTCAAATTTAGCACCCGCGAAGCTTTTACCTACTTGACGTAAGGTTTCACCGGCTACAAAACTGTCATACTTTAAGGCATAACCGTCCATAGCCGAATTATCATAAGCGGGTACGTTTATAGGAGACACTATGTCGTGTGCAATTATGCGGTCTAAGCACGCGTTAAGATCACATAGAACCACTTCACTGATAGGCGAAATCGCTTTTTGAATTAATTGTTTGGCGTAATGTATTGGCATTAAACCTGATGTATCACCGGTAGAATTCATTTTGTACACTCCATTACTGTGATGTACATTATACATTACCTTGGAAGCCTGTTGCATAGTCTAATAATGTGTTTTATTCTCTGCGTCTTATTTATATTGCACACCTATAGCAAACTAATTGCGCCGCATATTACACGCTAGCATTTTACGTTAAGGAACAGATTTGCGTTATCTTTCAGACTATTTTAAAGGTATGGCAATGGGCGCGGCCGACGTTGTTCCCGGGGTTTCGGGCGGCACGATTGCCTTTATAACCGGCATACTTAATCCTCTTTTAGAGGGTATTCGCTCAATTAAACCTTCTCTGTTTGGCGTGATTAGGCGAGAAGGTTTTAAAGTCGCTTTTATGCATATAAACGGGCGGTTTTTATGCACTGTTCTTGCGGGGATTTTAACCAGTATTTTTACGTTTGCTAAGCTTATTTCTTGGCTGTTGACCAATCATCCTATTCCGCTGTGGTCATTCTTTTTCGGTCTCATCTTGTTCTCAGTCATTCACATGCTAAAGCAGGTAAGCGCCTATAACTTGTCAAGAGTAGTGCTGTTTATCGCCGGCGTTATCTTTGCATGGTTCATCACCGTGCTAAACCCTGTTGAATTAGAAGTGAGTTATTTGAACTTCTTTATTGCTGGCTGCATAGCTATTTGCGCAATGATTCTGCCGGGTATTTCGGGTAGCTTTATTCTGCTGTTGTTAGGGCTTTACCCTGCGGTACTAGCAGCGGTAAAAGGTTTTGATGTATTGATGCTGGCTTGTTTTGCCATGGGCTGTGTTGTAGGGCTGTTGAGTTTTAGTCACGTGCTGTCGGCATTACTGCGTCGTTTTCACGATGAAACGCTGCTGTTTCTCACTGGCTTAATGCTGGGTACTTTGGGTATAATATGGCCTTGGAAAGAAGTACTGAGCTGGCGTGAGAACTCTCAAGGTGAGACGGTTCCTTTAGCCATGCAAAATCTTTCACCCATGCAGTTTGAGCAAGTAACAGGGCAGCCTTCTGAAATAGTGCCAGCGATTATTTGCCTGTTGGTTGGCATTGGACTGGTGTGGAGCTTGGAGAAGTTCGGACAAAAGTCTCGGACTTAATAAACAAAAAATACGCGTAATAGCAGGGTTAATTTTGTAAAGGCTGGTGGAATATAAACGTGCCTTGTAGAAAGTCTTGCTAGACCTTAAATAATTGAGATACAGTGTTAAAATAACATTTACAATTATGAAAAGGCCTTGCTTTCACAATAAATCATGGCTGTTACAGGGCCAGTAGCTAAGCATTCATGAACTCAATCAATATTCACAGCGTAAAAGCGAAAACGAATATAAAATAAAGGTAAAATATGAAAGCTATTATTTTTGGCGGCATAGGGACGATAGCAAACACTTCGTATCTTCAACGAAAATCGTTTAATGCCGCATTTGAAAAACTGTCTATCAACTGGCATTGGGGTGAATTAGAGTATAAAGAATTGCTAGTACAATCTGGTGGTCAAGATCGTATCGATCAATATAACAAAGTGCATAAGGGCTTGCCTAAAGATGTGACGTCCGCTGACGTACACGCTTTAAAAACAAGCCTGTTTCGCGAATTTATGAACAGTACTACGCTGCCTCTTCGCCCCGGCGTTCGATGGGCAATAGAGCAAGCAAAGTTAAACAATATGAAAATTGCCTTTGCGACCACCACCAGCGCCGAGAATATACGCAATTTGTTGAACAGCGCTGAATTAGATCCCGCTACATTTGACCTTATTTGTAATTCTACAGTGGTTGACAGGTATAAGCCTGACCCTGAGGTTTATGAATATTGTTTGAATACACTGATGTTGTCGGCCAGCAACTGCATGGCAATTGAGGACGCTAGTGTAGGCCTCGATGCGGCAGTAGCTGCCGGTATCAATTGCGTTGCTTTTCCAAACGAGTACACCGCCAGACATGGCTACAGCAAAGCGATAGAAAAAGTGGAAAACTTAGAAAGAGCCGTGCACTTAAGGTCTTTTTTCACTACATAAGAGCTGAGTTAGTGAATCAATAACAATACTCAATTGAATAGGTCAATACTTCAAGCTAAGATCAAGACGGCAGAGCCGCCATGTTGTCACGTTTATCCTTTCACAAAACCATCCCAAGCCTTCATATATTTTACGAAGGGCTCACTTAAGCCTTCTTTCGTTAAATAAGCTTCGCTTACCGGCAGCTTTATAGGTTCAAAAAGAGGGTTGTCCATAACAAGTTTAGGAAAGTCGTGATGTAAAATGGCTGAGCGGCCAATAGTCACAAAATCAACACCCGCGTCTAAAACAGCCTGCACGTCTTTGCCGGTGTTAATTTGGCCTGCGACCGTTAATTTTACATCCTTATAATCAATTTCAGTAAAGTGATGCAGCAGATCCTTATGCTGATGTTCTTTTTCTGCGGCTTGCTTAAAGGTGTCCCACAGTGATAGGTCTAGAAAATCGATGTCGTGTTCATTTATGAGCAGCTTGCACACGGTTTTGACTTCGCTTAACTGCATGCCAAATCGTTCTGGTGATAAACGCACACCCAGCAAAAACTGACTCCCGCAGCTTGCGCGAATGCCGTCTACAATTTCAAAGAGTAGCCGTGCACGATTTTGCAAGCAGCCACCGTACTCGTCGTCACGCGTATTTATTTCAGCACTTAAAAACTGCGTTAAAATATAGCCGTGAGCACCATGTACTTCCACGCCATCGTAGCCACTTTGCTGTGCGCGCTGGGCTGCAATAATGAAATCATCACGCAGCTGATGCACTTCAGCTAATGACAGGGCGCGGGCATTATATTTTTCAATAGCTGACGGGCACACAGGCTGCTGCTTAGTTGATGCCTCATTTGCGCGCATACCGGCATGATGAAGCTGAATAAGAGCCAAACTATTGTTGGCTTTAATGCTCATGGTTAAACGCCGATGACCTGCAATGTGTGCATCGTCATATATACCTAACTGTCCCTCAAAGCCCTTGCCCACAAACTGCACGTGCGAGGCACAGGTCATGGTTAAGCCAAACCCACCTTGTGCACGCATAGTTAACCAGCGGTACTCTTCCTGGGAAAGCGTTCCGTCGTCATTGCTTTGGGTGTTTGTTAGCGGCGCTAACATAAACCTATTAGACATAGTAAGGCCGTTTTTGAAGGTCATTGGAGCTGAAGATTGAGACATATAGTTCTTTTTTTGTTTAACACGTAGCGTGTTTATTAATAAGTTTCAATGTTAACGCTTAAGGCTGTAAATCACAAAGATAATGGCTTACTTTTAAAGCTCTGTCGTTAACCGAAGAGCAAATACGACGCATGTCGCATAATCGTGCATTGTTAATACTAAGCTAATTTAAAAACTAAACAGCTGAAACTTAAAAACTATTAATTGTGGCTTAGAATTTGCTCTTTCAGCCGACTATCGCCAGTCGCGATAGCAACATCTTTTATGAGCACTCTCGACAAAAGCCATATCAAGACATTCTGACAGTGAGTCAAGAGTATGAAAAAAGCGATGCAAAATCCTCAGACTCAATTACCTAATAGAAGAGGTATGCAAGCCCACCTGCACTGCGAGTATGGGCGAAGCAAACGCGCTAAGCAGCCGTTAATATTGCCGATAAACACTTATATGAAACTAAGAAAGCAGCAAAAAACAAGTCGTTCCCAGCGTGTATCAGCAGCATATTGCTTAGAACATTAGGCTATCACAAAAAAAAGA
>Ga0306871_1000975_pt1 | contig 10621 bp, 12 predicted proteins | sample AntRauMeHopE1497_FD_190447 | JGI IMG/M metagenome (GOLD analysis project Ga0306871, IMG submission 190447) | Saline lake microbial communities from Rauer Islands, Antarctica - Metagenome Hop E1 #497 (v2) (version 2) | ecosystem: Environmental > Aquatic > Non-marine Saline and Alkaline > Saline ... | reverse complement strand
AGATTTCCCATGTCCACGTGGATCATATAGCAATATCACTGGACTAAACTCCGAAGACAAATGTTCAAAATGCACACCTGGAATGTACTGTGGTCAACCAGGGTTGACCTAGCCGTCAGGGCCTTGTGCTGCGGGGTTCTGGTGCGGTTACGGCTCTCGAGTGCCGACGCCTGTGCCAGTTGATGGCATAGTTTCGCTTGCTATGCTTCAAGGGATCGCTTTAGAGCCAGAATATTTCGACGTTGACATGCCTCAGGGTATCATGGCAGCTGTAACACTCCTTGGACTGACCTACAACACATCAGTAGAGAGCTCAGCGCCTGATGCAGTAGACTGGGTAGAGTCGCAAGTTCTAGCTACTCTATCGTTGCTAGATATATTTCTTGGGTACTCACCAGGTCAAGGCGGAATTCAGACTTCTAATGTTGTCGAAACTAGCACCAGTAACACCAACAATGTTGCCCTTGAAGCAGCACTGGCAAAGTTAGTCGGACTAGCCGCATATTTGAACGCTTCAAGCGGGCATGACGCATCGCACGGCGGACTGTGCGCTGCGGGATACGTGTGCACGGGCGGCTCCATCTCACCTACACCCGGTTTGATCGGAGCCTTGCAGACTACAAACTTGCCTGGAGGGTACGAGTGCCCCAAGGGACACTATTGCAAGATCGGTAGCAGTAGGCCTGCTCCTTGTCCGCATGGCTCGTATGGCCCAGCAAGTGGTCGGGATACATGTTCTCCATGTCCTCCAGGGAGAATATGCACAGTCGGAGACTTCACGGCGGAACAGCTGTGTCCTCTCGGATCGTTCTGTCCCGGTGGATCTAGCTTTAACGGAACTCGCTGTCTTCGTGGAACCATCGGTCACATTCCTGGCCTTGAAACGGCGCGGCAATGTGCTGAATGTCCTGCGGGTATGTACTGTGGAGGTGATGGTTAGCCAACAGGCGAATGCGAAGCCGGCTACTTCTGCGGACTTGGTAATCCGAGCCCATAGCCATCTAGCGATCGTCTACCAAATTCTGGCCCTTGCCCTCCAGGGCATTATTGTCAGCAAGGAAGCCAGATTCCAACTGTTTGCCCCAATGGCACATTTCGAGCAGAGCCGGGTGGTCGAGCTGCTTCTGAATGTACATCGTGTCCTCCCGGATATCTCTGCAGGGAGGGTGACACGGTGCCTCGCTCGTGCCCACCAGGATTTTACTGCCCCAGTGTCGTCGCGAATTCTTCTTCATCTGCCGTGCAAGGGCAAACTGTCCAGGTCCAATCTGCTGGCACGGTAGTTGCTTGCCCACCCGGCACGTACAACGAGCTCTATCGGTAGACTGGTAGTGCTGCTTGTGTACCATGTTCAGCCGGGTACCTCTGTCGTGACGCTGCTTCGCCCTCGTTGACTGAGCAGTGCCCAGAAGGCCACTACTGCCCTCAACGATCATCGCTTCCAATTCGCTGCGCGGCCGGCAGGTACCGCTCGTAGCAGGGTGGTACTCGCGGAGACGGGTGGGGTTCGCTTTGGGGTGATGCAAGATCGACCGTTCGGCGCCAACACGGCTTGCATGCAACACACATTGATGTCGAATCATTCGACTGGCGCATCAACTTCAAGCTAGTACAAGGCGATGTCTACGAATCGAAAGCGCCGCCACTGAACTCTACGCAAATCAGCTATCCCAATTTGATTGGCACCGACGATGGCGGATGTACCCCATGCCCAAGCGGCCACTTCTGCCCCTATGGGTCGGCTCGGTCCATTCCATGTCCAGTCGGACGATTGTGTGAACCCGGGCCCGAAACGGCAGGGCCGTACCAATGCCCGCCCGGGTCATGGTGCAGCCCAGGCACTGGCGGATTCGTTCACGATGGGTTTCCGCAGTGCCCGGCTGGTAGCTACTGTCCATCACAAGCAGCAGGCGCAAACGATGTGTTGCAGACGATGTTTAACGCTACAGGGACTCTAAACGTACTTCCTGAAGCTCTGCTTCGAGGCATGAATCATAGTGTGCCTTCCACCGGTGTTGGTAATAGTAGCTACTACATTGGACCAACTCTTATCCCAGTGCCATGCCCCAGGTCAGCCTATTGCCCTGCTGGGTCACCATCGCCAAGTTTCTGCCCTGCCGGCCGTTTTGCTGATTGGCTAGGAACAAACTCTTCAGGAGCTCAGCAGCTGTCAGACGTCTGTTCTTTGTGCCCTCCTGGAACCTACTCGTCTAACAGCAACTCCACGGAATGCTTCGAATGCCCCGCTGGATACATCTGCACGGGCGGGACATCATCTATAAGGCCAATCAATGTTGCAGCTGATGGCGGTCGGAGGTGTATCCCTGGCGAGTACTGCCCCCCTGGGTCAAGCACCGCGCGAGCATGTCCGGCAGGAATGGCTCAGCCGTTGTATGGCGCGACTTCTTTCGAAGCATGCAAGATGTGTGCCCCGGGATCGCACGCACCCACTACTGGATCCAGTGGCTGCTAGCCATGCCCGTCGTCGGCCACATCTGGACGAGGAGCTGCAAGATGCCGATGCGTTGGGCTCAACCGCATCTACTAGCCCTCTGATGTGAGCTGCATCTGTATGCCAAAGCACTGGCCTGGTCCAGCCTCTGCGATGAGCCGTGACACGGACGACACTGGAGACTGCGAACCAATCGTTTTCAGTGAATGCCCGACCGGTACTCATGTGCGTGTGCATTCCGGTGAGTGTATTGCAACAAGCGATAGGAATGCAGTCGATGCCCAATGCAGAGCTGTATGTAATTCCAGCAACCTTGACTTAGACTTGTAGCGGAATCGCGTGACGATTGACTCCCGTACCGGTCTCTGCAAGTGCCCGGGAATCACAAGTCTAGAGGAGATATGCGACGAGTAGTGCAGGGCGACTCTGCAACCGGCTTCGCTTGTACCATCGAACATCCTCTTGAATACAGCGGCAATCGAACTGCCATCCGATGCAAGGCCAAGCGGTCAGGGCAGTACAGCCGGCACTCAACGTCGTCTTCAGAGCGGATTTGTTGTAGACACCACCGAATCCATGGAGGCTTTATCAACGCTCACCGAACTGAATATCAAGAACTTTACTTTCCGGCTACCTAACGGGAGATCTGCATCCGTGACTGGGCTTGGGAGCATCCCTTCGTCTTGTTCTGAGGTCGATCTGGACGCTTCCTCCTATGGCAATATGGGGGAATCCAACCGCTTTTGCTCAACTGTATTCCTAGTGTCGAGTGAAAAACAAGGGTTAGAAGGGGTGTATGGCTTATCGCCTAGTCTGGTCGCTGAGAACCATAGACACAACGAGGGTAGCTACAATGTCAGCACATGGAATCAGGCGGAAAGCTCAAGGACGGTGGACAAGCCGGTAGTGTGCATGCAAGAAGGAGATCTGCTAGTATTTGACATAAGTACCTCAACTGGAGGTGCTACTGTTCCAGTGTATTTGCCAGATTCTTTATTGAGTAGCGACAGCGATTTCGATTACGGAGTTCTCCGAGCAGCAAGGAGTGCTGGAGGGGGGGCTGATCCTATTGATGTGGTTGTAATGCAGATGAATTCTGCAGGAGTACACGTCTTTGCTGGGGGGCTTGATGATACTGATCTTGCTATCGTGGTAGTGCTTGAGCAAGGTACTTCTTGTCCCACAGAGGCAAATATCGTGCCATAGTCAACATAGGCGCTCATACTGTTAGGAGCAAAGACAGATCAAGAAATCATCGTTGTAGTTGATTGGAGGGTTATAATTGCTTTCATCGTTGCATTTATGGCCGCATTAGCAGCTACCATAGGAAGTATTATGTACTTGGAGTACCGTGCATGGACTCTGGCTCCAGGGACAGGCTGGTTGGCGGAATCACGGGACGTAGGCAGCACTCGGAGCATTATCTGGTCACCTCTTCGATTCGTCTTCAGAGTTATTTTTTCTTTCTCCGATGCTTTATGTAGGACTAAAGCTTCTTACAAGCTCGCTAGTTTGGACCTTGCGCTACTTTCATTCCGAGACCGCCAGGTCATGACTACCAGCCACACATCTATTCGTGCAGCTGATGCGGCTAGCTCAAATGAGGTTAGAGTCTCGCCCGGAGGTCCAGCAGCTAAGGTGCATCCGTTGAGTGCGGCTTCAGAAGTAGATGGGCTTCCGAATATGCAAGATGGTGTATTCTTGCCTGGAGCCCTCGATTTGGGTCGGTGGGATGAAGACGACATAGATCTCCGGGAAATCGTCGAAAGGCTGGAACACCACAGAAATGCGATCAATAGCGGCTTAACCACGCAAATGTTCAATGTTGAGGGGCTGAAAGCACATGTGGAGGAAGGCTTTAAGAGCATGCACAGAATAGCCAGCGTCCTGCTAGCTATTGCCCGACGAAGTGAGTCTAGCGAGGAGTCTGTAGAAGCAGTGGTGGCAGCATTACAAGGACTGCTTAATGCACGACTGACCGAACTCAATGTAACGATTGAATCGTCATAGGATGGAATACAACGCTTAGAAGCGATCCGTTGTGGCATAACATTTAAGCTACGTAACGATGACGATGTCATTTTGTGTGCTCGCGAGATGCTCCATGTTACCTCTGGAGCTACGCAGTCGGAAGAAGCTGGCGGTGATGATGCATCCGTGATAAATCAGCTTCAAGACTATACTCTGCACGTCAAAGCAGGGCTTCAAGCGACAGCAATGTGCTAGAAACAAATTCATGTTGCACAGAAAGAAGTACTGGGAGCCAGTGTAGTCCTTGCGGGTGTGCACGGTTTCGACACCGTGCAGGAATCGCTGCTGAACACTTTGGATTGGGTATTGCAAGCTATTGCACGACTGAAGAGGCTGTTCGAGGATAAGTCTAAGGCTGTAACTATCATTGAATCCTTGATCGACACGGTGCATTCAGTATCGAGGCAGGGCAAAGGGGCTGAGCAAGGACAGAAAAACGAGCGGCTGCATTTGGCCAGAGTCTCTGCATCGCTTCGGGCTGTGAGAGATGAACTGCTTTATCTTGGTCGTATCGGTAATTTGGCAGACATTTCGATAACATCTGCAACAAGCAGCATTTCGCGAGAGCTTGATGCGTTTGCTAGCAGCACTAACTCCGCCAGTAGCAACACTATTCAACGTAACCGGACAGCTGATAGTGACCCTAAATCGGTGCAAATCGTGGGATTGCTCACTATTCTTGACCAGGAGCTGCAAAAAATGTCACTGCCTACCGGCAGCAGAAGTGTCAGCGTAGCAGATAGTATGCTAGACGGAGATCTAAACGTGTCCAGTAACGAGCTTGCAGCCGAACGTACAGAGCTGCATTCCTCGACTATCAATGGAGAAGCAGGCAGGGAATTAGGACTAGGACCGGAATCAGTTGTTGCCAAAGCAATACAAAAGTGTTCGTCGCGTACCTTGGTAGATCCTGCCGCAGTATCGCCAAGTGCAAATGGATCGGTAAGATCCGAGCAACGACCTGACGACTCGGTGTCAAGACGAGTCGTTGAAATGGCGGTAGAGCAGCAGATCATTGCAGAGCTGAATTCAAGCACAGATGTAACTGATGCCGCCGTGCAGCATTCTCAGGATACTAATGAACCAAGTAATGTAATCTCCGGGAGCACGTGGGCAATTTTGGACGGGTTCTTAAAGCAAACTCATGAAATCGTGGACAGTTTCACTGCATCTTCCAGCTTGTGCGACGCGGCAACATCCATCAAATCTAGTCTGGAATAGGCACAAGAACGATTGCATCAAGTGTCGGAAGCATCAAAATCGCAGTTAGATGCTTAGTAGCTGCTATTCGCTACTTCTACTCCGGACCACGAGGAAGCTATCCAAGAGTGCAAAAAAGGGATACAGCGACAATGCGAGTTCGTCTCGAGAGAACTAGATGTGCTTGCGAGCAGCGCACACCAGCGGATTGACGGCGCTCCCAGCTCCACTGCCACTGATAGTAGCAGCCACGGTGCCTTGAACAGAGCCCAGCGAAAGCATCGATCTGGGGAAATTAACGCGAGATAGGAGCTTATTCGTGCCATTCAGGTTGGCCAATCAGCCACTACCACTACCTAGAATTTACGCGCTGCCATTGAGCGATGCGTAAAGCTAGCAGACGGGGCAAATCCAAATAATCGAAATATTTCAGACGCCATCCAGGAAAATAAACGTACCGATGAGGTATCAGGTGCAATTTTGACCAAAGCTGCAGCTCATTTATCCTTGACGAATGCACCGACTGACAGCGACAAGGCTTGTGAAAGTGACCATTCTTAGCAGGCGAAAGAAATTCGATAGCAAGCTGACCACGACCAGTAGAGGCTCGAGGTGCTAGAATCTAAGGCACAAGCAGAACAAGAACGACACTGGGATATACAGCTGCGAAAGCGTCGACTTGCAAGACTAGAGAAGCTGCAGCAGGCCAAGCAAGCTCAAGCAAGCGCTGCCGATGTGCTGAACTCTGTTCTTGCAGAATCTACTGATGGTACTTCTTCAGATGTAGAAGACAAGCAGAAGTTGCTCGAAACTGATGCGTCAGAAAGTAGTCAGAATGATCCTGAAGCTGCAGGTAAACTTTTGGTGAAGCTTCGAGCGGAATTTAAGGAATAGCAACTGACACTTGAGCACATGGAAGCAGATGAAGCAAACAAATAGACACAGAGCATGAAGTTAAGGCTCCACCGCCGGAGCACGGCATGGAAACAACGACGGCTTCGTGCACAAGAAGAGTGTCACGCAGCTCAACTTTTGGCAAACCGCCTCGAATAGGAAACGATTGCCAGTGCTGAATGCACTGCTACAACAAGCGATCCAAGTTTTACTGGTGATGTGCAAGAGTAGCTTCAACGAATCAAGAAATAGGCAGACGAGGAGAGAGCAAATCTCGAGCGAATAGAGGCTCTTGAGGAAGCCAACCAATCCAATCACCTAGAGCTACGGCTAAGGCAACGCAAACAAGCGCAGATGAGCCGCCTGTTGCGGTATCAGGCACAGCGTGCACCTCTGCCAGAGGCGTACGACGCCTGCAGCGATCAAATCCGCCATCCGTTTGCACCTGAGGGTCCAACCAGTAATACTGGGACTAGTACTGCGGAGCATCCAGCATCAGCACGTAGCCTCATGACGTCAGAAATTGGCGATCAGATATCCGCATTACATAGGGCTCATGAAAATGAGTTGGCCATCATCGAATCTGAACTGGAGGAAGATTCATCCATGACAACAGGTGCAAGAACAACTGGACAGGCTACGGATGAAGGCCCAATAGAGTCCAGCCCAGACTACTCGAGCGAGGTGGAGCGAATCAAGAAACAGGCGAGACACGAATAGCATGAACTAGATGGTAAGCTACATATAGAAGCTGACCTGCACGAACAATCACTTTAGCACCGATTGAGGGCTCGCAAGGAGAGGAAGATGCAACTTGCAAGGCAACGACATGCCCAAGCTGAGCTGGAACTCATGCAGCGACTAGCAGATGAAGCTGAAGGCGAGAGTAGAGCTAACCAGCTTGAACGAGAGCTAGAAGCAGTCAAATAGAGTGCAATTATAGTTGCAGAATCTAGCAAGAGCTCATATCTTACCGCAGAACCCAGCAATGTGAACGACGTAGCAATGGCAAAAGCTGTTCGAGGTGTTCTAATTTCTCGGCACTCAAACGAGCTCGCAGAACTTCTGAATTTCCAATCTGATACCTTGCATACTAGGCTCCATTTGGGAACGAATGAGATTCATAATGCCGCTTTAGATGCGATGGATGATCTCGAAAATTCGCGAGAGTCTGGGCAGTGCTCACCTGCCCAATACGATGATGAACGGCGGAGGATTGAGACAGGGGAAGCCGAAGCGATAGCTGCATGCTGCAGCACTATCCGCTCTGAGCTAGCGTCCAGGTTTGCAGATGAACAAAGTTCGCTGAAGCAACGACAGGCCAGAGAAATAGCAGATGCTGTACAACAGGTGGCTCCTACGGCAGTGCTAGAACGAGCGGCCGCAATAGAGGCGGCAGAACTAGCAGAGCGATTCCACGCGTTCCAGTCTTAGAAGATCAAAGAATCACAAGAAAAAATAGCAATGCTCAAATAGCGATAGCATGACGTTGAAGCCGAGCAAAAGACAGAGGAGCTTCAAGAACTCGATCGCATAGAGAACTAGCACTAGCGCATGATGGAGCGGGAGCACCGGCGGTTATAGGTGTTACAATAGAAAGAGTAGGAAGCTCAGGGCGTCGTACGCCAAGAGTAGCTCCAAGCCGTACACAGTGAGACTGCACACCTAACTGATAGCGCTAGGCGTGCGCTTCTCCAGCGCTATGATGATGATCAGGCTAGACTATCGCGTCGACTGGCGTCAGATCGAGAAACTCATACCGCAAAGCTGCACCAGAGGCTGCAAGTCAGGAAAATAAGAGCAATGGAACGACATCAAGCTCGTAAGTCGAAACGCTCAGCCTTGTACGCAACACGTCTGCTGCTTGAACGACAGCAGGCACTGGACGGGATCCAGCCGACTGTAAGTGTTGAAGAGTATTCTGCCGCGCGAGATGATGTAGAGTCTGCATATGTTGAGCAATCATCTAATGGGGCGGATTTAAGGGCAAAAGACTTCGTTGGCAACTAGGATAATGTGCAAGAAGCGGATTCATAGACTAAGAACTTCTCTGACTTCGGCACCAAGCACAATGCCTCCGGGGCCTTTAGCGCTGATGAGGGCATCGATTCGGTCGAAGGTTTGGAAGAAGTCTGTCTTAGTCAAACCCCTCCAGCCGACCTTGAAACCAAGCCCTTAGTCAAAGATGGAGCTACTGCAGAATCCATTGATGGATCCCTTCCAGCGCAGTATGATACGCTAGCACGGAAGTTCAGACCATTAGAACTTGCACGAGACATACAATCCGCAGTTGAGGCGCTGGCGCTCCAAACGGATAGTCAAGCATCCACAGCGACAAATTTAGCTGAGGTAGTACCCGACCTGCCGACATTAAGCTGCGTCCCGAAGCCGCACGAGTCAAAATTAACATCCACGGTTTTTCTCTGTGCTCAAGGGTCAGAGAAATACCGTGCTGTTGAAGACCTGTCGGCTCTCCCAAGGAACAGCGGACACATGAATTTCGCTAGATCCTCAGTCCGGACCGGAGTTGTTGAATCTATCCTTGAGGATGAAGTGCAATCGATGTCCCGCTATGCCGCAATCACGTCAGTGATGGCGTAGGTAATCACGCCAGAAGATTTTGACTCCATCGCATCCCTACCAATAGCCACTAGTAGTGATGATTTGAATGCCGCATCAACGACTGCCATGAGCGGCAACTTGTTGGTTGTCATTCACCCCGCGTGCTTACGAGATGCAGTCTCTGCAATGAAAGCTGGAGCGGTAGGTGTAGCGTTGCTGCGCTCGAGCTTTGGTGCAGCAAGTACGCCCTCCCCAGAATTCGCAGAGCTACTTTACGCCAGACTCTTGGTCCGCTGCGTTGCAGACTCGCACAAGCGTACTTTGCAGTAGAGGCGTGCAGAGAGCCCTGGATCTAGTAGAAGGAATGCTTTGGTGGGAACCAGATAGTCGAAATCTGTAGGGCGGCTTGGAGGCCTTGACTGGAACAAGACTTAGAGCAGCAGCATCCAATCGAGCTGTCCTGGCGAAGCAGAGAGTACCTAGCGTAAGCCTGCAACACCGATATCAGCTCAATTCTCGCGGGATGCCAAAGAGGAACAGCGGAAGTTCTTTGCAGAAAATAAGCATAGACCTGAAGTCTCATCCTCTGCTTTTCTTGACGGCTTGCGCCGATTTCAGTCATTTGCCGACCCTCGCGCGAAAAGAGCAAACGCATACACCCGCGCAGCTGCGTTCACTCTTGCCATGACAAGATCAGCTCGTCCAGATATAACTTAGGCTGGTGCAACGACACTATTCAGTCTGGGGTCGGAGTCCCCAACAAATAAAGCTGGAAATCCTGTTTTTTGGGCCTTGAGTAGCTGAAACCCCACAACTATAGTATGTCTAGTTAATTCTGTGTCGTGTTAGCCCTTGCGCTTGTGGATGGAATTTCTACATGTACGCCAAAGATTGGGTAGGACAAAACACAAAGCCCGATTGTAATCATTATATTCACCAATTGCAGGAGATCGACATCCCATTCTAGCGATCGACTTCATAGACATCACCAAAAAGCTTGAACGCCCTTTCAACGCTTGCTAGATCCTGCTCGGCTTTCTCCAACATGTTGAGAGTCTCGTCCTGATCTTCTGCTGAGAGACCTTTCTAGTTGGCAGCTTGCAGCTTCTCATCAACGGCTTCTTCTGCTTCCTTGAGCATGGACAATTTCGGAAAAAGTGTTTTCTTCACCAGCTTCGCGTCGTCTCCGCTCAACGCTATGTCAATGCAGATGATGTCAGAGTCAGGCGAATCCCCGTAGATGTTTCCTGTTAGAACATGCTTGTCACCATGTGAGTGCGCATAGCCAGTAGAGACAGAGATCGTCAGGACGTCCGGAGATAAGTAGTTGGTGTTTAGTTTGAGGCCCTCAAGCCGAGGATACTTGCGCCTGCCAGCTTTTCGGCTGCACGAGAGCGGCTCTTTCGAAATGACTCTACCGTCTTTCACAAACGATAGAGAGCCTTCATTTGCTGGCATTGGCTAGGCCAAGTATGCACTGCC
>Ga0306871_1000972_pt1 | contig 10635 bp, 9 predicted proteins | sample AntRauMeHopE1497_FD_190447 | JGI IMG/M metagenome (GOLD analysis project Ga0306871, IMG submission 190447) | Saline lake microbial communities from Rauer Islands, Antarctica - Metagenome Hop E1 #497 (v2) (version 2) | ecosystem: Environmental > Aquatic > Non-marine Saline and Alkaline > Saline ... | reverse complement strand
CATCCGCGCACTCGAGAGCCGGGGCGTGCCCTCGTGGGTCGTCGGTCATGTGTCGACAGCTTCGCGCGAACTCACCGGGTTCGAGCGGGAAACCAAGGGCGTCAACGGCGGAGCCGTGCGACTGGTGGGTGCGTTCGCGGGAGGCTAGCCCGAGCTCGCCCAATCTCGCCGGATGCGCGCCCGACGCTAGCTCGACGCTGGCAAGATGCAGTGCGACTGTCTAGGCGCTGTGCGCTGCTGGACGTTCGTCGCCGGCATCGACATCGCCGGCGTCATCAATAACGTCGTCATCAACAACGTCGTCAGCGTCATCCTCATCGTCATCGACCAGGTTCGCCCACTTGTCGACGTAATCGTTCTCGTTGGCGGCAGCGGCCGCAGCAAGTTCGCGCCCGAGAGCACTGAGGTTCGTGTCGGGGGTGAAGTACTTGAGTTCCCGCGCCACTTTGGTGTGTTTTGCTTTCTGTCGGCCGCGCCCCATGCGTGACCCCCTCACAGTGTGTCATCGGGTGAGTCTGAGGTAACCCCAGAAAACCGAGCCAGAACGATACAAAATCTATCCTGCAGTTTAGCACGCACGCTCTGAGTCACGTGCGTGTTGGCGGGGTGCTGCATTCACCGTCAACACGTAATCTTGGCCCTGTGATTTCCGCCCCGCTGTCGACGTCGTGCGTCGTGATCGGGGCCGGTCAGGCGGGCCTTTCAGCGGCGTACTACCTGCGACGGCTGGGCCTGCAGCCTGGTCAAGATTTTGTGGTGCTTGATCGCGGCCCACGCACAGGTGGCGCCTGGCAGTGGCGGTGGGAGGCATTACGGCTCGGCTCCGCGCATCGCGTGAATGATCTTCCGGGGATGAGTGAGCTGGGTGTGAGTTTTGCCACCGCCGACCATCAGGTGGCGGCCCGCGATGTGGTGGCCAATTTTTACGAGCGGTACGAGAAGCACTATGACCTTCAGGTTGTGCGGCCTGCTGCAGTCACACGCGTCGACGACCTGGGTCTCGATTTGCTCGTCAGCTGGAACACCGAGAACGGCCTCCTCCAGCTGAGAACCTCCACCATCGTCAACGCGACCGGCACCTGGGGTTCGCCTTTCGTGCCCCACTACCCCGGCCTACGAGACTTCGCCGGGCGGCACGTTCACACTTCCGGTTACGAGAGTGCCGAGCATTTCGAGGGTCTCGATGTTGTGGTCGTGGGGGCGGGAACCAGTGCCACCGGCTTCATTCTCGAGCTTGAGCCTCATGCGGCCAGTGTGACGTGGGCGACGAGGCGTCCACCCGAGTGGGTCAATGAGGGTGATCTAGATTTCGAGGCGGCTGAAAAAGCCACGCTGGTGCACTACGAGGCCGCGCGGGCCGGCCGCGCTCTGCCGAGCATCGTGTCGGGCACGGGGGTTCCGCGCACGCGCCGTATTCAGGCGGCTCTTGATCGCGGAACGTTGAACTTCCGCCCCATGTTCGAGCGCATCGAGCCCGATGGCGTGGTCTGGCCCGATGGATCCCGTCAGCACGCAGACGTGCTGCTGTGGGCGACCGGATTTCGCCCCGAGTTGCGTCACCTGGCACCGTTGAAGCTGCGCGAAAAGGAGGGCGGCGTCGCGGTCGCCAGTGACCACTCTGTGCGGGATGCGCGGGTGTTTTTTGCCGGATACGGCCCGGCCGCGTCAACGATGGGTGCGAACCGCGCGGGGCGCAACGTCGCCCGTCAGGTCGTTGCAGCGCTGAGCAGACGGGCTCGCTCAGCAGATTGAGGCGCTCAGCTCAGAGTGCGCTGCCCACATCAACACTCTGGCCGATGAGTCGCGGCGGCCCGTATTCACGCCAGCATGCGAGTGAGCACAAGCCCGACCACTAGTGCGGCGATGCCGAGCACCATGTTGAGGGTGACGCTGAGGGCAGCCGCGCGGCGGTGTCCGTCGAGTGCGAGCTGCACGGTCTCGACCGACAGGGTGCTGAAGGTCGTCAGGCCGCCGCAGAATCCGCTCACCACGACCAGCTGAACGACGGGGTCGAGGGGCAGGCCGAGTGCTACGCCCGCCACACCTGAGCCGACGACGTTCACGACGAGTACTGCCCAGGGCAAGGATCCGCGCCCGGCGCACCATGTTGACACTCCGTAGCGGGCGAGAGCGCCCAGGGCGCCCGCGCCGATGATGGCAAGGATCACGAGCGGCGTCACTCGGTCGCCCGGTCTCGAGCGCCGCCGAGGGCAAGCCCTGCCCACGCCGCGAGTAGACCCAGCGCAAGACTGGCGATGATCGTGATGACTGCAACCAGCACATCGCCGGCTTCTGCGAGGGCGACGACCGAGACGGCGAGCGCTGAGAACGTGGTGAATGACCCGAGCACTCCGGCGCCGAGCCCCGCGCGGGCCCATGCGGGCACGCGTGGCCAGAGGGCGGCGACGAGCAAGCCGAGCAGAAAAGCGCCCACCGTGTTGACGAGCAGCGTGCTGGCCGCGAACTGTGTGGGGCTGTGCGGCACGGCCGCATCCGCCGCCAGTCGCAGCCCTGGGCCGACTGCGCCGCCGATAACGACAGCCACGATCTCGAGAGTGGCGCGGCGACGGTCGACGACCAGATGCGGGGTCGAAGGCATGCAATGAGCCTAGCCACGTGCCTAACCCTGTCTGGGCCGACTAGCTGGGCCGACTAGCCGAGCCAACTAGCTGCGCTGGGTTGCTTCTGGCACGCGCAGGCGCGGCAGGGCCCACCCGACCATGGGGCCGATGAGTAGAGCGAAGGCGATCGTGCCGAATCCGACCGTGCCCCCCAGTAGCCAACCGATCGTCAGCACGGTGATTTCGACGCCGGCGCGCACTTTCCACACTGTCCACCCGAACCGGGCGTGCATGCCGGTCATCAGGCCGTCGCGGGGGCCTGGGCCAAACCGGGCGCCCAAATAGAGGCCTGTCGCGAGGGCGAGAAGGGTGAGGCCAGCGGCAAACATCAGCCACTTCAACCAGAGCGGCTCCGGGGTGTCGACGACGAAGAGCGTCACATCAAGCATCACCCCGATGATGAGCACGTTGAGCACGGTGCCGATTCCTGGTTGCTGCCGAAGGGGAATCCAGAGCAGCAAGACGACCACGCCGATGAGCACCGAGATAAGCCCCAGCGACAATCCCGTCTGCACTTCGAGCCCCTGAGCAAACACTGTCCATGGGTCGAGGCCCACATCAGCCCGCACCAGCAACCCCACAGCGATGCCGTAGAGAAAAAGCCCCAGCATGAGTTGGCCCCAGCGGCGAACAGTCGTCAGGGCTGCGGGCATGTCTCCATCATGCCTCTCGCCTCACTCGGCTGTGCGCCAGCGGCAGGCGTGTAGCGTAGGTACAGAATCCTGACCGATCGGTCGGATGCGGGGTCAGCATCCACCGTTCGCTGTGTGAACACTCAGCGGATGCTGGGAGGCTTACCGATGCGAACGGCAGCGATGCCCTCGCCTCAACCCGCCAGCTGAGCGCTGCTATCAAGCCTCGCTCCCCACTGTGACCGGAGTCACCGTGCACCTTCTCTCGGTTTTCAGTCTGCGCAACCGAGCGCTTATCGCCCTCGTCACAATCGTGGTGGGCCTGTTTGGTTACCTCGCCCTGACGGGCCTCAAGCAAGAGCTCATTCCGTCGGTCAGTTTTCCGCAGGTACTGGTCATCACGCCGTACGGCGGGGCGGCCCCCGCCGTCGTTGAAGAAGATGTCAGTACACCCATCGAAACCGCCGTGCAGGGGGTTCCTGGGCTCGAAAGTTCAGACGCAACCTCGAGCACCGGCTTCTCTATCGTTAACGTGCGCTTCGAATTTGGCACCGACATCGCCCGGGCCGAGCAGCGCGTGCAACTCGCCGTCAACCGGCTTAACCTGCCGGCCGATGTTGAACCGCAGGTCGTCACCGGCTCGATCGATGACTTGCCCGTCATTCAACTCGCCGTCACCAGCGACCTTGCACCCGGCGACCTCGCCATTGCGCTCGAAAACCAGGCAGTGCCTGATGTCACCGAGCTCGACGGCGTGCGCGAGGTTGCCGTCTTCGGTGCTATCGGCGACCGAGTCACCATTACGCCCAACGACGATGACCTTCTTGCGCTCGGTCTCAGCCGCACCGACATCACCGACGCCCTCGACGCTTACGGCGTGCTGTTGCCCGCGGGCACCATCACCGAAGACGGCAAATCGCTCGCAGTGCTCACCGGTGTGCGCATTGATAGCCTCGAAGAGCTCACCGCCCTGCCGCTCATCGGAGCCGAGGGCGCCGACATTACGACCATCGGCGACGTTGCCGAACTCGCCGTCGTCAGCGACCCCATTCAAGGAATCTCGCGCGTCAACGGCGAGTCGTCACTGACCCTTGCTGTCACAAAAACTCCGGCGGGCAACACCGTGGAGGTTTCGCGCTTGGTTCAGGATGCCCTGCCCGCGATTTCTGCCGCCATCGGGTCAAACACTGAATTCACGGTTGTGTTTGACCAGGCTCCGTTCATTGAAAGCTCGATCGAAGCACTCGCGATTGAGGGCTCGCTCGGGCTCATCTTTGCCGTCATCGTCATCCTGGTGTTCTTGCTGTCAGTGCGGTCGACACTTGTCATTGCCGTCTCGATTCCGACCTCGATCCTGCTGACCTTCCTCGGCATGCAAGTGGCGGGTTATTCGATCAACATCTTGACCCTTGGCGCGATCACAATCTCGATTGGGCGCGTCGTCGACGACTCCATCGTGGTCGTCGAAAACATCAAGCGGCACCTGGCGCTCGGCGAGACAAAAATGCAGGCCATCTTGACGGGCGTTAAAGAAGTGGCCACGGCAATCACGGCGGCCACTGCGACAACCATCGCAGTGTTCTTGCCCCTCGCACTGGTGGGCGACATCACGGGTGAGCTGTTTCGACCGTTTGCCCTAACCACAGCGATCGCGCTCGCCGCGTCGCTCTTTGTGTCACTGACCATCGTGCCCGTGCTCTCCTACTGGTTCCTGCGCGCCCCCAAGGCCGGGTCACACGCGGCCGCCATCTCACTCGAAGAAGAATCGGCGCGCCCCACTCGCCTACAAAAGAGCTATCTGCCGATTCTGCGCTGGACTCTGAGGCGCCCAGTCGCAACGCTCATGCTGTCGCTACTCGTTCTCGGAGGCACGGCGGGCCTCGCAACCAACCTGCAGACCAACTTCATCGGCGACTCGGGGCAGAACACTCTCACGGTGACGCAAACGCTCGACAATGGAACAAGCCTCGACGAACTCGACCGCGCGGCGACCGTCGTCGAAGAGGTATTGCTTGACGTTGACGGCATCGAGACCGTGCAAGTCTCGATCGGCTCTGGTGATGGCTCAGCGCTTGCATTCTTTGGCGGCGGCGGCGACATCACCTACTCGATCACGACCGACGAGTCTTTTGACCAGGTCGAATTGCAAAACTCCGTGCGCGAATCGCTCGCTGGTCTCACCGACGTCGGGGAGGTCGCCCTGCAGGCGGCGGGCACCGGATTTGCCTCGTCAACCATCGACGTCGACATCACTGCCGCAACCGAAAGCGACTTGCGTGACGCTTCAGACGCCATCATCAGTGCAGTGAGAAACCTCGATGTGGTCGCCGAAGCGACCAGCAACCTCGCCGCTGTGCAACCGTTTCTCGCCATCGAAGTTGACCGCGCTCGCGCTGCCGAGTTGGGGCTCAGTGAAATCGCGGTCGGCGGAATTGTCGCGCAAGCGATGTTCCCCGCTTCGGTCGGTCAGGTCACGATTGACGAGAAAACTCTGTCGGTGTTCTTGCCCAACGTGAACGCGCCGACGACCATTCAGATGCTGCGTGACTTCAGCATTCCGACAGCGATCGGCCCTCAGCCGCTGAGCGAACTCGCCTCGGTTGACGAGTCAACTGGCCCGGCCAACATCACCACGATCCGCGGTGTGCGGAGCGCGAGCATTTCGATTACCCCCGACGTCGCCGACATCGGTGCGGCATCAGCGGCTGTACAGACCGCAGTTGACGAGGCGTCGTTGCCCGACAGCGCCACCGCGACACTGGGTGGCGTCACCGCTCAGCAGGCTGACGCGTTTAGTCAGCTCGCCCTAGCGTTGCTCGCCGCGATTCTGATCGTCTACGTCGTCATGGTCGCCACCTTTAAGAGCCTGCGGCAACCGTTGTTGTTGCTGGTCTCCATTCCATTCGCAGCTACTGGCGCAGTGGGCCTGCAGCTTATCGCCGACATTCCGCTCGGCGTGCCCTCGCTGATCGGTGTGCTTATGCTTATCGGCATTGTCGTGACCAACGCCATCGTGCTCATTGACCTCGTCAATCAGTACCGCGAGCGGGGCATGCTCGTAGGAGATGCCGTGATCGAAGGCTCGTCTCGACGACTGCGCCCGATCCTCATGACAGCCGCGGCGACAATCTTTGCGCTTGTGCCATTGGGCCTCGGCATTACCGGTAGCGGTGGGTTCATCTCGCAGCCGCTGGCCATCGTCGTGATCGGCGGTCTCGTGTCATCGACCCTGCTGACGCTGATCGTGTTGCCCTCGCTGTACTACCTCGTGGAGGGCGCCAAGGAGCGCCGCGAAGCTAAGCGTGCGGCAAAAGCAGCCCTGGCAGTGGAGGCAACCGTTTAAAGCTCGCCACCACGATCGCGCGCGGCTCCGAGACGCAGGTGGCTAGGCCAGCCGCACTTCCATGCAGAGGCTGTATTCATCAGCCACGTAGGGCCCAAAGCGCTCGATCACTGCATAGCCCCTTCGCTCGTATAGCGCGATGGCCGCGTGCTGCTTCGGGCCGGTTTCCAACTGCAATAGGCGGATGCCCCACGCGCGGGCGGCCGCTTCAAGAGCATCCATGATCATGCTGGCCACACCCTGGCCGCGACCGATCTCGGCAACGAATAAGCGCTTCAGTTCGCCGGTGCCGTCGTGCCGATCAACGAGGGCCGCCATGCCGAGCGCGCGGGCATCGTCGTCGCGGGCGATGAACACGGTTACGCCGGGCTTGGCCAGCTCATCGAGCGACAGTAGGTAACAACTGTCGGCCGGATACAGACTGAGTGCGTAGGCGTCGCCCGCGCGCACCATCGCCTCAACCTCGGGCTGGCGGGGGTCTTCCACGGTGACGGTGCTCACGATTCGCCCAGAATAGGGCAGGTCTGGCGTGCGTCGGGTACCCTCAATAGTCGGCTAGAGGCGGACGGGGTAACTCGTCAGTGCATTGTGTGCGCCTCAGGGCCGGTACTCCCCGTCGTTCGACGGCGAGATCACCTCGAGATGTGACGGCCCTAGGTTCGCGACAACCAGTCGGCGACTGCCTGGGATAACGGCGCGCGTGCGCCGACGCAACTTCTTGCACTACCCCAGAAAGAACCATGCCTCAGAAGAATTCGGGCGGCGCTGCGCGCTCGCCCCGCCCAGCACGATCATCTACCCCACGCCCCGCTGCTGGCTCACGTAGCCCCAAGCACCGCGGCCACCGCCCTGAAGACGCTTCAGCCGCACCTGACAAAAAGGCTCGCTGGAGCCGTGACGAACGGGTCGATCGCGGTCACGCCCCCGAGCGCTCTCGACCCGAAACCGACGGCCGTGATGAGCGCGGCGCAGCCCCTCGTGGGCAGCGTGACGACCGCGGGTACCGCGGTGCCGCTCCGCGCGATGAGCGCACCGGACGTTCGACCGGAGATGACCGCGGGTACCGTGGTGCCGCTCCGCGTGATGAGCGTGGCGCAGCGCCTCGCGGCCAGCGTGACGACCGCGGATACCGCGGTGCCAGCGCTGGGGCGAGCGGACGACCCGCGCGCCCGAGTCGCGACGCACACACTCGCGATGGCGCCCCCCGCACCGGCACCGGCCGCGCAACTCACCGCCCCGACTGGCGGCCAAAAACAGAGTCGAGTGGTACCGAGCGCCCCGCGCGTTCGTACGACCGCAGCTCTCGCCCCGGTGACCGCGATGACCGCGCCCCGCGAACCTTCGACCGTGACACTCGGCCGGCTCGTGATGCGCGCCCGACCCGTGATGACCGCGCCCCACGGTCGTTCGATCGCGATGCGCGCCCTGCGCGCACGTCTGACCGCGATGACCGTGCCCCGCGTTCGTTCGATCGTGACGCGCGCCCTGCGCGCACGTTTGACCGCGATGCGCGCCCAGCGCGATCGTTCGTTCGACCAGATCGCGCACCGCGCACGTTTGACCGCGATGGCCGTGATGGGCGCACTGACCGCGACGAGCGACCCGTGCGCCGTGAGTCGAGCTTCTACCCGAGCCGTGACGCCAAGGCGGGCCCGGTTGACGACGTTGTGCTTGATCGCCTCACGGCCGATGCCGTGCAGGCTACCGATGTTGAGGGCGTGACTTTCGGTGACCTCGGCCTCGGCGCGAATATCGTGGCTGAGCTAGCGCAGCAGGGTGCGGTCGCTCCGTTTCCGATTCAAGCGGCCACCATTCCCGACGTACTCGCGGGCAAAGACGTGCTCGGGCGCGGACGTACTGGCTCGGGTAAGACCATTGCGTTCGGCGCCCCGCTGGTCGAGCGCCTGATGGAAAACGATGGTGGTAAAAAGCGCCAGATGGGTCGCGCTCCGCGTGCTCTTATTCTTGCGCCGACGCGCGAGTTGGCCCTGCAAATCGACGGCACCGTGCAGCCCATCGCGCGCAGTGTCGGCCTGTTCACCACCCAGATTTACGGTGGCGTGCCCCAGGGCCGCCAGGTGGGTGCACTTCAGCGCGGCGTCGACATCATCATCGGCACTCCCGGACGCATGGAAGACCTCATTGAGCAGGGTCGCCTTGACCTGAGCCAGATTGAGATCGTCGTACTTGACGAGGCCGACCACATGTGCGAGCTCGGATTTCTTGAGCCCGTGCAGCGCATCATTCGTCGCACGCGTCGCAATGGGCAGCGCCTGCTGTTCTCTGCCACGCTCGATTCGGGTGTTGCCAGCCTCGTCAGCGAATTTCTCAACAAGCCAGCCGTGTACGAAGTCGCCGGTGAAGATCAAGAGTCGTCGACGATCGATCACAAGGTGTTGCTCGTCGACCAGCGCGAAAAGCGCGGCATCATTGAGCAGCTCGCCTCGGGCAGGGGCAAAACGCTGATCTTCGCGCGCACTCGCGCCTTCGCTGAAGAACTCGCCGATCAGCTCGATGACGCCGGAATTCCGGCAGTGAGCTTGCACGGTGACCTCAACCAGGCGCGCCGCACCCGCAATCTCGAGAAACTCACGAGCGGTCGGGTGAATGTGCTGGTGGCGACGGATGTCGCGGCGCGGGGCATCCACGTCGATGACATCTCGCTCGTGGTGCAGGCTGACCCGCCCGACGAATACAAGACTTATCTGCACCGGTCGGGTCGCACCGGCCGCGCGGGAAAGGTCGGCACCGTCGTCACGCTGATCACCCGCCAGCGGGCCCGTCGATTCGACGAGCTGTTGGGTCGTGCAGAGATCAAGGCTGAAACCGTTGAGGTGCGCGTGGGCGACAAGTATCTCGATCGGCTATCTGCCCTGTAGAGGGCAGGGGTCGGCTCGGGGAGAGATGAAGGGGAACGTGGTGTCTGAAAGTTTCACGACCGACCCCAGCGTCGAACCCGCCGAGGTGCACCAGGCCGCTGCCGCTCTCATGCGGGGCGGCCTGGTCGCCTTTCCGACCGAAACCGTTTACGGGCTCGGGGTTGACGCCGACAACGGCGCAGCGATCGCGCGCATGTATGCGGTGAAGAATCGGCCGGCCGATCATCCGGTGATCGTGCACGTCGCAGAGGTGGGTGACGTCGACTACTGGGTGCGGGATGTTCCCGCGTACGCCAGCGCACTCGCGAGACACTACTGGCCGGGCCCCATGACGCTCATTCTGAAGCGCAGCGAGCACGCGAGTGACGCCGTCACGGGCACACAAGACAGTGTGGGTGTGAGGATTCCTGACCACCCTGTTGCCCTGCAATTGCTTCGAGAGTTTCGCGCCCACGGTGGCCATGGTGTGGCGGCCCCGAGTGCCAACCGCTACGGCGCAGTCTCTCCTACCGACGCGGCCGCAGTGCGGTCAGAACTGCAGCAGTATCTTGAGTCGACCGACATGATTCTCGACGGCGGGGCATCTGCCGTGGGGGTGGAGTCGACCATTATCGACTGCACTCAGGCCAGCCCCACCATTCTCAGGCCGGGTGCCATCACGGTAGCGATGATCGAATCCAGCACGGGGATGACTGTTGCCAGTGGAGTTCCTCCCCGGGTGCGAGTGTCGGGCTCACACCTGCAGCACTACTCACCGCAGGCAAAAGTCGTCATCGGGGGCGCCAGTGTTGCCGGTGAGGGGCTGATCGCGGCCCGAGAAGTTGACACCCCACCACACGTGATCAGGCTCGCCGCACCGTCGTCTGACGACGAATACGCGCGCGTGCTGTACTCCGCGCTGCGTGAGGCAGACCGCCTGGGCCTTGCCATCGTGCGGGTGATGGCGCCCGCCGGTGATGGGCTCGCCATCGCCATTCGCGACCGCATCACACGCTCGAGCGCGAAAGGGTAGCGCACCAGCGAGGCTGGCTTCAGCTCGGCTCAGCTCAGCTCAGCGCCAGCATGGCGCTCGCCGTCAGCGCGAGGGCCAGGCCAAGCCACTGCAGGCGGGCGATGCGTTCGCGCAGCACGAACGCCGCCAGCAGAATTGTGCCGGCCGG
>Ga0306871_1000964_pt1 | contig 10673 bp, 10 predicted proteins | sample AntRauMeHopE1497_FD_190447 | JGI IMG/M metagenome (GOLD analysis project Ga0306871, IMG submission 190447) | Saline lake microbial communities from Rauer Islands, Antarctica - Metagenome Hop E1 #497 (v2) (version 2) | ecosystem: Environmental > Aquatic > Non-marine Saline and Alkaline > Saline ... | reverse complement strand
ACAGTTCCATCTGGGAGCTATTAGAAACAACAACAAACGATTACTGACCAACTTGGGGCCGGATACCGGTTTTGATTCCATGGGCGATTTTTCACAAGCAAGGACCTTGAGTGGATTTTTAAACGAGCTGGACAGTACCGATCAATTGGCGAAAACGGTACTCTATAACCTGAATCCCGCCGATAATGAAGTTTTCGCTACCATGGCGGGCAACTTTAACGATGGTAGTATAAAAGGCAAGGTGCAATTTGGCTCAGGCTGGTGGTATCTAGACCAAAAGGACGGGATGGAAAACCAGATGAACACCCTTTCCAATATGGGATTGTTAAGTTGTTTTGTAGGCATGCTGACAGATTCGCGCAGTTTCCTTTCCTTTCCAAGGCATGAGTATTTCAGGCGTATTCTGTGTAACCTTATAGGAAACGATGTAGCCAACGGAGAACTGCCAGCCGATGAAAAATGGCTCGGAAAAATAGTCAGTGATATCTCCTACCACAATGCCAAGGAATATTTTGGGTTGTAGGGAATTATAAGTTCGCTGTTCTATCATTTTATGAATATTGGCCCATCTTCCCCCTGCAAAGGGGAAGGAGCTGTAAAAAAATATTGAAATGGCTGCTCCCCTCAGACTAGGGGAGGTGGTTTTTCCACTTTACTGTGGAAAAATTGGAGGGGTTGAAAGCGCAAGCCCCTATCTCAAACACCATAACTTTGTAGGTATACGCACAATGCTAAAATAATGTTTTATACTGTTGACCGAATGTATTATAATATTAGCGCAATGTTAGTAGTCGGCTGAAAAGGTTTCACCTGAACTGATAGAGGCATCTTAAAAGAACTTTCAATTTTACACTATGAAAACCATCACTTGGGGAATAATTGGTTGTGGCGATGTTGCAGAGGTAAAAAGTGGTCCAGCTTTCCAAAAGACTGCGAATTCAGAACTTCTGGGCGTAATGCGAAGGAATGGAGAGAAAGCCAAGGACTTTGCTAAAAGGCATAAAGTTCCTAACTGGACAACCAATGCTGATGAACTTATTCATAACTCAGCTATAAATTCCATCTACATTGCCACGCCGCCATCCAGTCATTTAACTTATACGCTAAAGGCTTTAGAAGCAGGAAAAAATGTATATCTTGAAAAACCGATGGCCTTGAATACCGAAGAGTCTCAACGTATTTGCGATGCCGTAAAAAGAAGTAGCCGAAAGTTAACGGTAGCCCATTATCGTAGAAAGTTGCCCGCTTTTAAAAAGGTAAAGGAATTCCTTGATGCCGAAGCGATAGGAAACATACTGCATGTAGATTTACGCATACTTCAGCCCAAAAATACGGATATGATTGCCAAGACCGATGAAAACTGGAGGTTAGACCCCAAGGTTTCCGGAGGTGGTTATTTTTATGATATCGGCCCGCATCAAATCGATTTAATGTATCATTTTTTTGGCGAGATCGATAAAGTTGCCGGTTTTTCTAGTAGTCGACCCGAAAAGCAATTAGTAGAAACGGTCGTAAACGGTATCATCGCTTTTAAAAACGGAGTACAGTTCCGTGGAATATGGAATTTTGATGTAGCCGAGGAGGGTCAAACCGATTCCTGTATCATCTACGGTACCGAAGGTAGTATCGAATTTTCTTTTTATGGCGATGTAGTACGTTGTATCAAAAAAGGTAAAGAACAACTTTTTAATTTTAAAAACCCAAAACACATCCAACAGCCCATGATTGAAGCCACAGTAGCGTATTTCTTGGGAGAAGCTCAAAATCCATGCCCCGCGGAAGACGGTCTTTTGGTCATGGATACCTTGGAAAAATTGAGTGGGAGAGTTTAGAGGTGCTGCATCAATTATTCAAATAACCCGTTGCATCTTGTAAAATCTCACTTTTTTTTCTACCGTCTACCGTCTACCGTCTAAAGCCCAAACTGCCTAGGCAGCCATAGACTCAATTCAGGGAAATAAGTAACCAAAAACAATGCAAAAATCATTGCGATAAATAAGGGAAGCAAAGGTTTTACTACCTTTTCAATAGTCGTCTTGGCAATACCGACCCCAACGAAGAGTACCGAGCCCACGGGCGGTGTACAAAGTCCGATACAGAGATTCAATACCATGATGATTCCAAAATGAACGGGATCCAAGCCTAGCGCCGTAACAACGGGCAGAAATATAGGCGTAAAAATAAGTACGGCCGGAGTCATATCCATAAAAATACCCACAAAGAGCAGTAGTAAGTTGATGATCAAAAGAATAACGATGGGATTATCGCTCAGCGCCAAAAGCCCCGAACTGATTTCCTGAGGTATGTTTTCATAAGATAAGGCCCAAGACATGCTCATGGATGCACCGATCAAGAGCATAACAATGGCTGTTGTAGCGGCAGAATCCAAAAGTATCCGGGGCATTTTTGGAATAGAAATTTCGCGGTATATCAATCCTAATAAAAAACTGTAGAGCACCGCAATCGCAGAAGCTTCGGTTGCCGTAAAAATACCGGTAACGATACCACCGATTACCACCACCAACATGAACAAGCTAGGTACGGCATCAATAAAAGTTTTGAAAATCTCTTTAAACGTGCTGCGCTTGCCGACTTTGTATCCTTTTTTCTTTGCCCAAAACGAGGCAACGATCATGAGGAATAGCCCTGTTAGAATACCGGGAATATAACCGGCCAAGAATAACGCTGCAATAGAGGCTCCGCCACTCGCCAAGGAATATACGATGAGTACGTTACTTGGGGGAATAATCAGGCCCGTAGTGGCCGCCGTGATATTTACGGCGGCGCCAAATTCGCGTGAGTAGCCTTCTTTCTCCATTTCAGGTCCTAGGATACTTCCCATGGCCGAGGCCGCTGCCATAGCAGAACCTGCAATAGCGCCCATAAGCATGGCCGAAATAATATTGATAAGTGCCAGACCGCCCGGTAAGACGCCTACCAATGTTTTTGCAAAGGCAATGAGCCGGTGGGCGATGCCTCCTTTGTTCATCAATTCCCCCGAAAGGATAAAGAGCGGAATGGCGAGGAGGGCAAAACTGTCCAGCCCCGTCCCTATGCGTTGCGATACCGTGGTCATTGCCGGTAGTACGGGGATGCTGACCAACAAGGTAAGCAGGGAAGAAATGGCAATACTCCAAGCCACCGGAGTGCCTATGGCCAAAAGGCAAATAAAACTGATGACCAGAACTAAGATTGGTGCGTATTCCATAGGGTCCCTATTTTAGGATGTCGGAGATTTTGTAATAGATGATGAGCAGGCCGCTGATGGGGATTACGGCATAAACTACGGATAAAGGAACTTGCAGCGCCGGTGAGTTCTGGTCCAAAACATGGGTAATGTAAACCAAGCGCAGACCTCCAACGACTAGCGCACCCAAGGCGAAAAGAATAATCAAAAGCCTGACGAAGAACGTTAATTTTTTTTGCGTTTCGGGACTCAGGCGTCTTGGGAGGACATCTATGGCCACGTGCATATTTTGTCCGGCGACATAGGCCGCTCCCAGAATTCCTACCCAAATCATAAGATAGCGCGCCAGCTCGTCCGTAAAGGAACTGGGTGATTGCAATATAAACCGACTTGCGACTTGCCAAAGTACGTTCAACACCATGGCGGTCATGATGATGACCAAGAAATTGGCCAATAGTTTATCAATTTTCCCTCTTAGATTCATGCGTTGCTCTTTAGGTTGGGTTTATTCTGTATTTTGGATGTCCTTTATCATTTGATAAAACTCTTCGTCCTCCTTGTACTTGTCAAAGGAATCCTTGATTTTATCGGAGAAAAGGGTCTTGTCCGGATATATGACTTCAACACCTGCTTTTTTTACGGCCTCCAAAGCTTCGTTTTCCGCTTCCAACCATAATTTACGTTGATAAACAACGGAATTGTCAACCGCTTTTTTTAGCCAGCCTTGTTCTTCTTCCGATAGCTTTTCCCATAAATGGGTTGCTGCCAAAAGTACATCGGGTAGGACGGTGTGTTCATCTAGGGTGTAATATTTGGCTACTTCATAATGTCTGGAAAGGTAAAAACTGGGGGGGTTGTTCTCCGCACCGTCCACAACCCCTTGTTGGAGCGCGGTGTATAGTTCTCCCCAAGAAATAGGGGTTGGAGAGCCGCCAAGACCGCTTACCATCTCCATGGCCGTAACACTTTCCATAACTCGAATTTTTTGTCCTATAAGGTCTTCTGGCGTATGTACAGGTTTGTTTACGGTATAAAAACTTCGGCTACCGGCATCATAATAACCCAAGCCTTTAAGCCAGTATTTTTCTCCTCCGTTCAAAAGTTCCTGTCCTAACGGCCCATCTAGAACCTTAAAGGAATGTTCCCTGTCCCTGAACAAAAAAGGAAGCCCCAATACCTTCATTTTGGGAGCGAAATTCTCCAATACACCAACGGAAACTTTGGTCATGTCCAAGCTGCCAATCTGTAAAAGCTCCAAGCATTGCCGTTCTGTTCCCAGTTGCTGACTGGGATAGATCATAACTTTTAATTTTCCATCGGAAAGTTGGGCCAAATCTTCGCCCATTTTAACCATCGCCTTGTGAACGGAATGGCTCACATCCAATCCGTGGCCCAAACGAATAGTTTTGGAACCTTCTGCCTCGGTACAGGAATTACTTATACCTATGAGAAAAAACAGGACAAAAAGGTTCTTTAAATACATTTTTTATTGATTTTAAAACTATTTTACAGTTACGGTCAAGGGATTGGCAAGACGTTCCGCAAAACTGCTCAAATAGGATTCCCAAGCCGCTTTGGTTGGAAATTGATTGCTTTTTGTCCAAGCGAAACCGGCATAGTAGACCGCTGTATTGTTGTCTACCTGTATGTGGGCAAACAGATTGCTCTCGTCTTTTCTGTCCGTGACATACTGCTCATGTCCTACCATGGTATTATTTGGAACTACAATGCCGGTGCCCAGTTCGGTGCCGTGGTGCGGCTCCCAAAAGCTTATCCATCCTTTGCTTTCATCAACACCAATTTCCCCAATATTGTCGTGCAAGGTAATGCCTGCGGAAATGGTGTCGGTTCCTTTTAGCCTGACCTCAAACTTGGAGAGGTTACTGCCGTAATCCAAGGAAATCTTCTTTTCTTCGGATATGGTGCTGCCCGCCGCATCCCAATCCGCGTATGTCAATATAAAACTGGTTCTGATAGGGCCGGTACTCAAGGTTTTCCACGAAACAAAATTTCTGGAAATATGATAGGTGGTATCTACCTTTTTGGCAATACCGCCAATACCACGGCTGATGCCTACATGGTAATTATCCAGTCCTTCGCCATCGTCCGTGTGGTAGCTGCCCTCGGTCTCCAATTCTTTATAGTACCACTTGTCTATTATCGGATAGTCCACCCGTTTTAACCAGGCATCCATACCACTAGAAAGGGTGCCGCCTTGTACGCCGTCCTCCACCATTTTTTGCGCTGTTGGGCCATAGGTCCTAAAAGCTACACGGTCGTTTTCCCAGGCATAATCGTCCGTTCGTTCGGGAACAAATCTGGAGTAGCAAACCGGCGTGCTATCGTTTTGAATCGCTTTATCCGTAAACGTAATGTCAAAAGTTTTTTCGCTATTGGCGGACATTTCGGGTTGAAAAAGAAGTTCATCTACGTTGCCGTCCCCATCGGAATCTACCAGTTGGGAAACGACTTCCGATTGTGTTTCCGTATCGGTGATAACAGGAGTGCCCACGGCATCTGTCATTACCAAAGAGGCAATGGATACGGATACAGTTTCAAAAGCGCGTTCGGTATCCATGGTGTTCTTTACCACAAGTTGTTTTCCGGGGAGGGCCTTTTCTCCGCAGGATAAAAGTAGCGCGGCAAGACCAATAGTCGCAAAAAGGGAGTATGTTCTCATAATGTAAAAATTAGTTTTCGTTGTAGGGTTTCCCTATAGTGGCCAAAATACCGCCATCTACGTATAGGATGTGCCCATTTACAAAGTTGCTTGCCTTGGAGGCAAGGAAAATGGCCGCTCCGGCCAAGTCGTCCGGATCGCCCCATTTGGCGGCGGGGGTTCGGTTCAAAATAAATTCGTTAAATGGGTGTCCGTCTACACGAATAGGTGCCGTTTGCGATGTAGCAAAATAGCCTGGACCAATACCATTGATCTGTATATTATGTTTCGCCCATTCCGTAGCCATATTTTGGGTTAGCATTTTTAGTCCGCCTTTGGCAGCGGCGTAGGCACCTACGGTACTTCTGCCCAATTCGCTCATCATGGAGCAAATATTGATGATTTTCCCCTCTTTACGGGCAATCATGCTCCTGACTACATGCTTGGATACAATAAACGGACTCACCAAATCTATATCGATGACCTCCTTAAAATCGGCCACTTCCATTTCCTCTAAGGGCGTGCGTTTTATGATGCCCGCGTTATTGACCAAAATATCTATAGCGCCAACCTCGTTTTGGATTTTGTCAATGGCTGCTATAACTTCTGCTTCATCGGCTACATTAAACTTATAGCCTACCGCTGTAATTCCTTCGCTTTTGTACTGCGCTATTGCCTCATCTATTTTTTGCTGCGATGAATTTCCGTTTACGATAAGCGTAGCTCCGGCCTGTCCCAGTCCTTTTGCCATGGCCATACCAAGGCCGTGCGTACTGCCGGTAACCAAGGCTATTTTTCCTGTAAGATCAAATAGTGCTGTACTCATATACTTATCTTAAATCGGTTATTTTGGCAACATCCATATCTCCATAATCCAGATTTTCTCCGGCCATACCCCAAATAAAGGTGTAGTTGGAAGTTCCCGATCCGCAATGAATGGACCAAGGCGGGGAAATGACCGCCTCGTGGTTCTGCATCCAGATATGACGTGTTTCTTGTGGTTGTCCCATAAAATGACAAACAGATTGCCCTTCTGGTACATCCAAATAGAAATACACTTCCATTCTACGATCGTGGACGTGTGCGGGCATGGTGTTCCATACACTTCCGTTTTTAAGTTCCGTCATCCCCATTTGCAGTTGGCAGGTGGTTACCACACCACCAATGATCATTTGGTTTACCGTACGGTGGTTTGCCGTTTCCAAGGAACCTAACTCTAATTTATTGGCTTCGGATAGACTTACTTTTTTAGTAGGGTAGGAAGTGTGTGCCGGTGCCGAATTCAAATAGAATTTAGCAGGATTTTTGGCATCGTCGCTGTTGAAAATGACTTCTTTGGCGCCCATGCCGATATAAAGGGCATCCTTATGGCCTAAAGCATAGGAAGTACCATCAACCAATACCGTTCCTGCATTACCCACATTGATGACCCCAAGTTCGCGACGCTCTAAAAAATACGCTGCTTTAAGAGGGTCTATGGGTTCTAGTTTTAAAGCACCCGTAGGAACTGCAGATCCCGCAATGTAACGATCGTAGTGGGTATAGGTTAGATTTATTTTCCCGTTTTGCATTAGGTTGTCGATCAGGAATTCGTCCCTGAGTTCTTGAGTGTCATATTTTTTTACTGCTTCTGGATGTGAAGCATAGCGTGTTTCGTAGGATACTGACATGTATGTGAATTTTTAAATTTTAATTATAAATCGAATATAGATTTTCTTATTCCTAGTTCCAAGCCTCTTAGCTCGGCAAGACCTCGTAACCGACCAATACCCGAATATCCAGGGTTGGTTTTTTTATGAAGGTCGTCCAACATTTTATGGCCGTGATCAGGTCTAAAGGGCATTCTGATGTCTTTACGGCCTGCTACTTTGCGTTTCTCTTGTTCCGTGACCAAGGCTTTCATAACGCCATACATATCCACATCACCCTCTAAATGGTTGGCTTCGTGAAAATTACCGTCGGCATCGCGTTGGGTGCTGCGTAAATGTATAAAATGGATACGGCTGCCCAAACGTTCTACCATTCCCGGAAGGTCATTATCCGGACGTACCCCAAAAGATCCCGTGCAAAATGTGAGTCCGTTATTGGGACTGTCCACAGCGGCATAAAGTTCCAAAATATCTTTTTCCGTACTCACTACCCGTGGTAATCCTAAAATAGGATATGGAGGATCATCTGGGTGAATGCACATGAGGACTCCCGCCTTTTCCGCTGTTGGAATGATATGGCTCAAAAATTCAAACAAGTTTTTTTTAAGTTCCGCCGGACCCACGTTATCATAGCTAGCCAATATGGTATTGAACTCGGCTAGGGAGTAGCCTTCTTCCGCACCTGGTAGTCCCGCGATGATATTGTTGGATAGTTGTTGTTTTTCGGTATCGGTGAGTGCATCAAAATAGGTTTTGGCCGTTTCTTGTTGTTTCTCGGTATAGGTAGTTGACGCCCCCGGTCTTTTTAACAAAAACAGTTCAAATGCTGCAAATGCTGCGGCTTCAAATCGCAATGCGGTAGAACCATCTTCTGCCTTGTAGTCTAAATTGGTGCGTGTCCAATCCAAAACGGGCATAAAGTTGTAGCAGACAATGTCTATTCCGCAGGTACCCAAATTGGTCAGGGTCTGTTTGTAGTTTTCAATATAGTTGCTGTATCCTTTCGCCTGTGTTTTTATCGCTTCGTGAATAGGAACACTTTCAATTACGGACCATGTGAGTCCCGCCTTTTCAATTTCCGTTTTCCGTTTGTTGATTTCGGATACCGGCCAAACTTCCCCGTTGGGAATATGGTGCAAGGCGGAAACTACGCCCGTAGCTCCGGCCTGTTTTATGTCGGACAGCGATAGGGGATCTTTAGGTCCGTACCAACGCCAAGTCTGTTCCAAGGTCTTGCTCATCTTGTGTTCTAATTTTTTATTATATCTGTTATCGCACTCGGTCTAGTTTGGAGCGCAATAGCCGCTTTAGCTCCGCTACTTTTTCCGGATGGTCATCCGCTATATTTCGGTTTTCTTTTTCGGTCGACTCATAGTCGTACAGTTCCATGGATTCATCATTATGTGCAATTAATCGATATCCAGGCACTCGTATGCTTTGTGCGTTTTTTAGATAGGATACGGCCGCATGTCCAGAGGCCATTGGATTTTCCAACATGGGAACTAAGGAATTGCCTTGGCTAAAATCAGCTTTTGGAAGTCCGGTGATGTCACATAAAGTGGGAAAGATATCCAAAGTTTCTACAATACCCATAGCTTTTTCTCCAGCTTGTTCCATTCCTGGCGTGTAGATGATCAAGGGCGATTTTAACGCGACATCAAAAAGGTTGTGTTTTCCCCAAATGCCATGTTCCCCTAAATTCCAGCCATGATCTCCCCAAAGCACTACAATGGTGTTTTTGTCCGCCCCGGTCTCTTCCAATTTTTTTAGAATCTTACCCACTTGTGCATCGGCGTAGCTTACACAGGCGGCATAGTATTTTTTTAGTTCCAAGGCAAAATCGGCATCGTTGAACACATCTTTCTGCCATAGGTTATACTGCATCATTTCTCCGGACGGATGCCAGGTACTTTTTCCCTTCGGCTTGTTCGGATAAGGGTTTTCTGGAAAGGAGGCATCATTATATGGGTCTAAAAACTCTTTGGGTGCCCCAAAAGGCAAATGTGGTTTAATAAGACCTACGGCAAGGAAAAATGGGGTGTCAGCAGTAGATGACAATGTTTCCAGTTCCGTTAGGGCCTTTTCCGTAATAAGGTCGTCTGGATACGTGTCGCCTTCGTTGGCCGCCGCTTCATAAACGGGCATAGTCCCTTTTTCTTTGCTTCTTATCGTACCGTTCGCCAACCCGTGCATAGCGCCACGGGGATGTTGCCAAGCGCCGACCGGCATTAGGCTGCGATGCCACGCGTTGGGTAGTTCAATTGACTGCCCATCGTTCCAATCCGGCCCGCCCAATCCTCCGGGATGATGCGATACCTTTCCAACAGAAACGGTGGTATATCCATGGTTTTTGAACCACTCTGGCATGGTTGGGTGTATATTCCCTTGGCCATTTTCTACCTGCTTCGCGCGAAGGAAAAGAGCGTCGTTACCCGCAGGTCCATATATACCTGTTAACAAGGTATATCTGGAAGGGCCACAACTGGGCGCGTTTACAAAATGATTGAGAAAAGGGCGGCCTTTTTGTGCCAATTTATCAATGTTAGGAGAATATATATGTTCTGCACCAAAGGAAGCCAACTCGGGCCGCAGGTCGTCTATGCAGATCAAGAGAATGTTTTTGGGTGTTTCAGATTGCGCATAGGTAGTCATTCCTATTAGTAGTAGGGATAGTATGAAAATGACACTCCTTTTTTTCATGCTGATTTCTGAATTTATTTTATTTTAAACTCCGCTAAATGCACTAAACCCGCCATCTATAGGCACAACAACACCCGTTACAAAAGCTGCTTCATCGCCACATAGCCATAATGTAGTGCCAATAAGGTCTGCTGGCTCCCCAAAACGTCCCATTGGCGTTTGATCGATTATCGTATTTCCCCTAGGGGTCAGGGACCCGTCTTTTTCCGTTAATAATGCCCTGTTTTGATCCGTTAGGAAAAAGCCGGGTGCCAATGCGTTCACACGAATACCTACTTTAGAAAAGTGCACGGCCAGCCATTGCGTAAAATTGGAAACAGCCGCTTTTGCCCCGCTGTATGCGGGAATCTTTGTAAGGGGCGTAAAGGCGTTCATGGAAGAGATATTTAATATGCTGCATCCTTTTCTTCCTATCATGTCCATTGCAAATACCTGCGTAGGTAAAAGGGTGCCTATAAAGTTAAGGTTGAAGGTAAAC
>Ga0306871_1000963_pt1 | contig 10675 bp, 5 predicted proteins | sample AntRauMeHopE1497_FD_190447 | JGI IMG/M metagenome (GOLD analysis project Ga0306871, IMG submission 190447) | Saline lake microbial communities from Rauer Islands, Antarctica - Metagenome Hop E1 #497 (v2) (version 2) | ecosystem: Environmental > Aquatic > Non-marine Saline and Alkaline > Saline ... | reverse complement strand
GACGACGGCGGCGAGTCGAGCGAGGACGACGACGATGACAACTTCTTCAGGGTCCGCGGCCGGGCGGGCGACGCAGTGGCGGCGGCGCCCTCCGCCTCGTCCTCCTCCATGAGGCAGGAGGCCAAGGACGAGGAGGCCGCCGAGCAGGCCATCGACGCCGAGGACGTCGGCGTGTGGGCCGGCTCTGCCGTGGCGGAGCACCGCGAGTGGAGCGAGGCTCCCGACGCGCTGGCGATGCTCAAGGACCGGTTCGTGACGGGCGACTGGGGTGCCAAGGCCAGGGCGGCCGCGCGCGAGCTGCTCGGCCTCGCCCCCGCCCGCGCCGCGGTCGAGGGGGAGGAGGGGGAGTCGGACGGGTCTGGGAGCGACGCGGACGGGGACGAGGCGTACGGCGACTTTGAGGACCTGGAGACGGGTGAGAAGTTCGGCAGCGGGGCTGCGGCCTCGTCGGACGACGATGACAGCGAGGACGGGAGCGAGGAGGAGGAGGACGACGAGGAAGAGGACGGGGAGGAGGGTGCCGGCGCCCGGCTCAAGACCGCCCAGGCCGCGGTCCACGCCCGCTTCAAGAAGGGGGAGAGCGGCGCGGAGCCGGACGCCGAGGCCATGGCCGCCGCCGCGGCGCTGGATGACGGGGAGGGCTTCCACCACAAGGGCCTCGACGACTTGGACTTCGGGCCCGAGGGCGAGAGGGCGAGGGCGGCGCGCCGCGCGGCGCAGGACGCCATCAACGAGGAGGAGCTCGGCTCGGCGGGCCTCGAGGCCCGCGCGGCCCTGCTGGGCCACGTGACGGGGGAGTACGTGAGGCTGGAGCTGTCGGGCGTCCCACCCGAGTTCTTCCGTCACTTCACCGCCTCGAGGCCGGTCATCCTGGGCGGCGTGCCCCCCCACGAGCAGGGGATGTCCCTCCTCCGCCTGCGCCTCAAGCGCCACCGCTGGAGCCCCGGGCAGCTCAAGAACGGCGACCCCATGGTCTTCTCCATGGGCTGGCGCCGCTTCCAGAGCATCCCTCTCTACTCCGTCAGGGACGTCAAGGAGCGAAACCGCTACCTCAAGTACACCCCCGAGCACATGCACTGCGAGTGCACCGTGTGGGGCCCCACCGCGCCCACCAACGTGGGCTTCCTCGCCTACCAGACCGTCTCGGCCCGCGCCGCGTCCTTCCGCATCTCCGCCACGGGGACGGTGCTGGAGCTCGACGACACCTTCCGCGTGGTCAAGAAGCTCAAGCTCATCGGGCACCCCATGAAGATCTTCCGCAACACCGCCCTCGTCTCGGGCATGTTCAACTCCCCCCTCGAGGTCGCGCGCTTCTCCGACGCCAAGATCCGCACCGTGTCGGGCGTCCGCGGCCGCGTCCGCAAGGCCGTCAAGGACGGCACCCCCGGCACCTTCCGCGCCGTGTTCGAGGACAAGATCCTCCACAGCGACATCGTCATGCTCCGCTCCTGGGTCCCGGTCGAGACCAAGCGGTTCTGCAACCCCGTCACGTCGATGCTCGTCCCGGCGTCGTTCGAGGACGCCTACAAGCGCAGGCAGGAGCTCCTCGGGATCGTCGACGCCGCCGACCGCGCCGCGGACGCCGAGGCAGAGGAGGCGGTCGAGTACGACCACGACTGGCGGCGAGAGGACCACCCGACCGACGTCGGCGACGACACGGGCGGCCTCGCGCTCATGCGCCCCATGCGGCAGCTCCGCCGCGATCGCGGCATCGCCGCCCTCTTCAACGGCGACAGCCTCTACCAGCCGCAGGTCCGGCCCGAGCGCCGCTTCAACCCCCTGCGCGTCCCCAAGAAGCTGCAGTCCGCCCTGCCCTTCGCGTCCAAGCCCAAGCAGTCGTCCGCCAAGGGCGGCGTCGGCTACGCCCAGAAGCGCGCCGTGGTGCTGGAGCGGCACGAGAAGGAGGCCCTCTCGGCCATGCAGCGCGTTAACACCGTGAGGAGGGCGAGGGAAAACAAGGCCAAGGCGTCGGACGCCGTCAGGCAGGTGAAGCGGGCCAAGGACAAGGCCAAGGAGGCCGAGAAGTGGGCGCCCGTGGTCAAGGCCAGGATGAAGGAGCGCTACCGCGAGCGCGGGCTCGACGAGGCCAAGCGCGTCAAGCGCACGCGCGAGCAGCGGGGTGACGACCTCTGAGCGAGCGCCGGAACGCCCCGGGGCGCGCTCCTCCGGGCTCGATGGGAGTGGCGCGTGCGTGTTGTGTGCCCGGGGCCGGAGCCGGCGAGGCCTCCCAACGCGCTTGCAATCCGCTCATTGACCCGAAATTCCCACCCGCTCACACTCGGGCAGCGCGCCGTCGCGACGCAGCGCGGTCCGCTTCCGACGGCGCCGCCGCTCACTCGCACCATGCCGGCACCTCGACCTTGATGTCCGAGCAAGCCGTCCGGAACGCGACGTCCAGCCTCGTGGCCCCGCCGCGCACCGGCCGCTCCCCGAGCCACGCCACCTCCCTCCGGAGCATCCCGCCCCAGCGACCAGGGTGCATCCAGCCGAAGCAGAGCTGCCCGTCCACGAGCGTCATCTCCGAGGCGACCGCCCGCACCGCGCCGACGGAGCCGTCCACCGCCGCCGCCCTGGCAGCCTCCTTGACGGCCCGCAGCGCCGGCCCGAGCAGCCTGGGCCCGGTCTCATCCTCCGACGTCGCACTGAAGGCGTACGCTCGCCGAGGCTCGGCCAGGGCCGGGTGGAACCCCGGGAACGCCACCTCGGCGTCAGCAAAGGCCCCGCCCCGGGCGGAGCCGTCAGAGTCCTCCGACGACGCCGACGACAGCCGTCGCCTGCCCGGTCCCCCGGGAGCAGGCCCAGCCCCCGGTGCCTCGACCCCGGCCGACAGGGGCGCGAGGGCCGCCCCGCGGGGGCGCGCCCGCTTCTGCCGTCTCAGGACCTTGCTCGCCGGGCCGGGCGTCGCCGCGAGCCCGTGTGCCGCAGGACCTGGCGCCTGGGCCGTGCGGCGCAGATCCTCGAGCCACGACTGCTGCATCAGGGAGAAGCCCGCCTCCATGAGCCGCTCGCCGCGGCCGGCGGCGCGTCGGTGGGAGGCGCGCATCCACGGCTCTGCGGCGCGTAGGGCCGTCAGGGCCCCCGCGATTGCTGTCAGGGGGGGGCGTGGGGGCAGGCGTGGGGGGCAGGCGCTGGTGGTCGGTCCCGGCGCCCGGGCGGCCTGCGCAGCTCCGGCCCCGCCCGGTCCGGCGGGGCGCCCCGCCGTTTCCGCGCCCCGCATCTCTGCGACCTCTCGGGTCAGCAGCTCTGCCATCCGGTCATCGAGCCAGCGGGGAAGGCCGTCTGGGCGGGGCGGACGAGCCGCCGCGACCTGGGACCTGGCCACCTCCACGGCTGCAGAGTCCATGGTCACGAGCTTGGAGCTCCAGGGGAGCGACGACGCGCCGCCCAATGCCATCAGCCACGGCACCACCACCCCGTCCGCTGCAGGGCCCATGCAGGCAACAACGCCAGCGCAGCCGGGGAAGCGGACCTCCGCCAGCCGAAGCACCGCACGGGACAGCGCCCGCGTCTGATCCAGCCCCTCCAGGTAGAGCCCGGCGAGCCCGCAGCCCTTGCTTCGTGTCAGGGCAACCATGCATGCCAGTGCTGCCTCGACACGCACCCCGGCAATGAGCAGCTGCACAGCGACAAAGTTGAGGCTCTGGACGTAGCGAACGTCGACGTCTAGCGCCGCGAGCATCTCCAGGACTCGCCTCAGCGCGCTCCCAGTCCTGGTGCGGCCTTCCCTCGCGAGGATCCGCAGCTGCGGCGCCGTGCGAGGAACATCCCTGAGCACGACGCTTCGCGCGCCGACAAAGCTCGGCCGTCTGTCACGGATCGCCTTGCGCACTGCTGCGGACGCTGCAGTCGCCAGCGGCACGGCACCGAGCAGCTGGTGGGCGCCGAGCAGCACCGGCCAAACGCACCAGCGCAGCGCAGGGGGCACGCGGCCACCATTTGACTCGACGATCAGCAGCACCTTTGCTTGCCGCCGATTGGCGTCCAGGCTTGAGTCCGTGAGGGCGCCCACCAAGAGACCAGCGGCAGCTGCAGTCGCTGCTGCCTCAGGCCCAAGAAACAGCCTTTTAGAGCCCGGCAACGCCACAGCCCGGCCTTGGAACACCCGGCCTGGTGATGCCGAGCATGATGCACCCATCGGTGGGGCCACTGGGGGACATCGGGCTGTGTTATAACGGGCCACACATCGGCTCGGCAGAGGGCATGCATTGGCAGCGCACCAAGGCCCACAGGGCTCGGTGCACGCAGTTCACGCAGTAGCCACTGGCTGGGTACCAAGGACACTCCATCCACTGGGCCGTCGGGCGCCAAGCGAGCAGCGGCAAACGTCGGCCATCTGCACCCGACGGGGGCTTGCGCGCGAGCGTGAGCTCAGGCTTGTGCCTGAGCGTCAGCCGTCGGTCACGAAGCTCGGAGCGCGGCAGAAGTGGCGGTGGTAGAGGCGGATGGCGCTTGAGCCCCGGCGCCAGGCACACACCTGCCGCAGGTGCCCGCATCGCATCCACTCCTGCAAGGCATGACAGACACCTCAAAGAGGGCCAAATGGGTTCGGGGCACCATTGCCCGGCCCTCCGCCATGTGCTGATCCCGGAGGCGCGCCATGGATAGGCCCAGCAGATCCGAAGGGGTTCGCCCCAGCGCTGGTATGCGGCCCCGCGAAGGGGTGCGGCGCCGCGGTGGCAAAAGGCCCCGCAGATCCGAAGGGGTTCGGCGCCGCGGTGGCAAACGGCCCCGCGAAGGGATTCGCCCCAGCGCTGGTATGCGGCCCCGCCGGTCCCGGAGGCACGCCGTGGCCAGAGCCAAAGGCGCTAAACGGACTCGCCCCTGAAAAGCTAGCATACCCTCCCATGCCTCCGCCGGCTGCCTCCGCTTGGGCCTTCATAGCGGCGATGTGGGCGGCAGTTGGATGCCCCGTGCTCGGAACCGCCGCGGCCGGGGCTCCGGGGTGCGGGGCCCATCCGGGCTGGCCATGCGGCTGGGTCCCTAGCGCGGGGCTGCCGAAGGCTGCAGGGTCGCCCCCGATGAAGGAGGCGAATGACATGGGTGCTGCGTCACCGCTCCCGCTGACTGCGGCGCGCTGCGCCGCAGCTGCGCCGTCGTCGGTCACCCGGATAACCTCGTTCACGAGCCGGGAGTGGCGCCTGCGCATGTGCTCGACGATGGGGACGGCGGCGCGGCGACCCTCCTCGTCCACCGCGTCCGCCGCGCACAGCGGACACACGGCCCGCACTGGGCCCTCGCCGGCGGGAACGGCGCCGTACATGCCCACGACCTGGTTCACCAGGTCCCGCCGGTCAAGGAGCGGGGAGAAGACGCCCCGCGACGCCATGACTGGGTCGCGCGCCTGGTCGCACGCCCAGAGCTCCGCGCGGCTCTGCCACCGCAGGACGCCCTGCCGGTCGCCGTCGCGCAGGGCCTCGGCGAGCCGGAGGACGTCGTCCCGGGCCATGCAGCGGCTGCTCGTGACGGGGCCGCCCTCCCCGAACTCCAGCATGACTGGGTCCGAGACGGAGGGGAGGCTGCGGCCCAGGGCGAGGAGCAGGTGGAAGTCCCGCGCTGTCTCCACGAAGTCGGCCTCCTCCCGCTGTGCCAGGAGCATGCGGACCGTGTCCCGCCCCACCGGCATGGGCCGCCCCGTGGCCGAGTCCACCCCGTTCGCGGGCTGGAACCGGCTGTGCAGCCGGGGCACGTACGGCGTGCGGGCGAGAGCCTGCATCTCCGCGTCCAGGGGATCGCCCGCGCCCGGCTTGGGCGGGGCGGCGGTCTTCATCAGCGACGGCGTGCCCCGCACGGCGCAGTTGGAGACCATCAGGAACACGGGGATCCGGCGCGTGCGGTTGTCGTGCATGGTGCGGCCCTCGGCGGCGGGCACTCGCACGTCGCGGGAGCTGTGCACCGCGTCGTCGTCCCCCGGCTCTGCGCGGAGCTCCCCCGCGGCTACGCCGGCCACGGCCTGGGGTGTGGGCATGAACACCTCGGCGGAGCGGAGCGACCCCTCGTCGTCGGCGCCGGGCGGCGCGGTTTTCAGGACGAGGGCTGCGAGGTCGGCCCCCAGGTGTGCCGATGCTCTGGAGACGAGGAGGAGCTCCTGAGCGGTGACGGGGAACGCAACACCGGGAGCTCTGACGATGCGGGACTTGCGGCCGTTGGCGGAGCTGCGGCGGGGGGGCTGCGGGCGGTCGGGCTTGGTGAGCACGATTGCCACGCGCTCGAGGCCGAGGGCAGCGGCGAGGGCGTCGACGTGGCGCGCGTCGGGGTCGGGGAGAAGGACGACGTGGTTGGGCGTGGAGACCTGCGGGGGCTCGTACACGGTGTCGATCTCAAGCCAGCCGTCGGGGGCCCGGCGCCCCAGCGCCCAGCCGATCCGGCGCCTCGGGAACCGCTGCCGGAAGAAGAGGTTCGCCGACGGGTCCGCGACGATCTTGACGCCGAGCATCCTCGCCGCCTGTTTGCCGTGGATGAGGGGGCAGTCGCGCTCGTCGGCTGCTTGAAGCTGCGCCAGCGTGCGCAGGCCCGGCACGGACCGGGCGGCGCGCGCCTGCCCCGCTGCTCCGTCACCATGGCCTGCTAGCGCGGCCGTGCGGTCACCAAGAAGGCTCGCGCGGACGCTGAAACGGGAGGCGACGGGGGCAGCGGAGCGCCAGGCCCAGACGTCAGCCTGCCGCGCGAACTGCGGGCCAGGGGCGCGCTCGGCGAGGCGGACGAGGGACTTGAACGGGCTGTTGAGAGCATCGGCCGCCATGGCATCGAGCTGCGCCATCGACGGCCCAACACGAGCGGCGTCGGCCGCAGCCTCCTCCTTGCTCGGGCCCGCCCGTGCCTGCGCCTGGCGGAACGACTCGGGCTCGGACAGCATCAGGAAGGGCTCGGGGATCCCGGTCTTGGCTGACACGCTGCGGAGCGGGAACGGCTTGGGGGAGGGGGGGGTGGTGCGGGGCTCGCAGCGCCTCGTCCGAGGCCTGTCGGCGCGCCGGGGCATCCTGCCTGGCGGGACGGCCACGCCACTGGCTCACGCGGTCCGAAGGTCCGCGCACGTGGCCGAGTCCGGCAGCGTGACAAAGGTGATCCGGCCGCTCGCGGCTCCCGTCCCCGGCTGCGCCTCCGTGACGGTCACCTCGATCTTGCGCTGGGCTACGAGCGCAGCCCTCTTGCTCTTGAACGACCTGCGGAGCGGGAGACACAGCACCGGGACGAGGGTGGCTCAGGCGTGCGACGCGACGACTCGCACATGCCCGCCGGGACGGCCGCTCACATTGTTCTTCCCGCGATCTTGCGGACTGGCGATGGGAGCTGCCGCCCGGAGCTTGATGCCGCGCCCTCTGGCGCATCCACCCACACACTGCATCCGAACTGCGGCGCGGCGCGGCCAAACACGCTCGACTCGGACCGGGTTGCGACAGCGCGGCACCACGCGTCCCGGGAACCACCGCGCCTCCGCTCACTTCGGCAAGCGGCGTCGCAGCGATAGGCGCGTCATCGTCCTTGAGCTCGTCGGGAAAGTCTGCGACGGGATGGGCGGAGTATCTGGAGTTTTCCGGCGGGCCCAACCGAGGCGACCGCTCGCCAGCGATGCCCAGCACCGACAACCTCACCGGAGAGATCGGCGTCCAACGAGAGCTTGATGCTATCTGGCGACAGCTTCGCCCCGTGTGCGGCGAGGATTGCGTCCTTGGCCTGCCGAACCGTGCCCGCCGCGTCGACGCGGGTGTTCTTGCGCACGCCATTGACCCACGCCCTGATGAGGACCCAGCCCTCACTGCCTTGTGCCATTCTCCGGCTCTGGGACGCTCCGGCGCACGGATGTGCCGGACCTTCCTGGCGGGCACGGCAGGGATCGCCTCTGCAGTCCGCAGCTCGCTCAGCTCGTCACACCTCGACCGCCCCCTCGGAGCTCCAAGACGTGCAGCAAAGGAAGCCTTTGCAACAGGGTCATGCTGTGCTGATGGACCCCGCGCTCGCAATGCTGCTGACCCCGATGCGGACGCCGCCTGACAGCACGGCCTCCGTGGCTCCGCCCGCGGCGGATCCGGCGTCCAATGCACCTCCTCGTCGGGGCGTATTCGCATGTACGATTTGCGGAGCGGCACATTGCTCCCACGATGCTCTTGTGTCCCACATGGCTTCGGCGCACTGCAGCTGCTGCAGCGTCTGCGGCTCCTCCATGCCCAACTGGCACCTGCTCGGCGTTCATGAGTCTGAGGCACACTCGGATGCGTTTCGCAGCCTTTCGCGCGGGCGGCCTAGCTACCGCTGTCTCGTTCCCGACTGCTCAGGCTGCTTCTGGAGCTCAGCAGCCCGGGGTGCTCACATCAGGTCGGCTCACGGCGCCAGTGAGCTAGCAGCAGTGGCGCTGGAGCACACGGTTGCACGGACCGCGGATCAACCGATGGAGCATACGGTTGCACGGACCGCAGATCGACCGGGCCGCGCTGCGCGCAGTGCTGAAGGCGAGGCTCAGGCCTGCGGCGCTACCGGGTGGGGCGTGGTACCGGAGGCCGCCGCGCTGACCGCGTCCGTGCGGGAAGAGGACGATCAACCAGCCAGAGGGAGGTACGGTCTTGGGCTGGTCCCCAGGTCTGTCCGTAGGCGGAGACCGTGACCGAGACCGGCTCATCGCGGACAGAGAGCCGCTGGTGACCGGCGGCATTCTGCGTCGCCACCCGCTGATACGAAGGGCCGGGCAAGCCTCACGGCAAGGCGCTCACGGCCTAGCTCTTGTCCTCTGTTGCTTTGATCGTAGTCGGGGGCAGGACAACCCTGATGGACTCGACTGAGTGTGTGCGCGTGGCCCCGGTGGTGGTGGCACTTCTGGTGTACCCCTCATCACAAAGCCGCACAGGGAAGGCCGCAGTTTTATTCCTCTCGCGAATCGCTCACATATCTCCAGTACCCGAGGGTGCCCCGCCACCTGACCAGCTGCCGTCGGCCCAGCCACAGCTGGTGTGCCCGCAGCATTCGCTGGATGGATGACGACCGAAACGCTAAGCCACTGTCTGCAGCCATGGCGCGTGCAGGCGATGCCGGGTCGGCACCAAGCTCCAGCAGGCGCGCCGCCGCCCTGTCGAGACGCGACTGCATGCAGCCAGAGTCGCAGCCATGCCGGTTCCGCCAGCCCTGCAGGGCTGTCATGGCCAGCGCCGTGAGGCCGCGCTCGTTCCTCGCCTCCAAGGTCGCCAGGCACGACGCCGACATGACAGCATCGATGGCAAACGCTCCGCCTGACACCACGGCGATCATGAGGGGCGTGTTACCGTCGGCGCTCCCGATGCTCGGGTCGGCACCTGCATTCAGCAGCCGGCGCACTGCCGGCCATGAGCGGCTCGAGGCAGCCGCGCCCAGCGGCGTCTGCTGTTCGCCGTCCTTGGCGTCGACGTTCGTGCCCAAGGACACGATCGCGTCAATGATGTCGAGGAAACCCCAGCTGGCCGCACGTGTAAGCGGTGTGAAGCTGTTCACCATTTGATGCTCGGCATCGGCACCTGCTGCCAGCAGACGACAGACCACGTCGTGACCAAGATTCATGCAAAGAGCAGCGCTCAGTGCGCTGATGCCGTTATCGTTGATGGCGTTCACATCCGCGACGCTGGCTGAAGCCAGCACCGCCTCGATGTTTTCCATTTCGCCGTACCTGACGGCGGCCATCAGCACTGTCGATCCGTTCCCCTCGGAGACCCCTGCGTTTGCACCAGCCGCAAGCAAACGGCGTGCCGCACCCCACGAATTGCTCCTCGTAGCCATGAGGAGAGCAGAGTCCCCGGCGTCGTCGACGGCATTCACGACGGGTGCGCACCGCGCGGACACGGCAAGCACGGCTTCCAGCGTGTCCGCATCGCCGCTCTTGGTAGCCCGCATCACAGCAGTGCGCCCGCGCCCGTCCGAGACTCCAGCGTTGGCGCCGGCAGCCAGCAGACCGCGCACCGCTCCTGACGACCCCGCCGAAGCTGCCAGGTGCAGCGCGCTGATGCCGTCACGGTCCGTGGCATCGATGTGGCCCCCCACACCCTCGCCCAGTGATAGCACAACACGGACTGTCATGGTGTCGCCGCTCGCTGCTGCCTCCATCAGCAAGGTTCGGCCGTCGGCGGCTGCAATCCCTGGCTCGGCGCCCGCGGCCAGCAGCCGACGCACTATCGAACACGAGCCGATGCCCGCGGCCATGAGCAGAGCAGTGTCGCCATCCCTGTCTCTGGCCTCGAGGTCCCTACCCAAGCCAGATGCCAGCAACGCATCGACCGCGCGCGTGGCGCCCGCTGCGGCAGCCATCATCGCCACAGTCCTTCCGACCTTACACTCACGACTTGCACCAGCCTCGAGGACACGACGGCACGCACCCCAGGCGCCGGCCCTGCACGCAAGATGCAGGGCCGTGTTGCCATGCCGGTCAGTCGCGTCGACGCCGCCGCCCGAGCCCGACGAGAGCACCAGGTCCACCGTCGCCTTGTCCCCGCTCGCGGCGGCTGCCATCAGCGGCGTCGTACCATTTCGGTCGGCGAGCCCTGCATCGGCGCAGCCAGACCTCAGTAGGTGGCGCACCACGCCGCGCGAGCCGATTGCTGCGGCCATGTGCAACGCGGTCTTGCCATGGAGCGTGTCCCTGGCGTTGACATCGCCGCTTCTGCCGGAGGCAAGGATCGCCGCCACCGAGTCCACGTCGCCGCTTCTGGCCGCTGCCATCAGG
>Ga0306871_1000960_pt1 | contig 10698 bp, 9 predicted proteins | sample AntRauMeHopE1497_FD_190447 | JGI IMG/M metagenome (GOLD analysis project Ga0306871, IMG submission 190447) | Saline lake microbial communities from Rauer Islands, Antarctica - Metagenome Hop E1 #497 (v2) (version 2) | ecosystem: Environmental > Aquatic > Non-marine Saline and Alkaline > Saline ... | reverse complement strand
CTCGCCCACAGCTTTCGCTGTGTCGTGCCTAGGCAAAGAAAAAAATAAAATTGTCAAAATTTTCGGGTTATCATTAAGCATGAGTATACTTAAGTTAGTCTAAATCGCTGATAGACTATTATCTCGGGATTTAGACTGGTTTAATACCCTTATGAGGTATCACAAAATGTGATACCCAAAATATTATAATAGAAAATATTTTGTCGTCAATAGCCTATCCTAGAAAATATTTCACATAAAGTGAGGCGCTAATCGACCTTGTTTTCAATCATGGTATCTGAAAGTAGGTTTAAACTATCCTCACGTGAAACTACTCTTTCTTCGTGATAATTATTAATGTGGGTGTGTACATCTATAATCATGTATGCTTTAATCTTTTAAATACGTTATTGTATCGGGTGGGTGATTGTTGGTTTACCTACTTCGGAATCATTTTCTATTTAGTTTTTCACATAAACCGTTTTTCGATTCACGAACTCCATCATTCCATCTTTTGCCAGTTCCCGCCCGTAGCCCGATTTTTTTGTGCCCCCAAAAGGTAATCTAGGGTCTGACTTCACCAATTCGTTTATAAAATAGGCGGCATCACTTACTTTATCGGCGTGCCTAAGGGCCTTCTCTGTATTTTTGGTACAAACCGTAACCCCAAGTCCATATTTGGATTGTTCCGAAAGGGCAAATGCATGATCTATATCCTTCGCTTTGACCATTGCTGCAAGCGGCCCAAAAGTTTCTTGGTCAAAAGCGGACATACCGGGCTCCACATTGCCCAAAACTGTGGGTTCGTGGTAGCAACCATTTTGATTGCCGCCCAATAAGAGTTTGGCACCTTGGGCAACGGATTCCTTTACCTGCTTGTTCAATTGATCGGCAAGATCGATGCGTGCAAGAGGGCCAACGGTTGTGTTGTCATCCATTGGGTCTCCCGATTTCAACTCTTTTACGGCTTTTGTAAATTTTGTGACGAATTCGTCATAAATACCTTCCAATAAAATAAAGCGTTTTGCCGCGATACAGCTTTGCCCGCAATTGAGCATACGAGCGGTCAAGGCAATTTTTACGGAGGCATCTATATCCGCATCCTCCCAAACGATAAAGGCGTTGTTTCCGCCGAGTTCCAGAACCGTTTTTTTAATATGTTTACCTGCAATTTCCGCAACGGCCGAACCTGCCCTTTCACTTCCGGTCAGCGTTATTGCTTTTACGGTATCGTGCGAAATGATATTCTCGGTTTGATCGTGGTGCACGATCAAGTTTTGAAAAACATCTTTGGGATACCCCGCCTTGGTGAACACTTCCTCAATTTGTTGGGCACAGCCGAATACGTTCGGGGCATGCTTTAACAATCCGGTATTCCCTGCTGTCAAGGTAGGCGCGGCATACCGGAAAACTTGCCAAAACGGGAAGTTCCATGGCATAATCGCCAAGACACTTCCAATGGCATCATGGCGTACAAAGCTTTTCACAGCATCGGTGGCAATGGTTTCATCTGCTAGAAAGGCTTTCGCATTTTCCGCATAATAATCACATACCCAAGCACATTTGTTCACTTCCGATCTGGATTCGGCAATAGGTTTTCCCATTTCCAAGGTGATCATCCTTGCATATTCTTCTATATTATCCCGTAACACTTGTCCGGCTTTTTTAAGTAAGCTACAGCGTTCTACGAGGGGTACATTTCGCCAAGATTCAAAAGCCGATTGACTTTTGTCAAGTTTTTCAACTAAAGCCTCATTCGTAAGAGCTATATATGATCCAACTTGCTCTGCGTTGTACGGGTTACTACTTTTAAATTCCATTTTCATGTAAAATTTTAATATTCAACAGGCTCGTTCCAATACTCCACTAGTTCCTCCCAAGCTATTTCACCATTGGGCATTAAACGTTCACGAAGCTCTTGCTGATTTTGTTTTGTTTTGGTTGCGGCCATACTCTTGATGAGCGAATCTACAATGGCATCATGCCAGTTGTATCCAATACTTTCCGCAAGTACTGGTTCCCAAGTGCTAGTAGGCATGACTGGCTGTCCGGTTGCATTATAATGTATGAGGATATTTTCCTCGGCAAAATTATCGAAACTTCTTTCTATGGCAACATTGGGCCAGAGAACTTTCATCAATAAGTTTTCTGGCTGGTACACCGAGGTGTACAAGGTTCCAAATCCCTCTGTAAATTTTGTATTGTACAAAGGGGAATGCAAAAAGGCTTTTGCCAATTCATTAGCCTTGATGTCTTTCGATTTCAAGTAATTTTCAATGAAATTGTACCGCTTTATGGTTTGGTTAAACTGGGCGTTTTCTGGCCAATCTACCGTTCCTTGATGATTTGTAGCGAAGGCATCATTGGTCACTAACGGCGTTTTGTCAGGAGCTAATTGTACCGTTTTTGAAGCTCCTGTTTTGTCAACTATAGTCACATTGTAAGACATGTGCGATGGAATACTTTTCAACACTTTTATGGCCTCAGCGGTAGTTGTGCAGAACTCTAGGACGTATCTTAAAATGAAAGGAATCCCAAATCCATAACCTACTTCCTTACGACCACCAAAGGTGAGGGAAACACAAAGCCCCGCATCGTTCATACCATCTACTATTCCTAGTAAACAATCGGAAGTGCCCATCACTTTATGGTCGTTCCATTTACTCAGCAATAGGGTGCCTTCCAGCAAATCTGGATGGTAGTCATAGTTGCGGACAAGTTGAATTTCATCTGCTTTAATAACCGCCTGGGCACAGGCACTAATATATGGCGGTGGCTGAAATCCTGTTAGAAAACGAGCCATAACGGCGTCGGCATTACTTAATGTGCATAAATGCTTATAAGTAGACCACATTTTGGGCATATATTTTTTTAGGGCTTCTTGTGAAGTCTGTAGATCAGGGGTGTTCACCGTGTCCTTTGACAAAAACCAAGTTCTGTACCCTTGCCAATAGGTATCAAATAATCCTTTCCATTTTGCCCCTGCTATAGTAGGTTCGGAAACCGTACTAAAATTTAATTGCATACTGTATTTTTAAAAATTAAGCCCATAAAAATTTATGGGCGATTTGAATACTACATACGACAGCTATTTAGACACTACTACCATCTGTTATCGTTACGCTGTTACTTATTTTGTCAAACTACCCGTAAGTGCGATCGGTTTGCGCTTATCCTCCTTAATTTGAGAAGTATATTTTCCGCGGATGGCATTAATCCAATTTTTTGCACGTGCATTTAACTTAAAATTATCTGTCATCATACGGCCCCTTGATACCAAAATACCTAAATCCGCACCTTCATATAAGTAATCTCCTTCTTTGGCAATATGAAGGAAAAATGCCTCATTTTCACTCTCTACAGCTCTCCTGTGCGTGTCCATTCGGTCATATTGTATGTGTCCATTATCGAACATTTTCCAAATTCCAGATTTTGGGGCTTCGGATATGTATTCAATGGTATCCTCGGTATGTTTAATAATCAATTGGCTCCAGTCGTCTATATTCTCCTGCTTGGCCCATCTTGCATTTAGCTCCTTAACGTTCAGTTTATAGTCCACATCCATCCATTCCAAGATATGGAATATAAAAAGCGGGGCATCCGCCAATGCAAAAACCGCATGGTTGGTAATAGAACTTGCACCTGTGACCCTTGGGTTCAATTCCCCGAGATAAATTTTACCATTGTCTTGATCGATCAGAAAATCCAGTTCAAAATAGCCTTTATACCCTTCCTTTCTCAATTGATCACCGAAAAGTTGGGTGTATTTTGTGGCCTTTTTCCGAATTTCGGGGCTAAAGGCATTGGGATAAATTTCATTGCCGCACCAACCGCCTTTGTAAGGAGTCATTTCTTTAAAGCCAACAAGTTCCGTCATCAAAGGGGCAACGATGGTACCATGTCTCGTAACACAGGCCTCTATGGCGGAACCCTTGCAATTGATTCGTTTCATTACCTTGACCTCCTTTTCTTTTACGATTTCGGCTTCATATTTTTTGAATTCTTCTTCATTGGAGATGAAAAAAGTGGTGTGGCCGGAATCGCCAAAAGGTGTTTGTATCACTAGATCGGTGCCAAGTGCCTTGGAGACTTTCTGCAAATGCGCATAATCTGTAACAGGCGTGAGTACGTAGGGCACGCAAGGCACACCGGCCTTTTCGGCGACACGGTTTGTATTCACTTTGTTGTCCATAAAGGTGCGCATTTTCGCACTGGGGAACATCACTTCCAGGCCTAATTTTTTTGCAAGCTTCTCGGTCTTTTCATCGAACATTAGAAACATGGCCTTTCCGGTATTCTTTCCATTTTTTCTTGTGGTCAGATAATCCTGAACTTCGGGATGTTGCAGTAAATAGTTATTGATGTCCTCGATACTTGTGAATTCATCATGTGGAATTTCCTCCTTGGGAGAAAAGACATTGGGGTGTTGCCCGTCAAAACATTCGATATGGCAGATAAACTTAAAGCCTTTGATCCATTCATCGGCACCGAGCATGTTAAAGTTTGTGGCACTTATGAAATATAGCGGAGTCTCATTTTTGTAAAAGAACCTTCTTATCTCGGGTATACCGTTGAGTACTTCCCCCTGGAAGATTTTTTTTGCTGCAACCGCTTTTTTGGCTATCGGCTTTACCACTTTTTTACTTGGCACCGCTTTTTTGGCTATCGGCTTTACCACTTTTTTACTTGGCACCGTTTTCTTAGCTACGGCTTTGTTGATGTTATCGGTTGTTAATGCTTTTTTAGCGCTCATAATGTATATTTTCTGTGATTAGACTAGTTTCTTTTTCTTCTTCCCAATAGACATACCGCCCATTGATGTCGTAATTTTATGTCGATCCAAGACTTTTTCCTTGAATATGCGTAGCCCCAAATCGGACCGATAACCATGTATTTCGCCTACATCTAATGCAGTAAGGAAGTTGATGATTTCGTCGCTTACTACTTGCCCAGGAACCAATACTGGAAAACCGGGGGGATACGGAATTACAAAGGTGGAAGCGACCAATTTTCTTCCCGTGTCCATTACCGACAAACATTCGTTCAAGGGAACATATTCGTAATTTTCCTCGTTGTACGCCAAAAAATAGGCTTCCCGCAAATTCCCTCCAGGAACTCCCGGTGCGGCCTGAAACGAGTGATGGAAGTAGCTGAAATCCGGCAAGGGAGGCACTTCCCTGGTCAATGAATAGATTCTTTTGTTTCGGATTTCCCGTTCCTTTTCGCTGAGCGACTTAATTTCTTCATCTAGCTCATCCGTAATTTTCAAGAGCGCATTGATCAGGTAGGTAATACTGCCCCTAGTGGTTCCAATATTCGTCATGAACAATACCGTATTTCTAGAGGTCTTGTTGATTTGGATATTGAATTTATCCATCAGGTATTTGTTCTTAAAAGTATCGCCATCGACTCCTGTCTTTCCTATATGTAGGGTGATTTTTGTGGGATCTAGAACAAATTCATCCTTTTTCCACGCCTCGTTCATACGGTTCCAACCTTCATGTTTGGTATAGTATTCTTTTAGGCCAGTTTGGCGATATTTGTTCGGAATAAAATCGTGAACCGTAAGTACGTCAAAGTATTTGCTCAGCTGGGGATTGTCGTTTACCTTGGCTCGCAGCACCATGGCCATTTCGATGCTCTTTTCCACCAATTCGAACCCCTCTAACTGCACTTGTCGTCTGCCCACATCCAATGAGGCCAACATTTGATAATTTGGCGAAGTAGATGTATGCGTCATATAGGCTTCAAGGAAGGTATTTTCACTTTTTCTGCGAAAATCCTCGTCCCAGATGTGAATCATGGACCCCTGTCTAAAACTACTTAAAGTCTTGTGTGTACTTTGCGTGGCATAGACCCGTATTTTTACCTTTTCGGGGTCTGGCAATACAGATAGTTCTCCATTAGATAACCCTTTTATATGGTCATTATATTGTTTTTTATACTTGGTGCCGTTATACTTTTCATACAGCTTTTTGGCGGTGGCCATGCCGGTGCGTTGCTTATAGTTATTCGCAAAACTTGCAAAGGCAAACCAAGCTTCATCCCACAAAAAGACCATATCCGGTTTTATAGCCAATACTTCTTCCATAACCCGTTCCACATTATAAACCAAGCCATCAAAAGTACAATTGGTCAGTAGCAACATCTTTGCCTTATCCAATCTTCCTGCTGCTTTTAACTGCAGTAATCTGGATTTTATCTGTTCTAGGGGTACCGCCCCGTACATAGAATATTCTTCAATAGGGTACGAATCTAAATAAACAGGATAAGCCCCTGCTAGCACTAAGCCATAGTGATGCGACTTATGGCAATCCCTATCAACAAGGACAACATCCTCTGGTTGAACGATGGCCTGCATCACGATTTTATTGGCTGTTGATGTTCCGTTGGTCACAAAATAGGTATGTTGCGAACCGTAGGCATCACGCGCCATTTCTTGCGCTTTTTTTAGTGGCCCGGTAGGTTGTAGCAAGGAATCAAGTCCGCCTGTTGTTGCCGAAGTTTCCGCCAAGAACATATTGCGACCATAAAACTCCCCAAAATCGTTGATCCATCTTGATTTAAAGACCGAGTTCCCTCTAGATATTGGCATCGCATGAAAGATTCCTGTAGGTTTTTGGCTATATTCAACCAAAGCAGAAAAGAAAGGTGTATCGTAACGTTCCGCGATTCCTCGCATAATAGTCAGATGCATCTCCTGTATGTCTTCTGTTTGATAAAAAATACGTCTAAAACTCTTTATCGTAGTATCTTTTAGATGACCAAGGGCAGTATCGGTAACATAATATGTGTCTAACTCGGGGCGAAATTGTTTGATCAATCCTTCCATGATAGGTCCAAGATCAGTTTCTGCTTTCGACGAAAAATCAAGCTTTGTAACCTCTTCTATATACGGTTTGATAAGCGAAGTAATAGCGCTTGACTGATACGGAGGCGCATAACGTATAACAACTGCCTGTATATTATGGTTAAAAAGTAAGCTGATCATGGCATCCTGAAAAGAACGTTGTACGACTACCCCATATGTGAATTTGTCACTGGGAGTACGTAAACTTCTTAAGCTATGCTTTAAATTATGTTCCTCCTGGTCAGAAATATTATCAACAAACAGCACTTCAAAATGATTCTTCCGAACACTATTGTGTTGGTCGTGCTCTTCGGCAGACTCCATACTATGCTCTTCAAAATCAACAAAGTCGGGATTACTTCTATAACTGTCACCCACTAATTGCTTTGTGGTTTCGGCTACCAGATGGGAGAGGGAGGCATATTCATGGGCGGTAAAGGCATTTTCCAGTTTTTGCAAACGCTCTTTTCCTGGAGAGGCGAAAAAACACTCTACTCCCTTTAAATCCTTTAGCAACTCTTCGATTTTTACCTTCTGCGCCTTTTCATTCCCTGATCCCTTATGGCATCGCGTTAGTTCTGAAGTTTCAGTTTTTAATTGATTCCAATAATCTACCCTTAGCTGTCCGATGTTATAATAAGGTGCACTTTTAGTTTTATTTTGAGTCACGTTTTAGTTTTTTGAGTGTAAGGCTAGTTTGTTTCCTTGGCTATCGATAAAAATGGCAAAATAACCTTCATCCGCACCTATGCTAGTTTTCGGCATCACTACGCGTCCGCCCGCTGGTTCTACTTTACCTAGTACATTGTTTAAATCGTTACCTCCATTTAAATAGATCAAGGGTCCCTTGTCACTGGGTATAGATCCTGTACCTGAGATTACCGCTCCACCAATCCCAGTGGTTACCGGAAAAAAGGCCATAGCATTTACCTCTGTTATATTCTGTACCATTTCAATCCCAAAAATCTGGTTATAGAAATAAACGGCTTGATGAAAATCTACCGCTGGTATTTCAAACCAACTCACGTAATCTTGTATGGCTATTCCTTTTTTTTTCTTCTTACCTAGTGGAGCTCCACCCATATTTTTTTTTAATTTAAATTATACTTTCAATCTTTTACTTGATGGCCGAAACTTTATGCTCTAATACTTCTTCTTTGATTTTTAGTTCTGTGATCTTATCAAGCCGTGAAGGTTTGATCAGTGGCCCTAATGAATCCAAATAAGGCGTGGCGATATTGGGTTGATAAATCCCAAATTGACCGTTGTGTATATGGTCCCTAAAACTTTTAAGCGGCTGACCAAGACGGAGTATTCCCAATTCTCGGCTTCTTTTTACCCTATCGATATTCAACTCTAGCGGTATGATTTCCTCAGTACCTTCAGATTGATGTAGGACGCGACCGTCAGGGCCACAAACTATCGAACGGCCACAGCCTCCTGTATCCAAACCGTTGACATCAAAGAAATAACATTGATTAATCGAAGCCATTGCCCTTACAATGGATAATTCTATTTCACGATCTATTGTTCCTGACATGGTGGGGTGCATAATGACCTCAGCTCCCATGGTCGTCAATGTTCTAATCGTTTCCGGAAACCACATATCATAACAAATGGAAACTCCAAATCTGGCTACATTGGGGACATCGAACACACAATAGTCCTGTCCTGGAGTTACTCCGGTTTCGTAAGGATAAAAAGGAAACATTTTACGGTACCGGGTAACGATTTCCCCTTTTGGGTTGATAACGGTTGCCGTATTATAAATTTTACCTTCACTTTTCTCAAAAATAGAACCTGGAAGCAGCCATATTCCGTATTCTTTGGCTTTAGCCTGCATTTCCGCTTCAAAATTATTGGGAATGGGTTGTGCGGTATGGGTCAATGGGCCATAGGCACAGAGTTCACTGAACATAATCATTTCGATCCATGGATAAAGGTTCATGGTAATATCAATTTTCAACTTCATCATTTCCACATTGGAAACTACGGCCGACACTTTCATCTGTATTCCTGCAATTGCGAATGGTTTCATATATTTTTAATAGCTCTTTTAATTTGGGCTTCCAATATGGATAAACCCTTTTCTAATTGTTCGTCTGTAATTACTAAAGGTGATAAAATTCGTAAAATATTTTTATACGTACCGGCACTTAGGATGACCAGGCCATTTTCGGCGCAATATGTAACGATTTGAGAACATATTTCGGAATTAGGTTGTCTAGCATCTCCGTTTTTGACAAATTCAATGGCAACCATGGCTGCTACGCCCCTAACATCACCAATCTCCGGATGCTGCTTCATTAAATCTTGTAATCTACTCATCATTACCTTGCCGATTTTGATGGCTTTTTCATTAAGGTTAATTTCCTTCATGTATTTTATGGTGGCAGATGCGGCAACACAACAAATAGGGCTACCAATATAGGTTCCACCAATAGAACCTATGGCCGCAGCATCCATAATTTCTGCCTTACCGACTACTGCTCCAATAGGAAGGCCAGACCCCATAGATTTTGCATAGGTGCTAATATCCGGTTGCACACCATAATATTGCCAACTGGCCCAATGCCCAGTGCGGCAAAAGCCGCTCTGTACCTCGTCCATAATGAGTATAATTCCGTGCTGGTCACAAAAGGCCCGTAAACCCTCAAGATATTTTTGAGGTACTGGATTAAAGCCTCCCTCTCCTTGTATGGGTTCAATGATTACGGCGGCAACACTCTTTATGTCTACCAGGTTCAGTGCACTTTCATGAAGCCTTTTGAGTTCGTCGTCTACGAATTTATCTATGTCACGATCGCCCCGATACCTATAAAAATTTGGAAAAGGAAGGCGATATACTTCTGGGGCAAATGGCCCACAATCATGCTTATAACTCACTTTGCTCGTCAAGGTCATTGCCATCATGGAACGCCCATGATAGGCTGCCGTAAAACATAATATCGCAGGTTTTTTGGTAGCCTGTCTTGCAATTTTAATAGCATTCTCTACCGCTTCTGCCCCTGTACTTACCAACATTACCTTTGTTTTGTCACCATGTGGTAAAATCTCTGCCAGTTCTTCACAGAGTTGAATATAGGGTTCATAGGTTACCACGTTAAAACTGGTGTGCAGATACTTTCCTGCCTGTTCGCGTATCGCCGCCACAACCGGTTCTGGGCAATGGCCTGCGTTAACGACGCCTATCCCTCCTGCAAAATCAATAAGCTCTCGACCGTCAACATCAGTGATAATTGCTCCTTTGGCTTCTTGTACTGTAGCGGTATTGAATACGCCCACGCCATTGGCTACTACGCTTTTTCTTCGTTGGAATAAATCCTGAGATTTAGTCAATTCTTTGATCATTTCTATTATTTTCCGTTTTCTTATTATTTAGGCTAAATAAAACTGCTTGAAGCCATTTTGTTGATTAATAAATAGTTAGCTGCCTTTTAAGAACAGAGCAACTGTTATACCAGTATTTTCCCTATAATTTTAGCTGAGAGGTCAAATAACAGCTTAAGTGTGTAAAGATCATTATTCAAATTCATTTCATATATACTTCTATCAGGAGGCTGGACAGGATATATTTGTTATAGCCCCTTACCGTTGTATTTTTCTTCCATAACAAGTTGTAGTTACCCAGGAATTTCATCGAACGATATTAAGGTGATTGTTTCCAACCATTTGCCATCGCTATTAAATACGGCCGTACATTTTTTCTTTTGATATTGAAATTGACATGCCTTTTAAAATTATCTACTTGTTGCCATTAAACATGGGTTACCTCCGGACATTTTGAACTAAAAGAGCGTAAAACCTTAGAGTTTGCAATGGGTCTCTTGCTTTTAAACAAACGCTTTAATGATAATGATATAGTATTC
>Ga0306871_1000959_pt1 | contig 10700 bp, 4 predicted proteins | sample AntRauMeHopE1497_FD_190447 | JGI IMG/M metagenome (GOLD analysis project Ga0306871, IMG submission 190447) | Saline lake microbial communities from Rauer Islands, Antarctica - Metagenome Hop E1 #497 (v2) (version 2) | ecosystem: Environmental > Aquatic > Non-marine Saline and Alkaline > Saline ... | reverse complement strand
CCTCTGGGACATCCGCACCGGCGCGCCCGTCGCCACCTTCGTGGGCCATGAGGGCGACATCAACGCGGTGGACTTCATGCCCAACGGCCTCGCCTTCGCCACCGCGTCGGACGACCACACGGTGCGGATCTTCGATATCCGCGCCCTCGGTTGCGTGGCCGCCTTCAGCGGCGAGCAGGCCGCCACCTCGGTCGCATGCTCCAAGAGCTCCCGCCTCGTCGTCGCCGGCTTCGAGGACGCCGTGGCCAGGGGCTGGAAGACCGTGGGGGCCGAGACGTCCACGTGCGTCGAGCTCAAGCACACGGAGGACTCGGGCGGCGACGGCACTCAGCGCATCAGCTGCGTGGGCTTCAACAAGTCAGGCGGCGCCCTCAGCACCGGATCGTGGGACCACTCCCTCGAGATCTGGGCCCAGGCATGATCCGCGCCTGGCCCGCGAGCGCGCGGGCGGCGTGCCCTTGTCCGGCCCTCGCGGCCATTTGCGTGTGCACGGTGCAGGAGCAGGGACTGTGCCAGCGAGAGCGCCGACGCGACGCGTTGGCCGGCCGGCCACACCACACACGGGCCCGCGAAACCACTCAGTCCTCCTCCTCCTTGTGACCCTCCTCCTCCTCCTCATCCTCCTCCTCCTCCTCCTCCTCCTCGTCATCGTCCCCGTCCTCCTCCTCCTCCTCCCCCTTGCCCCGCTTGGCGCCGGTCCCCTCCTCCTCGTCCAGCTCCTCGTTCAGCTTGGAATAGTCAACGGCCGCGCGCCCCCGCTTCCGGCGCCCGCCTCGCCCGAGCTCCTCCACCTCATCCGCCTTGGGGGCACCGCCCCCCGCGGACGAGGCCGATGACGACGCCGTGGCCGCCGCCGCCTCCGCCCTGACCTCGGCCGCCACGCGCTCCTCCTCCACCCGCGCCTGGCCCGCCTTGAAGGCGTCCACGGACGCGGCCGCGGCCTCTGCGTCCCAGCCCCAGCCGGCGGGGGCCAGCTTGCCGCCCTTGCCCGAGGGGGCGACGGGCGCGTTGGCGAGCGCGAGCACGTGCGCCTCCACGGAGGCCGCGAAGGGCGACGCGGGCCCCGCGGAGATGGCGTACCCGCCCTCGAGCACCGACACGACGCGGCCGCCCTTGGCGATCCTGCAGAGCTGGTCGGTGACCCAGGCGAAGTCCTCCTCGCGCAGGACGCCGTACCCGTTGTTCATGTCGTCGTCCGCGTGGCCGTCAAAGCCGGCGGAGATGAGCACGAGGTCGGGGCCGAAGGCCGCCACGCGCGGGAGGATGTCCGTGGCCATGACCTGGCGCCAGTCGGAGCGGAGGTATCCGGCGGGGAGGGCCACGTTGATCACGGCGGGGGACGTGGCGTCCTCGCCGGCGATCGCCGTGCCGTCCGCGAGGGCAGAGCCGGGGGCGAGCGCGTCGGCAGAGGCGGCGCGGGCCTGGTCGAGGTCCGTCGAGGCGATGGGCTCTGCCGCGGGCGCGCCCTGGGGCGGGGCGCGGCCCGAGTACGGGCCGGCGGCGGCGGAGGAGGAGGCGGTGCCAACGGCGGCGGCGTCCTCGTCGTCCTCGTTCTTGGGGCGCTGCAGCGCCTGCCACGCGGGCCCGCCCGGGGCGATGGCGCGGGCGTCGCGGGGGAGGCCGGCGTACCCCGCATCGGCGCCGGAGCCCGGGTAGAACCAGCCAGGGGTGACGTCGGGCTTGCGGCCGGAGGCGGCCGGCAGGGCCGACGCGGGGGCCGGCGCGGGCGCGTCGGCCGGGGCGACCAGGGAGCCGTCGGCGGGCCTGAGCCGGGCCATGGCCTCGTCCACGGGCCCGTCAAGGGCGATGCCGCGCAGGGCGTGCTCGGGGGAGCGATACCCGAAGCCGTGGGCGGAGATGAAAAGGGTGTCTTCGCCGTCTGAGGCGTCCAGCCATGGCTTGTAGGCGTCCGTCTCGACCGTGGCGGCGGCGAAGGGCGTGGTGACGGTGGCGGAGAGGCGGGAGGGGCGGAGGTTGCGCACCGCGGCCTCGGTCCCATTGCCGTGGTGGACGTCGAAGTCCACGATGACCACGCGGCGGACGGCGCGGTCGTCGGAGGGGTCGCGGCCGTAGGTCGCGCGGGCGTGCGCGGCGGCGATGGCGACGTTGTTCAGGAGGCAGAAGCCGAGGGAGCCGTTGCGGTCGTTGGCGCACGTGACGCGGCCCAGGGGCCCCGCGTGGTGGCCGGGGGGACGGACGGGGCAGAAGGCGGCGCGGCTGCGCCCCAACACCACCTCGTCGACGGCAGAGCACGCGGAGCCCGCGGCGTGCAGAGCCGCCACCCACGAGCCGGCGGACACGGTCGTGTCGGCGTCGAGAAGGCGCACGGCCACCCCGGCGGCGGCGGTGGAGGAGGAGGACGCGGCCGCGACGGCGGCGGCGGGGCCGGCCGCGGCCTCGGTGTCCGCCGCAGCGTCGGCCGCCGCGCGGATCACGCGCCTGACGTACGCGTAGTCGTGGACGCGGAGGACGTCGCCCATGGGGGCGGGGGCGGACTCGATCCAGCGCGGTGCGGCGGCCTGGACGCGGCGGGAGCGGAGGCAGCCGTAGGTGGGGTGGACGAGGACGGAGACGCGCTCGGGGTTCTCCGGGGCGGGGGGCGCGGCGCGGGCGCGGTCGGGCCTGGCCGGGTCCACGGGGGACGTCTGGTGGTTCAGGACGGCGTCGTGGGTGATGATGGCGACGGGCTCGGCCCCGGCGGCGGCGCGGGCCTTGAAGGCGGAGAGGCCGTCGCCGACGGAGCGCCCCGCCGCGTTCGCGACGCCGGGCGTCTTCATGACGGGGACGAGGGCGCGCAGGCAGCCGCCGTGGCCGTTGGCGGCCGCGAGGTGCGCTGGGGTGTTCCCCTCGTCGTCGGCCTCGTCGGCCGACGCGTCCTTGGACTCCACCAGCCAGCGCACGAAGGCCTCGTGCCCACCCTCGGCGGCGTAGTGCAGCGCCGACCGGCCCCGCCGGTCCCGCGCCGACGCGTCCATGGCCGGGGGCGGCTTTGCGGCCGCGGCTTCGGCGCCGAACGGCCCGTACTCTTCCATCAGGATCTCCTTCTTGCGGGGGTCTGTCTCGTTGGCGATGAAATCGGGAATTGCGGCGCCTGAGTCCCCGCCGAACGGCCCGTACTCTTCCATCAGGATCTCCTTCTTGCGGGGGTCCGTCTCGTTGGCGATGAAATCCGGGATCTCGGCGGCGGGCTTGTCCGCTGCGCTGGCCGCCGCGGCCTCGGCGGCCTTGGCGGCGGCAAGCAGGCCGTTCCACGCGGCCCAGTGTACGGGCGCCCGTCCGTTATCGTCGGTCTCAGTCAGCGACGCTCCGGCGGCGACGAGCGCCTCGGCGGCCTTGGTTGCGAAGTCCTCCGCCCCCTCCGCCCCGGAGCACGAGAACGCGAGGCACAGCAGCGGCATACCGTCGAGCCCGTGGGACGCGTCGGCGCCGTGCTTCAGCAGCGCCGCCAGGCACGCAGCCTGGCGGTGGAGGATCGCCACATGCACCGGCGACCGGCCGAGCCCGTCACGGACGCTGGGACCAGGGCCCGATGCGCCCATCGCCCCGTCGTCCGAGTCGCCGTCAAAGTCCCCGTCGTCCGCGCCGGCCTCGGCCATAAGGGCGGCCACCATTTCGTCGTCGCCGCGCTCAGCCGCGTCGTGGAGCGCAAACGCGCTGGGTCGGGCCGCGACAGCACCGCCCCCAAGCACACCGCCAGAGTCGGACATGTCTCTTGGTCACGCACCCAGGAGTGCAGACATGTCACCGCGAAGGCTGTTGCCCAGCGACGACGGCCGTCCCCAAGCTCTACGCAGGCAGGTTTGCGGGAGCCACCCTCGATGGTCGCAGCACTGACGGCTCGGACTCGGCGGCACAACCCAGACCGAGGCAAACCGCCAACGGGGCGGCGCCGACACCAGGTGGCGTCGCCTGCGCCCGAAGCCTCGTGCGGGCACCGGTTTCGAGATGCACCGTCCGTCAAGCTCTGGACACTCGGCCACAGACACAGGTCTGATGGGGCGGATGGTGGCAATGCCCTTCCAGTCGAGCTCGCTGGACCTGCATACCGACCAGCGACCTGGCACCGGGCCAGAGCAGCATGCTGCTAGTCCGCCGCCACCGTTGGCCCCGGCTCTGGCTCCAGTGTCCAGGAGCCTGGCCACACTGGTGTGTGACTGGGCATTTGCAGCCGTGGCGCGAGCGGGGGCATGCTGCGCAGCAAGCGGGATGGCAGCCGCCTGCTGCTGCCTTTGGCGAGGCTGCTGCCGGAAGACTGGACTCTTGTGTGCCGAGTCTTCGGGGCGCGTCAAGTGGGCGGTGACCGTGTGGGTGCTTGAGGTCGTTCTCGCGGGGGTCATGGCCGTTGTCGCGGCTGCTGTGCTCTGGTTCCCCATCCCCGAGATGCCCCCCCCGAGGCGGGCAGAGATGCAGGCGCTCTTGTGGGTCCTGGCCGTTGCGATGGCGGGGTCCGGAGCCGCGATGGCTGTGCTCGCCGCCGGCATGGCGTGGGCGCTCCTGCGGCACTGGCGCTGGGCGATCTTCTTTGGCGCGGGGGTGCTCCGTATCGCTTGGCTGGCGCACGCTGCAAGAGCCTTCGTCGTCCTTCCGCTGCAGACCGTGCTCCTGGTGCGGGCTGGTGAGCTCTTAGCCGAGTGCAGGGGAAGCGCCGCTGCGGCAGCCGGGTGCGACAGGTGGGCGCTCGCTGAGTTTGGAGGCGACCTGTCGCTGTTCCTGGTGATGGACTGGGTCCTCATGGCCTCATCCTTCTTGCTCACGGTGAGAAGCTGGCGGTGCGCGGGCAGGGGAGCACTCGTGGATTTGGTCTGGGGGCCCACACGAGGCTCCTCGTTGCGCCCGCGGCGAGGTGTCTGATGTTCATGTCGTCGCAAACGAGCCGCAGTGGGGGGGCATCTCAGCTACGAACACAGCGAGAGCCGACACTTCGATAGACTGGGATACAATGGCCGTTGCAGCGCGCGGAGAACGCCTTGTCCTGGCGGACGACATCCTCAGCCTTCGAAGAGAGCGCATCATAGACCGACTGTACGAGGCCCACCGTATTAACAGGGCGACCCAGGCCGCAACCGCCGAGGTACGGCGGCGGCAGCGGGCATCACTGGAGCGGGACCGGGGAGCTGCAGTCGATGGCGAGGCGACGGATGAGCGGCCCCTGTTGCGGCCCTCACCCTCTAGGGCGGCAGACCGGGACCTAGAGGGAAGCAGCGACATGCCCCTTCGCAGCGGTCGCGGTTTCGCTGGGTGGGGCTCGGCGAGACGTCGGGCGAGGGTTGCTCCAGCTGTCGCAGGCGGAGGCATTCACGATGACAGCATGCCGCCCACAGGGCTTGAGCAGGCGAGTGGAGCCGGCACCGGGGTACGGACGTCCCGCGAAGCAGGCTTGCCGGCCGAGAACGCCGGGGGGAGGTCCGAGCTCGAAATCGCCCCCGAGCCAGCCGGCGCCAATGGAGCGATCCTCCCCGCCGAGCAGGAATGGCAGAGCGCCGCTGGTGTGGGCGGCCTAGCTGTGGATGCCGCAGCCAAAGTCTGAGCCGGGCTCGGCGATGCGCCGTTCTTTGGCTCGAAAACTCCAGCAGAAACCAATCTCTGCGCCCCTTGCACTCAAGCAGTCGTCCATCAACCTGCGTCCCCTCACCAAACCGGCTGTAAAGGAACCGCCTCCCGACGTGCCGTGCGGCACTGTGGCCCAAGCTTGAGCTCCAATGGCAACCTCGATGATGGGAGTCCGCGTCGCGGATATCGCCCTCGGGGTAAGCGGAGCAGCAGACCTGGTGGGAACCATTGAAACATCGGACCTGGCGGCCCTGGCCGAGACGGCGAAGTCCCAGCCGAGGTCACTAACGAGCCTGAGGGCGGCTGGAGCCAGGATCCGGTCAGGGACCTTGGATGAGTTCGTCGCGGCCCTTGCCGGGACCATCGCCTCGTCTTCCAGGCTGGGCCGGATTCAGCTGGGATCCTGCGCGGACGGGTCAGGGGTGCTTGCTGCGGTGGATCCCAGCCGTGCCGCTGCTCTCGGCGAGGCATGTGCTGCATGCCAGTTCCTGAACGCCCTCTCTGTGGATGCTGCGATGTTTGGTGGGAGTGCTGATGCTGCAGCAGCCTTCTTTGGTGCGTTGGCGCATGCCAGCGCGGCGGCCCGCCCCCGTGAGCTCTTCTTGCTCTCGCTGGCATCTGAAGCCTTCGTGCCGGCCGCGGCCGTGCTCTCAGCTCCGTTCTGCAGCCGTACCCGCGCCGTTCATCTTGCTGGCATCAGGCCAGGGGCTGCTGCTGCCCTCGCTGCCGGCTCGCCGCTTGGCGATGCGATGCGGGCGAGCAGCGCCCGACTTCACGTCGCCGGGTTCCAGGACAGCGCCTCGACGGATGCGGATGTTGCCGCGGCAGTGGCGTGTGTTTCAGGCCCGTCGAGCACCGTGGCATGCCTGGATCTCAGCGTGAGCGACGCGGCGAGCGACGGCGTCACGGACTTCGGCCCGCCGCTGCGCTGGCTCTCCGGGGAGGGTTCAGCCCGCGGCACCGCGGCACAGCGCCTCCGCCTCCGCAGGGGGCCCGTGCGCGTGACGGCGGAGCCGAGCTGTCCCCCCGGCGTGGCCCCGACCCCGTCGGACGCCTCGCCGCCGGTGCCGGCGTCCCGGGGGCCGTCGGTGAGCGACCCGCGTCTCTCGGCGTCGTGCAAGGTGTGGCCGACCGCGGCGCTCCGCTCCCGCTGCCTGGGGCAGCTTGCGGCGGCCGTCGCCGCCGCGGCCTCCTCGCTCCGGGAGCTCGACGTCGGCGGCCTCCTGGGGCACCCGGTGGGGGGCGAGGCCGTGGTCGACGACGCGGGGCGAGCGTGGGGCGGCGGGGGCGAGGATCACGACACGGCACAGCCGCGTTCGGCCGTTGGCGGCGCCAGGGTGGCCAGGCGTCGTGGACTCGGCGCCGCGCTGAACCCGGGGCCCGGCGGGCATGGCCTCGCAGGCATGCCCGGCGGGCATGGCGGCGGAGGGATGTTTGGAGGCGGAGGCGGCGGCGGCGGAGGCGGCGGTGACGAGGACGACGACGACGAGGACGACGACGAGGACAACATGGGCCTGGTGGACGAGGAGGCGGAGGACGAGGAGGGTGCCGACGAGCCCGCCGGCCTCACGGCTGCAGAGCGTCTGCTGCTCGCCGGGCGTGCTGCGGCGGCGGCCCCCGCCCCCTCCTCCTCCCCCGCCGGCGCGGCGGTGACCGTTCCGGCGTCCACGGCCACCGCGTGGTGGTTCGACGTCGTCGCCCACGTCGCAGCCGGCCTGCCCCCCGCCGGGGCCTCGGCCGCCGTCGCCCGCGTCAGCTCCGTGCCGCTGCAGCTCTCCGTCAAGGAGCTCGCCGCCTCGGAGGAGGGCCGCCGGTCCATCGCCAAGATCGGGCGCACCCACGGCCGCATGCTCCGCCTCCTTGCAGCCGTGGCGCGCTCAGGGCACGGCGGCGGCGCCCCCGAGGCCTCGTCGTCGTCCTCGGCTGCCGCGCCCGACAGCACCGACGACGCGGCCTCCTGGGGCCGCCTCCTGACTGCGTGCCGCCGCGTCCCCCACGTTGCCGTCGGCGGCTGCGGCCTGGCCTCCCCCGTCCTCGAGGCCTGGCTCGCGACCCTCGCGGCGTCGCACCTCACCGGACTCCCCCTCGATGACGTGGCCGGGATCGCGGACGCGGGGGACCCCAGCCGGGACGAGCTCTGCAGGGCGGTCGACCCCGCGGCGATGGCGTCATCCACCGTCGCTCTCGACGTCTCGGCCAGCCCCTCGCTCGGCCTGGGGTCCCTCGCGAAGTGGGTCGCGCTCTGCCCGAGGCTGAAGGTGCTGCTGGCCGACGCGGGCACCGGGACGGCGGTGCCGCCGGGCCAGGGCGCGGACGAGAGCAGGGACGCCGCCGCCGCGGGGGTCGGCGGGCGTCCCGCGGCCATCGCTCGCGTCGGGTCCGCCTGCGCCGAGCGCCCCGCGTCGCTCGGCGCCCACGCCGGGACGTACGACGACGTCGGCCGGCTGGCCTTCGGCCCCTGCCTGGCCGTCCTCGCCCTCCCCGCCCTCAGCGCCGCCGCCGTCCACGGCCTCATCTGGGGCCTCAGCTGGCGCCCCGCCGAGCTGACCTGCCTCCACGTGGACGCCGCCCCCGACGCCGTGAAGGTCTCCGCCGCGCTGCAGTCCGCCGTGCCGGGCCTGCTCAGCCTGTCCGTCGGGCGGGGCGGTGGCGGCACGCCCTGGACAGGCGGTGTCGTCGTCACCCCCTCCCGCGCCCGCTCCGGCGTCTTCGGTGCCGGTGACGCCGCCATGGCAACGAGCTGGGACCCGGCCGCCACAGCGACGACGCCGACATCGTCCCCGTCCTCCTCCTCCTCCTCTTCCTCCTCTGCCTCGGCCGCCCCTCGCGCGGCCTGCGGCATCCCCGCCACGCCCGAGGGCGAGTCCTCCGCCGAGGCCCTCCTCTCCACAATCGCCACCGTCCCCGCCCGCCGCCTCCGTGTCCTCCGCCTCCTCGACGCCCGCGTCGACGGCCCCGCCGGCCTCCGCTCCGTCCGCGACGCCTTCACCTCGATTCGGGGCCGCAAGACCGTCCACAACGGGTCCACCCTCGCGGTCCTCCGCGTCCAGGGCGCCGCGCCCGCCCCCCTCAGCGACTTGGTCAACCCCATGCACCGCACCGCCCTGGCCCGTCGTCGCTCCGCCGCCGTGGTCAAGGGCCGCGCCCCCGCCTCGGCCTTCCTGCAGTGGGGCATCTGCCGGTTCGGCCCGACCCCCGACGGCGCGCGGCGAGGCGTCCGCCCCGGCCGCGCCGTCAACCAGGTGTGCAAGTCCCAGCACCTCATGCGCCGCATCTTCGACGCGGCGGGCCTCGCCGGCGGCATCTCGACGCCCCTCCTCGACCTTGCGGTCGCGGGCACACCCCTGGACGCAGAGCGGGAGCCGCTGTGGGAGTGTGGCGTCGTGCCCGCGCCCGGGAGCCGGCGCACAGCGGTGCCCACGCACCTCCGTGCCGCCGACCTGGCTCGCCGCCAGCGCTCCGCGGCCTCGCACCGCGCCAACGCCACGGACGTCACGAAGCGGCGGAGGCCGGCGGGCAAGCCCGTGGCGGGGCCCGACCTTGGTGTCGGGAGAGTGGTTCTGGGGCGACGCGCGTGATCCCGGCCCGCAGCAAGCCGCTCTGCACATGACGTGGCCGATCACCCACGGAACGCCACGAAGACATCGCACACTTTCAGCAATGCTTCGTGCAGCGGCCATCCTTGCGGCCGTCGCGCTGGCCGCCGCCTCGTGGGTGCCCGTGGGCAAGCCGCTCGAGCACAAGACGGTGGTCGCCGCGGACATTGATTTCGTGGATGGCACCACCGTCCCGATGGTGGCGTACGGGTACGACGCGTCCGAGGCGGACACCACCATCCTATTCATGAGGTGGAACGCATCGACGGGGGCCTGGGACGAGATTGCGAGCCACACGCCGCAGTTTGGCCAGCCGTACGACGACTTCGCCTTCCGTGAGAGGCACGGCGTCCTGTACCTGGGCCTGCGCATCGCCGAGTCGTTTGTCCTCAGCTCTATCCTCAGAGGCGGGCCGGGCTACGACGGCTTTGACGGCTGCTGGGCGTTCCCCGGGTGGACCTGGGACTTTGAGGTCGCCGACGACGGCAACGCGCGCCTCGTCACGTCCCCGGCAAACAGCACGGTCCAGCTTTCGACGTACAACCACACGGGCTGGGATTCGTACCCTGCGCGGGACGAATGGAGCCCTTTCGTGAACGCGACCAAGCCAGTGTCGCCGCCCACCCTCAACGAGATCCGGGTCGCACGCGCGGGCTTCACCGACCTCGCGGCCGTGTACACCGCCGAGGGCAAGACGAGGGTGCTGCGCACGACGCTCAACCAATCGTCTGCGGTGGCTGTCCTCGGCGAGTTTGACGACGCGTCGGCCCCAGACGTCGCATGGGCGCCCGCGTCCAGCTCCGGCCTCCTTTGCGTTGCCTTTGTGTCAGAGGGATGCGTCCATGCGCAGTGCAGCCTTCACCGCGCCGCCTGGACCGACCTTGGCTGTGCGGTCAAGGGCGTGAGCGCCGCCGCCGGGGCTCACGTGGCAATCAGCGCCGCGGCCGGCGGCGGCGGCCTCACCGTCGTTGCCGCTGGCATCAGCGCGTCGGACCCGAGCACGGTCGTGACGGCGTCGGCGGCCTTCCCGTCCGGCTCCTGGGCCCCGGGCAGCATCTCGCTCCCCGCTGCCGCCACCTCGGTCGGGCTCAAGACGGCCGAGTGGTGGGAGGCGCCGTCGTCCTCCCCACCCCGCCCCGCGCACGTGGTCGTGACGTACGGCGGACCCAGCGACACGGATGGCGTGGCGGTGTTCCGGCTCGACCAGTGAGGGGAAGCCGCCGCGTGAGTGCCATTTTGCAGCATCGCAACCCTGCCAGTGAGGGGAAGCCGCCGCGTGAGTGCCATTTTGCAGCGTCGCAACCCTGCCAGCGAGGGCGGACGATACCGGCGGCCGCACGACGCCTGCAGTGCCCCACTCACACCGAATCGTTCGGGCTGGCGCCCGCAGGCGTGTCCCGGGGCCGCGGCTCCTGTGCTCGCCTCGCCCGGCCTTGGACCCAGTGCTCTGCCGTGGGGTCAGCTGCTCCGTGACCCCGGCACAGCGCGAGCAGCACGGCCCTGCGTCGCGCGGGCTCCGTACGGCGGGCGGCCCGGGCCTGCTTGCCGGCCGCT
>Ga0306871_1000958_pt1 | contig 10707 bp, 1 predicted proteins | sample AntRauMeHopE1497_FD_190447 | JGI IMG/M metagenome (GOLD analysis project Ga0306871, IMG submission 190447) | Saline lake microbial communities from Rauer Islands, Antarctica - Metagenome Hop E1 #497 (v2) (version 2) | ecosystem: Environmental > Aquatic > Non-marine Saline and Alkaline > Saline ... | reverse complement strand
GTGGCGGCGCCTCCAGCCCCCCTCCTCGTCGGCGTCCTGCGCTCGGCCGCCGGCAGCGTCGGCGCCGCCGGAGCCGAGGAGCCCCGCGACGTCGGTGACGGAGGCCCCGTCCCGCAGCGCCGCGACGACGCGGGAGCGGAGCTGGCGGCGGCGCCGGATGTCGCGGCGGCGCGTGTGGTACTCGTCGTCGCTGTCGAAGTCCGACTCGTCGTCGTCGTCCACCGAGTCGGCGGCGTCGTCCGCCGCCGTCGTGGAGATGAGCTCCCCGATCTGGCCCGATGAGGACCTGACCTGGCGCTCCACGTCCGAGGCCAGCTTGGCGGCGTCGGCGGCGCTCTTGCGCCGGAGGAGCTCGGCCGTCTCCTGCAGCTCCGTGGAGCACCGGAAGCCGCCGCGGACGGCCGCGAGGGCGTCGGCCTGCGGGCCGGGCAGGGACGTGCCGTGCAGGATGCCGGCGAGGGCGCTGAGGCCAAAGGCGCGGGCGCGGGCGCGCTGGAGGCGCCAGAAGGCGAGGCGGCGGAGGAGCGGCACGGGGGTCGCGAACGCGGTCTGGAGCGCCGACGCCACGGCCAGGGCGGCCGCGCGGCCGGGCGTCCGCTCGATGTGCATGAGGGCGTCAATGTCCTCGTCGGCCTTGTCCGAGGCCTCGGCGGCCGCGGCCCGGCGCGTCCTGAGCCGGGCCAGGCGGGCGACCATGCCGAGCCCCCCGAAGCGGGCCGACGCCGACGCGGCGGGACCGCGAGAGGCGTCCAGGCCGTCGCCGCCGTCCTCGGACACGCCGCGGGACACCGACGACCAGCGCGCGGTGAGCGGCCCGAGGGACGGCTGGGGGAGGGAGGAGGCCCACTGGGCCTGGAGCTGGGAGAGGCCCTGCACGGCCTTGCCGGTGGACGACGCCCTGCGGACGAGGCGGGTGCCGGCGCGGGGGGGCGCCGCGGCCGACGGCGCCGCGGCCGACGCCGTGGTCGGGAGGGCGGCGACATCCTGTGACGACGACGACGACGCCGAGGCGGGGCGGGCGGGGCGCATGGCCAAGAGGAAGAGGGCGAGGCTGCGCGTCGCGACGTTCAGGGCCTTCATGGTGGCGGGGCGCTTGGGGACGAGACGGCGCTCGGCGATGCGGCCCGGTCCCGTCGCCTTGGCGGCGACGGCGTCGGTGGACGCTGCACCGTCGGCCCTCTCGGCGTCGGGCGTGTCGCCGCCGGCCTTGCCGCCCGGTCGCGCGTCGCGGTCCTTGAAGGCGCGCTGCTCGCGCCGGAGGAACGCCAGGAGCAGGGAGACCTCGGTCCAGACGTCGGCGAGGTCGTCGGGGCACGCGACGTCGGCGGCGACGGCCGTGGCGTCCTGGCCGGCATCAAATGCCGCCGTGACCGCCGGCACGATCTCCTCCCTGAGGCACCGCATGAGGTCGCCGCCGGCGTGCTTGACGGCGGCGAGGAGGGACGGCAGGACGACGCGGGGGAACTTGGCGGCCTTGGCCGAGGACCGGCCCTCGGGCTTGACCGCGTGCAGCCACGCGAGGAGCCGGTTCCCCGGGGCCTTGGCGTCCTTCCCCTTGCAGTCACAGAGCTCCAGCGCCCAGGCGTCGGTGTCGATGACGGCCTCCGGCATGGCCGACTCGTCCTGCACAGCGAGCGCGTGCTCCTCCGGCGACAGGGGCGATCCCCGGTCGGCGGCGGCGAAGCTCGCGTCCCAGAGCAGGGGGAGGCCGAGGGGGTCGCCGCGGATCGGGGAGGAGAGGGCGTGCGGCGGGACGAGGAGGTCGAGGGGCGACGCGGCGGACGCCGCAGCCGTCGCCGCGTCGAGGGGCGTGGGCGGGACGCCCCCGCCCCCGGTGACGAGGGACAGCGGGACCCCGCCGGAGAAGACGGCCGAGGCGAGCACGGGCCGGAGGGCAGCCTCCTCGAAGCTGATGCGGGGCCCACGCGAGATGGCGGCGGCCATGGCAGCTGCGGCGGCCACGAGCAGGCGCTCGGCGGACAGGAGGGGGTGGCGGGGGGCGCGGCCGGACGGGCCGAGCGCGGCCTTGCGGGCATCGCCCTCGGCCCTGGCCTCGGCCTCCGCCTCCTTCGCCGCGACCTCCTCCGGGCTGGGACCGCTCGGCGCGGCCGACGACGAGGCGTGGGCCGGGTCTGACTTCTTGGCTGCGACGTCAAGCTTCTTCAGGAGCTCGGCCTCGACCGTCGACGCGGTCGCGGCGGCGGCGGCGGCCGGGTCCTCGTCCAGGGCCGCCGCAAGGGGCTCCCCGGACTCGTCGCAGCGCCGGAGGGCGAAGCCGGCCGGACCGCGCGGGATGGCGGAAATAACGGAGCGTGAGGGGAAGGCCATGACGCCGCACCCGGCCGCGCGGCCGGCGGCGATGAGCGCGGCCGTGGCGGCGCAGCCCGGGTCGACGGTGGCGGAGCCGCCGTAGCTGCCGGAGGACACCGACGGGTGCGGCGACACGAGCATCACGGGGGTGGGCGGCGCCTCCCCGGTCAGGCCATCGGTGGGGAGAGGGAGGAAGCGGAGGGTGACGGCCATGCGGCCGTCCGCCGTTGCGCACCCCTCAGCAACGACGCGACGCGGCCCCACCCTCGCGACGCCAAAGCCGGACACCCGGAAGAGGGAGCCGTTCAGGGGGTCGGCGGCGGAGGCGCCGCGCTTTCCCGCGCCGGACGACGCCGAGGCGGCGGCCGACCGGCGCGCCGCCGCGGACGACGCCCCGTGATCACGGACGACGCGGAGGCGGAGCCAGACGTCGGGCCGCTCGCCCCCGGCGGCCACAAAGCCGCTGTACAGGACCTGGCCCTGGGGCGGCCGCCACCCGGACTCCTCCGACTCCATGCCGCCGTCCGCGCCGTCGTCGTCCGAGTCTGAGCCGTCGTCCGAGTCCGACCCTGCGACGGACTTGGCCGCCTCGTCCGTCTTGCTCTCCTCGGCGGCCGACGACGAGTGGCCGGCAGCGGCGGCCGTGGCGGCGGCCGCGGCGGCGGCGTCGCCACCGTCTTCCGGCGCGGGCCTTGAGTCGCTGCCGGCCCCCAGGACGGACTCCGCCCACCCTGTGCCGGGGGGAGGCGGGCCGAACACCACGCCCTGGTCCGCCGCGAGGATTCGGCCCGCCGAGGCCGAGGCGGGGATGAGCTTGGCGGCGAGCGCGTCGGCGTCGCGGACCACGACGACGAGGTGCGGGAGGACGACGGCGGTGAACCACGCCATGCCGTGCAGCGGCTGCAGCGACGCGGCGAGCGGCGGGAGCAGCCGGGTGACGACTGAGCGGCGCAGCGCCGACGTCAGGCCGACCGCTGCGGCGCACCTGCAGGGCTTGCCCCCCGGGGAGTCGACCCGGAGGAGGGAGCTCTGCGCGTCGACGGCGGCAAGCACGCGGCGGGCAGCCGCACAGAGGCCGAGCGTGTAGTCAGTCAGGAGGCGGCAGGCGGGCGCGCCGGCCACGGACGAGGACGGGACCCAGGCGGAGGTGACGAGGGCCTCGTCCACGGCCCTGCCGGCGCCGTCGCTGGCGGGCTCCTCGTCGGCGGGCGAGCCGTCGGCGAACGTGCCGGGGGTCTGCAGCGTCCGCGAGGCGAAGACGGCGGCGGCGGTCTCCGCCTCGGCCCGCGAGGTGTCGAGCTCGTGCCGGACCAGGGAGAGCAGGAGGCGCTGGAACTGGCCCAGCAGCCGCGTGCCGTGCGTCACCACTTCGCGGTCCGCGGCCGATCCGGTTGGGGCGGCCGCGGGCCCGGACCCCGAGGCTGCGCCGCGCACCCTCGAGGCGCACAGCTCCACGTCGCGCGCCGAGGCGCTGCAGACCAGGTCGAAGAGCGAGCTGAGCAGGCCGAGCGCCTGGGGGTCCGAGGAGAGGCGGCGGCACTCCGCGGCGGCGGCCGCCGCGATGGCCGGCTCCTCGTCGGCCACGTCGGCGAGGACGAGGCCGTCCCGCTCCCTCGCCGAGCGCAGGCGCAGCATGATCTGGGCCCTGGACGGGGGCAGGAGGGAGGCCGCCCCCGAGGCGCTCGAGAAGCGGCGGAGGCAGCGGAGCAAGAGGTCGCCCTGCAGCGGCGTGAGGGAGCCGTCGCGGCGGCGCGACACCAGGTCGGACAGCAGGGCGGAGCGCTCCGCCGCGGAGCCGTAGAGGAGCCCGATGCCGGCCTCGGTCACCCCTACGGCGGCGGCCTGAAGGGCGGCAGGGTATCCGCCCGCGGCCCACGACGCGGGCTCGCCGGGTGACGCGGCGCCCGGGGCGCTCGCGTCACCGGCGGGCGCCATGAGGTCCGCGAGGACGGCGCGGACCGGGGCGAGGGTCGGCCGGTCGCCCGAGGTGACGATGCCGGCGTCCGCGGGGTCGACGTGGGCCTGCTCGAGCCGCTCCAGGTTGGCCCTGACGAGGTGCAGGGCGCGGAGGCACACCTGCAGGGCGGCGCCCGCCACTCGGTCGTCCTCGGGCGCGTCTGCCGCGGGGGTCGGGTCCACGGAGGCGCGGCCGCGGAGGAGCGGCATGGCCCCGCGGAGGAGCCCCGCGAGGAGGAGGAAGGTGTCGCCCCGCGCGAGGAGGCAGTAGGGCTCCTCCAGGTCCATGGCGTGGCGCGCGTCGGTGACGACCGGCGGCACGGGGTGGTGGGCGTGGGCCGGGGGCGGGGACGACCCGGGGCAGGCGGCGGCCTTGGCGGCGGAGATCGATGCCGAGTCCGCGGGGCAGAAGACGGCCGCGAGGCTGTCCACGGCCGCGAGGAGGGCGAGGGCGTCGGTCATTCGGGAGCGATCCCCCTTGCCGGCGTCCGAGTTGGACGAGGCGCCGCGGATCTTGCGCACGCGCTCCTCCTTGAAGGCCTCAAAGGCGGCGCTGGCCTCCTCGTGGGCCTTGAGCTCCTGCGCGTACTCGACCGACGCCCGCTCGTGCTCCGCCACGGCCGCGCGGTACTCGGCGTCGAGCGCCGCCTGGTCAATGGAGCCGTCGAGGAGGTTCCCGGCCGCGGCGTCGGCGTTCCCGTCGGCCGCTGCCACGGCCGCGGCCACCACGTAGAACGGAGCGCCCGACATGGAGGCCAGAGCGTCCATGACGCCGTCGGGCAGACTGGCGCCGACGGAGGCGCGGTCGAACTTGTCCGGGAGGCCCTCCGGCTGCACGGGCGGCTCGCCCGGGGGAGGCGGGCCGGCCGCGGCGTCGTCGATGGCGTCCACGGCCCCGCCCAGGAGCGCCGCGAGCTCCTCCTCGGCGGTGAGGACGGGGCCGCCCGCAGCGGCCTGCCTCGCGGAGGCCGCGGCTGCCCGCCGCTCGCGCTCACGCCTCTCCTCGGGCGTGACGATGCGGCGGACCTGGTCGATGCGGGCCTTCATACCGGACGAGTAGAACTGCACGGTGGGGTAGAGCCCCGCGCCGACGTTGACGTTGCGGAAGCACACCCCCTGGTCAACGCCGTTCACGGCGTAGCTGATGGTGCGCGCGTCGGCGTCCAGCGTGATGTCGATCTTGTCCCCCGGGTGGATCTTCTCCTTGTTCCCGCTCGCGGAGCCCTCCCCGTACAGCTGCCCGTTGTAGCAGCGGTACATGAAGCCCACGTCCGAATAGGAGGTCGACGTCACGGGCCGCGCCGTGAAGCCGTAGCAGGAGCACTCCCCGCCGCGGCTGTCCTCCACGTTGGTGAAGGTGGCCACGACCTTGCCCTTCCGGACCGGATAGGCCACGAGGGCGACCCGGTTGCTCCCCGTGCTCGTCTTGACGCTCCGCCCGCCGTCGGACAGCGTGAGGCTGCCGCTGTCGGTTTCGGCAAGGGAGAGGTCAAAGGGCGGCTGGGACACGTCCGGGGCGTCATCGCCCTCCCCCTCGCCCACGGAGTGTGACACGAGGCGGGCGTAGCTCTGCTTGGCGTCCTCGCGGGCCCGCACCACGTCCAGGATCAGAGCCTCATCCGCTACAGCAGCCGCGGGGGGTGTCGTCTCGGTCCAGGCCGCGGCCACGGCACGGGCCTCGGGCAGTGAGGAGGAGGAGGAGGAGGACGAAGACGACGACGACGACGACGACGCGGCGTCGTCTGCGGCGCCAGACGTCGGGTCCCGGATGTCAAGCAGGGCCATGACGTGGCGTAGCGCGGCTGGGAGCGCGGCGGACGCGTTGACCACCGCCGCCGATGCTGCGAGGGCGGTGTCCTGCACGGCACGCGCGACCTCGGGCCTGCCCGAGCCAGTGGTCCCAGAGGCCTCCTTGCGTGCGGAGCGCGCCGAGCGGAGGAGCCAGGTGTGGATGTCACCGAGCACAGCCAGGGACGGGGTGTGGAGCGCGGCGGCGTTGGGCCTGGAGACGACGAGGGAGCGCAGCTTGATGGCGTTGGACTGGTTCTTGTCGTGGAGGCCGCGGTGGACGACGCGCACCGCGCACGCGCGGGTTCCGCCGAGGCTGACGGTGACCGAGTGGAGCTGGCCCGGGGCGGGCGCGTCGGGCGCCTCGCCGCCCTCGACCACGGTGACCCAGCGCCCCGGCTGGCCGGTGACCCGCGCGACGATGGCCTCGTCCGACTCGGACGCGGGGCGGGAGTCGGCGGACACCGCGCCGGCGGCGGCGGCCGCCTCAGCGGCGGCGGTGACGGCGGCCACGGCGGCTGCCTCGGCGGCGGCGAACTCGGAGGCGGGGCCGGCGTACACCTGGACGTTGAAGGTTGCGGGTGCAGCCTCCCAGTCGAGGGAGAGCGAGGAGAGGGTGGCGTGCTCGGGGAGGCGGACGGAGATGACGGCGTCGCCGTCAGCGGCCGAGGCCGGAGGCTCGGAGTCCGTCGGGAGCGGGCCGGAGCTCCAGCCGCCGCCGCTGGATGACGTCACCGCAAGCTCGGCCGTGTCGGCGCCGCGGGTGGCGTGGACGACGACGGCGTCGGCGAGGCCGCCCTCCTCCGTGGTGAGGGTGACGGGCACGACCGGGGGCGCCCTGGGCGGGCTCCAGTCCGCGAAGAGCTCCCCCGCCCGGTACTCGGAGAGCATGTCCGCGAGGTCCTCCAGGGGCAGCTTGACGGCATCGGCGTCGTCGACGGGGCAGGAGCGGACGATTGAGGCCAGCGTCATGAGGACGAGCTCCTGCACCTGCTGGGGCTCGTCCTCGGGCGAGGATGGGCGGGAACGAACCGGGACAAACGGGCGCATGGTGGCAGCTCGCTCCTCGTCCACCGCGGGGGCGATGGCGGCGGCTGCGGCCGTGCGGAGCGCGAGCCACTCGGACGCGGCGGACGCACCCCCCATCTCGGCGGCGAGACGCTCCACGAGACGGACCAAGGTCTGCGGCTTAGCCTCGTTCGCCTCGCGGATGCCCGCGCCCAGCAGGCGCTCGAAATCGCGGCTCCGAGCGGCGAGGCGGTCGACGGTGCCGGAGCCAAGGCCGATGTCGTTCACGGACGTGGCTTTCTTGACCTCGGTTTTGGGCAGCACCGCCTGGAGGAAGGCATCATGCTCCAGGGAATCATGGACCGCGGCGATCAGTCCGGGCTGGGCCGCGGCCTGCGTGGCAAAGCCTGTGCGGGCTGAAGCCATCCTTCGCTCAGATCCTGCGCAGGCCAGGCGCGGCAGGAACGCCAGGCGGCTCGCGGCGATAAAGAGCAAGAGGAAGCGCGCGGGACACCGCGGCACGGTCCGCAACGAGCAAGCCTGCCTGCGAGACAGGCGCGCGTGGCTCACAAGGCTTCGGCGGGCAGGCGTCCTGCTCGTTCTGCGGCTGCTTCCGGCTCCACACAGAACCAAGAAGGGGCGGCAATCGACCAACCAGACCTTCGCGAGATTCGCTCCGGGTGTAATCCGGGGCGACGCTTGCTCGGGGCTGCGCTGGGCGGCTACGGGTGGCGCGGGATGGACTGAGAGGCGAGCCAGCTAAAATTCCGCGCCGCACAGGAGCGTGCTCTGCATTGGCGCCAGGGGGGCGCGCGCTCACTCGCCCAGAGATGCCCGGCCGAGACAAACGAGATGCGGCGCAATGACCGGCGCTTGTGCTCTCAGCGGCGCTGGTACAGATCGCTCGCTTGAGTCTTCACGCTCTGGCCTTGTCGTGCGGTCCTCTTCCGCCCCGGAGAGCCTGACCTGCCAGTCCGCCGGCCTGCCAGAACTGAAGCATGTGCGGGAGCCGGCGACTGGCCGCCCCGACCGGGCGCACCTTTCCCTTTCGAGCCTCAGCGCGAGGCACGCTCTGGCCTTGCGGCGCACGCTCTGACCATCCGGTACCTTTCCCCCCGCGAGGAGCACTGGACGTGTCCAAGAGTGGGGTGTGCGGTACGGCCGAAGCTGCCAAGGCGGGGGGAGGGTGCGGGAAGGCAACGCTGCATTGAGTCCCGATCGGGCCGCTGTAGCTCCACGATGCAAGCGTCGCGTAGTTGGCACACCCATTGAACGCTGCAGTTGCTTCGAATCGCAACGCGCAGGAGCACTCAACGCGCCCGTGGGCAGGTGCCTGCCCAACACAAACTTGGAAGCTGCAGGCGATGTGAAGCTTGAAGCCTCTGTCGTCCTCACTGACTCGCTCGTTAATGTGGGCTCTGAGTAGCAAAGGGAAAGTGTGGCACAGCAAATGGAATTGCAGACGCATCGGATGCACCCCAGCGGCCGTTAGGCCGCGGGGTGCCCCGAGGGTCGGGAGGGTGGGTTCACACACGTCGAACGCTGCGGGACCACGAAGACAGGGGCCTCGGGGACCGGGGCAGCGCCTGCGAACGACTGGGCCTGGAGGCCGTGGGTCGATCCCAGGAGACGGAGGTGCGAGAAGAGGGTACAAATTTGAGCGAGGGTTGCCAGTAGTAGAGGGAGAATGTAAAGCCCGAGAGTTCCTCACTCGGCAGCGTCGACATCATCAAATACAGTCCTATCACCAATCATACTCGCGTAGCCAGAGACGTTATCCAACCACGCAGAAGATGGCAGCACGGTACTGCTAGGATGAACGCGAGGAACTGCAGCGTGGCGCAGCATCGAACAGCGCTCAGCCAACCCCCTAGTCGTGCAACCTGCATCGCATAGAGCAGGGCCCACTCCTTGTGAGGCCGGGAAGTTACAGCGCGCTCGAAGGCGTTCGAATCACACAGCGCGTGCCGCGCATGTGTGAGCCCGAGACTCGTAGATGCGGTCGCACCTCGGTGCCGTTGCCGATACAGCGCTGGCACACCCTTGCCCTCCCAAATGAATGACATGACTGGAAGCTTGCCCAGACTTATCAGGGCTAACCTCGTTCGTTGGCTACTGATCTCGTCTGGAATCCACATTCGGACGGAATTCTGGCGGACCGACTGGTTTAGTCGGCCGGCGTTGTTTGAAGGGCTTAGATGTATGCATTGCATCCCCCGCATCGGACCGGGACATGAGCTATTTGCATCGCGCGCCTTTCGAGGCGAAATGGCCTGCTTCAACGACCAATAAGCGTGGCAACAGTGGCTTTCGAACACGGTGGTCGCTGTTGAGCCTCGCAGGGAGCGACCAGGCTGCACCGCAGTGATCCAAGGTCCCTTTATGTGCCCCTTGTGGGGCTTGTTTCGTGTCCGTGAATCATGCCGGTACTCCAAGGCTTTGCATGAGCAGGTATCACGTCTCCGGGCCAGGTTTGCGCGGTGCTCACCGGCAGAACCATGCTCGCTGGAGTTTTCGGGTTCTGGCGGGTCTCGCGCCACAAAGAATTTCACGGCTGCGCCCATCACACCTTGCGAGGAGACGACCCAAGCCGCCTTGACTGTGACCTTGGTCGTTTCTCTTCTTTCGAACCCAAGCAGCGTGGCAGTCAGCAAGCCGGCAGCGGGTACCCAGGATGGTTACGACCACAAAGGCCGATCTCTTCGGCGTGAAAATGCGCCCCAAAGCCCTTACGGCTGCGGCCACGGCTGCGACCCTGGGGGTCGTGGCTGTGATTTGCATGGCAGCAGCGGTGAGACCATTGAGCTGGACGGCCCAGTGTCCAGGCTGTAAGGGCGCCTCGTCGTCTCCCTGGGTTATCTTCTCCTCGCTTCGTTTTGCCGGGCGACCCTGATGAGCCAAGCACAATCGAAAACGACTGCTACCGTTCAGAGGGCTTCTTACTCCCGTGGGCGGCATCAAAAACGAGCCATATGCCTTACAAGCTCCAGATTGACGGGCCGTCGTGCGCACTTCGATGCCTACAAGTTTTTTTCTGCCGCCTCGACACCGCCGCCGCAGACGCCACCCGTCGGGCACCACGAGATCTATTTGCACCAAGCACAAGCAGGAGATGTACTATCCATGGCTTCGCGATGGCTGGGCCTGAGCTCGACAGGAAAAAGCGTGAGCCGCTCTCACCCACGGCATGCTGGTTCCGACCTGCCACACGGATGGTGGTGCCGCAGTTCTGAAAGACCGCCGCGTGCATATATGCACGATTCCAGATGCTATTTGCTGTTCTTGTGGCCTTGAATCATGCGCAGGACGGGCGAGGTGCGGTCGTACAAGGCAAGGGCCGGAGGCAGCTGGAAAGCTCGGTAAACACAACGACTAACGCAACATCGAGCAACATGACCGCATCACCGACGGCCAACGCCACCGCATCGCCGACCGCCAACGTCACCGCATCGCCGACGGCCAGCGTCACCGCATCGCCGACGGCTAGCGTCGCCGCATCGCCGACGGCCAACGCCACCGCATCGACGACGGCCAACGTGACCTCGTCGCCGAGCGTGACCCCGTCCGGCACAGCCAACGTCACGGCATCGCCGACGGCCAACGTGACCTCGTCGCCGAGCGTGACCCCGTCCGGCACAGCCAACG
>Ga0306871_1000957_pt1 | contig 10715 bp, 10 predicted proteins | sample AntRauMeHopE1497_FD_190447 | JGI IMG/M metagenome (GOLD analysis project Ga0306871, IMG submission 190447) | Saline lake microbial communities from Rauer Islands, Antarctica - Metagenome Hop E1 #497 (v2) (version 2) | ecosystem: Environmental > Aquatic > Non-marine Saline and Alkaline > Saline ... | reverse complement strand
TGCAGAAACTTTTAAAGTAACCCAACGATCCTCTTCCGGGATGTAAAATCTCTTTTTGGAAAGATTTACATCAAATCTTCTTCTGGTCTTATTGATGGAGAAGGAAACATTGTTTCCGAACATCGCTCTCTTACCCGTAATTTCACAAACTTTAGACATTGTGTCGAATTTTTCTTTTAAACAGGGTGCAAATTTATATCATTTTTATCGTATCGCCAACATTCTACTTCACATTTTTAAAATTTCTTTTTGAAGTAACTCAAATGCCTTGTTTACCGACTTTTGCACAACCCGCTCCCTATGGTTTCCCATACTGAACTTTTGGGCAAAGACGCCATTGGGAGAAGCTATCGCAATGTAAACGGTTCCCACCGCTACATCGGCATCCCCTTTACCGGGCCCGGCATTTCCTGTAGTGGCAATGGCAAAATCCGTTTGCATCAATTTACGTACGCCACTGGCCATAACTATAGCAACTTCTTCGCTTACCACGGAGTGGCGCGCTATGAGCTCCCTAGGCACTTTAAGTACCGTTTCCTTGATGGCCGTTGCATAGCTGACAACACTTCCTTTAAAATAAAGGGACGCACCGGGTATGGACGTAATTTTAGAGGCAATCTTACCACCGGTAAAACTTTCGGCCGTAGCCAAGGTCATCCCTTTTGCCGTAAGCAATTTCGCGACCACTTCTTCTATGGTCTCCTCATCTTCGGTACCATACATAATATCCCCGATCAGGGGAATTAACTTTTTGGATTCCGCTTCAATGGCATTGGACAGCACATCGTAATCGGCCCCTTTGGCGGTCAGCCGCAGACGTACTTTTCCCAAATTGGGCAAGTAGGCCAATTTTATGAAGGTAGGCAGCGCATCTTCCCATGTCTCAATTTTATCGGCTATGGCACTTTCGCCCAATCCGTAGGTAACGATGGTTTTATGAATGATGTGCGGGCGATCGTAAAAATCGATCAACTTGGGCAGCACGGCATTGGCCATTAGGGTTTTCATCTCAAAAGGCACTCCGGGCATTGAAATAAAGGTAGTGCCATCTTCGTGAAACCACATTCCGGGCGCGGTTCCATGGGCATTGTGCAACACTTGTGATTTGCTAGGCACCAAGGCCTGTTTTCTATTTACATCTGAAATGGGCGTGGAAATATACTTGGCAAAAATAGCTTCCACATGATGCAGGACATTTTTATCCTGTACCAGTATATCATCAAAAAACTCGCAAAACGTATGTTTGGTAATGTCATCCTTGGTGGGCCCCAGACCGCCCGTAACGATTACGATATCCACTTTTGATTTTGCATCGTCCAAGGCCTTAAGAATGTGTTCCCTTTCATCCTGAACCGATGTAATCTGATACACGGAAATCCCGATTTTATTGAGCTCCTTAGCGATAAAAGCGGAATTGGTATCCACAATCTGGCCAATGAGAATCTCATCGCCAATGGTAATAATCTCTGCTAGCATTATAGATCGAAGTCTTTTTGAAGCTGCGATACTACTTGATGGATATCTGCCTTGAGCGAAGGGAAAATTCTCTTGATTTCCCGCATATTGGACTCACTTTTACCCAGTGTCTCCATTTCCAAAGCTGCTGCTCGGGTCTGTTCCATTCCCAATAAATCTACATTGGGCTTTATCTTGTGCGCCAAATGATAGACCTGCTGGTAGTCATCCGCCTCCAATGCCGTCTCCAAGGATTTTAAATCTTCAGGAACTTCCTCAAGAAAAACGGATACCACAGAATTTATGAAATCCTGATCGCCTTCCGCCATCTCGTTAATTTTATCAAGACTATAAATCATTACTTAATTGTTAGGTTAAAAAGCTCCTTGTCTTCCAAAGTACCCGAAAGGTAGTCATTTGCCGCTACTTTCCCAACACCTGCCGGTGTGCCGGTAAAGATAACATCTCCTTTCTTGAGCATAAAAAAAGTGGACACATAAGCGATAAGCTCATCGATTTTCCAGAGCATCAGCCCGGTATTTCCAGATTGCACCACCTCGTAGTTCTTTTTAAGCTCAAAACTAAGGTCGTTCAAATCCTTATAATCTGTTTTGGTCACCCACTTCCCTATCACGGCGGCACCGTCAAAACCTTTGGCCTTTTCCCACGGCAAGCCCTTTTCCTTTAGTTTGGCTTGCAAATCCCTTGCGGTAAAGTCGATTCCCAATCCAATTTCATCGTAATAGGTATGGGCAAAGGATTCCTTTATATGTTTCCCTACTTTTTTGATCTTTACCAATACTTCCACCTCGTAGTGCACGTCATTGGAAAACTCGGGGATGTAAAAGTCCTGTTCTTTTGGCAAGACGGCGGAATCCGGTTTCATAAAGACAACGGGTTGCGTAGGCCTTTCATTTTTAAGCTCCGTAATATGGTCGGTATAATTTCTACCTATGCAAATAATTTTCATGTGCGGATATTAATAGGGGTAAGGAGTGGGATAAAAATAGACTACCCCCATAGCTGGAGGTTCCTTTTATGGCGTTGAGAAAGCCAAGAATTAGGGTAGCATGTGGAATTTTCATTCTTCCATCCATCACATACCCTTCCAAAATGACGTTTTGCGCTTTTCCTGGGAACGAACAAAGCGGCAACAGGAAAAACAATTTCATTTATCCCAACTTATTATTGAGTTTGCTCAATTTGATCTGTGTCAATATTTTTTTGGTGTACAAGGGGAAATCGGCATTGAGTATCCAACCAAAATAGCCGGGTTCTTGCTCCAGTACATCGTGTACTTTTTTGCCCTTGTGCTTCCCGAAAGAGAAAATTTCGGCGCCATCTTCGTCCATAATAATAAAACCCGCAAAATCTACCGATTGCTTTCTTCTGGAAAATTCGGATAATTTCTTAATGTTGTTCTCCAGTTCCGGATAGCGGTCCAATTGCGAAAGCAACACCTCATAGGTGGCATTGGTATCTGCCGCGGCGCTATGGGCATCGGTCAAATCCTTATCACAATAAAATTTATAGGCAGCTCCCAAGGTGCGCTTTTCCATTTTGTGAAAAATGGTCTGCACATCTACAGCAACGGTATGCTTCATATCAAAATCTATTCCCACCCTTAAAAGCTCTTCGGCCAACAAGGGAATATCAAAGCGGTCGGAATTAAATCCACCCAAATCGGCATCCTTGATTATCTTGTAAATTTCCTTTGAAAGTTCTTTAAAAGTAGGCTCATTTGCGACTTTTTCGTTGGAAATACCGTGTATGGCCACCACCTCATCAGGTATGTGCATTTCCGGATTTACCAGCCATGTTTTGCTCTCCTTGTTTCCGTTTGGAAATACTTTTAAAATAGCAATCTCTACGATACGATCTTTGGCCACGTTGGTTCCTGTGGTTTCCAGGTCAAAAAAACAAATAGGGCGTGTCAACTTTAATTCCATTGTATTGGTACTTTTTACAAATATAGGTTTTAGAGAATTGTTGCACGCTATAGTAAGACGATATTCCTAGCTTATTCCCGCCCGTTCCCGAGCAAACTAAACATTTTACGAGCTAAACATGCCTATGATAAAAATTCATTTATAGCCAACGGATTTAAAGCAGGCATTTGCGATAGGCAACAACGGAGATCGGCTATTTTAACGCAACCGACCGCTACTTCAAACAGCTACTCCTAAATACTATTTAGCGCTTAAAAGGTCATTGCCCTAAAGTGCATGATGAATTACATTTGAGACCAATAACCCACCATTTACGGTTCGGTTAATCCTTATTCAGTTGTCCAGGCCTTGCCAAATTAGTATCCGTCCCTAAACCATGAAATATAAATGCCAATAAAAAAAACCTCGGGTCATGCCTACTACTCCTTATGACGAAAAAGGTTTTTAAAATTATCTAGTGAAGCTTCGAGGTATTAGTCCTCTATATCCCAATAAAAAGGCGGGATTGGCCTGGCAGACAGGCGGCTTCGACCAACTGCTTTAAATTCGTTGCCCTGCTTCCGAAATACCGGGATTTAAAATAAATTTTCACTAATTTAACGCAAGCCGTCAGCTCTTTAAACATCTGATAAAAAAAGTCGTGACTTAAACCGCAGCATACCCTAAAAAAAATTCACTCTACCGTAGCTATCTTTATGACCAAAGTGGTTTTAATTTCTTAATAAAACAAGGTGTAGGGCTGCTATAGCCTTAGGTTAATAATATTATTAAAAACAGAACCAAAAGTATAACTGAGCCCTACCCTGAAACCCAGTTCAAAATCTGTTGCAATCTGTTTTTGCTGAAGGAGAACGTCCTCTAGCGACGCATCTCCGGCAGGAAGGTTGATCTGATCTCTAATGATATCAAAATCACCTGAAAAAGTAACCGCAAGTCCCTTAAAAATTCGGATTGACAATCTTCCGAACAACTCAATTCTATTCTTCTGAAAATCTTCTAAAAAGGCAGAACCACGCAACCGAGTGTATATATTGCCCCACGGCTGACGATAGTTTAACTGTATATCCAAGGAGTGGTTAAAAATTCCCTCGGAATCTTGCTCAAATATAGTCGTATCAATATAATTATTATAAAAATAGCCTATGCGATAGGCGAACACAATTTCCCTGCGAAGTACTTCCTTGTATGGAAAAATATTATACTCAATGGCAGGATTTACGGAGGTAGAAAAATTGATATTGGTAAAGGTATTGTGACGGGCACCGGCAAAAATACCGGCCGACCAGTGATCGGAAAGACTTCGCACCACACTGCCTTCCAGCGAATAGCGTATACGCTCACTAACAAAGGTTTCGTCACTGCGTTTAAATTCAGCGCGAGACTGATTTAGTTCCCCATCTGCTCGTATGCGCCATTTTTCGGTTACGCGATCGCTTTCAAAACCAAATTCGTATTCAAATTCGTTTCTACTGGTTTCCGTGTCCAGTCGCGCTTCGCCATAAATCTCAAAAATCCAATTGTTCCACGGGTCGTCAAAATCAATATCCTGTATGTCGTCCGCACCTTCGTTATCAATGGTATAGTTGATTTTATCGGCCAGATCGGATTCTATCACAAATCGTAAAAGCCCTGCTTTTATCTGCTTTACCAAGCCCTGGCGCACTTCATCGGAGGTCATATTGGGATTGGTCGCATAGGACAGATTTCCGGTTACGCCCTCATAGTCACGCGTACCCTTAAAATCCAATAAGTAGGTCCTACCACCGGAACCATTGGCCACATCATAAATAAACAACTGTATATTGGCCAGCGCTTGATCGCGTACATGGCGCACGAATTTTATTTCCTGTTGGATATAGGTTCGTTCACAATTACAGTCCACAAACAGTTTCAGGGCTTCCTTCTTCTCGGGCAGGGGAGGTTTTTGAGCTACTAGAACCAACGGAAAAAATAACAAAAATAAGAGGACGAACCCCCAATTTGACGAAATAGATATAGGCATGCTAATAATTAAGCCCAAAATATAGACTTAAGAGGTGCTATTGGGTAAATTATTAGCTGAATGACCTTTATAACTGCCCGAACATCAAATCTCCCTATTTGGATCCCATGCTTCTAAATAATCCGCAACCGCTTTGGCGAACATACTTCCCAGTGCGCCGTTGACCACACGATGATCGTAGCTGTGGGACAAATACATTTTACTACGGATACCTATGAAATCGCCCTCTTTCGTTTCTATGACCGCAGGAATCTTCCTAATGGCGCCAAGTGCCATAATACCCACTTGTGGCTGATTTATAATCGGTGTACCAAATACACTACCAAAGGTACCCACATTGGTTACCGTGTAGGTGCCGTCCTTGACCTCATCTGGTTTAAGGGCATTGTTCCGGGAGCGGTAGGCCAAATCGTTTACCACTTTTGCCATACCTACCAAGTTCAACTGATCGGCATTTTCAATGACCGGAACGATGAGATTACCATCCGGAAGGGCTGCTGCCATCCCAATATTAATATTCTTTTTCTTGATAACGGAATCGCCATCCACCGAAACATTCATCATTGGATATTTCTTTAAGGCTTTGGCGATGGCCTCCATAAAGATGGGTGTAAAGGTCAACTTCTCGCCTTCACGTTTTTCAAAGGCAGCCTTCATTTTATTTCTCCAATTAACGATATTGGTCACATCTACCTCAATAAAGCTCTGTACATGTGCCGATGTAGCTATACTATCCGTCATGTGTTTGGCAATAAGCTTGCCCATGCGCGTCATGGCAATTACCTCATCGCCTTGGGCGACTTTTAGCGGTGCCTGCGTCGGTTTTTCCGGAGCTGTCTCAGGTATCGTGGCAACAGGGGCAGCCTCTTGTTTTTCTGTACCTTCCTGCATGGGCGCTGCTTTGGAGGCCACGGTGGCAGTCCCTTTGTGTTGCACGTAGTCCAGAATATCGTTCTTGGTCACACGGCCGTCCTTTCCCGTACCCGAAATGGCTTCCAGTTCGTCAAAGGACACCCCTTCTTCCTTGGCGATATTCTTTACCAAAGGCGAATAAAATCGTTCCGAACCTGTATAATCCGCAGTAGGCATACTAACCGTGTCCTTGGCATGGGACACTGCCTTTTCTGCGGCAGCCACCATTTCCTCGGCTTCGGAAGGATTTTCTTCCACGGTTTCCGATACACTGGACGCAGCTTCCTCCTGTTCTCCCTGTATTTCTATAATGGCAACGGTTTGCCCTACCTTGATAACATCGTCTACATTAAAACACTTTTCTATCAAAACACCATCTACCTCGCTGGGTACTTCGCTATCTACCTTATCGGTGGCAATCTCAAAAATAGCCTCGTCCATTTCAATAGTATCCCCAAGCTCCTTCAGCCAAGACGTCAATGTTGCCTCTGCAACACTTTCTCCCATTCGCGGTAGTTTCAATTCAAATTTTGACATATCGATAATTTATAAGTGCTTTTGTTTGTGTTTTTTGCAAAAATAGTAAATATTGAGGCTTTTTACTGATTTTGCATCATTATTATCCCTAACCGTTACTTTTTAGGGAGCCCTCAAAAGGCACCCTGTTCAAAATACTTCTGCCCAAGGTAACCTCATCTGCATACTCCAATTCATCGCCAACGGCAATACCCCTTGCTATGGTAGATGTACGTATTTCGGTGCCTTCCATTTGTTTAAAGATATAAAAGTTGGTGGTATCGCCCTCCATCGTAGAACTCAAGGCAAATATAAGCTCCTTTATTTCGCCTTCCCTTACCTTGCCCACCAAGGATGTAATGGTCAAATCCTGCGGGCCAACACCCTCCATAGGCGAAATCTTACCACCCAAAACGTGGTACTTACCCCTATACTGACCCGTATTTTCTATGGCCATAACATCGCGAATATCTTCCACGACACAGACCAAGGAACTGTCCCTTTTAGGATTTGCACAGATTTCACACAAGGCCGTGTCCGAAATATTGTGGCAATTTTCACAAAACCGCACCGTATTCCTGAGCTTTGTGAGTGCATTGGATAATTGTTCCGTTTGCCGCTCAGACTGTTTCAACAAATGCAGCACCAAACGCAAGGCCGTACGCTTGCCTATACCAGGTAATTGCGACATTTCGTAAACCGCATTTTCCAATAATTTAGAAGAAAACTCCATGCATTTAAGTTTACGGTAAAATTACGCACTATTTTTACTTTTTGTACTTTGGCCCAAAATAATTTCCAATGACCTCTCTCCATATCCTGCTATTGATCGGGGGCTATTTTGCCCTGTTGTTACTCATCTCCTATTTTACGGGAAAGAACGATTCTAACGAAGATTTTTTTAAAGCAGGAAAACAATCCCCGTGGTTCTTGGTCGCCTTTGGTATGGTGGGCGCTTCACTTTCGGGAGTTACCTTTATCTCGGTACCCGGTTGGGTAGAGAGTTCCCAATTTAGCTACATGCAGGTAGTCTTCGGCTACTTTTTGGGCTACATGGTCACGGCATACGTGCTATTGCCGGTCTATTACAAAAAGAACGTAACCTCTATCTATCAATATTTAGATGAGCGTTTTGGTTTTGTCAGTTATAAGGTAGGAGCTATTTCCTTCTTTGTTTCAAGGGTCTTGGGTGCCGCATTTCGATTGTTTCTTGTTGCCATTGTGTTACAGCAATTTGTTTTTGACGAATGGAACGTCCCTTTTGAGATTACCGTAATCCTTTCTATTCTGTTGATTTGGATATACACATTTAAAGGGGGAATTAAAACCATTGTTTGGACAGATACCCTGCAAACGCTCTTTATGTTGGTCTCCGTTGGATTGTCTATTTATTTTATATTGAACAAATTGGAATGGACCTTTGCCGACTTCCTAAAATCCCCCGAACTGGCAACCTACAGCAAAACCTTTTTTGTGGATGACCTAGCCGATAAGAACCACCTATTAAAATCTTTCTTGGGCGGAATGTTCATTACCATCTGTATGACGGGGCTGGATCAGGACATGATGCAAAAAAACCTGACCTGTAGAAACCTGAAAGACGCGCAAAAGAATATGGTTTCCTTTAGTATTGTATTGGTCATAGTAACCTTTGTCTTTATGCTGTTGGGTGCGCTGCTCTTCATTTATGCCGAAAAATATAATATCGCTATCCCGCTCATGGACGGCAGTCCAAAATCCGACCTCCTTTTCCCCGAAATTGCCCTGAACAGCGGTTTGGGCATTACCGTGGCCATTACTTTTATGCTGGGGCTTATCGCTGCTGCCTACAGTAGTGCCGATAGTGCGCTGACCTCTTTAACGACTTCCTTTTGTGTGGATTTTCTAAATACCGAAAAGAAATCTGAAAAGGATGCCAAAACCACACGGCAAAGAACCCATATTGGCATGAGTATTTTGCTGATCTTGGTGGTCATCTCCTTTAAATACATCTTGGACAGGAACGTGATAGACGGACTCCTTACCGTAGCCTCTTACACCTACGGCCCTTTGTTGGGACTCTTCTCCTTTGGTATTTTTACCAAGCACCAAGTAAAGGATAAATATGTATGGGTTGTGGCACTCCTGTCATTAAGCATCATAGTCATCCTAGGAAAATTGCCCGCCGAAACTTTGGGCGGCTATGTTTTTGGGTATGAGCTCCTGCCGGTAAATGGTTTATTGACCTTTATTGGACTTTGGTTGATTAGAAGGAGGTAAAATTTTAAGGCTATTCTAAAAAAAATGAATAGTTTGAATCTTGAAACTGGGCTTCTAATTTAAAATTGAAATCTCACTTTCTTAATTTAAACGTTTGTTGCATTAGTTATTTCTTGAACATCTCTAAAGGTCTGTCCTTTTTTGTTAACCCACTCTGTAAATCCGTTTGAATTCCTTCCTAAAATCATATTTGAAGCTGCACTTGGACTATTAAAAATAGTGTCCTCTGCAAATATCAGCTTATCTTTTTCTTCAAGCATTATTTCGGTTTCAAGTAATTTTCTTCTCATATTTCTATAGGTTTCAGTACAAGAATTAGAGAGTTCTTTTTTTGCCTCGCTACCGTTTACAACAATATAACCTTGATCCGTTTCCTTCATAGAGGCATTAAAAGCTTTTGTTTTAATAAAATAGGTTTCGTGAATTGAATTAATCTCACCATTTTGATTTTCAGCTCTTTGTTTAACTGTTGATGAGATTAAAAATTTAAACCCCATTACAGGAAGTATCAACTTTATCTGGTCAAGAAAATATTCCATATCAGAAATATCAGCTTCATGTAATGTGGGTAAACTTGGCGAGTTTCCATTATCAATTTGGGCTGTTTTTGCTTCAATAGCTAATTGAACCATTCGAGATTCTAAGTATCTTATTTGTGTTTTCGTTAAAAGTTCATCCTTACTCACAAAGAAAATCAATTCTTTAAAATCTTTATTTTGGTCGCTTAAATGTTGTTTCAGCCTTGTCTTGATATTTTCAGCTTCACCAATATAAATTTTTTCGTCAAAAGCGTCATCAGTTGGATCACCCTTAAGACAATAAATTCCAGGATTATCAAATTCACGTCGATTCATTATTTTATTTATGGAAGCTCTAGGACTATATATTGCCTTTCCTACCCAATTTCCAATTTCACTTAATCTTGGTCCATAAGCCGTACCATCAATCATGTAAACAGTTAATTTCTTTCCCATTGATTTTTCAAATTGCCAATTATTTGGTAAACGGGCATTATTAATCCAACTTCCTCCCAACCGTATAAGGCGCCCCAGCAGCTTGCAATTGCCCCTCATACTTCTCAAGGGCATCAAAATAGGTCTTCATATCGGTTTTAAAAATATTGAAATCCGTTTCCGCTAGTCGGATATTCTCTTGCTGCGTTTGAGTAGGCATTTGCGTGGTCTCCCAATGTCCGTAGGCCACCGAACCCGCTCTGGACATGATAGAAGGCACCGTAGATTCATTGAATTTATTTTTAATGGGATTACCGTACAAACGCTCCCTAAGATTTCCCAATTTGGTTTCCAGGCGCTGCAATCCGGCAAATAATTGTTCATTGGCCTTTGGCGTTTCCATCAAGGCAGCCTTCATATAACGCAAGCGATTATTGGCCTCTCCCATTTTTGAACTTGCCCCATACATATCTTTTAAGAGCAAACTCGTATTTTGCTGAAATTTAGCTACTTTGTCAAAATCGATGCCAGACGGACTATTGGGGGTAGGTTTCAAGGTGAATTCCTGAGCGGTGCCGAGTTGCAGCAAACTTCCGTTTTGAAGCATGAATAATTTTACGGAATAGGTGCCCAGTGCGGCCAAAGGACCTGCGGCCTCTCCCGCCCATG
>Ga0306871_1000956_pt1 | contig 10726 bp, 3 predicted proteins | sample AntRauMeHopE1497_FD_190447 | JGI IMG/M metagenome (GOLD analysis project Ga0306871, IMG submission 190447) | Saline lake microbial communities from Rauer Islands, Antarctica - Metagenome Hop E1 #497 (v2) (version 2) | ecosystem: Environmental > Aquatic > Non-marine Saline and Alkaline > Saline ... | reverse complement strand
TTGCCGTGTCCTCCCAGGCCCATACCCGCGCCCGGCTTGAGCCGCCACGCAGGTTTGGGGCTCTGTACTTGCTGTCCAGAGAGTCCAAGGCCTCGTCCACGGCTTTCGTGGTGAGCGGCCGACGCGTCGTCGCTGGCGGCTGCCCGCACAATCTCCAGCACCCAATGCCCGCAGGCCCCACCCTGTGAGCCCACCCCCGCGGCATCGCTCGCACCGAGGGCTGCGCAGGTGACCATCGCGTCGGATCTCATCCAGTTCTCAGTCTTCCCGCTCCTGGTGAGGCCCTCGCAAGCCGAAGAAAGCGAAACGCGCGTGCGTGGTCTGAAGACTTTCATGATGCTTCCAGTGAAGTCCCGATCCTCGAAGCGTTTCACCAGCGAGCGCGTAAGCGACGCAAGTCCCCCCTCATCCTCGCAGACGGTGGCGGCGCTCGCCCCGGGGTCAGGGTTTGCCGGGATCTCAACGGCGCTGGTGAGGCGCGTGCCGCATTCGCTGTTCCGCCAGGCAGCCGGCCCGCTCGCGACCCCGCCAGGCTGCCGGGACGCCCATCCTTCCAGTGCCTCGCCTGAGGCAACGCGTCGCAGTCCGTGACTATCCTGGACGTGGATACGCTGTTTGCGCTCGCGGATGCGAGAGCCTCGTCGGGCCGGGCCATTCTCTTCTGGGCGGCCCTGACGACGGTCGTAACGTTCCTTGGCCTGCTTTTCTACGTCATCGGAACGCTGCTCTCGGAGGGAAAGCAGCAGGCGATCGTGCTCCGGGTCCTGGGAAGCCTGGCCAGCGTGCTCACGACTGTCGCGTTCATGCCCGCCGCGTCGCTGCTTCTGTCCGTGTTCCACGGCTGCAGCAGCGTCAACGCGCTCGGAATCCAGTGCGGCCGGGACGGTCACTGGGTGCTCGTGGCGGTTGTCGTCATGGTCCTGTCGGTGTTTGCCGCGGTGTCGACGTTCTTCTCCAGCGTGTACATTGACACGGACGTGACCTCGTCGGCATGGGGCCCCAAGGTGACTGGTCGCGTCGATGCCGTGATGCTGGTCCTCAAGCTCATCCTGGTGACGTGCTTCACCGCACTAAGCCTGCCCCCGCCGGCCCAGGTCGTCCTGGCAGCCGTAGGCGCGCTGACATGGCTCGGCGGCACCGTCTTTGTGCAACCGTACGTGCAGCCGGCGGCAAACAGTATCGCCGCCGGGGCAGCCTGCCTCAACGTCTGGCTGGTGGCCGTACCTGCGATCCTGCTCGCATCGCCGGGCGCCGACCCCGGGACGCTCGTGCTGATCGGACTTGTCATCGCTCCTGCCTTTGGGTTCCTCATGAACGGCGCGTACCGGGCGGCAGTGGTGGCCGCTCCTTTCTCATCGCTTCGCTCGGCCCTCCAGGCCGACATCTGGGCCCGCGGCCGGGTCCAGCTCGCCCAGGTGCTGGCGGCCGAGCAGGGCGAGGCGCTCAGCTCCGGCAGGGCCCGGCAGGGCATGCCCGCACGCCATTCTCGGAAACGACCGGTCCACAGCCATGCAGCGACAACAAGGGCGACCCGGAGGGCGCATGTGGGTGCGGAGCCGGCCCGAGCGACTGCCGCGAACCGACGCCTCTCCAAGGCCGGGAGGGCGGTCGGCGCCCGCGACGGCAGGAAGCTGGTCCGCTCTCCGACTGCCCTCTCTCTCGTGCCCCGTGAGGTCGCCATGCATTCTGCGCGGGGCGAGCCCATGGACGTCCGTGTCCTGGGCGACGACGGGCCCGATGCCCACGGGCACGACGCTGCCGACCACGGCCCGGTGACAACAGCTGCCGTCCTTCCCACGGAGACACCCCAGGCCCTGCTGTCACAGGCAGCCATGGCCTACGACGAGATGCTCAAGACTTGGCCCAAGGCCGCTGTCACCTACGCTTCGGGCTCGGTCTTTCACCGCGCGTACGGTCCGACCGTGTCTTCGGAGCTGACGATCCTTGCTACGGCGCGGAAGCAGGTGGGTGGGGCGTGGGACGTGGCGTTCCTGTCGTACCAGCGGACCCGGCAGCTGCAGGAACGCACCGGCTCGGGCCTCAGCGCAGTGGACCGGATCCTCTTCGAGGAGGCGTGGTCGTCCGCCGTGGAGGACGCCATCCAGTGCTTCTCCCTTCAGAACCAGCTGTACGGCACCGCCGTTGAGTCGTGTCCCGACGCTGCGGTGATGGGCTCCTTGGCGGCAAAGCTCTACAAGTCTCGGCTGGGGGCCGAGCAGCGCTTCGAAACGATGCTGCGCATCAACCCCGAGAGCATCATGGCGCTGCGCGCCTTCAGCCGGTTCTGTGATGAGGTGCTGGGCGACACAGACCGCGCGGCCGAGCTCCGCAATAAGGCCTCGCGCATTGAGGAGAAGCACTCCCGCACCAGCGTTCATCCGCTGGATGACGTCACGGTCGGCCAGCCCGACGAGGCCCTGTCGGTCATGGACGAGATGAACGCCGTCGTCACCATGACCGGTGACATGCGGAGATACGGCGAGATCACCGACGTCAACCTGGCCGGCGCTCGGCTCTTCGGCAGAGCGCGGTCTGACCTCGTCGGGCAGTCTGTGTCGGCGCTCTTCCCCGAGCCGCTGGGCGTCTACTACGACGCCGCCATCCTGTCGTACCTGTCTCCCCACGACCAGCACGAGGCCTTTGCCCGGGGTACGCACGTGTCAATCATACAGACGGCGGGAGGCTGGCTCGCCGCCGCGCGAGTGTCGCTGCAGGAGGGCGCCGGGTCGGAGCTCGACGCCACGCCGTGCCTCAGCATGGTGGTGCAGCGCGCCCCGACCAAGCGCCGCATGCTCATCGTCGGCGACGCAGCAGCGGGGTTCCCCGTCCTGGCGATGGACGCGGAGTCCATGGTGTTGCTCGGCGAGGGCCTCGACGACCAGGCGGGAAGCGATTTCGACGGCGAGAGCGATGCAGGAAGCTCCGCCTGCGCGGATCCCGCCAATGCTCGTGACGCGGGAGGCGCCGCCGAACCAAGCGCCTGGGACAGCTCCGCCAGCCGTGTTGTGGCGATGGAGCTGCCGCTGCTGCGGTGGGTGCCTGACCTGGGAAAGCTCGCTGCGACGTCCTTGGCCTCGGCCGCAGGGGCCCAGGCCGAGCTCCGGATCGACGGCACGTCGCTCAACCACGAGCCAATCGCAGAACGTGCCATCCGAAGGCGGCGCGGGACGCACCACTCCCTGGACCTGGGGGCCGTACAGAGCGTGGCAGACCAAACGACCGTGGCCAGCGAGCAGTCCGAGGTGTCAGGGGCGTCAGAAAGTCGGGGGCAAGGCCTTTCGTGCCGGAACAGCAGCGGAGGCACGTTTGCGGCCGCGGCAGTCCGGCTTAGGTTTACCGTCCAGGCCTTGCACCGCAAGGTGCTGTCCGGCAGCCGGGTCGACCCGGAAGCGGAGCCCGCCCACTGGCTGGTCACGTGGGAGGCGCCCATGGCCGGCAGGGTCGTGCGCCATGCTTCCCCGGTCAAGGCCGTCAAAGGCATGGCTGGCGCGGCCTTTGGCACGATGTCGGCGCGCAAGCCACGCCCCGCACAGCCCTTGCTCTCGAGCAGCCGCCGTGCGGTGTCTACGATGCACTCCCGGAGGAGCAGCGGGTTCGGCCGCGCAGCCGTGGCCGGCCACCCGCGCCGCACGACCGCTTCCGTCCGACCGTCAGCCATTGAGCTGGCTGGTGAGAGCGCAGCGGCTGCGGTGGATGCCAAGGCTGCGCCTGTGGCCACGACGACCGCACCTGGGGCACCGGCCAGCAGCGCATGCGCGGACCCCGAAGGCATCGTCAGCCCAGTCAGCTCCGGGCCGGACCAGCTCACCCGCGCCGACGGGGTGGAGCGAGCGGAGCCGGACATGCCGCCGGCGCTCGCTGCTCAGCCTCACTCGGCCCGCCAGCCCGCTTCTCGCCGCCTCGTCTTGTCCTCGGGAGACAGCTCGGGAGGGGATCCCGCGGTCCGACCGCCGCCGGAGCCGCCCCGCACGCTTCGCGACGCCACAGGGTCCATGCTCAGCGCCTCCACCACCGTGCTGGGCCTGACGCGAAAGGTGGTCGACTCAGCCCTGGCCCGGCACGATCCCGCGATCCGGGGTGTGAATCTCATCGTCCTGGTCAGCCTGGCCACGGTCGTCACCTTTGCATGCAGCCTCGCCGTGGCCATGCCGGCCGTCAACGCCGCAGCCGCGGAGCTTCTCGAGGCGAACGACATGGCGCAGCGGCGCGCCTACAACGCCGGCCTCAGCACCGGCAAGTGGTACCAGCTGGTCAGCGTGTCGCTCGGTTTCGCAGAGATCGACACGTGGGACACCCTCGTGGCGAACCTGACCACGCGCGTCAATGCGTACGAGGCAGCCCACCGCCGGCTGGTGGCAGTGTCGCAGAGCGTTCACGGGGCGCTGGACCGCTTCGAGCGGGCCCGCGAGTGGAGCGTGTGCACGGCATCATCCGCGCTGGGCTCGTGCGACCGGCGCGAGATCATGTCGGCGACGGACCTGGTGGAGTTCACCGTCTTCCACCTGCGACAGGTCCTGGCCCTACCGCCCGGAGGTGCAGTGCTAAGCGATGCATCGCGGCCGCTCGCAGCTGTCGGCCTTCACAAGTCAATGCTGCTCATCGAGCCGAACGCCAAGCTGCTTGCCCTCGCCCTGGATCGGTCTCGCGCCGTCAGCTCGGCGGAGCTTGCGGGCGGCCTGGCCGCGACCCTGCAGGCCTTGACAGCCGCACTCATCGCAGTGGCGGTGGTGACATTCACCGTGGCGACGTGCGGGACGACGGCCCTCGTGGCGCGGCTCGGGCGGCTGCGCGCGCGTGTTCTCTCCGCCCTTGCGAGCGTGCCGAGGCCGATGCTCAAGGCCATGGCGCAGCACACAGAGCAGGCGCAGATCGCATTCTCCAACGCCCTGGGCGCAGGAGCCGGTGACGAGGATGGGGCCCTCTTCGACCAGCTTGCCGATCACGAGGAGTCACCCCGAGGGGGCTCCGAGCGCGAGCTCCTCGTACCCATGCAAGACGGAGCCGCTGGGTCAGGCCGCAGGGCCGAGAGCAAGGACACGGCGGCGCGCGGGGCGGTGTCCCGGCAGCGCGGGCTCGTGGTGTTCCGGGAGGCCTCGCGCCGCGGGCTGGCTGGCACTGCCGCCGATGCGGCCAGCTGCTGCGGGGACAAGGCCGGCGCCCGGGGCGGGGGCAAGGGACGAAAGGTGGCCGACTCGTCCTGCTTCGTGTTCCGGTCGTCGTGCCGCATCACCGCTCCCCTCGCCCTCACCGCCGTTTGGGTGACGGTCATCCTGGTCCTGGTCAGCGGCATGTTCGAGGCCGTGGTCGTCGACGCCGCGCGCTCCGAGCAGCTCCAGGCCTACGCGGCGGCCACCTCGGCGCTCCGCAGCCGCATCGAGGAGGCCCTGCTCGCCACGGGCGCCGGCAGGAGCGAGGCCCTTGCGGCCGCGAGGAGCAACGCGACCCTCGTCCTGCATTCCCTCGGCGCCGTCCTCAACGGTGACGCGCAGTCGAGCTTCGGCGAGCGGCTTCCCGGCCTGGCCGAGTCAAGCGACGCCGTCGCCCACCGGCTCTTCCACATCATCGTGCACGACAGCTGCTCCGCGATCCCTGCAAGCTCGTGGCACAGGGGCGCCTGCAGCGGCCTGCGGAGCCGGTACGGCCTGAGCGGCCTGCACAGCTTCACGACCGCCATGCTCGACGACGCTGTGCACGCAACGGCGGTGTTCGACGAGCGGAACACGTCGGACCCGCGCGGGCTGACGGACCTTGTGGCATCTGGGGACCTCGCGCCCGCGCTCCCCGCCCTGCGGCGGTACAGCCGCAAGAGCAGCATCGGCGAGACCATCCTGCGGCACGTGGGCAACCTGACCGCGGACTCGGCGAGGGCGCAATTCGGCCGCACGTGGTCGCAAATCCAGCTCGCGCTCGGCCTCTTCGCGGGCGGCTTCATCGTCCTCGTCTGGGCGTGGGCGCTCCCTGCGGTGAGGCATTTGGTCGGCGTCCGGGCGTCGCTGCTGACGCTGCTCCGGAGCCTGCCCGAGCACGCCGTCGTGGCGACGCCGGCGGTGAGCGGCGCCGTGCAGCGGTTGGCGATGTCGCTCGGCATGAGCCAGGCGAGCCGGGCCCTCAAGGTGCTCGTGCAGGCCGAGCGTGGCGGCCAGGCGGGGCGGGGCAGCACCCCGTCCGCCGCGGTCTCCCGGAGGCTGCGCTACGCGTCGTCGGCCAGGGTAAGGCCGCCGCCCATGCGCGACGGCGGCAGCCGCCACGCGACGGGCGGCAGCACCGGCGTGACGGACAATCCTGCGCCGGTTGCTCTCGAGTAGCCACGGGCCGACGGTCGTGTGCCGTCCGGGCGGCAGACGCCTTGGTTGTCGTTCGGCTGCCCAGCGTTGTGTGCGTAAGGACGGTGAACGAGTGCTGAAACTGGGAGTGCCTTGACCCCGCGCGGGGAGCGCGGCTCGCCGTCACTCGCGCCATTCACGCCTGGCAAGGCGCGGCTGAGCGCGCCCTGCACCCGCCCGCACCACCGGACGGGAAGCCCCGACCCGACAGCGGCAGGCCACGCACGCTCGGGCCGCGGCATGCCGAGCGCGGCAAAGAGGGCTGTCAGGACATCGGGGGCGGGCCCGTCACCGTGGGAAGCGGCATGTGTCGCGTGGCGCCGCCGCCTGCCGCCGCCCCCGACACGGCCTCGCGGTTGAGCTGCCCGAGGTACTCCGCGTAGGACATCATGCCGGCCGCCGTGGCCTGGCGGTCCTCGACGAGGCGCGTCAGGAAGCGGGCCTCGATGGCGGTGCCGGACCCCTGGTGGACGACGCGGACGCGCGGCAGGAGGGGCGCCGTGTCGGAGAGGGCCTCGAGGATGGCGTTGGTCCTGCGGTTGAGTTCGGTGTCGATGACGGGGAAGGCGACGTTGGAGGTGTCGATGCCGCGGAGCGTGGGCACCCCCAGGAGCTGCCGGACGACGTCCTCGGGCGCCTCGGCCCCGACCAGGACGAACCCGTCCGCCCCGTCCTCGAGCAGGTATGCGCCGGCGCGGTCGAGGCGCGCGGCGGTGAGGTTGAGCTGGGGCGGGAGGCGGACGGCGTTGAAGCCGGCCGTGGGCGGCGCCTCGTAGGCGTCGCCCTCCTCCGCCTCCCTTCGGTCCTCCTCCTCCTCGTCGATGGGCTCCCCCGCCCCGGCGGGCAGGGTGTGCAGCGCGAAGAGGCGCGGGTAGATGAGCGGGGTGGACATGACGACGGGCATGCCGAGGGCGCGGTAGACGAGGGCGGCGCGCTCGTCGCTCTTGATGTCGCTCCCCCCGCGGAACAGGGTGGACTTCTGGAGGCCGAGGGCGTAGAGGGGAAGCAGCTGGAGGCCCTCGGGGAGGGTGGCGGCGGGGCCGGCCGAGGCCGAGGCGGCCGGTGCCGAGGCGGAGGCCGCCCCCGAGGCGGCGTGGTAGCCGCGGATGAGCGCGAGGGCCTGGGCGTGGATGCTGTCGCGGCTCTGGGCGAGGCCGGTGCGGAGGGCGGCGTCGAGGGCGCGCTTGGACATCATGTTGGCGACGGCCTCGGCGTCGGCGGTGCCGAAGATGTCCATGGGCCGGGTGGCGACGGGCATGACAAGGGTGTGCACCGTGATGCGGCGCTCGCCGTTGCCGTTGGTGTACAGCAGCGCCGCCTGCACGGCCACCTTGCTCCCCGGCGGGATGGGCTCGTTGGTGTGCTCCAGCTCGATGGTGAAGGCCGTGTCCGCGGTTACGTTGGGCATGGCGAGGAGGTCCTGCCCGCGGATGAAGAAGTTGCCGTAGAAGTTGAGCACCCGCACCCCCCTGCTGCACCGCACCCGCATCACGGCCTCGAAGCCCGTGTTCCGCGTCAGGTCCTGCACAAGGTCGGCGTGGAAGCGCGCGCCGTCGGCGGCGCTGGTGAAGCCGGGGTAGTGGTACGCCTGCCCCGAGGTGAAGCGTGAGATGGCGGCCACCGAGGCGACGTCGGCGTATCCGGGGGAGAAGAAGAAGGTGTCCACGCTGATCTGCTGCCGGCTGAACTCCATGGCCTGCTGCCGGTAGAACATGGCCGAGGCATTGGCGTCGTCGTCGGGGGACAGGAGCTTGTGCTCCGTGGGGGAGCCGAGCATGTGGGGCGCCTCGCGCTGCCGCAGCGCCCCGCGCCCGACGGTGGGGAGCGCAGCGGTGAGCGCCACGAGCTTCCCGCCGACGTGCTGCATGATCTGGAACGCGCCCTCCAGGGCGGAGCCGAGGCACGCGTCGGCGGAGCGGGGCTCGGCGTGCATGGCCGGGAGGGCGTCGAGGAAGGCGTCGACCGCCTCACGGTGGTCCGCCAGGTTCACCACCAGGTCCTCGGGCGCCGGCACGAAGGGGTCGGCGAGGTCCGTCATGGAAAGCACGTCCGGGAGGTCGCACCCGGGGCGGAAGCGGTGGAAGTGGACCCCCGAGTCGAAGGTGAGGAAGCCCACCTGCGTGCGGTCGTCCCCCGGGAGGTTCTCGAGGGAGGCGCGGATGCCGGCGGCGGCGACGGTGAGCATCCCCGACGTGACCGCCTGGACGCTGACGTCGATGACAAAGACAAACGTCGGAGGCTGCGGCGCCCTGACGATGTACTCCTTCGTTGCCACGTACTCCACCGAGCCCGACGCCAGCTCGGGGCGGGCGGCCGCGTCCTCGCGCCGGCCCGAGGCGTCGAGCGGGCTGAAGTAGTTCGAGGCGACGGGCATGAGGCCGCCGCAGATGTTGCACTGCCACCGGCGGCCGTTGTCGAGGAACTCGGCGAACGGGTTCACGTACGCGCGGCACTCGGTGCAGCGGACGACGCCCCCCAGCGCGGTGTGGTCCACCAGGGGGAGCTCGGGGACGTCGGGGTGCTCCGCCAGCGGCTGGATGCTCACGCCGATGGGGACGGCGCAGCGGCGGGCCAGCTCGGCCGTGGCGGGGAAGGCGGCCACGGTGGCGTGCATGTACTGCGGCGGGGCGAGGGCGTCCTCGTCGACCTCGGCCATGGGCGCAGAGGCGGCGGCGGCGGCCGCGGCCGCGGCGGCCGCGGCGTCCGGCCCGAGCCCCGTTGTGTACGACGGCGCGCCGGGCGGGCCCGACGGCGGCGCACCAGGCACCCCGCCCGACACCCCCATGGACCCGCCGGTGAAGGCCGTGGGCACCCCCGCGAGCCCCTGCCCCGGCGCCGCGCCGGCCTTCTGCCCCGGGTTGAGGAAGGCGACCGTGGGCGGGGACGCCGAGGGGGCAAAGGCCGCGACGCCCGCGCCCATGGGCGGGCCCCCTCCGATGGGCGGGCCCCCTCCGATGGGCGGGCCCCCTCCGATGGGCGGGCCCCCTCCGATGGGCGGGGCCCCTCCCCCGACTGGCGGCTGCGCCCCGAAGGGCGGTGCCCCTCCCGGCACCGGCGGTGCACCGGCACCTGCCATGCCCCCGGAAGCAGGCGGCTGGAATCCGCCGGACTGGAAGGGGTTCGCGGCCCCTCTGGCTGGCGCAGGAGCGGGAGCCGCGGCCGGCGTGGGCCCTGCCCCAAGGAACGGGTTGGCCATAGGCTGCGAGCTCGTCTGCGAGGCGCCGTGGAGGGGGAGAACCGGTACGGCAGTCGTGAACGGGCTGCCCGCGAGCGGCACCGAGGCGCGCGACGTCCCCGCCGGAGCATGCGGGCGCACCGCACACGCAAGCGAAGCACCGACGGAAAAGAAGCGGCCGCGGCACGCTGCATGCGTGTCAGGAGGCGGATGCCCGGCGCGGGCGGCCGCCTGCTCGGCTGGATGCAAGCCGCACGTCGATGCCGCCACCATCGCGCCCGGCAGGGTCGATCGGCCAGCGACGCCCTCCCGTGCGTGTGCCTGCCCGGGGCAATAGTGCGCGTCGGGGCGCGCCGAGCCCAGGGGCCGGCTGGAGCGCGGGCCGGTATCGTCTCGGGCTCGGGCAAGCGGAGCCGAAGGCATCCGTCCGCGCCCGCAAAGCAGGACGCGCGGCGTACGAGCTGTCGCCGAACCGCGCACACGGCGAGCAGTCCAGCCGCAGCATCTGTCCGTCGCGCCGGGACAGGGGCCAGCCTGGCCATGGGAAAGCCTCACGTGGCAGCAGGCTCGTTGCGGGCCGGGCTCCGGCTGGTACCGCGGGCGGTCGAGAGGAGATGGGCTCGCCAGGGACCGGCGGCGGATCCCGGAGTGCGAGAGGCCGCGGCGGCAGGGCCGGCCGCCGACAGCTCACGATGATTGCCTCCACTGGCGCGTTGCTCTGTCCCGAACGACGAGAAATCGGGGAGCAGAGTCCGGCAGAGCCACCGCTCCGGGCCGAGCAAAGCGGGCCGCCCGCAGCCCCGTGCGGTCGTCCCGCCGGACGCCATCACTCTGGAGCGATGGCGTACGGTCCCCCGAGCAGCCGTGTGTACGTGGGAAACCTGCCCGAGGACATCCGGGCGGAGGAGATCGCCGGGATCTTCGACAAGCACGGGCGCATCGTGGACATCACCGTCAAGCTTCCCCGCGCGCGCGGGCCCGCGTTTGCGTTCATCGAGTACGATGAGCCGCGTGGTGCTGAGTGTGAGCGCCGGACGCCCCGCCCCCGCCGTTCCGTGCAAGGCCGGCCCGACGGCGCTGATGTCTTTTCGTGGGCCGTTGCCAGCCCCGCGCCACGCCGCGCCGGCGCCTTTTGAGGCGAGTTCTCGGCGCCCTGCGCGACAGGTTGCACCACTGTTGCACGATGAGGCCGGTAGGCGGCGCGCTGGGTGCTGCACCCGGACACCGG
>Ga0306871_1000952_pt1 | contig 10739 bp, 8 predicted proteins | sample AntRauMeHopE1497_FD_190447 | JGI IMG/M metagenome (GOLD analysis project Ga0306871, IMG submission 190447) | Saline lake microbial communities from Rauer Islands, Antarctica - Metagenome Hop E1 #497 (v2) (version 2) | ecosystem: Environmental > Aquatic > Non-marine Saline and Alkaline > Saline ... | reverse complement strand
GTGTCTTTCGCTGAAAATGAAGCAACGTTGATGCCGTCGGCTAATTTAATAGGCTGAAATATAGTGTCACCTCTGACCAATCCATACACCTTGCTGCTTACCCCTGCAGCTAGCCAGTGCTCGGTATCAATATCAATTTTAGCTAAGATCCCCGGCACACTATCAGGAGAACCTTTGTGACTTTCAATCGCCTTAAAGAAATCTTCTTTAGAGTTTATCTGTTTTGCGGCGACTGCGTCATCCTCACGAGAAGTAGAATCGTTTTTGTCTTTTCCGTTTTTGTCTTTTTCGTCTTTGCCATCGCCGTCTTGTTTAAGCGCCAGCTCAAGCTTAAGCGCCAGCAGGCCGGTGTCTTTGCTAGCGGCAAACTCGGTGGCATCACCTAAGGTAAGCAACACGCCGCCTGCTTTTACCCAACTGCGGATACTGCTGATCATATCTTTATTATCAGGGTAGTCTCCAGAAGGCAAAATAAGTACGTCATAGCGGGCTAAGTCTGCATCATCTAATTGCGCGACACGAATTGCGGTAACGGGATAGCCTAAGGAGCGCTCAATCACAAAGCGAGTATTACCCGCACTTAAGCTATTTGTAGGTTCGTCCCACGCCATAGCGACTCTAGGCGGCTTAACGTTTACTACTTTATTAGAGCCGAAACTAGGCCCGTCACTTACCCAGCTTGAATCGACCCCGTGCACAATGGCGCCGGTTGCGCTTGTAAGCTGTGTCATCATTGAGGCTAAATCAATATCGCGATTGGCTGCTTTTTCAATTATCAGACTGCCAGCCGGGTAGCGCTTTTCACTGGTCACAAAAGATTCACTGGCGCTTTTGAGCTTTACGTTATTTTTTAGCAATTCAACCAGCAGCGCTGTGCTGCTAGCGTCGCCCCACGCAACTATATAGGCCACTTTAGCATCGGCATTGCTAAGCTCGCCCATTAATACGCTGTTGCTGTCAATTAATACGGTGCTTACATTCGTTGTACGTGCACAAGTGTCTACCTTAACGTTGAACATAAGCGGCAATGACCATGCGGTGACATCGTAAATTTCATCGCTGAGTTTTCGGGCTCGGCGCCTTTCTTGCTCTTTGAGAAAATCGGCTGAAATATCTACCTGCTGGGTCATGATCGTGTGTACAAAACGCCCTCTAGGCTGAGCTGAGTCAACTATATAGCTGCCTGCCTCATAGTCACGGCCACATAGTGTAAAGGATTCTTGCGCTTGGGCCACTTCAATGCCGTGCTCTGCCAGCAAAGTTGCTAAGCGGTGTGCGGTGCCTCTATCGGTTTGCGTGGGAATAATATAAACACGCTCATCATCTGCGTCTTTGCCTTCTTTTATGGCACTAACTTGGTAGGCGTAATAATCTTCAAGCAAGTTTTCACGGTTGTTTGAGGTGGCTTCAATGGTTGAAATAGAGGCAACAAAATGGCGCTGTACGGTATCCCAATACGTGAAAATTTCACCCGTTGCTTTTCTAAATACTTCGCCTCTGGTAGAGCCTACTTCATAAGTTGAGGCAGCGGCACCGTAAAAGGCAGGCCAGCTGTCGCCATAACCAGGATAAAAGGCGTCGTATATTTCTCGCGTAAAATAATCGAAGCCGAACTCATCAAAATGGCGCGCATTATTTTTACCCACAAGCTCAATATTGTTGAGCTGCTCTTGGGTCATAAAGGGGTTTACGGGCTGCGCGGCAGGCGCAAAGTAATAGCTGGTGTCGCTGCCCATTTCATGGATATCAATCACTACCAGCGGGCGGTATTTAAGCATTACTTTAATACGGCCTTTCGTTTCAGGCTGCGTCGCCGCCAACCAGTCACGATTCAAATCAAACAAGTAGTGATTAGAGCGGCCACTAGGCCACGGTTCATTTTGCTCTGCGCTGAAGCGATCGGGACTGTGCTCTAGTCCAACCGTGGCATAATATCGGGTGGTAAATCTTTCTCTGCCATCGGGATTTTGCAAAGGGTCAATAAAAATTAAGGTGTTAGCTAAGGCCGCATCCACCAAAGGTTGATTCGTTGCCGCCAGCATATGATAGGCGGTTTTCATGGCGGCGTCGGTGCCGCTTATTTCATTACCGTGCACACTGTAACCTAGCCATACCGAGGCTGGCAAAGTTTTTATAAGTGCTTGTGCTGCCGCTTTGTTGGTGAGGCGTGGATCAGACAAACGCTGCATGTTAGCTTGAAAGTCGGGTAAATTAGCCAGTGTTTCGCCACTTCCTAGCACCGCATAAACAAGACTGCGGCCCTGCCATGTTTTGCCATACTCTACGAGTGTAATGCGCTTAGGGGCCGCCGCGACTAAGGCCTCAAAGTATTTAAGCGAATCTGCATGCGAGGTAATACGCTCGCCTATGGCATAGCCTAACACCGACTCAACGGTGGGTATATCGGCAGAATATTCCGCGCCTGGCCACATGGGTTTTGTTTGGGCGAAAGATGATACTGCAAAAAATAGGATGGCAGTGGCTAGGTAGTATTTGAATGAGTGCATTAATTGTTTCCGTAATATATATAAATAACAATAGTATATGAAGAATAAACCACATCTTTACACTATTCAACAGGGCTTAATATTGAGGTAAAAGCCCGTAACTTTAAGATTGAAGCGGCAATAATAAAAGGTTTACTATCATAAGCTGGCATGTTGTAAACCGAAAAACTAAAACTGAGTGAAAATGCAGGCACACACTTTTTTTAAAGACTACAGCACTCTTTTATAAGCAGTTAAGCGTCAAGCGCGCTAAGCACTAAATTATCACGATGCACCACCGCTTCGCTCTCACAATAGCCCAAAACAGCTTTAATTTGGCTGCTTGGACGGCCTAATATGCGCGTAAGTTCGGTGCTGGAATAGTTGACTAAGCCCTTAGCACAAGTGTGATCAGCATGAATGATCTCTATACTATCACCTGCACTAAAAACGCCTTGGGTGCCTACCACTCCAGCGGCTAACAGCGACGCACCTGTATTAAATAAGGCCTTGGCTGCCCCGGCGTCAATAAATACTTTGCCTTTCACTTTACTGGTGTGTGCAAGCCAGTCTTGTCTAGCGCGCTTTGGTTTAGCGTGAGGCATAAAAATTGTACCTGAACATTGGTTATTCGCCAGCGCTATGAAACTACTGGCTTTGGTGCCGTTTATTAATATAGTTTGAATACCCGACTGCGTGCATTTTTGAGCGGCTTGGAGCTTGGTGATCATGCCGCCGGTGCCAACTGCCGAGCCCGCGCCACCGGCAAGTGCCATAACGTTTGCGTCTATTACGCTAAGGTGTTTTATTAATTGCGCACTGGGAGATGTTCTGGGGTTTGCGGTGAATAAACCGTCTACGTCAGTGCAAATAATTAAGCAGTCGGCTTGGGCGGCAATAGCGGTGTGCGCGGCTAGGTTGTCGTTGTCACCCACTTTTATTTCATCAACGGCGACGGTGTCGTTTTCATTCACAATGGGAATAATTTTATTGATAAGCAGCGTTTCTAAGGTGCTTTTAATATTTATAAAGCGCTTGCGATCAGCCAAATCTTCTACCGTCACTAAAATCTGCGCGCAGTTTATAGCGCTTGCCTTATGACTGTGTTCATTCGCTGGTAAAGGCGCAAACAGCGCCGCCCAGTTAGCCATCATTCGCATTTGGCCAATCGCGGCCATTGCCTGTTTTTCGGCAATTGAAGGCTTTAAGCCGGTTTTAATGCTGCCCCTTGCCGCTGCAATACTGCCCGAAGACACCACAATCACTTCCTTACCTTGGCTGATACTGGCAACAATAAAGTCACTAATGGCCCTTAGATACTGCGTTGAGCAACCATTCCCATCAGGCGATACCAGCGCGCTTCCTACTTTAATCACCGCGCGTTGCCAAGGCGCAATATGCGAAACGCTAGAGGATGGATAAGAATGTTCTTGGCTGCTATGGGTCATTCGGGCTAAATAAGAAGTCATGTGTTACCTGAATAATACACCTTCTTAGCCATTACGGAACGTTAAAACGTATACTTTTAAGGGTTAATGCTTATTTACCCCGTGTTTTTAACCTTCACTTTAGTAGAAAGCGCGCTCGTAAAGCCGGTTTTTTTCCACATTCTCGCCACACAGTAAAAAAGCGATATCATGATGATCGAAAACCACCACTCGTATGCGTTTTCCCAATTATCCCAGCCTTCCCATAAAAACCCAGCTACCGCCGAAGCAACTGCCGTGGTGAGCATCACGAAACACAAATAAGACATAGCCTTGACTTCACCGGCTATATTCAACATTTGCGTATTCACTTGCTTAAATTTGAGCAGCAACAGCAGGTGCCCACCGGCAGTAAAGCCAAAGTATACGGTGACCCCCAGACGCCTGGCTAAGGCATATGGCTCTCCCACTGCGCCAAGCGTTACTGTATATACAATGAGCATAAACGCGGCCATGCACCCAAACGCGGTGATTATATGAGGCTTGATGTTGTTGTCACTTATCTGCTTTAGCCACGTGTGCAGCAGCAGCCAGTACATACCCATAAATACCGCGGTAGGTATCATGAACGCTTTAAACACAAAGAATTCAGGATATTGACGGCCCGTGGCACTTATGGAATGGCAGTGCGACCAATACGGCAGACACGCGCGCAGATTATCAAAAGAAATAGACACCGTTAAGGTTAAATGAACGGTAATAAGAGGTAACAATACACATATTATGGCAATTTTATACGGCATATCCGTCAACTTTCCGTTTTAGGTACACATCTGCACTCGCTTTTTATTTGCGTTCGCGCAGCGACTATCAAGACTAATTCATATCCTTTTTAAACGAGAAAAAATGCAAGGCGGTTTATAAAAAATGTACGATAAATCAGTGCACACACACTATGTGTAATAGTATGATCTTTAGCTTGTGTGTAAACTATTAGTAGAGACTATATAAATCGAACCTCACCGTTAAAAAAGAGTAAAAATGCCCAACAAGTTCACCGAAAAATCAGTGCCTAGCTCGCGTATCGCTCGCTTCACTTCGCTAGGAAGCTTAGCCGGCTCGCTCACCGGTAACGTGATTAAAAATTCGGTATCGGCTGCGTTTAGTGCGCAAAAGCCCAACGTGCAAAACACCTTACTAAATACTAACAATGCACAAACGCTTACCAAGCATTTAGCGCAAATGCGCGGTGCGGCCATGAAGATAGGACAAATGCTTTCCATGGATGCCGGTGAAATACTGCCTCCTGCCTGGGAGCCTATACTAGCGCTGCTGCGAGAACAGGCTAACAGCATGCCGAAACACCAGTTACTTAGCATGTTAAACCTGCACTGGGGCAGCGATTGGGCTGATAAATTCGAATATTTCTCGTTTGAGCCAATTGCGGCAGCCTCTATAGGACAAGTGCATAAAGCGCAGCTAAAAACAGGCGAACACTTAGCCGTAAAAGTGCAATATCCCGGCGTATCCACCTCTATCGACAGCGACATAGACAACGTGGCTAGGCTGCTAAAGCTTGCTCGGTTGATCCCCAAAAGCATCGACATTGATACCATACTCATTCAAGCTAAAGCGCAACTCAAACAAGAAGCCGACTACCGCATTGAGCTAGCCTATTTAGAAAAATACCAAAGCCTGCTGCAGCATGATGAGCGCTACATAGTGCCAAGCGCCTACAAAGCGCTCAGCAATGAATTTATTTTGTGCATGGAATTTGTGGAAGGCAGCCCTATCGCGCAGCTAGATGAAGCCCCTAGCGAGCTTAAAAACACTATTACTGAACATTTAATGGAACTGGTGTTTAACGAGCTGTTTACGTTTAAATTTACCCAAAGCGATCCCAACTTTGCTAACTTTTTATATCAACAAGACACCCAAAAGCTAGTGCTGCTAGACTTTGGCGCGTGCACAACAATAAGCGATAAAGCAAGCAAGGCATACAAGCAAATGGCCGCTGCAATGCAAGCAGGCGATGGGGAAGCCATGTTAGCAGCGCTACTTCATTTAGGACTGTTAAGACGTGATTCGCCCGCGCATGTTAAGCAAGTAGTCAAAAGTGCCTGCTTAATGGCGGGTGAAAGCCTAAAGGTCGACCGCTATAATTTCAAACAAAGCCTAATCATTAAGCGCCTGCAGCAAGAAACCATGGTACTGCTAAGTGATAAAAGCGCGGTGGCATCTCCCAACTTTGACATTGCCTTGATAAATCGCAAAATCACCGGCGCAGTGATGCTGGCCAATAAAGTGAATGCTGATGTTCGCCTGCGCAGCTTACTGGCACCATTTATTGCAAGTGCTGAATTGTAAAGTGCTGAATTGTAAAGTGTTGAATTGTAAAGCAAGCGTGGGTTTACCGTAAGTTCAGCCTTAGCACACTAATAAGGCTGCTGCATTGAAAACGGCATTTCCGTGGACTGCTCAGCCTTATTGGGGTTGCCCACCATTTCGTCATAAGGAGAATCGTGCACCATAACCGCTTCTTTTACATCACATTGTTCAAACGCATCGCGCACTTGCTGAGAGTTGTGGAAACGCATAGGACGGTCGTTTTTATCATATACAAAACCGGCACTATTTAGTGTGTGCAGTTTGACCAAATAAACGTTCATCTCAAACGATTGTACTTCAAGCTTGTCGATACTTATTGGCTGCTTCGCAATACTCGACATTAGGAATTTTATCATCAAAATTACATCTCTTATTAGACTATAAATGTGCGTACTGAGCCTTAACACAGCGCGTTTGGTAATATTGGTATACGCCAAAAAATATGAGGAGTTCAAAAATAGCGACATAAAAACATTTAGCAACAGCGAATTAATTGATAAATATAGGGTCGTATTTTTTGTGTATACTAGGTGTACGCATTGAGGTTGGTAAATGGCATTGTATTACAAACCCATCACACACGTTATGCCAGAAAAAGGAGAATTATATGTCTAGTGAACCGAATCAGATAGAAAAAATGAAGCCGTATTTAATCGTGGCAGGCTTACTATTTGTGGTATTACTCACAGTTATATTGTGGCCTACCTCAGACGATGCAAAGACTGGCCCAGTCCCTATTCCAATTGACCTTGGTCAAACCACCATTGAAGCCGATGACATAACCAACGCGCCTGAACCTGATGTATTTGAAGCGCCGCCAAAACCCGCCGAAATGGTTATTTCACCTGATATGGAAGTGACTCAAATTGAGGTGGTGGAAGTAGAGGTAGACCTAGTGCTTGGCTTAGACGATGCTCTCGTAAAATCTTCAATAGCGGCCGTTGCCTCGTCTCCAGCGCTAGCATCACTGCTAGTAAACGAGCGTTTAATTGAGAGATTTGTTATCAACGTAGACAACCTGGCAAACGCACAGCTTACGCTGAAAGACACTTTGCTAACACCTCCAGTTGAGCAATTTAAAACCTATCAACAGGCGGACCGAACTTGGATAGATATAGCCAGCTTTCAGCGCTATAACCGATACATTGACGCACTAGAATCTATTGATATTGACCAGCTGTTAGCGCTATTTGATAGCTATGAAGATAATATCAAAAATAAATATGCGGAAATTAGCCGTCCCGGCGAAAGCTTCGATTCAGCGCTCATTGATGCTATAAATACACTTTTAGACACGCCACAGGTGCCCGTTCCAATTGAGGTATATACCGAAAGCGCTATGTTTAAATTTAAAGATGATCGCCTAGAGCGACTGTCGGGGCCACAAAAGCAATTGCTTAGAACCGGCCCTGAGAACATGCGCCGGATAAAAGATGTATTGCACAATTTAAGAGAAAGCTTAGAAGATAGAAATGAATAGGTAAGTTGGAGAAGGTATGGATATAGCACAGCTTCAAAAACAAATTTCAGCGGCCGGCAGCGGCGCAGAATCTCTGCCTCCAGTAGACAAATGGGATCCGCCTTTTTGTGGTGACATGAACCTAGTGATAAAGCGAAGCGGCCAATGGTGGCACGAAGGTACTCCTTTTACCCGTGCTAAACTAATTGCGCTGCTAGCAAGTGTGGTAAAAAAAGAGGGCGAAAAGTACTTTTTAGTCACTCCCGGTGAAAAGATAGGCATTACCGTAGAAGATGTTCCATTTGTGATAATAGATGCGTCGCTTGATGAGGCTAGCGGCCATATTCAAGTAGACACCCTAAGCGGCGACTCGGTGCGCATAAGTAAAGAGCATCCGGTGGAAATAAGAGAGTTTGAGGGGAATTTGGTCCCCTATTGCCACATTCGGCGTAACTTGTGGGCGCGCGTGCACCAAAACGTGCTGTATAGATGGGTCGATCAAGCCAAACAAGTTAAGCAAAACACCACCACCGCGCTGCATCTTAGCAGTGGAGACTATAGTTTCGCCATTGGCACATTTAAAGAATAGTCGCGTAGCGGTGTTGATAAGCGCCGCTAGCTAAATATAAGACAGTGGCGGATACACCTTAAATCGCGGCGTAGCGTCGCTAAGCTGCGTGTGGCACTTATATAGTGGCTTGTACCATTTTCTTATTTTGCCGACGGTTTTCTGAAATAAATCAAGCAAGCCATTCTAAAGCTTTGATTTGCTGTTCAATTTGTCTTATGGTGTGATAACTACATATAAAGGTTATCACAATGCTTAAAATCTGCACTTCCACAACCCACACCTTAGCCATGTCTGGCCTAGTTGTCAGCGCACTTCTGTTTGCCGCCATGCCCGTTCAAAGCGCGACGCATATTTTTGCAAGCACACTAATTTCAAGCAAAGACACAAAAATTCGCTCTGATAAAACAATTATTATCGAAAACAATAAAATAGTGAGCATTGAAGACGGCAGAATTGAGGGTGACAACGATGACACCTTCATTGATTTAAGCGGCTACACGCTTATGCCCGGCTTCATGGACATGCACACGCACTTATCGTTTCAAAATGAAGGCCCTGCCGGCTACATGAAGCGTTTTACAAACAACGAAGCTGACTATGCCATAGACTCAGTGGTATATGCGCAAACTACCTTAATGTCAGGCTTTACCACGGTCAGAAACTTAGGCGACTCGCTAAACGAAACCGTGGCGCTGCGCAATGCCATAAACGCCGGAAAAGTGCCAGGCCCAAGAATTTACACTGCCGCAAAATCAATCGCGACCACCGGCGGTCATGCCGATCCAACGAACTCATTTAGCAAACGCTTGATGGGTTCACCACAGCCAGTAGACGGCGTTATTAACGGCGCAGATGAAGCACGCGAAGCGGTACGTCAGCGTTATAAAGACGGCGCTGATTTAATTAAGATCACCGCCACTGGCGGCGTTTTATCGGTGGCTAAAAGTGGCCAAAACCCACAGTTTATGGACGATGAACTTGCCGCCATTGTGCAAACCGCAAAAGACTACGAGATGACAGTAGCGGTGCACGCCCACGGTAAAGAAGGCATGAAGCGCGCCATTTTAGCCGGGGTTGATTCTATTGAGCACGGCACCTACATGGATGATGAAATATTTAAGCTGATGCGCAAGCACAACGTGTATTACGTACCCACCATCTTAGCGGGTAACTTTGTGGCCGAAAAAGCTAAAATTGATGGTTACTTCCCTGAAATAGTGCGCCCAAAAGCCGCCGCCATTGGCCCCCTTATTCAAGGCACTTTCGCCAAAGCTCATGCAAACGGCGTAATGATTGCCTTTGGCACCGACTCGGGCGTATCTGCTCACGGTGACAATGGCCAAGAGTTTGCGCTGATGGTTGAGGCCGGTATGTCGCAAATGGATGCAATACGCTCCGCCACCTACAATGCTTCTAAATTGCTGAAAATCGATGACATATTAGGCACTATCGAAGTAGGTAAGCTGGCCGATTTAGTAGCAGTGAAAGGCAATCCACTTGAGAATATTTCACTGCTAGAAAATATTGGCTTTGTGATGAAAGACGGTAAGGTTTACAAGCACACGCAAGAGTAGCGCTATACATACATTTTTACATTTGCATAATTACTAGTGTGGTTTCAAGCCCATTGGTGATACGCACTAGCATGCAGCGAGCCTTCAATGCAGGCTAGTGCGTATAAAAATATGGATAGCAGCACACATTTATGTCAATCAAAGCGCGCATTAAATCTTTTATACATTCAAAGCACATGCTCAAAGGTATATTCACGGCTTCCTTCTTAGAATCAACGATTGTGCCTATACCCCTTGAGGCTATTTTGGTGCCGCTCATGCAAAAAAGGCGTGAAAAGCTTTGGATCATCGCCACCGTTACCACCTTAGGGTGCATGTTAGGCGCACTTTTAGGCTATGCGGTGGGCTATTACCTTTTTGATCTCGCGCGCGACGTCATTATGGAATATATCACCAGCGAAGAGCAGTTTGAAATCTTTCAAGGCACTATGAAAGACCATGGCTTTTGGTTAATATTTAGCACCGGCATAACACCCGTGCCTTTGCAGTTGGCCATGTTAGCGGCAGGCGTGTCGCAGTATTCTTTGCTCCTGTATATGATAGCCGTGACCAGCAGCAGAATAATTCGCTATTTTGGCCTAGCGGTGCTCGTTTATTATTTTGGCGATAAAACCGAAGCGCTGATCCGCCAGTATAAATCCCAAGCCATAGTAATTGGCGTGCTGGCAGTATTGTTATTTCTTGGCCTGCAGTTTTGGCCTAGTGCTTAATTTACGTACAAGCCGAACATTATCTAAACAGGGAAACTGTATGAAAACATCTATAAAAACACTTACCAACATTGTCCTAATTTGCGCAATGAGCGCCGCTGCATTTACAAGTACTGCAAGCGTA